>Ga0315288_10010687_pt1 | contig 11580 bp, 12 predicted proteins | sample YL17G11_20_MG_FD_203454 | JGI IMG/M metagenome (GOLD analysis project Ga0315288, IMG submission 203454) | Sediment microbial communities from Yellowstone Lake, YNP, Wyoming, USA - YL17G11_20 | ecosystem: Environmental > Aquatic > Freshwater > Lake > Sediment | place: USA: Wyoming | collected... | reverse complement strand
TTGCGATAGCCACTTCGGTCAGGATAGAAATGGCGAAGGCGTCGAAGCACTTCATCATCTTATGATGGCTGATCATTTCAAAGCTCTGACGAACAGGGCCAGTCCAATGAAGGACCAAAGGAAGCCTAGAATCACCAGCAGCTCGAGCACGATCGGTGGCCAGGGCGTGCTCCATGCCACGAAATCGATGGTGACATCGGTCCGCCCGACAGGGTTGGATGGGCTATCAAGCACCAGGAGAACCATGGTCTCTGACCCAGCGACGCTGACTTGAGCAGAGTAGGCCGTGACATGCTGCGACGAACCCTCTGGAAGATAAGCGAAGTCCTTGCCGGACAAGAACCTGGAATACTGACTTTGGTTCATGAGGTAGACATCGACGCTCCTCCCGTTCTGAGCGCTGACCTTGTACTGCAGAGTATGATAGCGAGGATCGAAGCTCTGGGCCATTCCCTGCGGATTGGTGTGACCCACCCCGCCGACCTGCTGCCCTTCGTAATAGCTGACCAGTACCAATGTCGAGCCTAGTAGGATGGTCAGTCCGACGATCAGCCAAACCAGGGTCCGTTTGCCTTTCCCGCGCCCCGGGTCCTTCTGCACGGCCAGAGATTATGCCGCCATTCGCTAAATAACCCTCGTCCTCCGCCAAGAAAGCTCCATGGCCTAAGGGCGAGCTCGGGAGACTACTCTATGACCAGCAAGGTCTTTCCGCCCTCGACCGTGTCGCCCGCTCTGGCCTTGATCTCCTTCACGGTCCCGGCCACTCCCGCCAGGATCTCATTCTCCATTTTCATGGCCTCGAGGATGGCCACCAAGGTGTTCGGTTCGACCTTGTCCCCCACCTTGACCTTGATCGATATCAGCTTCCCTGGCATAGGGGCGGTTATGGCGCCCTCGCCCTCCTTCGAGGTCGAGGCTGATTCTTCCTCCTCTTGGTAGCCATCGCTCTTCTCGAGCTCGATGATCTGCTCGACCCTGGCCTTGACCTTCCTGTTGCCGAGGGTCAGCTCGGTGTCCTCGGACAAAGTTCCCTCCAGCGTTACTGGTAGGAATTCGCCATTGATCAGCAGACCCCCTTCCTTGGGCACTATCTTATAGGAGGATTCTCCGACCGTCACGCGATAGTCGCCTCCGTTCTTTTCCACCAGGACCTCGTGGGCCTGACCGTTCATGAAGACGTTGATCTTCACAGCAACCAGCCCCCTCCGTGCACCGACTCCCTTCGGGCCGCCGATTTCCAGGCGTCGGCCTCCTCATCCGCGGTGTGTTTCTTCGCCCTGGTCCTCTTCTGCGACATGGAGACGAACAACGCCGCGATGGCCGCCAGGTCCCGGGCGTTGGCACCCTTCTCCATCATCTCCCGCTCCTTGAAGAAGTCCAATGCGACCGGGGGGAACAGAGCGTAGGAAAGCACGTCCTCCTCGGAACGGGCGTACTGTTTGATCTCAGCCGCCATCTTTTCGAACTCCGGCGGCAGTAGGTCAGCTGGCCGTACGGTGATCGGCTTCTCGTCCCCTATGATCTTCTTCCTGATCTCGGCCGAGATGGGAGCGGGCGTCTTGCCGTACATCCCCCGCACCACGTTCTTGGTCTCGTTCGTGCAGGTCTTGTACCTTTGCCCCATGATCACGTTCAAGGTGGCTTGAGTCCCGACTATCTGGCTGGTAGGGGTGACCAATGGCACATAGCCCAGATCGGCCCTGACCTTCGGCACCTCCTCCAGCACCTCGTGCATCTTCTGGTCCTGCTTGGCCTCCTTCAACTGAGTGGCCAGGTTGGACATCATGCCGCCGGGGATCTGGAAGATGAGGACATCGGTGTCGATGGCGGTGTGCTCCGACTCGAAAGCGTGATACTTCTTGCGCACCTGGTTGAAATAGGCCGAGACCTCCGCCAATTTCTTGAGGTCCAGGCCAGTCTCGTACTCGGTGCCCTGCAGCATCGCCACCAGGGATTCGGTCGGGGGTTGAGAGGTGCCCATCGAGAGTGCGGATATCGCGGTGTCCACGATGTCCACGCCCGCCTCGATGCCCTTCATGTAGGCCGTGAGCGCCATGCCCGAGGTCATGTGCGAATGCAAGTGAATGGGCAGCGAGGTCTCCTCTTTGAGGCCCTTGACCAGCTCGTAGGCGGCATGAGGCGAGATCAGCCCGGCCATGTCCTTGATGCAGATGGTGTTCGCGCCCATGGCCTCCAGCCTCTTGCCCATGTCGACGAAGCCCTTGATGGTGTGCACTGGGCTGATGGTGTAGGATATGGCCGCCTCTACCGTAGCTCCCACCCGCTTGGCCACGCGCATCCCGGTCTCCATGTTGCGCGTGTCGTTGAGGGCATCGAAGATGCGGAAGATGTCGATCCCACGAGCATGCGCCTTCTCCACGAACTTCTCGACGATATCGTCCGAGTAATGACGATAACCGACGATGTTCTGTCCGCGCAGCAGCATCTGGAAGTGGGTGTTGGGCATGGCCTTGCGCAGTTTGGTGATACGCTCCCACGGGTCCTCCCTGAGAAAGCGGAGGCAGGTGTCGAAGGTGGCGCCGCCCCACATCTCCAGGCTCCAATAGCCTATCTCATCGAGCATCGGCGCGATGGGGAGCATGTCCTCGGTGCGCATGCGCGTCGCCAGGAGCGACTGGTGCGCGTCCCTCAGTATCGTGTCGGTTACTTTCACCATGTCCCACACCTCACAACGGAATATTACCATGCTTCTTGGCTGGTCGCACTTCGCGCTTCCTTTCGAGTATCTTCAGGGAGTTGATGAGCTTGATGCGGGTGTCCTTGGGCTCGATCACGTCGTCGATGTAACCCTTCTCCGCGGCCGCGAATGGATTGGCATGCAGCCTGCGGTACTCCATGGCTAGCTCCTCCCGCTTCGTCTGGGGGTCATCCGCCATGATGAGCTCTTTCTTGTAGACGATGTCGATGGCCTGCTCCGGCGCCATGATCGCGATCTCCGCCGAGGGCCAGGCCAGTACCATGTCCGCTCGGATGTGTTTGGAGGCCATGACGCAATACGCTGCGCCAATGGCCTTGCGGACGATGAGGGTGACCTTGGGCACGGTTGCCTCGCAATAGGCATACATCAACTTCGACGAGTTGCGGATCATGCCCTCCTCCTCCTGCTCCACGCTGGGAAGATAACCTGGCACATCGACGATGGTGACTATGGGGATGCTGAAGGCGTCGCAGAAGCGCACGAAACGGGCCCCTTTGATGGAGGACAGGCTGTCGAGCGTTCCAGCCATGACCGACGGGTGGTTCGCCAGGAGGCCGACAGGAGAGCCGTCCAGGCGCCCGAAGCCTATGATAAGGTTCTTGGCGAAGTCCTCTTGCACCTCTAGGAACTCTCCGTCGTCCATGACCTTGTGGATGACCTCCATGATGTCAAGCGGCTTTATCGGGTCTTCGGGGACGGCGAAGTTCAAGGCCTCATCGACCCGGTCGGCGGTATCCTTGGGCTCGACATGAGGAGCACCCTCGAGATTGTTGGATGGCAGGTACGAGAATAGCTTCTTGAACTTGCGCACGCAATCCGCTTCGTCCTTGGCCAAGAAGTGCGCCGCGCCGCTCTTGGCGGTGTGTATCGAAGCTCCTCCGAGGTCCTCGTAATCGATGTCAATGTTCTGCACCGCTTTGATGACGTCCGGCCCTACCATGAACATCTGGCTGGTGCCTTTTACCATGAATGTGAAATCGGTCAGCCCTGGAGAGAAAACCGCTGCCCCGGCGCATGGCCCCATCACTAAGGAGATCTGTGGTACGACCCCGGAGGCCAACGAGTTGCGGAAGAAGATCTCCGCGTACCCCGCCAAAGAGTCCACGCCCTCCTGGATCCTCGCCCCGCCGGAATCGTAGACGCCGATGATAGGGCAGCCGTTCTTCACGGCCAGGTCGATGATCTTGCAGATCTTCTGTGCGTGCATCTTGCCGACCGAGCCTGCGAACACCGTGAAGTCCTGGGCGAAGATGTAGACCTGCCTGCCATCGATGGTGCCGTAGCCGGTGACAACGCCGTCTCCAGGGATCCGGTTGCGGTCCATGCCGAAATTGAAGCACTGGTGGGTAAGAAGGGCATCGAGCTCCACGAAGCTGCCCGGATCTAGAATGGCCTCGATCCTTTCACGAGCGGTCATCTTTCCCTGTTTGTGCTGCCGCTCGATCCGCTCGCTCCCTCCGCCGACGCGCGATTTCTTCTTGTGCTCTTTGAGCTCCCGAATGTCCTTACGTTCCTTGTTATTGTCCTCGGCACCCATGGACGCAGCCCTCCAGCCCTCCCAATTGAATCCTCAATTGCTTATTAAGTCTTTTTTAAGTCGTTAGGAACGGGATTCTTCGAATTCCGCATCACCTTCGAGGACGCGGATGCTAGTATCGTTGACCCAGGCTAGCCTGAGTATCAGACCCTCATCGCTCTTAAGGACCAGCGCCCCATCATCGTTGATGTAAAGTGCCTTACCGACGAACCTTTCCTTGCCCACCATGGCTTCGATGTGCCTCTTGAGGACCGTGGATCTTATAACGTATTCGTCGTCCGGTACCTTTCCTGCTACGAAATCCCGGTAGAACGAGTCGAGTTCCAGCAACAGGTCATCGATAAGGCTCTCGACATCGATCTGGTGGCCCGTCTCTTCGTACAGCGAGGTCGCCTCCTTGACTCGGATGTCCTCCTTCTTCGAGTTGAGGTTAAGGCCGATACCCAGTACCACGAAATTCACTTTGCTGCCCGAGGTCACGGATTCCATCAGGATCCCACCGACCTTCCGACTCTCGATCTGCAGGTCGTTCGGCCATTTCAGGCCGACCTTGAGGCCGCAGGCCCTCTCCAGCGCCCTCGCCACCGGAACGCCGGAGAAGACGCTCATGCTTAGCAGTCGTTGGGCCGGGACCGAAGGTCTCAGCAGGACCGAAAGGTAAAGGCCGCCTGCTGGCGATGACCACTCCCTCCCCATCCTGCCTCGGCCTTGGGTCTGCCTTCCCGCGATAATTACAAGGCCCTCCGGCTCACCCGCCTTGCCATGCTGTTTGGCAAGGTCGTTGCTGGAAAGGACCTCTTCTTTGCGGAGGATGCGGCGGCCGATGATCATACCTTCTCCGTTATGGTCTCAGTACTCGACCGCCTTCAGCGAGAGCAGGCTGAACTTACCCTTCAACCTCGCCAGGTGCGCTTCGGTCCTCTCTTTCAACAATGCCAGGTCACTGAGGTACTTGCTCACGTCCGCTATGATCGTCATCGACATGGTGTCGTAGTACACCAAGACCTTGGTGGAAACGGAGAGGAGGTTGATATCGTGCTGGGCCATGGCGTTGGTGATCTCGAATATCGCGCCTGGCTTGTCCGGCAGAAGGAACTCGAACTCGGCCAGCTTGGCATCGGGGTCCAAGGGACTGATGGACAGCACCCAGGAGTCCTGGTCGGCGATCATGATGACTGGGTCCCCGTCGTTCACTCCCTCCAGCGCGCTCATGAAATCCTTCGGAATCTCGAACTCCCCGTTCGTGATCGGGCTCGATCCTTTCTGGGCCTTCTTGATCGGCTTGGCCTTTATGGCTGAACCATGGGCGATGGCCCCTCGGGTGTAGCGCTCGCTGATGTTGGCCGCCTCGACCGTCATGGCGTCCACCTTGGACAGGAGCGAGGACTTCTGCCTCTTCAGGGCATCGAACTCCTCCCTTAGGGAGGCCGAATCGCCGTAGTAGCTGAGGTCCACGGTCATCTTCCAGACCATGCAGACGTTGGATATCATGCTCAGCGAGTTGGAGTTGAGGATGTCGATGTTCCTCTCGCTTAGGAACTTGGCAACTTGGGCGCATGCCCCCGGGACATCGATCATGTTGAAGGTCACCGTGCAGATCTCTCTGTAGTTCTCCGGTCCGAGGGTGGAGAGCACGATCTCATAACTGACATGGCCGTTGTGCTCGTACCTGAACATCGTGGTGAAGGCCTGACTCCCGTCCACCAGCCCTAACGGCTGGCCCATGTTTGGGCTGATCCTCACCTTCGCGCCATGGATCCTACCGAAATCGCAGACCTGCATGTTCTGACCGCGCGCAAAATGTAGTACCCCCTGATAAACATTGTCATGCCAGCTTTTTTCCGGTCTGGTGAGGCGCGATTGGGAATCGGATTGAACGGATCGAGACGGAAGGGGTCTAGGGTCGATCGGCCGCTGCACCTCCTTACCTCAAGTTGGATTCCGGAGGCAGTGTCCATGGTGTAAGGTTTTCAATGTTCTTCAAGAATTTATTTATAGGTAGACCCCTACTTAGGGTCTCAAATCATAGAAAGAACGAGGCGTAAGATATGCTTGGAAAGGGCCACCAGTATAAAGGGAACCGGATAAGTCCCTCGCAGTTCCTGATGCTGGTGATACTCAGGAAAGGTCCGATGTATGGATATGAGATTCTCAAAGTCATGAGGGAGGAGTTCAAGGGACTGTGGGAACCTCAGACCGGGGCCATCTATCCCGCCTTGAAACGGCTGGGGGAGCACGGGCTCATCCGCACTGACACCAAAGAGGACAAGGAGTACTACGGTCTCACGGAGGAGGGGGCTGCCTGGGTGAAGGAGCGCCTCGATTCGATGTCGAGCGAGCTGCTCTTCATGTCCCGATATTTTGAGATCATAAACAAGGCGGCCATGGACGAGAGGGGAGAGCAGGAAAATGCTCAGAGTTCGAACCTCGTCCTGCCGATGAATCTTAGGTTCATGATGGGCGAGGAGATGGACCAGAAGGAACGGTTGAAGCATCTCCTCCACATCAAAAAGATGCTAGGCGAAGGCTTAGAGAATATGGACAATGAGATTACTAAGCTAGAGAAGGAGAACAAGGAGGAATGAAATGGCAGCGATAATCGAAGTGAAGGACCTGGTCAAGGTCTTTGACAAGACCATCCGCGCGGTGGACGGCATCAATTTCGAGGTCCAGGAGGGCGAGATCTTCGGCTTCCTCGGCCCGAACGGGGCGGGCAAGAGCACAACTATCAACATGCTGGTGACCTTGCTCAAGCCGACCAGCGGTACCGCCTTGATAATGGGTCATGATGTGGCAAAAGAGCCCGACAAGATCCGGCATATCATCGGCCTGGTGCCTCAGGACCTGACGGTGGACGATGACCTATCGGGACGGGAGAACATGATTCTCCAATCCGACCTATACAACGTTCCGAAACAGGAAGCAAAAGAAAGGATAGACAACCTGCTTGGCCTTGTCAAATTAGAGGATGCGGCTGACCGCATGGTGAAGACCTACTCAGGCGGCATGAGGAAAAGGCTTGAATTGGCGGAAGGGCTGATCCACAGGCCAAGCATCCTCTTCCTCGACGAACCGACTCTCGGCCTCGACATCCAGACCAGATCGACCATGTGGGCCCATATCAAGGAGCTGAAGGAGAAGCATGATATGACGGTCTTCATGACCACCCATTATCTGGACGAAGCCGATTCCCTTTGCGACCGCATAGGGATCATCGATCATGGTAGGATCATGGCACTGGACGCACCCTCCACGCTGAAAAAGTCCCTTGGAGGGGATGTCCTCCAAATAACCGTCGGGGGAGATAAGGACTTCACCACCATCCTCAGCGCTGTGGCAAATGTAGTCGAAGTTAAGAAAGAGGGCAGCGAGTACCGCGTCAAAGTGCTGAAAGGAGAAAGGGAGATGTCTCACGTGCTCAAGTCCATCAGCGATAATGGCGGAGAGGTCAGCAGCGTCAGCCTTCAACGCCCCAACTTGGATCAGGTATTCCTGGAATACACTGGCAAATCCTTGAGGGACGCGGAGCAGTCGGGCTCCATGGATCGTGGCCAGCGCATGGCTCAGGCTCACCAGAGTCGAAGGAGGCAGTAGCGTGATTCGCGAGACTTCTGCATTGACGGTCAGGGAACTCAAGCACTGGTACCGAATCAAGATCCAGATGTTCATGACCTTGATCCAACCGATAGTCTGGCTCGGCCTTTTCGGGCAGGCTTTCAATTTTGGTGCCTTCATCCCTCCAGAGCAAATACCAATCTACTTTGCAGGGGCTCCCGACTACTTCTCGTTCCTGGCAGTCGGGATGCTGGGTGTTATCACCCTCTTCACCTGCATGTTCGGAGGCATCTCCCTGATATGGGATAGGAGGTTTGGTTTCCTCACTAAACTCAGGGTTGCACCGATCCCCCGCGGTTCAGTTCCGGTGTCCAGGATATCATCCACGATGGTCCGTGCTCTTTTCCAGGCAGTCATAGTGTTCCTGATCGCATTGGGATTTAATTATATTCCTGGACTGACTGGCCTGACAGTAGGATCGTCATTCAATGCATTGGACCTGATAGGGCTATTCGTCACGCTAGCACTCTTGGCCCTTGGCTTCGCAGGCATCTTCATATCGATTGGTTTGCTCGTCGAGAATCAGGAGACCATGTTCGCCCTGGTCAATCTGCTAAACCTGCCGATCATGTTCGCATCGGCGGCCCTATTCCCGCTGGCGCAGATGCCAACTTGGCTGCAGACGGTGGCCAAATACAACCCACTGACCTGGGCAGTGGATGCTGCAAGGGTCTTCGTCTTCCAGAACCCGAACCCCATCCATCCGGTATGGTGGTCTATGACGGCTTTGGCCCTGTTCGCCGTGCTGATGATCGGTGTGAGCGTATATGCAGCCAGGAAGAAACTGAGCGCTACTTAGGAAATGATCCAACGAGGGGCGGAGGTCGGTTTCCGACCCCTCCATTCCTATATTTTCATGCCATCTTGGCGAGCTTCTCCTTCAGTTCCATGACCGCTTCCTTAACGTCCTTGATGCCCTCTGCATCGAAGACGGCCACCCCGTCCAGGTCAGCCTTGACCAGACCATCGTTCTTGGGGATTATGGCCAGCAATTCGAGCCCCAGGGCCTCCAATCGTTCGCTGACGACCTGCTTCTCATCTTTGTTGGAGACCTTGTTGGCCACTGCGAAGATTCGCTTGATGCCCAGTTCCTTGGACATCCGCTGGATCTCTTCAGCGGTATCAAGTGAGCGCGTCCCAGGCTCCACGACGATGAGCATGACGTCGACCGCACGAGCCGTAGCTCGTCCCAAGTGCTCCAATCCCGCCTCCATGTCCATGATGACCAGCTCATCCTCTTCTAACAGCAGATGGTCCATCACCCGCTTCAGCAGCGTGGACTCGGGGCAGAAGCACCCGCCTCCCGCGGTCTTTATGGTGCCGAGCACCAACACCTCTACCTTGTCCGGTCCCTCCACCGACAGGCTCTCCCAAAGGTCCTCCACCTGGGGATTTATTCGGAATACCCCGCCCGAACCAGCCCCAGGGCGCATGCCAGTGCGTTCCTCGATCAGGTCGAACAAGGTGGAAAGCGGCTTCATCTTCTCTCTCTCCTTCTTGGGAATCCCGACCGCGGCCGCCAAGGAGGGCGAAGGGTCGGCATCCACCGCCAATACCTTCCTCCCCTCTTGGGCGTACATCCTAGCCAGCAGAGCGGCGATGGTGGTCTTGCCCACACCCCCCTTGCCGGATATGGCCATCTTCCAGGGCATTCAATCCCTCGCGAAGACGATGCCGTGGCTGAGCAGATTGGCTTCCTTGAGCCTCACGCCCTTTAAGACGACCTTCTCCCCGATGACGCTGGTGCACACGATGTCCTTGCCGTCCGCCCAGATGCGGGCGACATCGCGCATCACTTCGTGAACCACGTCCTTCTCCTCGACGAACACCGTGGACTCGCACATGATCAGGATAACCAAAAAGCCGGATACTTAATCCTTATGAAAAAGCTCACAGCTTGGTCTGGGAGGTGTCCTGGCGCTCCCTTTCCCTTTTGGCCAGGCCGACCTCATCGGCGTTGAAGATGTAGCGCACCGGCACCCTTCTCTTCAATCCGGTCCAATAGCCGCAGGCTCTGCATTTGTAGCCAAGGGTGACCTTGCCCCCGAAGATGGTCTCGTTCTGCTGCCGCCGCATTCTTTTTCCACACACCGGGCAAGGGGCGTTGTGACTCCTTTCTTGGCCCTCACGCGTTTGGATCTCGACCTTGGCCAGCCGGTTCGAGAGGGTTATGCGGCGGATCCTTTCCTCGGAGGCGCAGAACTGGGGGTCCATGCTGCGTAGGTTGACATTGACCAATTCAGTCAGCTTGTTCTGAGATATGACCGTCTTCTGCTCCCGAAGCGCGTCCCGGATGGCCAATGCTAGCACGTCTACCTTCGGGATTTTATAGGTCATCGGCTTGCCCTAATGACTTATATATACAGAAGTTTTTTCTTTTGCAGCGATGATTCTTCTTAGGGTCGGACTTCATTTCAGAACTTCGCTGGCCAATAATAGCTCATGTTCGGCCAGGAACATGTGGACCGGCATGACAAATGCGAACAAAGCGCTCACAAGCCACAAATAGCCCGCCCTGCCATCAAATCCCCGGTGCAGGCATGAAACGGTGCAAGATCATCATCATGGGCGCGGCGGGGCGGGATTTCCATAACTTCAACACCTTCTTCCGGGACAACGAACGCTATGAGGTAGTGGCGTTCACGGCGACCCAGATCCCTAACATCGACGAGCGCATGTACCCACCTGAGCTTTCCGGGAGGCTGTACCCTAGAGGGATCCCCATCCATTCCGAGGAGGAGCTGCCCGACCTCATCAAGCATAACGGGGTCGAGCAGGTGGTCTTCGCTTACAGCGATATATCGCATCTTGACCTGATGCACAAGGCCTCGCTGGTGCTTTCGAACCAGGCGGACTTTCGCCTGATGGGAAACACGCATATCCTGCTCAAATCGAAGGTGCCCGTGATAGCGGTCTGTGCGGTGCGAACCGGTTCGGGCAAGAGTCAGACCACCCGGAAGATATGCAAGGTGCTCAGGTCGAAGGGCTTCAATGTGGTGGCGGTAAGGCACCCGATGCCCTATGGCGACCTGGTGAAGCAGACCGTGCAGCGCTTCGCCTCCTATGAGGACATGGACAAGCAGGACTGCACCATCGAGGAAAGAGAGGAGTACGAGCCACTGATCGACAATGGTATAGTGGTCTATGCGGGTGTGGACTATGAGAAGATACTGCGAAGAGCGGAGGAAGAGGCCGACGTGATCGTTTGGGACGGTGGCAACAACGATACCTCCTTCTATGCCGCCGACCTGTATATCGTGGTGGCCGATCCACACCGTCCTGGTCATGAGCTGCTCTACCATCCGGGAGAGACCAACGTGCGCATGGCGGACGTCATCATCATCAATAAGGTTCAGACGGCGAACCGCCACGACATCCTTACGGTCAAGGAGAACGTGGCCAAGCTCAACCCCAGGGCGACAGTGATTGAGGCGGCCTCTCCGATCGTGGTCGATGACCCGTCAATGATCAAGGGCAAGAGGGTGCTGGTGGTAGAGGACGGCCCGACCTTGACCCATGGTGGCATGACCTATGGGGCTGGCACCATCGCCGCCGAGGATTATGGGGCGGCCGAAATGGTCGACCCGCGGCCCTACGCGGTCGGTTCCATCGCGGAGATCTTTGCCAAATACCCTCAGGCCGGTCATCTGCTGCCCGCCATGGGCTACTCCAAGGAGCAGGTGCATGAGCTGGAGGAGACTATAAATCG
>Ga0315288_10010685_pt1 | contig 11580 bp, 7 predicted proteins | sample YL17G11_20_MG_FD_203454 | JGI IMG/M metagenome (GOLD analysis project Ga0315288, IMG submission 203454) | Sediment microbial communities from Yellowstone Lake, YNP, Wyoming, USA - YL17G11_20 | ecosystem: Environmental > Aquatic > Freshwater > Lake > Sediment | place: USA: Wyoming | collected... | reverse complement strand
CGCTATGCAGGCCCTCTGTTTCATTCCTCCACTGAACTCATGAGGATAGTTACTTGCTCTGGACGGGTCTATTCCTACGAGCTCGAATAGTTTTACGATTCTGTCTTTGGCTTCTTTCTCAGTTACGTTCGGCTCATGGATTTTTATTGCTTCAACTATTTGATCGTCAATCCTGAAAACTGGGTTGAGAGCGTTCATGGCTCCCTGAAAAATGAGTGATATGCCACTCCAGCGGATGTTCTTCCTCATGTCGCCTTCGGTCATCGGGAGAATATCCTTTCCATCGAAGATCACCTTGCCCCCTAAGATTCTTGCGTTCCTCGGCAATATCTTCATCAGTGTTATCGCGATGCTGGTTTTTCCGCATCCTGATTCGCCGACGACTCCTAGTCCCCGCCCGCTTTCAAGCTTGAAAGACAACCCGTCGACAGCTCTTACCCATCCTCCTGAAATGCGATAGTACATCCTTAGGCCTTCTACATTCATTAGCGGCATAATAGGTCTCGCATTAATTCTCGGTCCTTTATATTTAAGCTTTAGTTTGTCAACCATTAAGAGAAGCTTTTTATTGCTTGAAGATGTCATTCTGCTTGAAAAGAGATGCGAACAAGTTATATGGCGAAAAGTGGCAAATTGAACGATCTTCTGGGCGAAGTGGTTCGTTCCTTTGAAGCTAAAGGCTTTGTGGTTTCCACGGAGAAGAACGCTTCCAAGACGGCTGTCTCTGTCAAGACAGGCGCATCGACCGGAGACAAGATTATAGATGTCTCCTTGGCAGGCGACGCTAATGGTTCTCTGGTAGTGACTTTTGAGAGCTTTGAGGGGTCCCCTGTCGTCAGAAATTCTGCTTTCCTGGGGCTGCTTGGCGGTGGTTTCTTGACTCTGAGCAGACTGAAGATCTCGGAGATTATGGAACGTTTGGAGAGAGAATTCTGGGAAATGGTGGATACGTTTATGGTTTCTTCTTAGCCTACCTTTCTCTTAGCCTTGGATTAAGAATCTCGTCCAAAGCGTATCCTATCAGAACGAACGAAAGCGACAGCAAGGCGATGCATACGCCAGGGGGGATTGTCCAGTACCACATGGGGAAGGCACTTATTGCCACAGTGCCTGACACTTCGAATTGATGGAGTATTCTTCCCCAAGACATAACATCCAGCGGTCCGAGGCCAAGCCAGCTTAAAGCAGCTTCGGCCACGATTGCCCCCGGCACTGACATTGCAAGAGTTATGTAGATTAACGGAAAAACGTTGGGAATGATGTGTCTGCGGATTATGTAGACTCGGCCTCCGCCCGCCGATTTCACGGCTTCTATGAATGAACGTTCTTTGAGGGTCAGCACAGCAGAACGCACAGTTCTGGCAAAGCCCATCCATCCTAAGACCCCTACTACAACTATTATGTTGAGCATCGATTGGCCGAGAACGAACACCAAGACTATCATTAGGGGCAGCGTGGGGATTACCAGCAGCATGTCATTGAACCTCATTAGTACTTCGTCCGTTGCTCCGCCTATGTAGCCTGCCGCGAGTCCAACAATGAGGCCCAGTCCAACTGAAAGTATCGCCGAAACCATGCCGATGATGAACGATATTCTCGTTCCAACGACGAGTTGCGTGAATATGTCTCTTGCTAAATCGTCGGTTCCAAGCAAACCAAACGAGTTTCCGAATACAACACAGTTCACGTTGTCTATAAAGACCTTCGTGTTTCCATATGCCGTCACATTACCGCCATAAGCTGTTTCGTTACGACTGAATTGAACTGTTAAATCAAGCGTGTATGTTCTAGTTTTTGAGAATATGATCGGTAGAGGGTCGTTTCCATCGTATAACGTTCTGCTGAGACGGGGGTTGGAGGATGAGCTTTCGTGCCACGGAACCGAGTTCCAATCACCATTGACAACCCCTATCCTCAAGGGCAAGCCTGCAGGGAAAACGCGCGCATTGTTAGTTCCAGGAATCTTGTAGGAGAAATCAAAAGAAGCTGTGAGATTTGCTTGCTCTCGAGTCTGCGTGTACTGCGTGTCGACGCGATAACTCCATTCTATTCCAAACTTGGTCGGCGGGATTACGTATGGATATCTAAAATCTATGGAAATGGTGGCGTTTCCCTCTCGAGTGAAAGTCATTTCTAAGCTGCCCTTGCCCTTCATGCCTGTGCTTGAATTGTAAACGACGTAGACTCCTGGGTCCGTAGTTGCGTTCTCCCACAGGCTTAGCTTGGTTAAATCGGAAAACGTTGGGTCTGGAGTCACATAGATATTGTTTGTGTAATTTCCGCCTAGAAGGTCTCCATACCATCCTGGAGTACTCAGATGATACGCGACTGGCATTTTTCCCGTGGGTACTGATCCTTCCTTAAGCGGATCGTATGTTGTGAAAAATGGACCTACAACGGCAACGAGCGTGAAGAAAACCAAGATTATTAGGCCTACACTTGCCTTTTTGTTACTGAATATTTTCTTCATGATGTTTTCAAAATTTCTTATTTGCAGGATTACTTTCTGCATTCGTATAGACATTGCTTTCACCCGTATTTAATCCGTGGATCAAACAACCCGTACACGAGGTCCGCAATAAGGTTGGCAATGATAACGCATAAAGCTATCGTGTAGAAGATTGCCTGCATCACTGGGGCTTCGTTCAGTTGTATTGCACTGATTGTCAGCGTTCCCATGCCACTATATTGAAACACGGTCTCGGTTATTATTGCGCCTGAGAGAACAAAACCGAATTGCAGTGCCACATTTGTGATTATGGGAAGAGAAGCATTCTTCAAGATATGTTTGAACAGTACGGTCCTCTCTTTCACTCCTTTTGCTCTTGCAGTCAGCACGTAGTCCTCGGTCATCGTCTCGAGGACGCATGCTCTTGTCAGCAACACGAAACCCCCGTACGTGAAAAGGAAAAGAACTGTGCCAGGAAGAATCATGTACTGGATTCTATCTATCCAGTAGGCCATTGGATTCGCTATGGGGCCAGTGAGAGTCTGCGTGTACCACCCCTGAACTGGCAACCAATGAAGCCCGAAACCGAATATTGCTTGTGCTATGAGCCCCATCCAAAAGGTGGGAAGGGCAAACGTCGCAAGTGAAGTTAAAACGATGGCACCATCAATCGCCTTTCCTCTTTCGTGGGCAGCATATGCACCTATCATTATACCTACTATGACCGCAATGATTGAGGAGGAGCCCATCAGCAACAACGTGTTGCCGAGACGATCCAGTATTAGCTCAGCAACCTTGTTGCCGCCCATTTGGTTACTGGCTTGGCCGAAGTTGAATGTGAGCATGCTCTTAACGTATGTCGGGTATTTGATGTACCATGGTTTGCCTATCCCAAACGCTTCTTTCAGCCTCGCTACGGTTTCTTCCGTAACGTTTGGCCTTGATATGTAAGCTTCGAGAGGGTTTCCAGGCATAGCTTGAAAGATGAAAAAGTTGATGGTTATCACGCCAAGTACCAGTATGAACGTGTAAATCAGCCGCTTTATGATGTAGTTCCTCAGCCCCATGTTTGTCCCTTGCTTACAATTCCTATGAAGATATTTAAGTCTTGGCTTGGGGACAAGGGACAAAAATCAGTCTAGTCTTGTTCGAACAAAAGAAAAATGGGGGGTTGAAATTCTCTTCTAGCCGCTTATGGGTTTCTTCTAGCCGCTTATGGGTTGCTGCCCCATGTCTTGCCGTAGTTGAGGGCCAGTGTTACTAGGTCGGATAGTCCGACTATGCCTGCTGGTGGTGCTATGTCTGCGCATGGTTCCCAGACGTGTAGGCCGCCGAGCTTGAATGGTAATGCGCCTCTTCCGTCGGTTGCGTACGCGTTAGCGAGCAGGACGAGGTCGGGTAGGCCGATCCTGTATCTTCCGCCCTGCGGTGGCGCGCCTGCGTCCCAGAAGTAGGTGAAGTCTATCTCACCTTGGGTCATGTTCATCCAGAAGCCTAGATACGGATCGCAGACTAGGCCTCCGCCCACACCGGACACGTAGGTGCCTGGGACGTATTTCCACATGCCTGTGCCAACCCAAACGTATTTGCCACCATCTGCACCAGTCAACTGCGCATGTGTGAACGGTGCTCCCGAAAGGATTTCTGACTCAAGCGAGTTTTTGCCTGGCCATTCACCGTGGAGGCCGCTTAGAGACGTGCCTTCTTTTGCGTCAGCTGGAATGCCGATGTATTCGTAGATGTGCTTGGGTACAATGTTGTACATAGTTGTGTAAACCGTGTAGAAGGTTGGTACCTCGAAGTACACCGAACAGGTCCAGTCGTCCCATTTCACGAAGTTTACGACTGTGGCCATGTCAGGAAAGCCCCATGAGTCACCGTAAGCCGCGGTTATGAAGATAGTGTAGTTGAAGTCGTCTACAGTGAACGGCACACCATCTTGCCAAGTGATGTCGTCTCTGAACCAGTATGTGACGTTTGCCATGTTCGTGTAGGAAATACTCGAGTTGCCCAATCCTCCACCGCCCGTGAAGTTGCTCAGCTGGAAGTTCCAGTCGTACGCCATCCAAGGTTGGTCTCCGCCCACTGGGCTCTTACCGGCCGCGCTTGGCTTAAACGGGTTTGAGGCCATAGGACTGTTGAATATTCTGTCTATGACTTCGTAGTCCCAGACCCAGCTGCTGAAGATGGGGTTTACCGATATCGGCGGGTTATACGTTCCGTAAATGAGGGTCATAGGCGAGCTGTAGGGTGCAGTCTTGGCGTTCATGAACGTGTACTCCAGCGCGGTTGTTAGGCCGTAGCCACGGAAGTTTATTGCGCCCACGGTGCCAGTCCTGTAGGCTATGTAGGCGGCGTTGGTGAACAGCGGAACCATGCCGGCCAGGTCAACAATTATTTCCTGGCATATTTTCGCTTCGCTTATGGATTGAGGTCCACTGGTCGCGAATGGATACTGTAGCTCGGCGTGTACGGTCAGGTTTGCGTCGTCAATCTGGTAGAGGTTCGAACCGCCCGAGTAGATGCCTACTGGCGTGAACATCGAATAGAAGTGTAGTGGTCTCGCGCCGTAGCTCCAGCCTGAAGTGTAGAAGTCATAGTCGCGCCATTCGTAGACGGGGGAGTAGCAGACGCCGCTGCCTCCCACGGTCTCTGAGACGGTGATGCCCAGCTTGATCATTTCAGCACAAAGGCTGTCGCCCGCCTGTTTTCTCGGCAGGTGGGTACGAACGTAGGCTATTATGGTGTCGATTGCTGTTCCAGCTCTCGGGTGGCCTGGCGGGTACTTTACTGAACCCACTGGTAGTGGGCCGCCTGCATAAGCTGTGAGCAAGCTTGTCAATGTTGGGTAAGTAGTGTGGCTGAACCAGAAGTTGGTCCACAGAATCTCCAGAGCCTTCGTGGTGTTATAGTCCCATGGATAGTTGTTGAGCAAGCTACCGTCTGAAGCGTACTTGCTCACGTCGAAGTTCACCCATGGGTCCAGGTTTGGTCTTGCGATTGGTGTGTCGATTCTTGTTGCGAATCCGTTCACGGTTGGCCCGGCGATCAAGCCGTCCTTGTCGATCAGACATGCCATAGCCCGCCTGAACTCCGTGTAGTTCATTGCTTTCCTGTCAGCCATGTGCGATGGGTCAGTCGCGTTGTTGTTGAACGCAATCTCGTAGGCACCCGTTTCGAAGTACGGTGCTACGGTTATGTTGAGAGTGGCTTTAGCAATATCATACTGAGTAGACGTCAAAGGCCAAGCCATAAAGTCGATTTCGCCGTTCAGCAAGCCTGCGAACAGGGCATCCTCGATGTAGAACTTGTACATCAGGTGGTCCGTGATCGGACCCTTCACAGCGAATGTTGGTGCTGCCATCATTAGTACCATCAGTAAACTTGCAACAATAGCTACTATTTTTATCATTTTCATTTCTCTTTTCTCCCTTTACCTATATTTAAGCAATAGGAACTCTCTCGTTTGGGCATATAAGTGTTACTGAAACATTGTTCCATAGGCTTCTGAGCCGAAACTCGCCTTGCACATCGCCATAATGGGAGGCTAGGACAGCGGAGGCAATTCCTCTGGCCTTCGTTTATTTCTGATGTAGTATACAACGACTGCGGCCACGATAATTACAATCAGCACTACGAGAGCATCATAGACATAGCCGATGTGAGAAGTAATGTCCTGAACTGTCACGGTCGCAATTAAGCTGTGAACAGTCTTTCCTTCCAACGTGAAGGAAACTCGAAACTCAAAATCTCCAGTTTCGTTTCCTGTCCATTGGTACGAGAAAAAGCCAGATCCGTTCGTCGGAACAGACCCCAAACCGCTCCAATTGCCGCCTGCCTCCATGTACTCAAGGTTGACACTGGAAACGTTCACCGCTCCAGAACCGGAAACCCTCCCGCTCAAAGTGGTGCTTCCACCAACGTTAATCACGCCTGGATTCGCCGAGAGCGAGACAGGTGAACCATAACTGCCATCCTTAAGATCTGGAAGAATCTCCACAAACTGAAGATTAAGGAAGTATGTTCCTGGGCCACTTGTTCCCGCCTCGTAAGGAAGGAGATAAAGCTCCGTAGCGCCTTCCGAAACAACCCTGAAAGTAACGTTCAACAGGACACCGCTACCACTAGCCACTGCACCGGTAGTTATGGCGGCCGAGTAAGAAACCCTCCCTGAGGGCGGTTCACTCTGCAGATTCTCTTCAGCGTATGCCTGGGCAACCAGGGTTGGTCCAGCAGACGGCAGGAACGGTCCTTCCACAACCTGAGTAACGTTCAGCACTCTGGGATTATAAGTGAACTGTACCTGGGCAGCCTCAACCCCGACTGCGTTATCAACCACCACGTAAACGGTGAAATTGTCGTTGAGTTCAAGACTCTCGGTCTGCTGTGGGTCTATCCTCACGACGGGTTTGTTGGCTTCACCTTGAACTTGAACGTGAAAACTTTGCGACGGAAAAACTAAAACCAACGCTAAGAATATCAGGAACAAGGCGGACCCAGTTTTGCCCATCGTCCAGCATCCTTTGGATTTTCAAGGTTAACTTTACCAAGAGGAATGTAAATATAAGCTTTTGTGCCAACGCGCAAGGTTTTCAACTCTAGTCTTTTCAAATCCAAAAAAAGAATGTTCCCAACATGAAGTGTTGCTAGAAAAAATAGAAGATAATTCCAGAAACCTTTAAATTAGCTTCATCACTTAACTACTAAACGCTGAAATATAAGAAAGGAGAAGGAGAAATGAAACCGAATAAAGTATTAGCTTTAATTCTAGCTCTTGCAATGCTCATTGCACCGATGCTCATCATGAAGCCGGTACGTGCAGTACCAAGTCCTTATTACACTGTACAGCCGGTAGCAGTTTCACCGCTGACGGATATCAACGCAAGTTTTTACGGCTTAGAAACGCCAGCAACACCGTCACCTGTAGGTAAAAACTTCATCGTTGAGATACACTTATTGAACGGAGCGGGCGTTTCAGGTGTTGAAGTCAAATTTGACTTCTCAAACATTGCCACATACGCCACGGTCATAACGTTCCAAGACTTTGCTGGCCAGGTGGGCGGAGTGCTTAACGCACCAATCCTGACCACAAAAGATGGCTTCTACACCGCTACCGAAGATAAGGTCAACTCTACAACCGCACCGTTCAACTCTACAGTAGGTATCCCAGCAAAGTATTGGTTTGCAGGTGCCTCAATGGGTGGGCCATGGACAGGCGCTGACGGTCTTGTAGTGAAAATCACGTTCCAGATCATAAAGCAGCCTCAGAGCTTAAGTGGCGAACCAGACTACTATGACAAATTGGAAATCGTGTTCGCCGACTATGTTGGTACTGGCACATTAGACCCGACCATGCAAGGAACTTTGCACATTGACACTGCACTACCAGAGTATCCAGCAATACCACACATATACGTTGACCCCGCAGCATACTTCGCCGCGAACTTGGACGACGTTTTCAACGTTAACGTAATGATTACGGCTGACGCATTCTGGGATGTTGCAGGCTTCGACATAAACTTCACGTACGACCCAACCCTCATAAGTCTACAAAGCTGTGGTCCAGGAAACTTCCTCGGCGGAGACGTGTGGGGCTGGAACGACACGACTGTGCCCGGAAAAGTCTGGGCAGTGTTCACGAAGCTGTCAAACCCGACACCCTCAGCTGGCACGGACTCGTTGCTGACTATGACGTTCAAAGTCATATACCTTAGCACAACTTACCCACCGCTTGGATGCGCGCTTGCACTCGGCCCCACAGACTTGGCCTCATGGGCTCATCCAGAGAGAATATATGCCCCATGGCTTGGCAGCATGACAGCCGTTGAACTTCCATACCCCACCTATCACTCTAGGACAGACGGAATTTACACGTCTCCGTTCCAAGCTCCGGGACCAAACGTTGACCTCTACGACCAGTACCCGTTCCCATACGGTGGACAAGGTCCAAACGAACACAGTGACTCTTTCGCACCGCAGGCGTTAGTGTGTCTCTACGCCAAGGTTACCTATGGTGGAGACCGCGTGACCAACAAGCTCGTCGTATTCGAAATCCACAATGCACACGGCGACAAGATCACACTCCTGCAGAACTACACAGACTGGTACGGAGTAGCCACGGTGTGCTTCAGAATCCCAATGACAGACATGACTCCAGGCGTTTGGGATCCAGCCATCTTCGGATGGTGGAATGTAATCGCTACTGTAGAACTTGACCAGGTAACCGTTAACGACACGATGGCGTTCCAAGTCGGTTGGCTCGTACAAGTCTTAAGCGTAACACCTGAGAATGCACCGTACCTCAAGTACACAGACGTAATGAACTTCACAGCCGTTGTGCAGACAATCCATGAACAACCACTGTGGGCATTAATATCAGTTGACTCGTACGACACTCAGGGGTACCCGATAGGCGAAAGCGCCTGGTGGGTGCTGATCAACGCAACACGCGTCGCTGGCAATCCTGGAAACACAACTGGCGGCATATACACGTATCCAAACATAATACAGGGCATTCCAACTTGGGCAAGAGTCGGCCTGGCACGCGTTACAGGATACGCCCTCACTGACTGGCCAAGAAACGGTGGAACACCATACGGTCCACAAGCCGTACCAACAACATTCCAGATAAAAATGAGCTAGACGTAGAAAACGACCTCTAACCCCCCATCTTTTTTAGTTAGTTCATCCCCAGAGGATAATATTTCAAAACTAGCATGTGTTGAAACACACCGCGAACATGCATGCTTCTAAAAGAATATTCGGACAAATCACATATTCTTGCGAATGTTCAGTGCATAACGTATGCGAAAACTTGCCTAGTCAAGAAGTGAAAAAAGAAAATATGAGAAGCAGCGAGAAAGAACACAAAGCGGAACTTCGAGAAGAAAATGTTTAGATGCTAGCAACAAGAGGCGGAAGAAACGATTCTGTAACCTGTAGCCTAAACAATACTGGAGCGATAACTGAACCGAGAGCAAGCGCGTTGAGAGGGATGGGTTGATGTTTTCCTAGGCTTCGGGGTGTTGACAATTAATAGAACAATATTCCAGAAGCCTTTAATTTCACTTTGACGAGCATACTTACAAGGAACAAGATAACGTGTACCAATGCAAGAAGATTCTCGTTAACATTTCTGCTTTGCTACTGGTGCTAGGCATTTTTGGAAATTCACTAGACAATATGGCCATCGCCGCAATCACGCCCTCGCTGTACGTAAATCCGGGCAGCTACGCGGCTAAATCTTTAGGAGAGACTGTACCCATCGAAGTTAAGGTATACATGGTCTTCAACCTGACTGGATACGAATTTCAGCTAAGATTCAACACAACTTTGCTACAGTGCCTGAATGCATCGGTGGGTAGCTTTTTCCCGCAGCCGCCTGATTCGACGTCCACAGTCACAATCGACAACATCCAAGGAATAATATCAATCCAAGCCTACCTTCAGGGCAGCGGAACCCCTGTTAGCGGTTGGGGACAGTTGCTTTCCGTGAATTTTAATGCTACCTATGCGACACAGTACCCAAAGCCTAATGACGTGTGCACACTGGCAATCGTTAATGATACACTCTACGGAATAGGAAACCAGCCTATTCCACACATTGTATCGAACGGCCTGTACGAAGCTCCATATGCTCCACCACAGCTCAATTTGACATTGAACACGGACAAAAATTACTATCATTATGAAGACAGAATTAACATAAACGGCACCTTCACTGGAAACGGTTACCCCATTCTGGACGCGCTGGTGGCTTTAGAGATTCAAGGCCCGAACGGCGTCCTCGTAGTAGCTAGGACTTTTCAGACTTCAAGTATTCCAGTGTCATGTCCACTGCAGATAACAGGGCTGACACCGTGCGACCTAACTGGAGCCCCTCAAAACTCGTTTGCAGTGGGAAGTTACGTATATTTCAATGTTGCAGTGAAGAACATTGGCTCAAGCAGTTTGAACGGGCTGGTGACAGTGAACCCCTATGATTCAAGCAACGCCTCCTTGGGAGTGGCTTCCCTTCCAATTACTGTACCTGCGGGAAGCAATACTAGCTTGATATTGGGTTTGCCACTACAATACGACGCGCCACTTGTCCTTACTCCGGCCACTTCAGGAAACGCAACAGCTTATGCAAGCGTTTGGACAGACCGTATAGGAAATGGAGGAACCCCCTTGTCCTTAGAGAGCAAAGCAACGTTCACTATAACCGGAACTGCTCAGGGCAACCCCACGTTCACGAGTCCGCCGTCACAAGGAACATACCAAGCCAACTTGAGCATACACTTCAAGAAGGGAACTTATTCTTTGAGTCTACCGCCCAACTACACGATAAACGTGGAAGCAGAATACATGGGAAACAGGGCAACACAAAGCAAACAAATACAGATAAAAATAGCTGGGGACATCAACACGGATGGAAAAACAAACCTTTTGGATCTAGTACTACTCGCAAATGCCTACGGCTCAAAACCAGGCGACCCTAGGTGGAACCCCAACGCAGACGTAAACCGAGATGGCAGTGTAAACCTTCCAGACCTCGTTTTGCTGGCATTAAACTATTCAAAGGGCACAGTTTAGACTCAAAGATATTCTCACACATGTATTCTAGTTAACGTACCGCGAATGCAAAATACACAAGAAACATGCGTTCCCTCGAGCAGGGAATGCGTCCCTTAAATGAAATAGGCTTAATGAACTGTCACGGGCTATATTGTTAAAACTACAACGGCTAGTCTGCGAAAAGGAAAAGCCAAGATTCTTTGGCTGTTGTCACCTTCTTCCTCTTCCGCGCCTTGGTTTGCAGACTATTAGTGAAAGGGCCAACAGAACTAGCATCACTGCGTAGGGCGCTGATGGGTCCGCGATATTGGCAGATTTTACAGCATACGTGTAGCCGCCGACTGTTGGTACGAGCAGTACTTGGAAGTTGACGGTAGTCCAAAATGTCTTCTGGTCCAAATCAACAGTCGAAAAAGCCGTCCAGACTCCCAGGCTAGGGCCGATTTCAGGCACTTTGAAGCTCATTGTGGCAACACCGTTCTGGTCAGTCATGACTACGCTCATCGTGAGAGTGTTGTCAATTGGGTTGATAACTTGAAAGGCAACGAGCTTATTTCTGACTGGGTCATTGTCAA
>Ga0315288_10010684_pt1 | contig 11581 bp, 20 predicted proteins | sample YL17G11_20_MG_FD_203454 | JGI IMG/M metagenome (GOLD analysis project Ga0315288, IMG submission 203454) | Sediment microbial communities from Yellowstone Lake, YNP, Wyoming, USA - YL17G11_20 | ecosystem: Environmental > Aquatic > Freshwater > Lake > Sediment | place: USA: Wyoming | collected... | reverse complement strand
ATTCCCGTGACTGTCGGGACGGCTTTAAAGAACAAGGGCGTCCAGCCGATGTTGGATGCTGTTATCGATTATCTTCCTTCTCCTGGAGATGTCCCGGCTGTAACGGGATTCAACCCGAAAACAGGCTTGGATGAGGAAAGAGCCGCGACGGATAACGCGCCGTTCTCGGCCCTGGCGTTCAAGATAGCGACCGATCCTTTTGTGGGAAAATTGATATTTTTCAGGGTTTATTCCGGGATAATAAAGTCCGGCTCTTACATATTAAATTCAACCAAAGATTCGAAGGAGAGGCTGGGAAGGATCCTTCAGATGTACGCGGATAAGCGCGAAGAGATCGAAGAGGTCCACGCGGGGGATATCGCAGCGGCGGTCGGACTTAAAGGCACCACAACAGGGGATACGATTTGTGAAGAAGGAAAACCGGTCATACTGGAATCCATAGTGTTCCCCGAACCCGTAATATATGTAGCTATCGAGCCAAAGACCAAGGCGGACCAGGAGAAACTCGGTGTGGCGCTCGGCAGGCTTGCCGAAGAAGACCCGACGTTCAGGATAAAGGGCGATCCCGAAACGGGACAGACGATCATCTCCGGAATGGGAGAGCTTCACCTTGAGATCATCGTTGACAGGCTTCTTCGCGAGTTCAAAGTTGATGCTAACGTCGGAAAACCGCAGGTTGCTTACAAGGAAACAATAAAGGGTGCGGCCGAAGCGGAAGGCAAATTCATAAGGCAGACAGGAGGCCGCGGCCAGTACGGGCATGTCTGGTTAAAAGTAGAAGCCCTGCCGCCGGGCACAAAATTCGAATTCGTGAACAAGATCGTCGGAGGGTCAATACCGAAGGAATACATACCGGCTGTTGAGGACGGCATTGTTGAGGCGATGCAGACAGGAGTTCTCGCGGGCTATCCGGTCATCGACCTCAGGGTCACGCTTTTCGACGGCTCATTCCATGAAGTGGATTCTTCGGAAATGGCGTTCAAAATAGCCGGCTCAATGGCTTTCAAGGAAGGGTTCGTACATTCAAAACCGATCCTGCTTGAACCGTTAATGGGCGTTGAAGTGGAGATACCCGAGCAGTATATGGGAGATGTCATCGGAGACCTTAACAGCAGGAGAGGGAAGATCGAGGGGATGGAAGCGCACGCGGGGGTCCAAGTAATAAAGGCGAAAGTCCCCCTTTCGGATATGTTTGGTTACGCGACGGCGCTAAGGAGTAAGACGCAGGGAAGGGGTATCTATACTATGGAATTCTCAAGGTACGAGGAAGTTCCGAAAAATATTTCTGAAGGAATAATTTCAAAGGCGCAGGGAAAGTAAAAAATGGCAAGACAGAAAATCAGGATAAGATTAAAAGGCTATGACAGCAGGCTGCTTGACCAGTCCGCGGTAAAGATAGTCGATACGGCGAAAAGGGCGGGCGGAGTTGTTTCGGGCCCGATACCTCTTCCGACGGACAAGGAAATTTATTGCGTTAACAGGTCAACGAACATAGACAAGAAATCGCGGGAGCATTTTGAGATAAGAATCCATAAGAGATTGATAGATATCCTGGACCCCGCCCAGCAGACAGTGGATGCATTGATGCAGCTGGACCTGCCGGCCGGCGTGGATATCGAGATAAAGTTGAAATAATATGGCGGAAATATTAGCAAGAAAAGTCGGGATGACGCATATATACAACGAGCTGGGCCTTATGGAGCCGGTGACGGTTGTTGAAGCCGGACCTTGTTATGTCGTCAACCTGAGGACAAAGGAAAAGAACGGATACCAGGCCGTACAGCTCGGTTTCGTGAAGGCAAAGAAGACGAATAAGCCGATGGAAGGATATTACAAGAAACAGGGCGCAAAGGAGAACTTCAGGTACCTGAAGGAATTCAGGAAAGACAAACTTGACGGTTACTCTGTCGGGCAGGAGATCAAAGCTGATGCCTTCAAGATGAATGAGATGGTATTAGTAACCGGGACATCCATCGGAAAAGGCTTCCAGGGGCCGGTGAAAAGATATCATTTTAACAGGCACCCGATGAGCCACGGCTCAAAGTCCCACAGGATGCCGGGTTCGTCCGGATCGGGAACTTTCATGAGCCATGTGCTCAAAGGGAAAAGAAGAGCGGGGCACATGGGGTCGGATACGGTCACGGCAAAGGGCCTTGTTGTCCTTTTCATTGACGCGTCGAAGAACATCCTGGCGATAAGGGGCGCCGTACCCGGGCCGAAAGGCAGTATTGTGACGGTCAAAGGAACGGGGATAATAACAAAACCGAGAATGAAGAGGATAGCTCAGGCGCCGCTTGAAAAAGCCGCAAAGATAGCAGCCGCAGCTCCTTCAGGGAAGAAATAATCATGGCAAAATTGGATCTATACGGGATGAACGGAAAAGTTGACGGGAGCGTAAAGGCCTCCGACAGGGTCTTTTCCGCACCGATGAACGAGCCTCTGGTCAACGAAACGCTGAACTGGTATCTGGCGACCGGCAGGCAGGGAAGCGCGAACACGAAGACGCGGGCGGAAGTATCCGGAGGCGGAAGGAAGCCGTGGAGGCAGAAAGGGACGGGGCGCGCAAGGATCGGGGATAACAGGGCGCCACACTGGAGGCACGGCGGAGTGGCATTCGGTCCGAAGCCGAGGGATTATTCATTCAGCCTGCCGATCAAAGTAAGGAAGGCAGCCATAAGGACCGTTATTTCGGATAAGGTCCTGGCGGGTAAGATAAAGATCGTGGAAAAATTATCTTTGGCGAATATAAAGACCAAGGAGATGGCGAAAGTGCTTGAAGCTCTCGGCGTGAAAAACAGCGCGCTTATCGTGATCCCGGCGCCGGATGCTGCTGTCGAGCGGGCATCAAAGAATATTAAAGGGGTCAAGGTCTCGATCGGAAAAGCTCTTAATGTTTATGACATGCTGAAGCATGACGAGATGATAATCACAAAAGATGCGATACCGGTGCTTGAGGAGGCGTACTCATAATGGCAGATCCGTATCAGATAATAATGGAACCGATAGTCACGGAAAAAACCTCCGGGTTGAAGGCTAATTCCGTTTATGTTTTCAAGGTGCTGAAGAAAGCGACAAAGTCACAGATCAAGAACGCGCTGAAGCTCGCCTTTGGAGTGGATACCAGATCGATAAATACGACAAAGGTAAGAGGCAAGACAAGGCAGCTGGGCCGAAGCATCGGCGCGACCGCAGGATGGAAAAAGGCGTACGTGCAGCTTAAAGAAGGCCAGAAGATAAAGGAACTGGAGGTCGGAGCATAATGCCGGTAAAGGAACGAAGGTCATTAACCAACGGGCAGAGATTCAGGGTGGACCTGGATTACAGCGATATCACGGCTTCAAAACCCGAAAAATCCCTGCTTGTAAAAGTGAATAAGACTTCCGGCCGGGATTGGCGCGGAAGGATAAGCTCAAGGCATAAAGGCGGCGGGAATAAAAAGCTATACAGGGTCATAGATTTCAAGAGGAATAAGGACAATGTTCCCGGAAAGATCGTATCCATTGAATACGATCCTTTCAGGAATTCTTTCATCGCCCTGGTCAATTACCTGGACGGCGAAAAAAGATACATTTTGGCGCCGCTCGGGATAAAAGTGGGGGATACCGTGCAGTCCGGCGCGGATGCGGATGTCAAGATCGGCAACGCGATGCCGATAAAGAACATCCCCGTCGGCACAATGATACATAATATTGAGATGGCAGCGGGAAAGGGCGGAGCGCTTGCGAGATCAGCGGGATCATTCGCTTCCCTTGTGGCTAAAGAAGGAAGGTATGCAACGGTTAAGCTTCCTTCCGGAGAGCAGAGACTTATACATATCGATTGCCGGGCCACCGTCGGCCAGCTTGGCAATCTGGATGCGAAGAATGTCGTGCTTGGCAGCGCCGGAAAAATGAGACACCTTGGCAGAAGGCCCGCGGTACGCGGCGTTGTAATGAACCCGTGCGATCACCCGCACGGAGGCGGGGAAGGGCGTTCCCCCATTGGAATGCCGTCACCGGTAACGCCTTGGGGCAAGCCCACGCTTGGATATAGGACGAGAAAGAAAAGAAAAATAAGCGACAGGTTCATAATCATGAGGAGGGCATAAATTGACAAGATCTTCAAAAAAAGGGCCTTTTGTTGATTATCATCTGCAGGAAAAGATCAGCAGGATGCAGGTTGGCGGGGATAAGAAAATGATAAAGACATGGTCAAGAAGGAGCGTAATAACTCCGGAAATGGTGGGATTCACCATCGCCGTCCATAACGGCAATAAGCATATACCTATATATATAACGGAGAACATGGTCGGTTGCAAGCTCGGGGAATTCGCGCCCACAAGGACATTTAGGGGCCATAGCGTGCCGACCGCCAAAACAGCGTCATTAACATAATTATATGAAAGTAAAAGCACAAGCAAAATATCTAAGAGCGGCGCCGAGAAAGGTAAGGCAGGTCGCGGACCTGATAAGGGGAAAGCATGTCAAGGAGGCCATGATCATGCTTAAGTTCCTGCCAAATCTCGGGGCGAAGCTCATCGAGAAAGTGCTTAAATCCGCGGTGGCGAATGCAAAGAACAATTATAAGCTGGGCGACGATAAATTGTTCGTGTCGGAGATATTGATCGACGGGGCGACATCTTTGAAAAGGGTCCATCCAAGGGCTAAGGGAAGTGCGTTCCCGATATTGAAGAGACAGAGCCATATAACGATATACGTTGAGGAGGCGCCAAGTGGGGCAAAAAGTCCATCCTAAAGGTTTCAGGATAGGAGTAATAGATACCTGGGATTCCATCTGGTTCGCGGGTAAGAAGGAATACAGCGGTCTTTTGCTGGAGGACCTTAAAGTACGCAAATACATCAAGCATAATCTATATAAAGCGGGGATATCTAAGATAAAGATAAACAGAAGGGCGAACCAGATAGAGGTAAACGTCTATTCCGCGAAGCCGGGGCTCGTGATAGGGAGGGGCGGAAGGGAAGTCGCGGCGTTGAGGGAAGAATTGGTAAAGATGACCAATAAACAGGTGGAACTGAACATACAAGAGGAAGCAAACCCGGAAATATGCGCGCAGCTCGTGGCCGAGAACGTGGCGGCCCAGCAGGAAAAGAGGATCGCATACAGAAGGGCGATGAAGCAGGCTGTAGCCAAAGCGCTGCGTTCAGGAGCCAAAGGAATAAAAATAATGTGCGGCGGCCGCCTGAACGGGGCCGAGATCGCCAGGAGCGAGTGGTACAGGAAGGGAAGGGTCCCGCTCCAGACGCTTCGGGCAAGAATTGAATATGGATTTGCCGAAGCAATGACGGTATACGGGAAGATAGGTGTTAAGGTGTGGATCTACAAGGGCGATGCCTTTACCGAAAAAGAACAGGCAGCCGGAGAAATAATAAAGCCGACAGTAACAGTTGTGGAGACAGTGAGCTGATAATATGGGCATACAACCTAAGAAAGTAAAATTCAGGAAGGACCAACGGGGCAAAAGAAGAGGCATCGCGACCCGGGGCAATACGGTCGTCTTCGGAGAATACGGCTTGCAGGCCCTTGAGACATGCTGGCTTAAAACGAAGCAGATAGAATCTGCCAGAAAAGCGGTCACGCACTTCGTTAAAAGGGGAGGAAAGCTCTGGATACGCGTTCTTTGCGATAAGTCCGCCACGGCAAGGCCTGCTGAAACGCGCATGGGCAGCGGAAAAGGCGATCCTGCATATTATGTTGCCGTAGTAAAACCGGGCAAGATAATATTCGAGCTCGCAGGCGTCTCAAAGGAAGATGCATTGGAAGCCATGAGGCTCGCGGGGCACAAGCTTCCCATCAAGACAAGGCTGGTAGAGAAATTCTGATATGCCAAAAATAAAAGAAAATACGACGGAAAATCTGCGGCAGCTCGATGTTAACGAGCTTAAAGGGAAACTGATGACCGCGAGAAAGACACTTTTCGAACTTAAATTGAAACGGAGCGAGCAGAAGAACCCTTTTAAGGTCAGGTGGGTGCGCCATGATGTTGCGAGGATATTGACAATTATAAAGGAGAAGATCACAGGTGGAAAAGAATAAAAAAGCGAATAAAAAGATCAGAGAGGGGATCGTGGTCTCCGACAAGATGTCAAAGACCGTCGTGGTGCAGATAGAGAGAAAGGTCAGGCATCCCCTGTACCAGAAAGTAATAAGCATATCCAACACTTTCAAAGCGCATGACAAGGATGAAATATGTTCAGTGGGAGACAAGGTTAGGATAATGGAAATAAGGCCGATGTCTGCTGACAAGAGATGGGTAGTGCTGGAAGTATTGGGCAAGAAGAAAGAACATATAGAAGATGAAGATAAGGGCATGCCGGCGCCCATAAGAAGGGCTAAAGAGAAGGAAAAGGAGAGCCAAGTTGATACAAAATAGGTCAATGCTGGCCATCGCTGACAACAGCGGCGCGAAAGTAGTCCAGTGCATAAGGGTGCTCGGCTCTTCGAACAAGAAATGCGCCTTCGTGGGCGACCTTTTTACCGCAGTTGTGAAATCCGCCGATCCAAACATGACAGTTAAAAAGAGCGAGGTCGTTCTTGCTGTCGTTGTAAGGGCAAGAAAGCCGCTCCGAAGGCCGGATGGCAGCTATGTAAGATTTGACGATAACGCAGCTGTCATAATCGCGAAGGACGGCAATCCGCGCGGTACCCGTATTTTCGGGCCCGTTGCAAGAGAGTTAAGGGACAGGAATTTCATGAAGATCATTTCTCTGGCGCCGGAGGTTGTGTAGATCAAATGGCGAACAGGTTAAAAAAAGGCGATACGGTAATGGTCCTCTCAGGAAAAGACAAGGGGAAAAAGGGAAAGATAATCAGCGTGTTCGATGACGGCATAGTGGTCGAGAAAGTCAATGTGGCGAAAAAGCATCAGAAAGCAACTAAAGCGTTTCAGGGTGGCATAATTGAAAAACCGATGGCGGTCAACCCCTCAAAGCTGATGTTGATCTGCCAGAAGTGCGGCAAGCCGACAAGGGTGAAGTTCGAAAAGCTCGAAGGTAAGACCGTGAGGAAATGCGTAAAATGCAAAGAAATAGTCGATAAGGTCAAATAGGATGAAAAATTTAAAAGAGAGATACAAGAAAGAAATAGTCCCGGAAATGATGAAGAAATTCGGGTATAAGAACCCGATGCAGGTGCCCCGCATCACGAAGCTTGTGATAAACAGAGGAGTTGGAGAAACAACACAGAACCCGAAGGCCATCGATGTTTCGGTCGCCGAGCTCGCTGTGATTACGGGCCAAAAACCCCTTGTTACAAGATCGAAAAAATCCATTTCGGGGTTCAAGCTGAAGGAGAACACCCCTATCGGCTGCGTGGTAACGCTGCGCGGACAGAGGATGTACGATTTCCTTGATAAACTGGTAAATGTCTGCTTGCCGAAGATACGTGATTTTAGGGGGATAAACCCTAAGTCGTTTGACGGCAACGGCAATTATACAATGGGGATCAAAGAGCAGCTCATATTCCCGGAGGTCATTTACGATAAGGTAGACAAGATAAGGGGAATGGATGTCACGATAGTGACAAGCGCGAACAAGAACGAAGAGGCACACGAACTGCTTAAGCTTGTCGGGTTCCCGTTCAGGAAATAGGTCCTGAGCGAAGGACCTCGACTGAGCTCGGTCGAAGTCTCGAAGGATAAAGGAGAACAACTGTGGCAAAGAAATGCATGGTCCTTAAATCGAAAAAAACACCGAAGTTCCCGGTGAGAAAGCACAGCAGGTGCTCGATATGCGGGAGGCCGCGCGGTTACATGAGGAAATTCGGCATTTGCAGGATATGTTTCAGGTCAATGGCGCATGAAGGGCTTCTTCCCGGCGTCACAAAATCAAGCTGGTAGGTGAAATAATGTATTTAACTGATTCTATAGGGGACATGTTGACAAGGATAAGGAACGCGGTAAAAGTTAAGGACGAGGCCGTGGATATTCCCGCTTCAAGGATGAAAGGAGTCATAGCGCAGATATTGAAGGACGAGGGCTATGTCTCGAAGGTTGAGAACGTGACAAAAAGGAACAAGAAGATCATCAGGGTCACGCTTAAATACGGGAAGAAGAAAGAAAGCGTCATAAGCGGGATAAAAAGGATAAGCACTCCCGGCAGGCGCATTTATGTCGGGAAAAAAGATATCCCGAGGATAAGGTCCGGGTTTGGACTAGCACTGGTCTCAACATCAAAAGGCATATTGACCGATTCCGCGGCAAGGCAGCAGGAAGTGGGCGGAGAGGTCATCTGTTACGTATGGTAATAGGACGGGAGAGAATATTTAATGTCTAGAGTGGGAAAAAAGATCATCGATCTGCCGAAAGGCGTCGAATTTAAAATCGACGGCGCCAATATTACCGTTAAAGGACCCAAAGGGACCCTTTCCAGGAGTATGCCCGACGGGATATCAGTTTTATTGGACGGAAGTAAAATTACGGTGAAGAGAAGCGGAGACGAGAATAATTTAGGTGCGCTTCACGGCCTTTACAGGTCCTTACTTTCAAATATGGTAACAGGCGTATCACAGGGATTTGAAAGAAGATTGGAGCTTTCCGGGGTAGGATATCGCGCCAGCAAGCAGGGGAGCAAACTTGTCATGCAGGTGGGCTATTCGCATCCCCTAACATTCGATCCTCCGGCGGGCATAGAATTCAAGGTGGAGGGTCAGGATAAGGTCGTTGTCTCGGGCGCCGACAAAGAACTTGTCGGGGAGATAGCCTCGACCATAAAGAAATCAAAAGAAGTAGAACCTTACAAGCTGAAAGGCATAAAATATTCCGGCGAGATAATCAAGAAAAAAGCAGGAAAGGCCGCAAAGGCGGCGGGGGCCGGGACAAAATGAAAGGCAAGCTGACAAAAAAGATAAAAGGTTCCACCGAAAGGCCGAGGCTTTCCGTTTTCAGGAGCCTGGGGCATATATATGCACAGGTGATAGATGATGATAAAGGCACGACCTTAGTATCAGCTTCGACACTGGATATCAAGAAAGCAGGGAAGAAGATAAAGAACAACCTTGAAGCCGCAAAGCGAGTTGGCGAGGAGATCGCCAAGCGCTCGATCGCGGCCGGGATCAAGAAAGTGGTATTTGACAGGAGCGGATACGTGTACCACGGCAAAATAGCGGCTTTGGCTCAAGCTGCAAGATCAGGAGGTCTTGAATTTTAATTATGGCATACAGACAACAGCAATTTGATGATGAAAAACAGCAGGAAAAGGTAGTCCAGATAAGGCGCATATGCAAGGTCGTTAAGGGCGGAAAAAAGCTCGGTTTCAGGGCTGTGGTCGTAGTAGGGGATGGGGGCGGTACGGTAGGCGTGGGCGTGGGCAAAGCGAACGAAGTTTCTTCCGCGATAAGAAAATCTGTGGAGGACGCGAAAAAGCATCAGATAAAAGTACCGATGGTCGGAAAGACCATCCCCCACAATACCGAGGGCGAATGGGGTGCTAGCAAGGTGATACTCAGGCCGGCGCCGACAGGAACCGGCGTTATCGCGGGAGGCGCTGTCAGGACAGTGCTTGAGCTTGCCGGGATCGCGGATGTCGTAGCGAAATCGATAGGGGCTTCAAATGCCATAAATACAGCAAGGGCGACAGTGGAAGGGTTAAGATCGCTGAAAACACAACTTCATGAAGAAGAGATGCGCGGTAAGAAGTTAGACATTAAATATGTCCAGACCGCCGTAACGGCGGGCGGGGAGGATTAATATATGAAAATGGGAGAATTGCACAGCGCGGAAGGTTCAAGAAAAAAGAAAAAGAGAGTCGGGAGAGGGACGAGTTCCGGGCACGGAAAAACATCCGGCCGCGGGAATAAAGGGCAGAACTCCAGACAGGGTGGAGGCGTTCGCCCGGGATTTGAAGGAGGGCAGACCCCTCTTTACAGGAGGCTGCCGAAAGAAAAAGGTTTCAAGAACCTTATGTTCAAGAAATACTATGCGATCATAAATGTCGGCGACCTGAACGGATATAAAGATGCCGTCAATAAAAAGGCCCTTATAGAAGCGGGAAAAATGAGAGAAGGGGAGCTTCTTAAAGTGCTTGGCGACGGGAACCTGACAGTTCCTCTCACCATCGAAGCGGACCGTTTCACCGAAGGCGCCATGAAAAAGATAAAGGATGCGGGCGGCAAAGCCGTTCTTATAAAAAAGTAGGAGAAAAATTTGTTAAACACGTTATCCGGGATCTTCAATATCAAGGACCTAAGGAATAAATTTCTGTTCACGCTTACCGTGATAATCATTTTCAGGCTCGGCGTCCACCTGCCGATACCAGGGGTGGACAGCGTAAAGCTGACGCATATGTTCGGCGCGGGAAACCTGCTTAATTTCCTTGACCTGTTCACCGGCGGAGCTTTCGTCAAATTCTCTATTTTTGCGATGGGGATAGTCCCGTATATCAACGCTTCCATCATATTCCAGCTCCTGACCGCGGTGGTGCCTCAACTTGAGGAACTTGCGAAAGAAGGGGACTCGGGAAGAAAGCAGATAGCCCAGTACACAAGGTACCTCACGATGGTGCTTGCAGCTTTCCAGGCTTTTGGGATGGCCTTCTGGCTCAGAGGTGTTCTGCTGCCAGGCTACAGCTTCACGTTCTTCCTTGTGGAGTGCATTATACTTCTTACCGCCGGCTCATCACTTGTGATGTGGATGGGCGAGCTGATAACCGAGCGCGGCATAGGCAACGGCGCTTCACTGATAATCTTCATCGGAATAGTATCGAGGATACCCACATACATAGGCCAGACCATAATGCTTTTAAAGGGCGGCGCAAGCTTTGTCGGCGTCATTATCCTTCTTGCGGTATTCATTCTCATGATAATTTCTATCGTCATCATCAGCGAGGCACAGAGGAGGATACCTGTGCAGTACGCGAAGCGGATAATAGGCCGACGGGTCTACGGCGGGCAGAGCACTTATATCCCACTCAGGATAAACCAGGGAGGCGTCATACCTATCATCTTCGCCTCGTCCGTGCTGCTTTTCCCCGCGACGATCGCGCAGTTCATCCCACTACCCTTGATGCAATGGATAGCAGGACAGCTTTCTCCTTCAAAAGGATTATACATGCTGCTGTATTTTTTGCTGATATTTTTCTTCACTTATTTTTATACGGCCATCACTTTCAACCCGAAGGACCTGGCTGAGAACATAAAGAAATACGGCGGGTTCATAATGGGCATAAGGCCGGGGGAGCCGACGGCGCAGTACCTGGAAAGCGTTGTGACGAAACTTACTTTCGTCGGGGCGCTTTTTCTGGCTGTCATAGCGGTCATCCCGACCATTATTGAAGGAGTAACGCATATCACTACTTTCCAGGGTCTGGGAAGCACCGCGCTGCTTATCGTTGTCGGCGTTGCGCTCGACCTGGTAAGGCAGATAGAGACGCATCTTGTGACAAGGCAATATGAGGGACTTTTGACTTGAGCATGGCGGACGTTTTTGTTTTTGCCGGGCCCCCGGGGTCAGGCAAGGGAACACAGGCAAAACTTCTCGCACCGAAGCTTAAAGTCCCCCATATTTCTCTGGGAGACCTGCTCCGTGAAGCTGTAAGGAGCAAGTCAAAGGTGGGGGATATCGCCAAGAACTACCTGGATGCGGGAAAAC
>Ga0315288_10010682_pt1 | contig 11583 bp, 8 predicted proteins | sample YL17G11_20_MG_FD_203454 | JGI IMG/M metagenome (GOLD analysis project Ga0315288, IMG submission 203454) | Sediment microbial communities from Yellowstone Lake, YNP, Wyoming, USA - YL17G11_20 | ecosystem: Environmental > Aquatic > Freshwater > Lake > Sediment | place: USA: Wyoming | collected... | reverse complement strand
TTCATTGGCTTTCGTCACGACCCCGTAACTTACGTATTATCAAGAAGACAGGCAGTTTCCAGAGCCTTTGACAAAGGGGGATGGAATGGGGTCTGGCACTGCGGCTCGGCTGAGCTCGCCGAAGTCACAATTCGCAAGGCTCCTGCCGTTCTACAGATGCTTAGGCACTTTTGTGTTGTGCCTCAGAAAAATCTCCCATGTCGCTCATAAAGGGTCTGTAAAATTTCAAATATGTTTGGCTAGTTTTAAAAATTTTTATTTACCATTCTTGTCTATTATTTCCATTACCTTTGCCCATCGCTCAGGCCCCAGGCATCGTTTAGCCTCTTTACACCATTGAATGCAAGAAGGTACTGTTTCCTTTTCGACCACTGCTTTGCAGTGTGGGCATTTAACTTTCATTTCATCAGAGAACATTTCTACTTCTTTTCCGCACTGGGGACACATGTGAACACTCATCGTTAAGTTTCTAAAATCTTGCCCAGGGCATTTGCTTTGCATAGTGTACTCCTTTCCCCTCATCCATGGATAAGGGGAGGAAGACATTTAATACACACCCAGATGCTCTCAGCATCTTTGCGGCAAGGAAAGAGGATGGCTTCTCTCTCGGAGTTTCCACAGCGAAAACATTTTTGGGAGATAAATTCTTTCACCTGTGCTTTCTTCTTCTTTTCCACCGCTCCTTCTGAAAAAGGTTTTGCCTCTCTCTCTTCAAGGGAGAGTGCCCCTGTGGGACACACCCCCAGACAGAAACCGGCGCCGTCACAGAGTTCTTCTTTGAGTACTTTCGCCTTACCATTCACCAGCTCGATTGCTCCTTCAGCGCAGGGGGTCACACAGCCTCCACATCCGTTGCACAGCTCATCATCAATCCTTACAATTTTTCTCATTGCCATTTTAAAAATCCTGGTAGAAGTTATCTGCGATTTTAGTTAAATTCTATACTATAAATGATATGTATAGTATGACTTATGTCATAAGAAATTAAATATTTTAATTGCGGTAGAAAGCATATACAATATTTATTTATCGATGTTTACCATGGGCATCTCATAAGAGACCGAAGAGAGTTCAGATCTACCTTTTTAACAATAACATTTTCTATAGAAAGCAACATCTAATTTTGATAACGTCGTAAAAAGTCCTGACAGGTGTCATTGCGAGGAGCGAAGCGACGTGGCAATCTTGGTCTTTCAACTACTTACAAAGGCAGAGATTGCTTCACTTCGTTCGCAATGACAACTTCTTTGACTTTTTTACGACTTCATCAATTTTGTCGGTTTCAAAAAGGAGATGAGTGAGTCAGTCACGTACTCATCTGTTGTGGTGGCAGGTAGACGTAAAATTGTCCATGGGGAGCGAGGAGGAGGTACAGTATATCTTCCAGTACCATCTCGACATAAAATCGTGGTATAAGTGTCATCTGAACCTCACGCGAGCAAAACGTTTATACTATACAATAATGGTGAATAATTCACACTACATTATTGTATAAGGATAAGGATACACCGTGAGGATTTTTTTACTGGTATCACTGGCCTTATTAGTATGAATTGAGTGCTTAAAAAATGAATTCTAAGTTACTATTAGCTATAGAATAGTAGACTAGGGGACGTCCGTGAAGTATTAACTTTTCATAGTACTCCTTCTTTTTTTATCTGTTTTAGTTATACTTTCTCAAAATAAGTCAGCAATTCACGGACGTCCCCTAGTCTTTTACTCATGAGTGTACGGAGGATTATTTATGGGAGAGGTAATTAGACTAGGGATAAGTTCGTGTTTGCTTGGGAATAATGTCCGCTATGATGGAAGTACTACATGGGATAGATTTCTCACCGACACGCTGGGACAGTTTGTAGAATATGTTCCCGTGTGCCCTGAGGTGGAGTGCGGACTGGGTGTTCCCCGGGAATCTTTACGTCAGGTAGGGGATCCCGATGCCCCACGTTTAGTGACCACAAAAACGGGTAAGGACTATACATATCTCATGGTTTCCTGGGCACTCACGCGGGTAAAGGAGCTGGAAAGAGAAAGTCTCTGCGGTTTTATTTTCAAAGAGGGTTCACCCAGCAGTGGCATGGAGCGAGTGAAGGTATACAATGAGAAAGGGGTGGCAATCAAGAAAGGGGTAGGGATGTTTGCGAGAGCATTTATGGAGCATTTTCCTCTACTCCCGGTTGAAGAGGATGGAAGACTTCACGATGTCACATTACGTGAAAACTTTATAGAGCGCATTTTTGCCTTGAAACGATGGCGGGATCTACTTACGCACAAGGTGAGTCTCGGCAATGTAGTGAGTTTTTATACCACCCATAAGCTTTTGATTCTCTCCCACAGCACGAAACATTACGAGATGATGGGAAGATTAGTGGCACAGGGTAAGAAAGTTTCGCTTAAAGAACTATACTCACGTTTTGAAGTGCTTTTGATGGAGGCGCTTAAACTCCTAGCTACACCAAAAAAACACGCTAATGTATTGCAGCACATGATGGGGTACTTTAAAACGCAGCTCTCAAAAGATGAGAAACAAGAATTGCTCGATATTATCAATGAGTATCGGCAGGAATTGCTCCCGCTTATTGTCCCCATTACTCTCATCAATCACTACGTCCGCAAGTACGGTGAGCCCTACCTCAGCCAGCAGTACTATCTAAAACCTCACCCACTCGAACTCCAACTTCGAAACCACGTGTAGTATTGTTTTCCACCTCCTTCTAGTGAGCGCCTCGAGCAAACGGCACTTGTATCAAGCTCTGCCATTCATGGTAGGGTTTAAAGCCCTTATCCAAATTTTCTAGCGGATTTTACTACACAAAATTTTACTACACAAAACCTGTTTGACAAGATGTAATAAAACAAATAGAATTACTTAATCAATACAACAAGATAAAAAATAATGTTATGTGCAAAACAACAACGATCCCGAACTCAGGAAACCCGAATGACCAACGGTAACGACAAATCCCTCGAATCTTGGATCTGGGACGCTGCCTGCTCCATTCGCGGCGCGAAGGATGCGCCCAAGTTCAAAGACTACATCCTCCCGCTCATCTTTACCAAGCGCCTCTGCGATGTCTTCGATGACGAGTTGAACCGCATCGCGAAGGAAGTCGGCTCGCGGGCCAAGGCGTTCAAGCTGGTGAAGCACGACAAGAAACTCGTCCGCTTCTACCTGCCCCTGCAACCGGCCAACCCCGACGACGCCGTATGGTCCTTCATCCGCAAGCTCGCGGACAAGATCGGTGAGCAGCTCACCACGCAGCTTCGCGCCATCGCGGATGAAAACGCGCTGCTCAAGGGCATCATTGACCGCGTGGACTTCAATGCCACCACCCATGGCGTGCGCGACATTGACGACAACCGCCTCTCTAACCTCATCGAGCGCATCAGCGAGAAACGCCTCGGCCTGGGCGATGTGGAGGCGGACATCATCGGGCGCAGCTACGAGTATCTCATCCGCAAGTTTGCCGAGGGCGGCGGACAGAGCGCGGGCGAGTTCTACACGCCCGGCGAGGTGGGCGAGATCATGGCGCTCATCATGGACCCCGAGCCGGGCATGACCTGCTACGACCCAACTTGCGGCTCCGCCGGCCTGCTCATCAAGTGCGAACTGGCGCTGGAGGAAAAGACCAGGGCCGCCGGCAAAATGAAATCCGCCCCGCTCAAGCTCTACGGCCAGGAATCCACGCCCACCACCTGGGCCATGGCAAACATGAACATGATCATCCATGACATGGAGGGCCAGATCGAGATTGGCGACACCTTCCGCCATCCGAAATTCCGCAAGGGTAACCGCCTCCAGACCTTCGACCGTGCAGTGGCCAATCCCATGTGGAACCAGACCGAGTTCACCGAGAAGGACTACGACGCCGACGAACTCGACCGCTTTCCCAAGGGCGCGGGCTTCCCCGGCAACAAAGCCGACTGGGGCTGGGTGCAGCACATCCTCGCCAGCCTGAACGATCCTTCGACAGGCTCAGGACAGGCTGGCCGCGCCGCCATCGTGCTCGACACCGGCGCCGCCTCGCGCGGCTCCGGCAATGCGAACACCAACAAGGAAAAAGACGTGCGCCGCTGGTTCGTGGAGCAGGACCTCATCGAGGGCGTCGTCTACCTGCCGGAAAACCTGTTCTACAACACTACCGCCCCTGGCATCATCCTCTTCCTGAACAAGGCGAAGGCGAAGGAGCGCAAAGGAAAACTTTTCCTGCTCAATGCCGCCACCGAGTTCGCCAAGGGCGACCCGAAGAACTACCTCCCGGAGGAAGCCATCACCTGCATCGCTGACACCTTCAAGGCATGGCGTGAGGTAGAGAAATACAGTCGTATCGTCACCCGCGACGAGATTGCGAAGAACGACTTCAACATCTCGCCGAGCCGCTATATCCAAACGGGTGAAGCGGACAAATACCGGCCGATTGCGGAGATTGTGGAGGAGCTGGACGCGCTGGAGGCGGAGGCGCAGGAGACGGATAAAGTGCTCAAGGCCGTTCTCGGGAGGATCATGAAATGAGGACGGAGGTTCACGCGGAGGCGCGGAGAGGGATGAAACAGCGGATTTTCATCAGCAGCGTCCAAAAGGAGTTCGCCGATGAGCGTCAGGCGCTCAAGGCCTACATCCTTGGCGATGCCCTGCTAAGCCGCTTTTTCGACGTTTTCCTGTTTGAGGACATCCCCGCGAGCGACCGCCGCGCCGATGCCGTTTACATTGAGGAAGTCCGCCACTGCGACCTCTATCTGGCCCTGTTGGGCGATCAATACGGTTGGGAAGATGCGGACGGTCTCTCCCCGACACATCGCGAATTCAACGAGGCCACCAAGCTCGGCAAGCCGCGCATCGTCTTCGTCAAGGGCAGCGACGATGCAGGCCACCAACCGAAAATGCGGGAACTGATCACGGCGGCAGGCGCGCAGTTGATTCGCCGCCGGTTCACGACCACCGCCGAGTTAATCCCCGCCGTGTATGCCAGCCTGGTGGATTACTTGGCAGCGAAAGAATTGCTCCGTTCCGGCCCCTTCGATGCCACCGTCTGCCGGGATGCGTCGTTGCAGGACCTGTCTGCTGAAAAAATTCGACGTTTCGTGGGAATCGCCCGGCGTGCCCGCGGCTTCCCCCTGACGGAGGACACCGCGCCGGAGGAAGTGCTGGAGCATCTGAACCTTGTCAAAAACGGACGGCCCACCCATGCCGCCATCCTCCTCTTTGGCAACGCACCGCAACGCTTCCTGATCTCCTCCGAGATCAAGTGCGCCCACTTCCACGGGACCGAAGTCCGCAAGCCGATTCCATTTTATCAGGTCTATAAAGGGACCGTCTTCGATCTGGTGGATCAGGCGGTGGATTTTGTTTTGTCCAAAATCAACCTCGCCGTCGGCACGCGCGCGCACGGCACGCAGGCCCCGGTGGAATACGAAATGCCACCGGAAGTGGTTCGAGAAGCCATCGTCAACGCCGTAGCCCACCGCGACTACACCAGCAACGGCAGTGTGCAGGTCATGCTATTTTCTGATCGTCTTGAAGTCTGGAACCCCGGCACTTTGCCGCCTTCGCTGACCCTGGAGAAACTTCGCCACCCTCACGGCTCGGTGCCGGGGAACCCGCTTCTTGCCGAGCCGCTTTACCTGACGAAATACATCGAACGCATGGGCACCGGGACGGGTGACATGATCGAGCGCTGCCGAAACGCAGGCCTGGCCGAGCCGGAGTTCAGCCTGACGGACGGCTTCGTCATCACCCTCCGCCGCAAGCCGGGGCGGGCCTTCGAGGCGATTGGTGGGAAGACACAGCCAGAGTCACGGCCAGAGTCACAGCCAGAGTCCTTGGAGATTCGAGTTCTGCGCCACCTCACGGCATCTCCCTTGGGGAAGGCCGAGTTGTCGGCACGCTTGGGCCAAAAGGAAATTTCAGGTCAGTTGAACAAGGTGATTCGCGTCCTCTTGGGTGATCAGACCATCGAAATGACCATCCCTGACAAACCCAACAGCCGCCTGCAAAAATACCGCCTCACCGCCAAGGGCCGGGCTTGGCTCGCCGAGCACAAGGCCGAAAGAAACAAGGGAGGCGAAGACACCCCATGAGCCGACGGAGAAAAACAGAAGCTCACGCAGAGACGCGGAGGCGTGGAGAAACGGAGGGCGGACATTCCTGTCCGCCAAATGGCGGGTTGGAAAATCCGCCCTCCGGTTGGGAAATGTCTCCCATTGGCGACCTAACCTTGCGGACGAAACAGCGAAATCCCGAACGCGATCCAGAAAGACGATTCTTCTATGTCGACGTTTCGTCCGTGAGCAATACGTCTTTTCGAATAGTCGCACCGACAGAGCTTCCCGGCGCTGAGGCGCCTAGTCGTGCCAGGAAGGTGATCCAAGCTGGCGATGTTCTGTTTGCCACCGTCCGACCGACTCTTAAGCGGGTCGCTCTTGTGCCGGATGATCTGCATGACCAGATCGCAAGCACCGGCTTCATTGTTCTTCGATCGGATGCCTTGCGTCTTGATTCCCGCTATCTTTACTACCGTCTGCTTACGGACGCGTTTACCCAGCGAATGAGTGAGCTTGAGCGTGGTGCCAGTTATCCTGCGGTCAGAGACAGCGACATCTTGAATGAGAAGATCGCCCGCCCACGCATCCCCGAGCAACGTAAGATTGCGGGGGTGTTGGGGCTGGTGCAGCGGGCGATGGAGCAGCAGGAGCGGCTGATCGCGCTGACCGCGGAACTGAAAAAGGCGCTCCTCCACCAACTCTTCACCCAAGGCCTCCGCGGCGGACCCCAAAAACAAACCGAAATCGGCCCCGTGCCGCAGAGTTGGGAGGTGGTGACCATTGGAGATTTGTTCAAGTTTAGCAGCGGAAAATCTCGCCCGGACGATACCGAGCTAACTGCGTCGGAATCGCGGCCATTTCCAGTGTTCGGGGGTAACGGCATTCTTGGCTACTCAGGAAGCTTCTTGCTTGAAGAGTCGGTTCTTCTTCTTGGAAGGGTCGGTGAGTACTGCGGGTGCGCCCACCATACTGATGGGTGTGCATGGATCAGTGATAACGCGCTCTACGCGAAAGAAATCTTGGGTAACATCGATACCCACTATGCAGCGGAATATCTCGCTTACGCTAACCTGAATCAGTACAGCAACCGCGCGGGTCAGCCCTTGATAACACAAGGGATTATCTCTGAGGTCAAAATGCCACTGCCTCCTCTGGATGAACAGCGGGAGATCTTGGAGCCGCTGATACTTCTCAACCGGGAGCTAAAGCACCACGAAGCCAAGCGAAACATTATTGCCGATCTTTTCCGCACCCTGCTGCACCAGTTGATGACGGCGCAGATTCGCGTGCACGACCTCGACCTGCCGGGACTGGAAACCTTCACGGGAGGATAATCAATGCCGCTTCCAGGTGGACCAACTGATAAACTGGGAAACCGCTACGAACTGTGGTGGACGGTTTCGGAGCTCGTGCGGATGCTGCACGGGCAAGCCGAGAGCATTCGCATCGAAGACCCCGGTGTAACGAAGGCGGAGTTCGTGGTTGTCAGCGAAGGGAGGAGAGTGCTTCACCAAGCCAAGCGCAGTCACCAAGACGGCAAATGGAGCCTTGCATCCCTGGCCAGCTCCGATGTGCAACTTCTCCAAGGGATGTTCACCGAGCTTTCGGGAAACGATGCCCGATTCGTTTTCGTGTCTGGCAGTGACGCGAGGGAACTCGCAGAACTCGCTGACCGTGCGCGACAAGCGCCGACCCCGGACGAGTTCGAATTGCAGTTCATTGGTGGGAAGGAACAGAAAGCTAATTTCGACAAGCTCAGGAAGCACTGGAAGAATGCTGACGCGGCAACTGCCTACGAGATGCTACAGCGAATCGAGGTCGGACCGTTGATGAGCGGAGCCTCGAAGAACAGGTGCAGTGGGGTCTGCGCGCATTGTTTCTCGCAGACCCCGATACAGTTTGTGCCGAATTGCGGTGCATCGCAGAAGATTCCATCCACCAAACCATCACGCGCGAAGCACTCATCGCGCGTCTTTGCCAACGCGGCTTTACGCTCCGTCGTCTCGCCAAGCTGGACGCGGCAACCGCCCTCATCGGCGAGGTTACGGAGCGCTATCTCGCCGTTGCGCGAAGGAAGCTCATACGGAACTCGCTAATCCCGCGAGCGGCAACGCAGACGCTCCTCGAACGACTTAGCGGGGAAGCGCGCGGCGGGGACTCCGTGGTCACTGGCAAGGCAGGCGCTGGCAAGACAGGCTGCGTCATTGAGTTTATCGAGGCGTTGCGAGCGCCCAGCGTCCCGGCTGTTGTTTTGGCATTTCGGCTCGACCGTCTCGACCCGGTTTCGACAACCGCGGAGTTAGGACAACAGCTCGGGCTTGAGGAGTCACCAGCACTCGTGCTTGCAGCCGCGGCTGCCGGCCGTGAGGCCGTGTTGGTCGTGGATCAACTCGACTCCGTGAGCACGACTTCAGGTCGGAGTTCGGATTTCCTCGAAGCCGTGGAGGGACTTCTGGCCGAGGCTCGTGGCCTGCGCGACAGGCTCAAGCTGCACGTCGTTGTCGTTTGCAGAGCGTTCGATTGGGAGAACGACCATCGGTTGCGCCGACTGCTTTCAGAGAAGCACATGAAGATCGAAGTCGCGGAGTTTTCGCACGACGAGGTGAAGACCGTGCTCTCCGCCGAAGGTTTCCGCGCGGAACTGTTTCAACAGCGTCAGTTAGAGTTGCTGCGACTTCCGCAAAACCTTTCGTTGTTTCTGGATGCCGGTTTTGACCCGGCAAAGGCACCAAAGTTTAACACAGCGAAAGAGCTTTTTGACCGCTACTGGGACGAGAAGCGCCGCGCGGTTGCAGAACGGGCCGCGCCTTTGCCGGAGCAGTGGACGGACGTGGTTCAACTACTCTGTGAAGAAATGACGCTCACGCAGCAACTCTCCGTGCCGCGCGAGAAGCTCGACCGATTTGCAGGCGATTACGTTGCTCAGATGGCTTCGGAAGGCGTGCTCACGTTCGATGGCCAGCGCTACGGATTCGGCCACGAGAGTTTCTTCGACTATTGCTTTGCACGCGCATTCGTCGCCAGAGAGCAACCGCTGACCGAGTTTCTCGCCGCGTCGGAACAGCACCTCTTCCGTCGGGCACAGGTAAGGCAGGTTCTCGCCTACCTACGCGACGCTGACCGGCAGCGTTATTGCAAGGAGCTACGCGCGCTGTTGACGGACAGCCGAATTCGCCCCCACCTCAAAGACCTCGCTCTCGCTTTGGCCGTAACTGTGCCGGACCCCGGCGATGACGAATGGGCGGTGCTGGAGCCGTGCCTGAACTCGGAACTCGTGGCTTTCGAGAACGGTCAGAAGAACCAAGACAAGCTTGCGTCCCTCGTGTGGCAGCACTTCTTCACTTCAGCCTCTTGGTTTCATATCGCTGACAGGCAAGGCCGCATCGCAGGGTGGCTGGTATCTGAAAGAGAGAGTCTCGCCAAAATGGGAGTGAGCTATCTGCGATTTCATCAGCGGCACTCAGGCAACAGAGTGGCTGAACTGCTTGAGCCGTATGTCGGGAAGACCGGCCATTGGCCGCAGCGGCTCCGCTACGTGATGGAATGGGCAGACCACGAGAAAAGCCGCCGGTTTTTCGAGTTGTTCCTGCGGCTGATTGACGACGGCACACTGGACGAAGTGCGAGATCGCTTCGCATCTAATGGGACCTTCTGGAGCATGCTCTACGGGATGGCGAAGGCGCGGCCCGCGTGGGTGCCGGAGGTTATTGCGCACTGGCTACGGCGACGGGTTGCGTTGATTCGGCAGCAGCCGACAGCCGAGGGCGGGAAACCGAACTGGCACGACCTATTCAACCACGACGACTTCGGCTCGGAGCATTTCCATGACGCCGCAACCAAGGCACCGGGAGTATTCGTCCAGCACGTTCTCCCCGTCGTCTTGGAGATTACCGACGCCACCATCTACGGCGACGAAAGTAGCCCGCCAAAGCGCGACGCTGTCTGGCCGATACTGTTCGATAGCCAATACGAGTCCGCTGACAGCGCTTGCAGGAATGCGCTCGCCAAGGATGACCCGAAGAAGCTCGATGATGTTGTCGCCGAGCTTCGCCGTCGCGAGACCTACATCGCAAACTTCCTGCTTTTGAGCCTCTTCACGGCTGGAGTGCCGCATTTCGCCGACGAAGCCGTTGATCTTCTGTGCGACCAACCGTGGCGCTTTCACTGCGGATTTTCAGACAGCCCATACTGGGTTGCGATACAGCTCATTCGGGCGGTTGTTCCACTCTGTTCGCCGGAAAGTCGGGCGAAACTAGAAAAGGCGATTCTGAGCTATTCGCCGGATTACGAGCGCACGGCTGAAGGGCGCAAGCTCGCAGGTAGAGCTCGCTTCGCGTTGTTGTCCGCTGTCCCTCAGGAAAATCGCAGCACATGCGCTCAGGCGCGCTATGAAAAACTTGAGAGGAAGTTTGGAAAGCCAGACGCCCCGCCGCGCGAGATGCGTGTTTACACCGTCGGCTCTCCCATCGAGAAGGAGGCAGCCGAGAAGATGACCGACGAGCAGTGGCTTAAGGCCATCGCGAAATATCACTCGGAAGAGCATCTACATCGCTGGGACGATCCGGAGAAAGGCGGCGCGTGGGAACTGGCGGGGATGTTGCGCGAGTTCGTGCGAAGTGAACCAGATCGTTTTGCCCGCCTGTGTCTTCAGTTTCCAGCCGGCACACATCCAGCCTACATCGAACGAACCCTCGACGGTCTGAAAGGCACAGCCGCGCCCATTGAGATCACGCTCGCGGTCTGTCGCAAAGCCTACATTGAATCCCGCGTAGAGTGCGGGAAGGCGATTGCCGACTTGCTCGGTAGCATCGAAGAACCGCTTCCGGATGATGCCGTGCAGATGATCGACTGGTTGGCTGCCGAACACCCCGACCCCGACAAAGAGCTTTGGAGCGAGGAAGCTACGGCCGGCAAACCCTACTACGGCGGGGACATCCTCACCCACGGCATCAATACAACACGCGGACGCGCCGCCGAGGCTATCCGCGACCTCATCTTGACCGATGCCGGGTATGTCGCGCGCTTCCGCACCACGCTCGACCGCCTCGTCAGCGACAAGAGCATTTCCGTTCGCTCGTGCGTTGCCTCGACGCTGCTCGCTGTCGCCCGCCATGATACGCCGTTGGCGTTAGACCTTTTCAAGAAGCTCGATGCAGCAGACGACCGATTGCTCGCAACTCAATACGCGGACCGTTTCATCTACCACGGCCTGCGCCAGCACTTCGCCCAACTCCGTCCTTACGTGGAGCGGATACTGCGGTCGAGAGAACCCAAAGTGAGTGAAGCTGGCGCGCGGCTCGCCAGCATGGCGGCTCTGTATCACGAGGACGCCGCCGACTTGGCGAATGAAGCAACGTCCGGCAGCCCTTCACAGCGACTTGGTGTCGCCCGAGTGGCGTCGTCCAACATCGCCTACGCAGAGTGCCGGGTGTGGTGCGAGAACCACCTGCTGGCGCTTTTCAACGATGGTGACCGCGAAGTCCGGCGCGAAAGCGCGTCATGCTTCTGGCACCTAAAGAGCGAACCTTTGGAGACCTACGA
>Ga0315288_10010681_pt1 | contig 11584 bp, 5 predicted proteins | sample YL17G11_20_MG_FD_203454 | JGI IMG/M metagenome (GOLD analysis project Ga0315288, IMG submission 203454) | Sediment microbial communities from Yellowstone Lake, YNP, Wyoming, USA - YL17G11_20 | ecosystem: Environmental > Aquatic > Freshwater > Lake > Sediment | place: USA: Wyoming | collected... | reverse complement strand
ACTACGAGATACCCAACAACTACTACTTCGACCTGGCCCGGGACCGGTCACTGGTCCTGAAGCTGACGTTCCTGCCGTTCGGACTGATACTTGCGCTGGGGCTGGCCGGAATGATACTGCGTATTGCGGAGCGCGGATTGCGGAGCACGGTTGGCGAAGCACGGCTGGCCGAATGCGGATTCTACCTGTTCTTCCTGGTGTATCTGGTTGCCGGGGTGATGATATTCACGGTCTCGCGTCTGCGCGAACCGCTCGCGCCGCTGCTCATTATCTTCGGGAGCTACTTCGCGTTCGAGGCGTATCGGAACTGGCGCAAGCCGAAGATTGCGGTGCTGCTCGTTGTCGCGCTGGCGATACTGGTTGTGTCGTTCCTACCGCTGGTCAATCGCCGGCAGTATGCGCTTGAAGGGCATGTGCAGGCCGGGAACATCTACCTTGAGGCAGGGGTTCCGGGTGCGGCGCGGGACGAGTATGCTCTGGCCGCGAAACTCGAACCCGGGAACCCGCTGGCGACGTACGGTCTTTTCAATGCCGCGGCGAAGTTGAAGAGCCGGGCCGATGCCGAGCGGTATTCCAGCGAGTTGTACCGGTTGAGCCGCATTCCGGCAGATTCGGTGTATGCCTTCCTGAGCACCGGGCTCATCGGCACGATGACCGGCGACTTCGCCAGGGCGCGGGACTATTACGTGCGGGCGCTGCAATATGACCCGCAGAATTTTGACACCCATTACCTGCTGGCGCTGGTCTATTACACGCTCAAAGACCTGCCCAACGCCCGTGACCAGGTTGAGCAGGCGCTCAGCTTGAACCCGCATGACCAGCAGGCGCTCAGGTTCCGCAGCCAGTTGCAGCAGGCAAGGCAGTAGCGTCACTCCCTCGCGGCGATTCTCCTTCTACCCGGACATTCGGGCTACTACGAGCCCCGCATTTCCCCGCGTCGAGCGCACAGCGTAGCGCGTCGAGCGCTCGTCCCTTGACACCTGCCGCGCACCGGTCTATGCTTGCATCAGCATGGCATCTGAGAACGGACCGGGTTACCTGGTTCCAGTCGAGCGAATCGAAGGAGCAATTCTGGAGATTCGCGGCAAGAAGGTCATGCTGGATGCTGACTTGGCAGCTCTCTACGGTGCTTCGACCAAGCGACTGAAGGAACAGGTCAGAAGGAACACAGCGCGATTCCCGGACGACTTCATGTTTCAATTGACGTGGGATGAAGCCGCGGCTTTGAGGTCACAAATCGTGACCTCAAGTTCAGTCGGTTCTTTAAGGTCGCAAAATGCGACCTTAAAGCGGGGACAACACATCAAGTACCTGCCATATGCTTTTACCGAGCATGGCGCGGTCATGGCAGCTACCGTGCTGAACTCCCAACGCGCGGTTGAAGTCAGCGTCTTCGTCGTCAGGGCATTCCTGCACATGCGCCGGATGCTGGTGGACCAGCGGCGGTTCGCGCTCAAACTCGATGAGATTGAGAACAAGCTGGCCGCGCATGACCAGAACTTCAAGGTTGTCTTCGACACCATCCGCAGACTGATGGACAAACCCAAGCCCGCACCCGAGCCGCCGCGCAAGATAGGATTCCGCGTTTCGGATGCGGTAGTGGAGTACGGTGGCGGAAAGAGGAAGAAGCGATGAGCAATGGTTACTCCAATTCAGCCTCGAACGGAATCGAGCCGGTATTGTGGAGCTTGTCTGAAAACTAGCCGCTGGGCTAGGCCGAGCGCCGACTTCTCCCACTTCACCCAAGGAATTGACCCGAATGGCGCAGAACTCGCCCACTTCGCCATCGAAAGTGACCCAATTTTGCGAAGCTCCACCCACCGTCTGTTCAGAAGTCGAGTTTTCAGACAAGCTCTGTGTCCCCTGAACCCCGGATTCTCCCGGGAATATCCTCGAGGTTTCGGGAAAGAAGTAGTGTCCGGACCGGCTATCTCGTCAGAATCAGCTTCCGACTTTCACGCAGCCCAGCCGCGCTGAACTCAAGGAAATAGATGCCGTTCGGAACGGTGGGAGCGACTTCCCAGTCGCGATGATAGACGCCGGGCTTCATGACGCCCTCGGCGAGAGTCGCAGCGGTTCGACCTGAGACGTCGCAGATGCGTATGCTGACCTGAGACTGCCGGCTGAGCTCGAATCGGATGCTCGTCGCGTCAGTTAGGGGATTCGGGAACGCGCCGACCAGCTTGGTCTCGTATGTCGGTTCAGGCGGCTGTTCCTCCACTCCGACCGGGGCGATGCGGAAGCAAGTATCGGATTCATCGTACTGCCAGCCCGGTCCGTAGGCGATCGCCACGATGCGGCAGGAATCAGAGCGGATGTCGGGCACGGTCCAAACCCAGCTTGTGTCGGTCGGCGGCAGACCGTGGATCAGGGTGTCGAACCGCCACGCACTATCCGAGCGCAGAAAGAGCGAGATTGAATCGCAGGGAGGCGGATTGAACGTCTGCCAGCGAATCCGGCAAGTATCACCCGGGTGAAGCGTAACGCGCCGATTCGGGTTCAGAACCCGGATTGCCTCAATCTCGAAGATGTGGGTGCTGCCCCCACCGCTCTCGATGATCTCACTGTAGCCGTTGCCATTCACATCGTACACGGTGATGTTTGCCGACGTGCTGTCCTGGGCCCAATACCATATGGGCTCGAACTGGTGCGGTCCGATCCAACGGTATGCCCGAATATGGTCGCCATTCGACCAGAGGATCTCCTCTCTGTCGTCGCCATCAATGTCACCGCAGCAACTTCTGGCGTCCATTGTTCCGCTGCAGAAGGATGAATCAACGAGGAATGCTTGGTAATTCTTTGTGCCCTGCGTGGGTTCGAATGTGTACAGGTACGTGTGATAGTCATGGGAGTAGTTTATGAACGAGACAAACATGACAGACCGACCCGAGCCATCGAGATTGCGGGCCGCGAACACGTCGTTGCCGTTCGGCGACGGGGCAGCCACTGAATCCCAGAGCACGTACCGGTCGTCTCCGGTGCACTTTAGGACCTTGACCCACCCATTAGGGTAAGGGTCGGCTGTCGCGAACTCGATGAGGCTGTCGTGGTCGAGATCACCGAACGCAAAACAGAATCCTCCTATCACGGGGCTTTCCCACACTATGTGGAATAGGTTGAGTCCCACGTTTTCGCACATGAAGGCCCGCTGGCGGTAGTCGTTCCAGACGAAAATCTCCTTCTTGCCGTCTTGGTCAGAATCGGTGATGTAGAAAGGCGCCTCGCCGTATACTCCTACCGAATCATATGTACGACTCCAGGCAACTGAGTCTGGACAAAGCCACTGCCCGTGAGGGGCATACAAGACCGCGAGGTGATAGTATACGGATGGCTGCATGTTGATGTTGGAGGCAAGAAGCTCTAAGGGGCCGACACCATTCACATCACCCGCCTGCCATGGCTGCATGTTGCCGGGAACAAAGCCGGAGGAAGCATTTCCGGTATCAACCTTGACGAGTCGGTAGCGGTTCATGGATACGTAACGGTAGAAGTACACGCCGCTGAAAGAGTACGGGATTCCTCCGTGGAAGACAAGCAAGGGGGTGCTGTCCTGCGACGGGCGGTAGGGCACCACCCGTCCGGCAGACCAGTGCTGTCCTCGGTTAAGGTATGCCACCTGCTTAATGTGCCAGTCTGCTCTTGCTTGACCAGCAACTAGGAGAGCAAGCCCGAGCAGACCTCCGCCTATGGGGAGCCGGGGGCGGAGGCTGCCGCCCCCGGTTGAGCCCAGCTTCATTTGGTCAGAACGAGTCTCCAACCGACGTTGAAGCTTTCAGTCTCAAGACGAGAGAAGTAGACACCGGCTGACAGCATCCTTCCAGCGTCGTCGCAGCCGTCCCACTCTGCTGAGTGGCTACCTGCGAGGACTGGTGCAGACCGCCGGTCTCGCAGTACGCGCACAGCCCTTCCGCTAAGGTCAAAAACCCGCAGGGAAACGCGTGCTTCGGAAGGCAATGAGTAGTTGATTGTCACGTGTCCGGAAAACAGGCCGGCAGAGTTGAGCGACGGTTCATGTCGCGGATGCACAGTAGGGGCCGACTGCCCTCCGCCTCCGGTACCCGTGCTAATACTCTCATACTCGAAGACCGCCAAGTGGGCAAGTACGGCGTACTGACCCTGGAGCTTGCTGATCGTGAGATTCACGGCACCGTCCCGGTAGAGACAAGGTGGGATGTCCAGCCAAATGTCGACGGGCGTGCTGGGCGGGATTGTCGCAACCGTCTCAGCCCATGTCGGGTTGCCGTTCTCTCCCAGCCTGAACCTCTGTTGAATTGGGCCTGCCGTTCTTTGGTACGCGGTGGCATGAATGCGGTACCGGCAGAGCGGGTTCAAGTAGCTCAAGCGATACCCGAGATTGGATACGGCGTAGTCAAGGGTGTAGCCGTCGAACGCCAAGGCGCCGTCTCGGTGTGTACAATACGGAGACGGCGTGGTCTGGCCACACGCAATGCGATAGTAGCCGTCGGGTCTAGTATTCTGGTGCGCGTAGGAGGCAAATACGACTGCGTACTGCCCGTTGCGGAGTTCCGTCCAGACTACTCGAGCCGTGTCGTACTCCCAGCGGCGCGACGCCGGCTGCAAGTCAACTTGGGGCCATGTCTGGTTGGTGCGAGTACCGGTGAGTCGTAGTGGCTGTTCCTCGCCCCAAAACCTGCCCCCGAGGTTCCCGTACTCGGCCCCACGATTGAACTGCTGACGCCAGACGCCCGCAACCCGGCCGAAGGCGGGGCTTCCTGCCTCGGTTTGCCCGTCGGTCCAATCAAAGACTCGCCGCCAGACGGGATCGTTGACGACGCGCTCTCTCTCGCTGATGACACCGATGCCAAACGGCGGCGGCAAGCCTGCTCGCCAGAGCGCCATGACACGGTCAGCGTAGGCGTCATTTGACGGATCCGTTCCCGGTCTGGTGTCAGTGCGAAGCGGGAACAAGGGCGTCCAAGAGATTAAGGGGACGCCCATTCCTCGAATGATCGCCGGGCTTGTCGGAGCGCTGGTGGTGATGTAGACCACTTGGTCGTCCGGTGTCGCCCGATTGTGGATCTTCCAGGTCACGTGAAGCAGGTCCCCGAACGTACGCGAGATGCAGGGCATTGAGTCGAATTCATCCGAACTGCCTTGTTTGTGGACCTGTTGGGCGAAGTAGTGGTATCTGCCCGAGTTCTCAAAGTTGTGCAGCGTGTCAAAGGCAGCGACATACAGCCATCTCTCTACTCCGCCGTTTTCTGTCTGCGGGTAAGCCACGAAGGCGACGTAGGCCATGTCGCACGGAGGCGGTGGCGGAAACGGAACAGCATCACCACGGCAGTTCGAGCAGACCATGGATGGCGGACCTATCGTAAACGTGCTGGAATCGAAGATGAGCCACTCCCCCCAATCCCCGGATGCTCTCTTCACCGCGCAGTAGAGACTTCCGTTTTTGCGGTAAGCTATCCACGGCGTGCCTTGGTAGTCGAGGCTGATGCATGGGTCGGTGCCAGGGCAGATGCCTTCCGGCTGGCTCCAGTGACGACCGCCGTCATTGGATGTCGTAAAGTAGACGCTGCCTCCACACTGATACGTGACGTGGACTACGCTCGTACCGGGGCGGCGCACGATATGCCTTCCTTGGGACGGGCCTGTTGCATAGGGGACATCCGATGTACCCAGAACCCGCAGGACAGTTGCTGGAACCGATGGCGTCTCCTCGACGGCAGCAAGGCAGTTCAAGCGCCCCCAGCCATAGTTATTGTTGGGAAAGGGGCCGCCCTGCGATGGTCGGTCCGAGAATTCTGTCAGCACGTTGAAGGCCTCATCTGTCGTCAAATTCGGATGCACCTGCCTCATGAGCGCCACGCAACCCGCAACGTGAGGGGCCGCAAAGGACGTCCCAAAATCGTAGCCATACGTCAGATCCCTGAATGCGGTGCGAATGCCGACTTCCTCGTTCGCGTTGTCCACGCCAGGGGCGCAGAGCGCCGGGTTGATTAGGCACCAGTCCGGGCGCGGCCAGAATGATTCCTCATTCCACGGCCACAGGTCCGGTGCAGGCCCCCTGGAAGACCACCAGGCGACATTGTCCTGCCGGTCCGTGGCCCCGACCCCGATCACTGCGGGGAAACTGCCGGGGCGAATCGATGTGTTTGCGTCCGGTCCTGAATTGCCGATCGCGGCAACCACGATGACGCCCATCTCGCGGAGGTTGGAGAACTCGTTCCAGTAGTCCGTGTTTGTGCGATGTCCACCCCACGAGCAGTTGAGCACATCGGGCCGACCCGTGTGCAGCATCCAGTCCAAGCAAGGGAGCACGGCCGTGGCGTAGAACCAGCCTTGGGCGTCGCCGCCCTTCGCTGCGATGATAGCGGCACCCGGGGCGACGCCTATGTCGTTAGGGTCTGGCCCTCGTCCGTCCCCTCCGCAGAGAACGCCCATTACTTCAGTTCCGTGGTTGTTGTCATCGTACGGGGTCGGTTCACCACCGACTCCGTCGAACCAGCCATTGTCAGCACGCATGCGCCCGTGGAAGGCGGGATGGTCATCCTCGATGCCCGTGTCAATCGTACCAACAACCACCCCAGCTCCCGTTACTCCTGCATCCCAGCAGGCGTCGGCCTGTACTCTGCTGATATTCCACTCCGGATTATCACTTGGGAGAGTCTGCAAGGCAGAGGGCAGAGAATCCGCGAAGTTGCCCATCACGCAGTCTACGTCAGCGCGCGCTGCGACGGCTCGGATAGCCTGCGGCGCTGCAACAAACGCCACACGGCTGACCAGCGAGAATGCCTTGACGCTCTCGGCCTGAACATACTGTAGATATGTGATTAGATCCGCCTGTGCCAATTGTGCCACTTGATCCAAGTAGGCCAGCTTGCGGTCATACTTCTCCTTGATGGAGAGCGCAGGGTCGCTGGCGAACGACCTCAAGTCGCTCTGCAGTGTTGTTGTGGCGATTGCCCAAATCGCAGTGTCGGAAGGAGCTGCCTGGATGATACTGTCCAGTTCTGGAGTGAGTGTACCACCGTAGGCGCACGCTCCAAGTAGGCAGAACAAGAAGGGCAAGGACCGTCGCATTCTTCCTCCTCGGTTTGTCCGAGCGCAAAGAGCTTGGCTCTCCTGCTTCTCGCAGTCGTTATTGCCGCAAGTCATGCAGCAACTCGTCATATGCTAGTTCAGTTCGAGGATACTGTCAATAGCCGACTTCGTTCCTGTCGTCTCCGTTCCGATTTCCTGTCCTTGACGGCGAGGGATGTGGCGTGAGGCAGAGAGCGCAAGCCAGAGCAGAGCAGCATCACGCCCGACGTTTCACGCACGACGCCGGGGGCCAAGAGTACGGACACCAAACGACCGCCTGGATTCTCCCCGGGGTGGCGGGAGAAGTTCTGACCACCGAACAGGATGCAAATTCCGCCAGCGATTCACCGGGAGCTTGTCACCAGGGAATTCCGGCCAGGTCCGTAGGCGAAAGCCACGACTCGGCATGTGTCAGAGCTGACTTCGGACACAACCCAAGTCCGGCTGCACGACAGACACGACCACGACCCCACACCCTGGGGTGCAGAAACCACTGTAGCATTCCGGGGGTCGCGCAGGGGGCGACCCTGAGGGCGACCCAGGGGGCAATACCCGGGGCAGACCCTGGAGCGACTCCCTGGACAATCTACGGGGCGACCCTACGGACGATACCCGGGATTGCCCGGTGGGTGGCCGACTGGGTAGCCCTCTGGACCGCCGAGAGGGCCATTCAGGGGGCCACCCGGGGGGCCACCCCCTGGGCCGCCCGGGGGCTAGGCCGGCCCTAGCCCCACCCTAGCCTCGGGCTAGCCCCCCCCCTACCCCTACTCGATATGCTACGCAGGCGTAAGTACCGCAAGTTACAGCGACGGTTTCCGCCGATTTGTGCAAATGGAGCGTTACACTGACTTTGTCACATGCGGGCGGCGAAAGACCGGAAATCGCGGGGGGGAAGACGTGACGGCGAACGTGCGGATGCGCATCCGGAGAGACCGGGGAGGGCTGAGCGAAGAGAGGGAGCAAGGGAGCAAGAGAGCGAGGGAGCAAGCAGGAGTGAGTAAGAGGGGATTTCAAATTGCAGAGTGCAGATTACAGATTGCAGACTGATTCGGTTTCCTCTGCGCTCTCTGCGTTCTCCGCGGTTAGATTCCGGGTCTGTGTTCATCGGTGTTCATCGGTGGCGGTCAGCGCAAGCGCAAGCCCTAAGCTCAAGCGACGTCCGCGGCTTGGGTATGAGCTTGGTGCTTGAGCTATCGAATCGGTGGATGTGATTCCGAGCTTCCCAAATCCCGACATAGGAATCAGCCACGAAAGCACGAAGCCACGAAAGACAAGGCGAAGGCGAGTCCGGGGTCCTCACCCAAAGAGTGAACTGTCGGATTGTCGACCATGAGGTCATGGATGAAGCTCGGACGGGGAATTCGTCTTCGTGCTCTTCGCGTCTTCGTGGCTCTATCTCGGAATTCGGGAGCTTCGGGACGCTTGACAGACTCGCCCGCTCGGCGTATAGTCGAATGATGACTCGATGGATACCGGAGTGGGTCTTGCTCCCGGCAGTTGACCCGTACCGGAAGCGGAGATTTCCTCGTCCGCACATCGGCACGCCGGTGAAGTCGGCAAAGAGCTGAAAAGGAGGGTGTGTGAAGCTGCGAGTTCTGATTCTGGTCTGCGCCGTCGCGGCCCTGGCGCTGGGCTTCGGTTTGGCCGGGCTGCAGCGCAGGTACGTTGCGGGAGTCTTTGTCCCGGATGGTCAGGCGTTCGGCAAACGTCCCGGCAGTCCAGCGACCGACGACACGGTCTATTCGTTCCCGACCCCGGGCACGTGGCCGGCCGGGCTGGCCTGGGACGGCCAATACTTCTGGGTCTCGGATATTGATGATGCGATGATCTACCGGCTCGACACTGTCGGCAGCATCATGCGTTCCTTCGCCCCGCCCGACAATTTCGGCAGCGGCGACCTGGAATGGGCGGACGGTCATCTCTGGTTCGTGTCCGAAGTCGAGGGTCTGCTGTACGAACTGGACACGCTGACCGGCGCCCCGCTTCGGTCCTTTGTCTTGCCCGACACCGGGACCCCGCGACCGAGTCCGTGGGGTCTGACCTCGGACGGTCAGTACTTCTGGCACAGTCAGTATGGCAACGCACGGATCTACAAGCTCGACCCGGCGAACGGGCAGGTCTTGTTTTCGTTCCCGCCGCCGACGTCGTCCATTCTGGGAATCGCCTGGGATGGTTTCTACCTCTGGGGGGTCGATATCTCGTCCCTCACCATCTACGTGATGAATCCTCCGGACAGTTCGGCCGTCGCCAGTTTTCCGGGACAGCTCCCGTATCCGCTCGGGCTCAAGTGGGTCGGGCCCGACCTGTGGAACGTGGACGGTAACTTCTGTCGGGTGTACAAGATCACCGGAGTCTCAGGGCTGGCCGAGAAAGGCAAGTTGCCGGTCTCGGGGCCACTCGGTTCGATTTGCCCGAACCCGTTTGCGTCCCGGGCCGTGATTCGCTGGACCAGCTCCGGGGATGCCGGACAAGAACCGATGGTCTTTGACGCCAGCGGACGGCCGGTGCGCACGCTGGTATCAGGCCGGATGCCCTCGGGCAGTCAGAGCGCAATCTGGGATGGCCGGGACGACGCCGGGCAGGAACTGCCCTGCGGCGCGTACTTTGTGCGGCTGCACATCGCCGACCGGATGGAGACGCAGCGGCTGGTCAAGGTCTATTGACCGGGCGACTCGGAGGCAAGGTCGGAGGGCGAACAGGGGCTGGCTGATGCGCGTGCTGCTTGCGCTGGTCGCGGCGTTCGGCGTCGCGGTTGGAACCGGGGTTGACTCCGCGTATGTCCGCACGGTGGGGCGCTGGCCGTACGGGCCGGACCATGCGGTATTCCAGTGCGATACGCTGGTCTATGTCGGCAACGGCGCCGCGTTCCAGGTCTACAGCATCGCCAACCCGGCTGCGCCGCGCCTGCTTGGCGAGTGCTTCCTGCCCTCGATGGCCAGCGACATCTTCGTCCTGGGCACTCATGCCTATGTAGCAGGCGAAGAATGCGGGCTCCGGATTATTGATGTCGCGGACCCGAGCGCGCCGGTTGAAGTCGGGTTCTACCAGACCCCGGACATCGCATTCGGGGTCGAGGTGCGCGACACGATTGCCTGCATCGCGGACCGCAATACCGACCTGGTGCTGGTCAACGTCGCCAACCCGGCCGCGCCGGCCTGGCTCGGAACCTGCCATTTCACGGGCACCGCCTATGGTATCACCGTCCGGGACACGCTGGTCTATATTGCGGCGAACGAGGGCGGACTTAGAATCGTCAACATCGCCAACCCGCGCGCGCCGCAGGAAATCGGCTTCTATGACACACCCGGCTACTCGCGCGGCGTGAGCGTGCAGGACACGCTGGCCTATCTCGCGGACTTCAACGAGGGACTCCGGGTTGTGAATATCGCAGACCCGCAATCGCCGCAGCCGGTCGGGCACTGCGCAGCGGCCGTGATTGCCGAGGACGTATCCGCGCCGGTCAACTCACTGGTCTGCGTCGCCGGGGACTATGACGGTCTGTGGGTAGTGGATGTTTCGGCCCCGGCCGCACCGCGGGCGGTCGGGCACCTGGATACCGACGGTAAGAGCTGGCACGTCGTCTTGACCGACACGCTGGCGGTCCTGGCTGACTATTTCGGCGGCCTGCGCCTAGTGAATATTGCCGACCCGATCCAGCCCCGCGAGGTCGGGCACGTGGAGACCCCGGGCGAGGCGTGGAAGCTCGAGTTAAGCGATACGCTGGCGTTCCTGGTGAATCACGAGCAGGGCTTCTGGGTAGTGAACGTCGCGCAGCCGGCGCAGCCGAAGACGGTCGGGCATTGGGACCCGGGCGGCGTGGAAGTCTGGGATGTTGCGGTCCGGGATACGCTGGCGTTCGCGGCCGACTACGCGTTCGGCCTGCGGGTCGTGAATATCGCCGACCCCAAGGAGCCGGTACAGGTCGGCAGCCGGTCGCTGCCGGGCTATGCCTTCGAGGTCGCCTGCCGGGATACGCTGGTCTATGTCGCAGACGGCAGCAGCGGCCTGCGCGTGGTCAATGTCCGCAATCCGGCGGTGCCGGTTGAGGTCGGGAATTGCCTGACCGGGCACGTTGTCCGGGACGTCGCGCTCCAGGGAACCCTGGCCTGCGTGGCCGACGGCAATGCCGGACTTGCGGTCGTGGACGTGGCCGACCCGACCCAGCCGCAGCTCATCGGCTCGCTGGATACCCCGGGCTATGCTTTTGAACTGGTTGTGCACGACACGCTGGTCTATGTTGCGGACGGCAACAGCAGCGGCCTGCGTATCATCAGCATCGCCGTGCCCGAGATGCCGGTCGAGGTCGGGCATCTGACAACCGGCTCCTGCGCCTACGGCGTGGACGTTGCCGGTTCGATTTCATGCGTGGCAGACCAGACTGACGGCCTGCGGGTGATAGATGTGGCGCAGCCCGAAGCGCCGCTTGAAATCGGGCACTACAATACCGGCAGCTACGTGAACGGAGTCAGGATTCGGGATGGACTGATTTACACCTCGGACCTGGCCAACGGCATGGAGGTATTCCAGTTCTATGGCG
>Ga0315288_10010680_pt1 | contig 11585 bp, 11 predicted proteins | sample YL17G11_20_MG_FD_203454 | JGI IMG/M metagenome (GOLD analysis project Ga0315288, IMG submission 203454) | Sediment microbial communities from Yellowstone Lake, YNP, Wyoming, USA - YL17G11_20 | ecosystem: Environmental > Aquatic > Freshwater > Lake > Sediment | place: USA: Wyoming | collected... | reverse complement strand
GAAAAGAGTTTCATTCTAATGAGGTTATTGCTGTTTGTCAAATTGGATTGATTTATTCTCCGACCTTGAGATATAAAGAAAGTCAATCGTTTCAAAATTTGAAATTGAGTATTTAAGGATTTATGTCTCATCGGCTTCTCATCTATCATTCCGATTCCAAGGCCTACGAGGAGATCCTCTCGAAAAGATTGCCACGGTTAGAAATCCAATCCGCTGTAGGCCCGGAAGAGGCACGGGACTTCGTTGAAGAGGATGAGATCATCCTTTCGTGGCAAATTCCAGATGACCTATTAAAAAGAGCAAAACGCCTGCAATGGTTTTCCTCAATGGCCGCAGGAAATGAAGACCTCGTCAAAAACCCTCATCTCCCAGAAGATGTGATCCTTACCAAAGCTACCGTTTACGGCGAGATGATGGCTGAATATGTCTTCGCCTATCTTCTCTATTTTGGTCGAAATGTATCGAAGAATTTTGGAGACCAGAAGAACAAGATTTGGGACCGGAAGAGGCCCGAGCGACTAAGGGGAAAGGTGATGGGAATTTTGGGTTTGGGCTCTGTTGGAAAAGAGATAGCCAGGCGAGGGAAACAGTTCGGGATGAGAGTTTCCGGAGTTAGAAGAAATCCTGACCCCATGAGATATGTCGACCAGGTTTTTGGCCCCAAAGATTTAGAGAAAATGATCCCTCTGGTCGATGTCCTCATTGTTGCCCTCCCACTTACTCCTGAAACTTATCATTTTCTGGGAGAAAAAGAGCTGAGCTTAATGAAGGAGGGAGCCTTTCTCTTCAGTATCGGCAGGGGGAAGACGATCGATGAGGGGGCATTAACCGACGTGCTTAAAAGGAAGAGAATGAGAGCCGTGCTTGATGTCTTTGAAACCGAACCCCTCCCTCCAGAGAGTGAGCTCTGGAGTCTGGAGAATGTGATCATCACCCCTCATGTTTCCGGCATCAACATTCCAGAAGAGATTTGCGAGGAGTTCATAGAAAATTATAAGCGATGGGTGAAAGGGAAACCCTTGATCGGTCTGGTCGACCGGAATAAAGGTTACTAAATTCATAAATTCGAAATTCGAATATAGAAATCTTTACCCTGTTAAATAATTTTGTTCAAAATCGATGATTTTACTTTTCGAGACCATCGTGATAAATCAAACCAGAGCGTGACTCGGCACATATTTAACAGGGCAGGCAAATTCGAATTTCAAATGACAGAAATTCTAAACAAGTTTGGGACATTTGAATTCAGTATTTTGAAATTGTTTCGTATTTCGCCTGCCCGCCGAACAAGTTCTTTGGCAGGCGGGGATTTCGTGCTTCGGATTTCATCCGAAAACTAAGGAGGATCATATGGGACATCTTACGGGAAAAGAAGAGATTCTAAGGCAATTGCGAGAGAGGCTTCACAAGAATCCAATAGGGCTTCCAGAACACACTTCGATATATGAAATCTTGTCGATCCTGTTTACAGAGAAAGAAGCTGAGGTAGGTGCAAAATTTCCTTTTGGGGTGGTAACAATCGAACAAATCCAAAATGTGACGAAAATAGACAAAGATGAATTGGAGCAGATCTTGAAAGGGATGATGAAGAAGGGACTAGTTGTTACCACAAAAAAAGATGGGCAGACCCAATATCTCCTTTCCGCGGCTTTTGTCGGTTTCTTCGAGTTTACCTTTATGCGAACCAGTGGCTCTCTTCCATTGAAGCGATTGGCTGAACTAATGCATACTTATAGGAATACTCCCGAATTTGTCCAAGAATTTTTTTCACCCGGAACAAGCCGGGGTCGGGTGTTCATCTACAGCGGTGTTCTTCCAAAGGTTAAGAGCGAAGTTTTAAGTTTTTATGAAGCAGCAGAATATATCAAAAAAGCTGGAAGGGGGAGTTTGAGCAAGTGCTATTGCAGGCATGAGGCGTGGCATCTGGGCAAAAATTGTTCTGCACCTATCGATGATATCTGCATGAGTCTAGGCACTGCCTCCGATTTTGTTGTAGAACAGGGATTTGGAAGAAGGGCTTCTGTTGTAGAATTGTTGGATACGCTCAAGAAGGCAGAGGATTCTGGGTTGGTTCACATCGGGGACAATGTCCTGGAGCAGACCACTTTCATCTGCAACTGTTGTGGATGCTGCTGTGGATTTCTCCAGGGTATTACTCAGCAACATCTGAAACATGCTGTTACAACCACCCATTTCATCGCCAAACCTAATTTTGATGAATGCAATGGATGTGAGGAATGTAAGGATCGTTGTCAGATCAAGGCCATCCGGATGGAAGGAGACTATCCTGTGGTCGATGAGGAGTTCTGTCTCGGATGCGGTGTCTGTGCCAATTTCTGTCCCAGCGGTGCGATAAAAATGGTAGAGAGGGATAAAAAGGTGATCCCGCCCAAAACTTACAAAGAGTTAATGGTTCGCCTGATGAAAGAAAAAGGCCGGATGTAAAATGTTACGAAAATTAGGCATTCAGGCATCCCTCAAGGAATTTAAAAAACGATTGGCAGAATACCTCTATGGGCAACAATTAGGGTCTGCTAGTGACAGGGACAGTGGCACAATCGATGCAGAAAAGTGAGCAGGGAATTAAGAAAAGAATTATTTTTTCATCATTGATAACCCGCACACAATCGTTTTATTAACAGTCCGACTTAGATGGATTTTTCTATCTCATCGATGAGCTGTATCACGCCCAGACACTGACGTTTTAGATTACCAAGGGTTTGCCTTTTAGCTTCGGATTTAAGATTTTTATTAGCTGGTCTTGATATTCCCAGTTCCCTATCCCCTTTCAACAACTTTTTTTTAAGGTAGCCTGCTTCCAATAAGTCGATGAAATAATCTGCAATCTGGTCCGAAGTATACATTTTTTGATCTGCTTTGTACCATTTGTAAATCCAATTGCACATCCCGAGTATGGCATAGGAGTGCAATTTAACATCCCCTTTATTGAAAATTCCTTTTGACATGCCCTCCTTGATGATTTCTTCAAGAATGCGGTTATATTTCCTTTTTTCTTTGCGAATCTTCTGATAGTCTTTTTCGGAGAGGTGGTTTTCCTCGCTGAAAAAGACAAAGAACATGGGAAGGCTCTTGATGATGATATTTTTTATATGATTGCGTACAAAAAGCCTCAACTTTTCTTCGGGTGGCAGGTCCATACCCAATATCTCAGTTGTCCCCATAAAGATATTTTTGACGGTGTGGGCATAGATAATGGAAAGAAGTTCATCCTTACTTGAGACATAATGGTAAAGAGCAGCCTTGCTCACACCCAATTCTTTCGCCACATCATCAAGGGTGGTTGAACTGTAACCCCTTTTTTGGAAAAGATCTGCGGCCGTATCGATGATCCTTTGTCTCCGTACGCTCTTATCCAACGTTTTAAAATTAGGACGCCTTCTCATTTTTCCCTCTCGCTGTTTGACTCTATGATATTTACCTCTCAAAGAAAAGACTTGACAAGGGATAAGCTCTTGTATTATTAATGGCTAACTGAAAAGTTAAAAAATCTTACTAATTGGTAACATAAACCGCGCTGGAAATCAAGGCAAATAAAAAATTTACATACAGGTCATAAAGGAGGAAGAAACGATGAGAGAATGCGGTTACGAAGAAGAAGATGTAGAGCATCCGAATGAAGTAAATTGGGATGATTATCTGAAGGCCTATTACGGAAAGCCCAGGAGCAATAAAACCTGGTCAGGATTCGATGTAAAAGAGATCTACACCCCAAAGGATAGGGTTGGAAAGGATTACAACGGAACGATCGGTGACGCGGGAAAATATCCGTTTACGCGAGGGATCCATGCGGACATGTTCAGGGGGCGCTATTGGACTCGACGCGAAGTGATCGGCATGGGCTCTCCTGCCGATACCCACGATCGTGTGAAGGTTCTTGTAGAGCACGGGGGCACAGGATTAAATACAATTGCCGATATCACTTACGAGATGGGTCTCGATGCGGACCATCCATGGGCTGTGAATGAGGTGGGATTGACAGGTGTAAATATTACTCATATCCGTGATATGGAGACCCTAACCGAAGGAGTTCCATTGGACAAGGTGAGCTGGTCGCTCATCACTGCCTCCCCATCAGCCGCTGCTACCATGGCTCAATATGTAGCGGTAGGCCAGAATCGCGGATATGATATTAGTAAATTGCGGGGTTCGGTTCAGAACGACCCTATCCATTTCCGCTATTGTGGTTTTCGGCCAGCCTGTCCATTGGATCTCTCTATCCGACTTGGCTGCGATGTAATGGAGTATTGCACTAGGAATATGCCCAAATGGTATTACACGACAGTGAACATGTATGATCTGAGGGAGCAGGGGATCACCGCACCGCAGGAGGTAGCCTTCGGTTTCGGAATCGCCATGATCTATGTTGATGAGCTGATCCGGAGGGGTCTTTCGATAGATGAGTTTGAACCACGGTTTACCTTCTATGTCTCCTGCCACGTCGATCTCTTCGAGGAGGTAGCGAAGATCCGTGCTGCCCGTAGGTTATGGGCCCGTTTCATGAAAGAAAAATACGGGGCAAAGAACCCTCAAGCGATGCAGTTTCGCTTCGCTGTCCACACAGCTGGCTGCTCTCTAATCCCTCAGCAACCTCTCAACAATATTGTTCGTATTTCCTATGAGGCCCTGGCAGCGGTCCTAGCTGGTGTTCAATCTCTGCACTGCTGTTCCTATGATGAGGCCATCTGTTTGCCCACAGAGAATGGACATCTTCAAGCCCTCCGGACCCAGCAGATTCTGGCTTATGAAACCGGGATATGCAATGTAGCAGATCCTCTTGGCGGCTCCTATTATGTGGAAGCGCTGACAGATAGGATCGAGGAGGAGGTACTCAAGATAATGAAAGAAGTTGAAGAAGTGGGGGGGATGGAAGAGGCGATTCGCACTGAATGGCTCGATCGGGTATTCGAGAAGGAAGCTCTTCAACGCCAGAAGGAGATCGATGAAAGGGAACGGCTGGTCGTTGGCGTGAACATCTTTACCAGCGAACCGGAGACCCAAACTCCTCTAGGGGTGCAGCGCATCGCCTCAGAGTCCGCACGGAGTCAGATCGAGGAAACCCAGAAGCTGAAACGCACCCGGGATGCAAATCGCCTCAAGGACCGTATCAAGCGCCTCCGGGGGGATGCGGAGGAGGGACGCAACGTGATTCCTGCCATGATAGAGGCCACAAAAGCCTTTGCATCAACAGGGGAACTTTTGGGGACAGTTCGGATGGCCATGGGGTATCCGTACGATCCTATGGAAATCATTGAATCCCCCTTTTAATGAAAGGGACATCTCAGGGACAGCATTGTCCTTAAGCCCAATATTTAAGGCGACTGAAATTTCGGCGCTGTTCTGGCAGTAGCCATAAAGAATTAAAGAAAAACAGAGGTTACCATGGTAGAAAAGAAAAAGATCAAAGTAGTGGTCTCAAAAGTTGGACTTGACGGACATGACCGAGGAGCCAAAGTGATCTCTTCGCTCTTAAAGGAGGCAGGGATGGAGGTCGTCTACCTCGGAATGTACCAGATGCCAGGAGATATCATCCGGGCGGCTATCGATGAAGACGCTGATGTGATCGGCGTGAGTTATCTCTCGGGTGAACACCTCGTCTTTACCCCACAGCTGATCAAAGAGATGAAGGAAAAAGGTCTTGGAGATGTGCTCTTGATTGCAGGTGGCGTCATCCCTCCAGAGGATATCCCCACTTTAAAAGAGATGGGGATTGACGAAATTTTCAGTGCAGGCTCCCTGACACAACCCATAGTAGAATACATCCAATCGCATGTCAGAAAAAAATAGAAGGTAGAGATTCAGATCCTCATGTCTTTCACAGGAGAAATGGTTGAAGAAACCATTCAGAAAATCTTCGCTGGAGATCGGCGAACGGCAAGCCGCCTGATCACGCGATTAGAGGATGGAGACGACTGGGGAAGGGAGGTCATGAAGCGCCTCTTTCCCCGGACAGGCCGTGCCATGACCCTCGGTTTGACTGGAGCTGGGGGTTCTGGAAAATCAAGCCTCCTCGATCATCTCATACAACGTTTTCGGCAAATGGGGAAGAGTGTGGGGGTGACCGCGGTCGACCCGAGCAGCCCTTTTTCTGGTGGAGCATTTTTGGGTGATCGCATCCGGATTCAGCGCCATACCAGGGATGACGGGGTTTATATACGGAGCATGGCTTCGCGGGGATACCTGGGCGGGCTTGCTAGGGCGACGACAGAAGTTCTTCGTGTAATGGAGGCCATGGGATTTGATGTCGTCATGGTGGAGACCTTGGGGGCAGGTCAAGATGAGATCGATGTGATTCGGTTGGTCCAGACCTGCCTCCTTGTGATCACACCTGGCATGGGAGACGAGATTCAGGCCCTCAAGGCGGGGATTATGGAGATTGGGGATATTTTTGTGTTGAATAAGTCGGACCTAGATGGCGCTAACCAGGCCCTTCGTAGCGTTGAAGCCGTCCTCTCTTTGAAAGCCTCTAAAGAGGGGGAATGGAAACCCAGGGTGATCTCAACGGTGGCCACCAGTGGAGAAGGGATCGGCGATTTGGTGGAAGGGATCATGGCACATCAGGACTATCTTCACAACAGTGATGCCATGGAACGAGTTGCCTTCCAGCGAGTGGAGCAAGAACTTGGCCTCATCTTCAGAGATGAGTTGGAGAGAGTCATCTTCAAGGGTCTCAAAGGGACTGGGAAGAAAAGGCGTTACATTCGGAATATTATCGACGGGAAGTCCGACCCCTATACGGTGATCGAGGAGGTCCTGGGAACTTTTCTCAAGAAGAGGTAACAGATGGGAGTTAAAAAAATACCTGAAAAGCAAGGCGTAAAAAATGAGGACAGAGGAGTCTCACTGGATCAAGTGGTTCATCCTCTCCATTGTCAGAACGAAGAGGACGGCTTCAGGAATCTCTCGGGTTTTGTGATCGGTCCTGTTTACGGTCCCGGGAATATTGCCCAGCTCGATGTTGTGAGGGACTTGGGAAGACCTGGCAAATTTCCCTTCACCCGGGGGATTCACCAGACGATGTACCGGGGTCGGCTATGGACAATCAGGCAATTAGGCTCTCTGGGTTCCTCGGCTGAAGCCAACATTCGAATAAGAAACCTGCTCGCCATGGGTGCCACTGGCGTGAGCATCTGCCTGGATATGCCTACCATCATGGGCCGCGACTCGGACGATCCTTTGTGTGAGGGTGAGGTGGGCAGCAGCGGTGGTGTGGCCATTGACTGCATCGACGATGTGAGGCAACTTCTGGATGGCATTGATGTGGATCGAATCAGCATCAACTGGGTATCCAATGCCCAGTCGTCGGTTATTTTAGCCTTTTTTGTTGCTGTGGCCGAAGAGAGAGGGATTTCCGCCGACAAACTCGCAGGGACGTTGCAGAATGATATCCTGAAAGAGTATCAGGCCCAAAAATCCTATTATTTTCCACCGAGACCGTCGATGCGCTTGACTGCTGATACCATCAAATACTGCTGCCGTCATATGCCCCGTTTCAACCCCATCAGCATCAGCGGCTACCACTTAGCCTCGGCCGGAGCCAATCCCATCCAGGAACTGGCCTTTACCCTGGCCAATGGGTTCACTTATGTGGAAGAGACCATCAAGGCGGGCGTGGGTGTCGATCAGTTTGCTCCCAGGCTTTCCTTCTTTTTCAAGGTCCATAACGATTTTTTTGAGAACATTGCCAAGTACCGGGCGGCTCGTCGGATATGGGCCAGGGCGATGAAGGAGAAATACCATGCCAAGGATGAGCGGTCGTGGTTGTTTCGAGTTCATACCCAGACCTCTGGTTCTTCTCTGACTGCTCAACAACCGGAAAATAATATCAACCGGACAACCCTTCAGGCCTTATCAGCCGTACTGGCTGGAACACAATCTCTTCACACGAACGCCTTTGATGAGGCCCATTCCATTCCTTCTCCTCGGTCGGAGAAGCTTGCCTTGAGGACCCAGCAGATCATTGCCCACGAGAGCGGAGTGGTCAACACCGTCGACCCCTTAGGAGGTTCTTATTATTTGGAGTCCTTAACAAATAAGATGGAAGAGGAAGCTTATTGGTATTTTGAAAAGATAGAAAAGCTGGGTGGTGTTCTGTCGGGAATCGAAAAAGGCTTTTTTCAGAGGGAGATTGCAGATTCGGCTTACAAGTATCAAAAAGACATTGAAAACAAGAAAAGGATCATCGTGGGGCTCAACGAATACGTGGAGGGGGAGGAGGAACCGATGGAGTTGAGAGAACCCGACCCTGCCTTTGAGGCAAGGAAGATTGCAGAGCTCAAGGCTTTCAAGAGCCGACGAAACCCAAAGAAGGTTTCAGCCCGAATGGAGCAGATTCGTGAGGTTGCTCAAGGAGACGGAGAATTCATGCCTCTTTTGATCGAGGCTGTGAAAGATGGTTTGACCCTTGGAGAGATCATCGGGCTGATGCGTGAGGTCTTTGGAGAATATCGGGAAGAGGCTATCTTTTAAGAATTGGCCTGGGAGTTAACGTTCATGAAGGAGATGAGAAAGATCAGAATATTGTTGGCTAAACCAGGTCTTGACGGTCATGACCGGGGTATCAAAGTGGTAGCCAGGGCTCTTCGGGATGCAGGCATGGAAGTCATCTACAGTGGACTTCACCAGACACCGGAGCAGATTGTCAACACCGCCTTACAAGAAGGAGTGGATGGCATAGGGTTGAGTATCCTCTCCGGGGCTCACAATGCCATCTTCTCAAAAATCATAGCCCTGCTGCAAGAGAAAGGGCTCTCCGATCTATTGGTGTTTGGAGGGGGGACGATTCCTCCAAAGGATCAGGAGCGATTGAAGGCGATGGGGGTTGGTGAAATCTTCACCTCTGGAACCGACACGCGGGAAATTGTGAGTTACCTCAAAGAGGCGTTGGAAAAGAGAGATGAGACCAAAACGAAATCTGTTTAATACCGAGTCAATTGACAAGATAAGGAAAAAGGGAGAGAAGTGGCAAAGGCAGGTTTACCCGACGGAGAAGCAACGGCAGGAGGTCTTTGAGACCCTTTCGGGCATTCCCATTGAACCTATCTATTCTCCTACGCATCTCGCCGAGATGGACTATCTCCGGGATTTAGGTTTTCCTGGAGAGGAACCCTTCGTCCGGGGTGTTCACCCGACGATGTACCGTGGCCGAACCTGGACGCATCGGCAACTTGCAGGTTTTGGCCCTCCTGAGGAGACGAATAAGAGGTATAAATTTCTCTTAAAGCAGGGGGCAACGGGGATCAATGGCGTTTTTGATTATCCAACGTTGCGGGGATATGATTCTACCGATCCCGAGGCCTATGCGGATGTGGGTCGTGGTGGAGTAGCCATCGATACCGTCGAGGACATGCGCATCCTATTTGACGGCATTCCGCTCGATCACGTAAGCAGTTCTTTGGTGACATGTCAACCCATTGGGAATATCAGTGTTCAGTCGATGTACTTTGCCAATGCTCAAGCTCAGGAGATCCCATTCAGTGAACTGAGAGGGACGAGTCAGAACGACTTTCTGATGGAGACAGCGGTTGCGATTGCTCCAGAGGTCTTCCCTCCGAGGGCCTCTTTTAAATTCAGTTGTGATGCGATTGAGTATTGTACGAAGCATGTACCGCGTTGGAACCCTGTTAGCTTTGCTGGCTACAACTACCGTGAGGCTGGGTGTACGGCGATTCAGGAGGTCGCCTTTGTCATTGCGAACGCCATTGCCTGTTCAGAAGAACTCATCAGACGGGGTCTCAATGTGGATCGATTTGCGCCGAGGCTGAGTTTTTTCTTCTCCGGCCACAGTGATTTTTTTGAGGAGATTGCAAAGTATCGTGCGGCGAGGAGGATCTGGTATCGGATGATGAAGGAGCGTTTTGGAGCCAAGGATCCACGTTCCTTAGCCTTGAGATTTCATGTTCAGACAGCCGGTGTTGCTTTAACGGCTCAGCAACCGTTGAACAACATCGCCCGGGCAGCCTATCACGCCCTCTCAGCGGTGCTGGGAGGTGCCCAGTCTGTTCATATCGATGCCTATGATGAGGCACTCTGTACACCTACCGAGCTTTCTTCCCTGACAGCCTTAAGAACGCAGCAGATCTTGCAGTTGGAGACGAGGGTGACCCATACGATTGATCCCCTTGGAGGGTCCTATTTTATCGAGTCTCTGACCAACCAGTTGGAGGAAAAGATTGTTGCCCTTTTGAATGAGATTGAGGCCATGGGCGGCATCGTGAAGAGCGTCGAGAAGGGATGGATACACAAAGAGATCTCAAGTGCGGCTTATGAATGTCAGAAGGCCATCGAGTCAGGGGAAATGCCGATCGTGGGGGTAAATTGTTACAAGATTGAAGACGAGAAACTTCCTGTTGAGCTTTTTAGAGTTCCAGAGACCCTTGAGGTGCAGCGGGCAAAGCTGGAAAAGATTAAAAAGGAGCGGAATTCTACGAATGTTCAAAAGGCCCTGGATACCATCCTCCATTGTTGTGAAAAAGATGGAAACCTAATGGAGGTTGTAGTAGAGGCAGTAAAAGCCCATGTGACAGAGGGTGAGGTCACAAAGATGCTGAAACGATTTTACGGAACTTGGAATCCACCTCTCTTTTGATGGAGAGAAGAACCGTGAAGAAAGGGATCAGGGTATTGCTGGCGAGACTTGGTTTGGATGCTCATTGGAGGGGGAGCATTGTGGTTGCCCATGCCCTCCGAGATGCTGGAATGGAAGTGATCTATATCGGGAATCAGATGCCCAAGGAGATTGTGGAGACAGCCATCCAGGAAGATGTAGATATCATTGGACTCAGCAGTCTTTCTGGGAATCATATGATCTTGGCCCCTGAGGTGGTCAAGATACTTAGAGAAAAAGGGATGAGAGAGACTCCAGTCGTTCTTGGAGGAACCGTCCCTCCGGATGATATCCCAAGACTCAAGGAGGCGGGAATCGTTGGAGTCTTCGGTCCAGGCTCATCCCTGAAGGAGATCATTCAATTCATTTCCGGGGCAAAAGGGACTTAACCTGGCGATTGTCCAATAATGATTCCGTGCATTCGTCACTCATGCCTATCGCATGCAACTTCCCCCTTGTACCCTATCCCTCTGCCGCCAAGAGACCGTGTCGTAATTGGGGGAAGGCCGAAGACCCGGAAAAACGGGACAGACAGGCGGATGAGAAAGCTTTAGTTTGTAGCGCCCCCATTTATTGGGGGCGATCTCAATGTTGTCGGCAGTAAATGCCGCCGCTGCAAAAACTGTTTTACGCTATGCGCTTTGCGATTTTCTAGGTAAATAACTTCGGTGTTGCCATTTTGAGAAAAAGGTTGTAATGGCCGGTGTAATTCAAAGAGTGGAATTTCCAGCCTAAGAATGGGGAAAATCTCTTAAAAACGGTATCCAAATGGGTATTCAACCCTTCAGTCCCCTGAAGAGGATCACTGATCTTCAGGAAAGAATGGTCGAGGCAGGGGCCGATGTACTCTTGCTCAACTACTCCAGGTCTCTCTTCTATTATGCGGGCACAACGCAACCTTCCTTCCTGGCTATCACACCAGACGATTACCATCTGATCGTGACGAGTGGGTTCGATTTCG
>Ga0315288_10010679_pt1 | contig 11586 bp, 13 predicted proteins | sample YL17G11_20_MG_FD_203454 | JGI IMG/M metagenome (GOLD analysis project Ga0315288, IMG submission 203454) | Sediment microbial communities from Yellowstone Lake, YNP, Wyoming, USA - YL17G11_20 | ecosystem: Environmental > Aquatic > Freshwater > Lake > Sediment | place: USA: Wyoming | collected... | reverse complement strand
CACTCGGACTCATGGACACCCTCAAAAAAGTGCGCGAGTATTCCGGCATCCCCGGACTAATGCTCGATACCGACCACGGAGACCCCAGGCTCTATCAGTCCGAACAGATCCGCAACCGGATGGACGCCTATCTCGAAATGCTCACGCCCATCAGGCGATAGTCGGCGCCTGTTTGCCGGGCAGAGGGCGGTCTGATGCAAAGGTATTTAGACGTCAGCATTGACGGCTGCCAAGGCCAACGGCTCGGATTAGTTTCCGAAGAGAAGCTGGCGCAGGTTCTGAAAAAAAAGCCTCCGGTCAAGGAATGGGATTTTGTCCGGCGGGTATCAAGCCGCGGCACCTGGACTTATCATTTCCAGGACGACTTGGGCGAGGGGCAGCAGGATTATTTCATAAAAATATTCGACCAGGCCGACGTTTTTCGCAAAGCCCGGGAAAAAATGTTTTCCGCCAAAGGCCTGGCCAAGCCCTGGCGCTATCCCAAGCAAATGCTCAGGCATTTGTTTGACCCTGCCTTTCCCCGCGTCGGGCTCGAAAAAGCGCTCGAGCTGCAAAAGCACGGGATCAACACCGCGGAGGTCGTGGCTTATCTCTCCCGGGGCTGGCCGGTTTTCCGGGCCGGGATTCTGATCACCCGCCAGATACCCGGCCTGGCCTCGGCCAATTTCGCCGAGTATTTGATCAGCCGCAAGAGCCAGATAGCCCCTGAAGGATTCATCCGCGAAAAAAGGATGCTGATGGAAGAGCTCGCGGCAATTATCAACCGGTTAATGGGCCTGAATTTTTTCCTGCCCGACCTCAGGGTTTCCAACGTCATGGTCCAGAAGACCGGCCCCGGAGAGCTCAAGCTCTGGCTGATCGACCTGGTTGAGGCCGAGGACAAAAAACCCGGGGAAATGAAAATGCTCTGGCACCTGATCGCCAATCCCGCTTATGCCCGGCTCTTCACCGGCTCGGACAAAATCCGGTTCCTCAAGTCATATCTCCAGCCTTCCGGCCGCGAGTCAGAATGGCCGCAATTATGCGCAAAACTCACGCCCATCCTTAACAATTGGTGGAGACAATGGCATAAAAGAAATAAGAACCCCGCCCGCGAATCGCGCGTTAAGTTCTAATTTAGGGGCCTGTTGCCCAAATTAGCGCGGGAGCAGGTTTTCCAGGACAATGGTCAAAGTGGTGGCGTAGAGCTTGCCGGTGGCGCGGTCTTCGAAGACCAGGGGCAGCCGCAGGGTATTTTTACCCACCAACTGCGGCCGGTCCCACTTTACCAGTTGCAGTTCAGAGAAACCTCCGGCCACGGATCCGGGATTGGCCGCTTGCGCCGCCGGGGCGGCCACAGGCCGGGGAGGCGGCGGCGCCTTGGGCGGAGGAGCAGTTGGCGCGGGCCTGGGCTGGGCCGCGGGCGCAACCGGCGCCGGTCTGGCCTGGGGCGGGGGTGCGGGTTTGGGCGGAGACGGCGGAGGCGCCACGGGCTTTTGCGGCGCCGCAACCTTGGCCCTTTCCGCCTCTTCTTTGGTCATAACCACGAATTCCTCGCTCAAGCCGTATGCTTCCTTGGGCCCGACCCCCTCGGTCTTTTGCGCCAGTTGCGGCTGTTCCCGCAGTTTTTTCAAGACCATTTTGCTGATGGTAGTCAGAGTCTTGAGCACGCCCGCGCCCTGGCTGGCGACCCCCTCAAAAAAAGGCGCATTGTATTTGTTGAGCTGGCGGTGCAAGTCTTCCAGGTTCTGGATTTCCGGCATGTCGCGCTTGTTGTACTGGAGAATGTGCGGAATATCCTTCAAGCTCCGACCGGCCTCCGCAAGATTTTCTTCCAAATTCTTCAGACTGTCGATGTTCTCCTGCTTCACCTTGAGCTGGGAGTCCGCAACGAAAACTATCCCGTCGACCTCCCGCAAAACCTCTTTCCGGATCTGGTTATAAAAAACCTGGCCGGGCACGCTGTAGAGAAAAAACCTGGTGACCAGTCCCTTGACTTCCCCCACTTCCACGGGCAGGAAATCAAAGAACAGGGTCCGGTAGGTTTTGGTGGAAAGGGTTTTCAGTTCTCCCCGGTGCTCGGGCTTGAGCTTGCCGTGGATGAAATGGATGTTGGTAGTCTTCCCGGAGAGCGCCGGACCGTAGAAAACGATCTTCGCGTTAACTTCTTTTTTTTGGAGGTCCAGAACCGCCATTTATATTCCCTCTTTCGTCAATGCTTGCGCTTGACCTTGCTCGCATCTTCCCTGGTCTCGATCAGCTTGCGCGCGGCGACCGTCACCGGCTGCGAGATGTTCCTGCTTTTGGCCACGGAGTGCAGGTCCTTGTCGTGGAGGTGGTTGAGGAACCGCAGGGCTTCACCCACCGGCGTCTTGGTATTGTTGACCAGGTTGAGCTTGATCGAGTAGCTCCTGGTCCATTCCTTGCCGTGAGCTATGGTCCGGATCACTTCCTCGGAAACGCTCTTGTTTTTGGACAGCGCCTCGATTTCCGACTCGGTTATCCTGGGGCTCTTGAGCACCGCGGAGGACACCAGTTTATTGGCGTCGCGCACCAGGATGCTGCGCGCGCTCAGGTTGCCCATCAGCGCCAGCTTGATCTTCTCCGAAACCGACATCGACTGGATTTTGCCGGAAAGAGATTTTTCCTCCTCCTCCTTCTCCTGCTCGTCCCGGAATTCTTTTTCCGTGACCAGTTCGTTGCTGAAGGTGAGCCGCTTCCAGGCGTTCTCCACGCTCTCGGTGTCAATGGTCACCGGGCCCAGTTCATCTTCGCCGGGCGGGAGCGGTTCGGTGACTTCTTCGATTTCAACTTCCATGCCCTCTCCCGCGGGCTTGGCTTCCGGGGCTTGGGCCGTGGGCCTGGCTTCCAGTTCCATGAACTTGATGATGCGGTCGAGGATGGCGTGGCTGGTCATCGGGTTTTCCGCCAGGGCGTCCACGATGAAGGGCGAACGCAGGATCCGGATCTGGTTGTTGGAGATGATATCGATCAGTCGCTTGTTGGTGAGCCGGGACTGAAAGGCGACGGTCTCGTCATCGGTATTCTTGTTGAGGGTAACGGTTTCCTGCAACTCCGAATTCGGGGGCATGTTCCGGGCGAAGAAGTCCAGGATCAAAGGATGGATGGTCGGGTCAGAAATTGAGCCTTTCAGGATTCCCGGGGGGGTATTGACCAGGGTTTCCGAGGCCGTCTTTTTGATTTCATGGTCAGCATCGCGCGAGAGCGCGAACACGGCCACCAGCAAATCCTTGGGCGGCAGCGGAAGGGTTCCGCGGGCGGCGTTCAGCCGCAGCGGCTTGGGCAGGTCCTGGCTGATGAATTTCATCAGGGTCGGCGGCACCGCGAACGTCATATGGTCAAGCCGGCCCATTTACTTCTCCTCGACCAGCGCGGGAGCAAGTCCTTTCTGTCGGAGGCTTTGCACAACCCTGGCAGCCTCGGCGCGAGTGGCGTACGGCCCGATGCGCAACTGGTGGAGCGTGACGTTTTCGGTCCGCGCCACGATCTCCGCGGGCCCGAGCGCGGCCTGCTCGATCTTGCTCTTGGAGCTTATTGCAATTGAGTTTTTGCCGTAGCTGTAGGCAATCACGCGCTGTTTCGCCCCGGAGTTCTCAAGCCTGGGCTTGAAGCCGATCCCCTGCAGGGCTGTCATCTTGGATGCCGCCTGGGCCGGGTCAAATTCGCCCTTGAGGTAAAGATGATAAATCTTGAGCGTGCGGCTGACGTCGATGTAGTAGAGGTTGGTGTAGCCGAGCGACCTTGCCGTGGCCAGCGGGTCATTAAGGCTTTCCCGCAGCATATAGGCCCCAACCTGGCAGGACCAGCCTTTGCCTGGAGCATAGGACGGCAGAGGAATTGCAGCCGGGGTGGCGGACGCAGCGGGTCTCGCGGGCGCTTGCGCAGTCCGAGCCGCGGGCGCAGGTTTGGCCGGAGCGGCCGCGGGCTTGGCCGTTGAAGGAACTGGGGCCGGCTTTGCCGGCGCAGGAGCCGGCTTCGCTGGTTTGACGGGGATGGCGGGAGCAGCCGCTGGAGTTCCCGGCTTGGGAGCGGGCGCGGCTGCGGGTTTGGCCGGCGCCACTGGCTTCAAAGGCTGTGCCGGAGCAGTGGCGGCCGTGCCGGGTTTGGCTGGAGCAGGCTTGGCTGCGGTTGGGCCCGGCTGAGGCGCTGGAGTTGCCGGTTTGGCGACCGCCGGAGAGGGTTTTTTCTCCGGTTTGGTTATGGCAATCTCTTCGGTTTTTGCGAAAAATTTGGTATAGACGTAATATCCTGCCCCGGCGCCCACTACAAGAAATGCCGCGACCACTCCGAGCACAATGATCATCGTCTTGCTGGTGGAAGAGCCCGCGGCTTTTTCCTTCTTGGCCTTCTTTTCCTTGCCCTTCTTCTCTTTGCCCTTCTTGGGCTGCTCTTCAGGAGCCTCTGCCGGAGCGGTTTCCTCAGGCTCGTCCTTTAATTCTCCCACTCTGCTCTTCTCAATGGGCAATACGTTTTCAGCTTTTTTGGCGGCTTTTTCCGGCTTTCCCGCCTTGGGGCTCTTTTTCGAAGATTCTTGATCGCTTGGCTGAAAAAAGTCGTCCAGAGATGCTTCCACCCCGCCTTTGCCTTTGGAATCAAATTCGAAACCTTCACCCATTTTGTTTCCCGCCTTTTTCCAATTGTTGTTTAACCAACAATTTCAACGTTATAGTTTATTGAGTTTGCGCTTGAAAGTCAAGCCGCGCAAATGGGCGACGGGGACGAATTTTACCGGGGTCAGGCCTTAACGGCGAAGCGCGGACTGCGAAGTCAAGACCTGCTCCTGTCCCGCCCGGCCTGGCCCGAAGAGCAATTTGACAAAGGGACGAAATTGATTAGTATAAATCGGCTAGCAATTCCAGGAGGATGAAAATTGGCGCATAGCAAATCGGCCAAAAAGGCTGCTCGTCAAAACGCCGGGCGCGAGATGCGTAACAAGTCGGTGCGGACTTTTTTTCGGGACAAGGTGAAGGCGTTCCGGGAGGTCCTCGCCACCGGCGACCGTGACAAGGCCGCGGCGGCATTCAAGGAGGCGGTGAGCGCGATCGCCACCGCCCGGAGCAAGGGCGTGATCCAAAAGAACACCGCGGGGCGCTACGTCTCCCGGCTGAACCAACAGTTGAACAAGCTTTCCGCCAAGTAGTCTTCAGGCGCCGCACAGGTCGAAGATCAGTTTTTCCATCAGCACGTTGCTTTCCGTGACGGTCTGAATAATCTCCGCGTCGATACGGGAGCGCCAGAGCTCCAGTTCGGTGGCGTGGAACTTGTCGAAATATTCCAGGAGTTGTCCCCGGGAGAATTTTTCCGCCTGCGAGACGTAATCCTTGCGGAAAGAGGGGAATATGCGGTTCCTTTCCATCACCGACTTGAGCGCGCGTTCCGACCCGAGTCCGGCCTGGGCCTCGATCAGGATGCGGTAGTGGCGCTTGATCATGTTCAGGACCTGGACGTACCAGAAGATTTCCTGGCTTGGGTTCTGCTCCTGCATCTGGTGGTAGATTTTGAGCGCGCGCCCCAGGTCTTTTCGGCCCAGGGCGTTGGTGAAATCGAAAATACTCTGGAGCCGGCTCCCGACCACCAGTTCATGCACCAGTTCCTCGCCGATGGCCTTGCCTTCGCCCATGGCCAGCGAAATTTTTTCCAGCTCGCGAAAGATCAGCTCGGGCCTGGCGCCCACCAGCTCGACCAGCAGTCCCGCGGCTTCGCTGGAGATCCGCTTGTTCAATTCCCTGGCCATCCGGTCGATCAAATCCTTCACCTCGGACTCCTTCAAATCCGTGAGGTCGATGATTTCCAGCCGGCCGGAAGCGCCGTCAAACCACTTGGCGTATTCCTTTTTGCGCCAATAGTCCCCGGGCGGGTCGTCCGCGACCAGGACGATCATGGTCTGGGGATTGGGTTTTTCCAGGAATTCCAGGGCGGTCGACCTTTGCTTCGCGGTCCAGGCCTGGAACTGATGGACAATGATCGCCTTTTCCTTGGCAAACATCGAATAGGTGCTGGCCGCGGTCAGCATCTGCTCCGGGGAAGACTCGGAAGCGTAAAAGTTTTCCCGCTCAACTTTTTTTCCGCCCCCCAGTTTCTCTTCGAGCGCGGCGACGATCATTTTCCGGAGATAGAGGTCGGAGCCGAACAGGCAGACCATTGCCGGCAGCTTGGCCACGCGCTGCTGGTCAAGGAAGTCCTGGTATTTGTGCCAAGGCATTTTCAGAACCCGCCGGCCAATTGGTCGAGCGCGATGGCTGCGGCCCTGCGGCAGGTCTGGACCAGGGCCTGACCCCTCAAGGCATCATTGGCCAGAAAATCGTCGCTCGCCGGGTATTGTTCGGTTTCGGTTATGATCCCGGAGTCCCAGATTTTTTCCCCGGCGCCGGGCCGGAGCAGGTAAACGCGGGAACTGACCGTGACCTGGACCAGGTTCGCCCTGCCGAACCGGTCAAAAGCCACCGGCTGGTCAAGCACGTCAATTAACTCGGACTTGAGAACAGCCTGGGCGTCTTTCTTGTCCGTCAGTTTGATCCGGCCGTCAGACTTGAAGGCCAGGACCAGCGCCTGGGTAAAGTCCTGCTCCAGGCCGGACTCCCCGGTGCGGTTATCAGCGATGTCGATAAATACGCTTTCCATTCCCGCCGGCGGATGCGTTTCCGTCCCTGCCAGGCGGTAGCCGCAGGAAGCTAAGGCGAGCGCGAATAAGATTGCGGCAAAATTGACGCGGATTTTCATGGAGTATATTTTAGCCAAGCCGGCACCATGCGCAAATTGCGGACTTTGGTTCAGTGGTGTCCAGGAAAAAATTGCCAGATTTTCCGCGGAAGCTGGGCGTAGACACATTTCACGGCTCAGGGTAGAGTTGCAATTGCCGTAACCCATCAACTGGACAATGATCCACGCGTCTTAGCCTGCGGTTGAAATTCGATTTCGATAGCCCGGCCATTCATGGCCGGGAACGGCGGAAGCGCCCCTCCCCTTGCTGCGGCCCACGCCGCGGCGTGGGCCGCAGCAAGACGGAGAGAGCCCCGGCTCCCCGGCGCTGAAGCGCCGGGCTATCGAATCCTACCGTTGGCGCCAAATTCGGGAAAGCGCCGGGCTATCGAATCCGGCAATGAGCGGAAGAATTTTCCTCGGACAGTACTGACTTTGGTTCTGGGGTCAGGATTCTCCGCTGACGCCTGAGCGCGGTGATGAGGCCTGGCCCCGCGCGCCCGCTTTTGCGAGCGGGGATCTTTTGCTATAATCAGCGCATAAAAATTTGAGGAGGATGACATGGGCAGAGGCGACAAGAGGACCAAGCGGGGCAAAATCTACCGGGGCACGTTCGGCAAGTCTCGTCCGCACAATAAAATCAAGAAAACCAAGAAAAGCAAGTAAGTCTTCAAGAATCCGCCCATGATAAATGGGCGTGGCGGGCGTGGGGTCAGGCCCGTGCGGGGTCAGGCCTCAACTTCGAGCTCAATCTTCGGTGATGAGGCCTTACCCCATGATTGAGACCGGGACCAGACCACATGGAGAAGGGAGGCGCGAATGGCCGAGTTAAAGGTTGATTGGGAGTCTGTTTTTTCGGAGGCGATCAACTATCTTTCCGAGCTGATCCGGTTCAAGACCGTGAACCCTCCCGGGAACGAAAAACCCGCGGCCGAGTTCCTGGCTGAGATCCTGTCCAAAAACGGCATTGAGCCCAGAATCCTGGAAAGCGCTCCGGGGAGAGCGAACGTGGTTGCTCGTCTCAAGGGCACGGGCGAGAAAGGCGCCATCCTGCTGGACGGCCATCTGGACGTGGTGTCCGCGGAGCCGGAAAGCGGATGGAAATATCCTCCGTTCGCGGGCCAGATTGCGGAAGGGTATCTCTGGGGCCGGGGCGCGCTGGACATGAAGCAGATTGTGATCGCGAACCTGATGGTAGCGCTTGCGTTCAAGCGTCTGGGAATTCCGCTCAAGCGGGATGTGATTTTTTGCGGCACGGCTGACGAGGAAGACGGTTGCAGGTATGGCGCGGGCTTTCTGGTCAAAGAGCACCCGGACCTGGTCAGGGCGGAGTACGGCCTTGGCGAGTTGGGCGGGTTCTCGATGGATATTGAGGGCAAGCGGTTCTATCCGGTGCAGGTTGCGGAGAAGGGCATCTGCTGGTTCCGGATCAAGGCCAGGGGCGTGGCCGGCCATGGTTCAATTCCGAACCCGGAATCAGCCGGGGTCAAGCTGGCGCAGGCCGTTGCCAAACTGGGCCGGACCAAGCTGCCCTATCATCTGACGCCCCCGGCCAAGGAATTCATCTCCGCGCTTGCCCGCAACGTGGGCCCCAAGGGTCTGGCGCTCCGCCTGCTCCTGAGCCCGGCGCTCGCGGACTTCATCATTGACCGGGTGCTCCCGGACAAAAAGCAGGCCCGCGTCTTCTGGGCCATGACCCACAACACCGCCACCCCCACCGTGATGCGCGCGGGAGACAAGACCAACGTGGTGCCAGGCGAGGCAACCTGCGAGGTTGACGGCCGGCTGCTTCCCGGCCAGACCCCGGAGCAACTCCTATCCGAGGTGCGCGCCGTGATCGGCGACGAGTTTGAGATCGAGCCCATCAAGTCTCACCTGGCGCCCAACCAGGACGTGCGCGACCCCGCGCTCGGGCTTTTTGAGAAGCACATCAAGGCGCACGACCCGGAGGCCATCGTGACGCCCTACATGATCCCGGCCTTCACCAACGGCTCCGAATACGTCAAGCTGGGGATCAAATATTTCGGGTTTGCCCCGCTCAGGTTCCCGCCGGGAGAAACCATCCAGGACCTCGGACACAACGTGAACGAGCGGGTGTCAATCGAAGGCTACAAGTTCGGGCTGAGGGTGTTTATCGAGACGCTTGCCGAGATGGCAACGGAATTCTAGCAGGCTGAAAAACTGAGAGGCAAAATGGGGTCAGGCCGCGCGGGGTCAGACCCCAACTTCGAAGTTCGCGCTTCGGTGTTGGGGTCTGACCCCAAAATTCGCGCCGCCGATTTTTTACTTAAAAACCTTGAAGAACTTGGCCAGTCCTGACTGCTCCAGGCCGGAGACCTGGTCCAGCTCCCCGGCGTCCAGCCATACCCCGGCGCAGGAGCTGCACCGGTCGATCTTGATGCCTTTATAGTCGATCTCCACCAACTGCATCCCGCATTTCGGGCATTTCATATGGTGAAGCTCTTTCAGACGTTTCTTTTCTTCGGTTGCGAGGTTTGCCTGTTTCTCTTCCTCGAGTTTCTTCTTGCGCTCAAATTCCAGTCGCGCAAAATGCTCATCTTCCTTCTCGCTCGGTTTCAATACCACCTTAGTTCACCTCCGTTTTAGCTTTGCCCAAATTCTATCCGCTCCAACCCGCTCTTGTCAAGAATCCAGCCCCGCAGAATTCTCCGGGCATTAAATGCTGAATTGGGCGAGGCCCATGAAATTGCCGGGCGCCGGCAAAGAGGATTCTCCCATTTTATGATAATATTGACTGGAAGATTCCCGGCGCGGCTGGGGTCAGGTCTTGAAATAAGACTTACCGGTTCGTCGCAGAAGTTAAGTTAAATGTTAAGGTTTGCCCCCAGAGGATTAAAATGAGCATGACCGGAAGATTTCTGAAATATTTGCTGCCGGTGTTTGTCCTGGGCGTTTCGCTTTCGGTTTTGGGCCAGGGCGTTGAGACGGTGGAAGAGAATTGCCCGGTTCCGGAGCCGCAGACCGCCCGGAAAATACTGGTCTTCGGCAGCGACGCCATTCTGCGCAGTTGCTGGCCGGCGGAGCAGCTCAGGAATCCGGGAGCAAGCAAGAAAACCGTCAAGACCGCGCGCAACACCAAGCCCCCGGAGCGGCTGATGCCGAAAAACATCCTGCCGCATTTGGCGCCGGAATTGCAGAATTCCATCCGGCACGTCAATCCCCATGACGACCAAAAGGTGGTCGCGCTGACTTTTGACCTGTGCGAGCGCGCCGATGAGATCACGGGCTACGACGCGGCGATTGTCAACTATCTGCGGGCCAAAGGCGTCAAGGCGACTTTTTTCATCGGCGGCAAATGGATGCTCGACCATCCGGACAAGACCATGCAGTTGATGGCTGACCCGCTTTTCGAGGTTGGGAGCCACGCCTGGACCCACGCGGACCTCCGGCTGGAAAAAGGGATTAAGATGGACGAGCAGATCCTCTGGACCCAGGCGCAATACGAGCTCTTGCGCGAGCAGATGCTGGCCCGGCCCTGCGCCGCGAATTTCAGCGACGCCGAGAAGGAAAAAATACCCCTCATCCCCTATACCTTCCGGTTCCCTTACGGAGTCTGCAGCAGGGACGCCCTTCAGTTCCTCACTCAGTTCGGGCTGCCCGCCATCCAGTGGAGCCTGGTCACCGCCGACCCTTCCAAGAAGAGACTGCCGCAGGATATTGCCAGGGTAGTGCTCAAACGGGTCCGGCCCGGGGACATCATCATCTGTCATGCCAACGGTCAGGGCGCAGGCACCTCCGCGGCTCTGCCGCTGTTCCTTCCCAAGCTCAGGAATTTGGGCTACGAGTTCGTTACCGTGAGCGAGCTTTTGAGCTATGGCCCGGCCTTCAGCATGGAGGATTGTTATGAGCTCAGGGTGGGCGACAACCTCGACTACGACAGGATTTACGGAAGGAAAAAATGAAAAATCCGCCAAGCTTTTTTTCCTCCGACCGCTTCACGCTTTCCGGCTGCGAGCTCCGGCGGATGAGGGTGCGGGACCTCCCGTCAATTGCCGCAAAGCTCGCAAAGATGGACCCCTGGAAAAAAATGAACTACAGCCCTGCGGCCCTGGCCCGGTTCCTCGGACAGAAAGACCCTTCCCTCCATTGCTTAATGATCACGGTTGCCGGAAAAACCGCGGGCGTGTTCTGCGTCCAATATCCCTGGATGCGCGGGAGCTACATCGCCCTGTTCGCGGTGTTTGAGCCTTATTCCGGCAAGGGCATTGGCGCGGAACTGGTGGAATGGCTCGGAGGCCAAACGGCCGAAAAATGCCGGAACCTCTGGGCATTGGTGTCCAGTTTCAACCGGCGGGCTCGAAAGTTCTACAAGCAGCGGGGTTTTCGGGAAATAGCCGTGCTCGAGGATTTGGTTGCGCCCGGTTTTGATGAAATCCTGATCCGCAAAATTCTGGCCAAGCTCTGAGGGAGAGGGCCGATGTGGCCATGCGCCTTTTGCGCGTTGAGATGAAGGCGGGTATGATGATTCTGGCCAAGGACGGGGAGCGAGCGGGCGATCAGGCGGGCGGAAACGGCTTGAGCAAGAATCTCGCTTTGGTCCGGGCCAGGAGCGGTTAATGCTGGGGAGTTATGCCATCGGCTACATCAGCGGGCTTTATTCGATTTATCATTCCCCAAAATCCCGCCGGCTAAAAACGGAAATATGGCTTGCGCTCTCGCGCTTCACTTTTCTGGCTTTGCTCGATCATTATTTTGGTTTCCGGATCAAACATGCCCGGTTCCTGGGATTCAGGGTTGAGTTCAATAACTTCCAGGAATTTTTTTCGCTTTTTTCCCTGATCTTTGTCCACCGAGCCTATTATTTCGAGTCGGCGGAAAAGCAGCCGTTCATCATTGACGGGGGAAGCAATATCGGGCTTTCCATTT
>Ga0315288_10010678_pt1 | contig 11586 bp, 9 predicted proteins | sample YL17G11_20_MG_FD_203454 | JGI IMG/M metagenome (GOLD analysis project Ga0315288, IMG submission 203454) | Sediment microbial communities from Yellowstone Lake, YNP, Wyoming, USA - YL17G11_20 | ecosystem: Environmental > Aquatic > Freshwater > Lake > Sediment | place: USA: Wyoming | collected... | reverse complement strand
GTTCGTCCATGCGGGTCCGTTTGCGAACATCGCCCACGGCAACTCCTCGATCATCGCCGACCGGATCGCGCTGAAGCTGGCGGACTACGTGGTAACGGAGTCGGGGTTCGGCGCGGACTGCGGGATGGAGAAGTTCTTCAACATCAAGTGCCGGGTGAGCGGGCTGAAGCCGGACTGCGTGGTGATCGTGGCGACGGTGCGCGCGCTCAAGATGCACGGAGGCGTGGGGAACATAAGGCCGGGCAAGCCCCTGCCGCCGGAGCTGGTGCAAGAGAATCTGCCGGCGCTGGAGAAGGGCTGCGAGAACCTGGCGAAGCATGTCCAGAATGCGCGATTGTTCGGCGTGCCGGTGGTGGTGGCGGTGAACCGGTTCACGGAGGATACAGCGGCGGAGATCGAGCTGATCCGGAAGAAGGCGGTGGAGGCGGGCGCGGAGGGAGCCTGCCTGTCCGATGTCTGGGCCCACGGCGGCGAAGGAGGCCGCGAGCTGGCGGAGGCGGTGGCGGCGGCTTGCGAGAAGAAGTCGGCCTTCAAGCTGCTGTACCCGGACGATATGCCGATCAAGGAGAAGATCGAGAAGATCGCGACGACGATCTACGGGGCCGATGGCGTGGACTTCGACCCGGTCGCGGAGCGGAAGATCGAGGCGTATACGAAGTGGGGCCTCGGGAAGCTTCCGATCTGCATGGCGAAGACGCATCTGTCGCTGTCGCATGATTCGAACCTGAAGGGCCGGCCGACGGGCTTCCGGGTACCGGTGCGCGACATCCGGCCGAGCGCGGGCGCGGGGTTCCTGTTCCCGCTGTTGGGGACGTTCACGACGATGCCAGGGCTGCCGAGCAAGCCGGCGGCGATCCACGTGGATATTGACAAGGATGGCAAGGTAGTCGGGTTGTTCTGAGATGGGCTATCTCGAAGAACCGCTCAAGCACTATACGGATATGCTGGCGTCAGGCGCTCCCGCCCCTGGGGGCGGGAGCGCGGCGGCGCTGGTGGGCGCGCTGGGCGCGGCCTTGAACAACATGGTGGCAAACTTCACGGTTGGGAGGGAGAAGTTCGCGGCGGTGGAGGCGGACGTGCAGCGGCTGCTGGCGAGGTCGGAGGAGCTGCGGGCGGCGTTGGAGCGGCTGACGCAAGCGGACACGGAGGCGTACGGGGCGGTGGCGGCGGCGCAGAAGATGCCGCGGGAGACGGAGGGGCAGAAGGCCGCGCGGACTGCGGCCGTGCAAGCCGCGCTGAAGGCGGCGGCGGAGGTGCCGCGGGAGGCGGTGAGAGCGGCCTATGCGGTGTTGGAGGTGGCGGCGGAGCTGGTTGGGAAGGGGAATCCGAATCTGATTACGGATGTGGGGGTGGCGGCGAAGTTCGGGGTGGCGGCGCTGGAGTGCGCGGCGCTGAATGTGGAGATCAACCTGGCTTACATCAAGGATGAAGCCTATAACAAGGCGGTGCGACAAGAGATGGCGCCGATGCTGGAGAAGGGGCCGGGGCTGGGGGCGGAGATTTGGGCAAAGGTGATAGATAAGGTGCGAGGGTGAAGAGATGAGTGCTAAGCTGCTTGAAGGGAAACCGATCGCGGACGGGATTCGGGCGAAGGTGCAGGCCGAGGTGGAGGCGTTGAAGGGCAAGGGGGTGACGCCAAAGCTGGTGGCGGTGCTGGCGGGCGACAATCCCGGGGCGAAGTTCTACGCCGGGGCGCAGGAGAAGGCGTGCCGGGAGGTCGGGATCGCGTACGAGCTGCAGCAGTTCGCAGCCGACATAACGCAGGCCGATCTCGAGAAGGCGATTGCCAGCTTGAATGCCGACGCGAGCGTGCACGGGATCCTGCTGCTGATGCCGGTGCCGAAAGGGCTGGACGGGGCGAAGGCGCAGGCGACGATTGCCGCGCAGAAGGATGTTGACGGGGTGAGCCCCGCGAACCTGGGGCGGGTGGTGTTGGGGCAGCCGCGGCTGGCGCCGTGCACGGCGATGAGCGTGATCGAGCTGGTGAGGGCGTCGGGCGTTGATGCCTACGGCAAAGAGGTCGTGGTGGTCGGGAGCAGTGAGATCGTGGGGAAGCCGGCGGCGCTCTTGCTGATGGACAAGTACATCACGATGGATAAGGAAGGGAAGACCGACAAGCTGGCGGGGGCGACGGTGACGGTGTGCCATATCGGGACGAGCCAGCGAGGGGACCTGGCGTTCCACACGAAACGGGCGGATATCCTGGTGACGGCGGTGGGGGTGAAGCCGGGGCTGATCTCCGGCAATATGCTCAAGCCGGGCGCAATCGTCATAGACGTGGCCACGATCAGAGTGAAAGACGAAGAGACCGGCAAGATGAAGACCTACGGGGATGTGGATGCCGAGGCCGCGAAGGAGATCGTGGCGGCGATCACGCCGGTGCCGGGAGGGGTTGGAGTGGTGACGACGGCTTTGTTGCTGAGAAACACTCTGGAAGCCGCCAAGTGGCAGGTGGAGGGATAGAGGGAACGGCCCTCCTGCGGCGGGCATGCGCCTAATGGGCATGCCCGCCCTACAACCGAACGGGAACGGCGAACGGGAGCTGAGTGATGGCGAAAGGTGAGAAGGTGAAGGAGCATCCGGCGATCTGGTTTCAGGCATCGGCCTGTTCGGGGTGTGTGGTGGCGGCGCTGAACGGAGTGGCGCCGACGATCCGGGACCTGATCGTGGATCAGCTTGCGCCAGGGCATCACGTGAGCCTGAGATTCCAGCCGACGATCATGGCCGGGTCGGGCAAGCTGGCGCTGGAGGTGCTGGCGGCGACGGAGGAGTCGAAGGACGGCTATCTGCTGATCGTTGACGGCGCGCTGCCGACCGGGGCAAACGGGCTGTATGGCCGGGCGGCCGGGAGGATTGCGGAGTCCACGATGTATCGGCGGGCGCTGGAGCTGGCGGAGAAGGCGACCGCGATTGTGGCGATGGGCACCTGTGCGGCGTATGGTGGGATGCACGCGGCGAGGCCAAACCCGACGGGCTGCATCAGCGTGTCCGAAGCGCTGGCAAAGGCGGGCATCGTAAGGCCGGTGGTGAATGTGGCCGGCTGCCCGCCACACCCCGACTGGTTTACGGGGGTGGTCGGCCAGGCGCTGCTGTTCGGCTGGCCGACGGCCGATCAGGTGGACGCGGCGGGGCGGCCGAAGCGGTTCTTTGGGCGGCTGCTGCACGACCTCTGCCCGCGGCGGGGCGAGTTCGAGGCGCACAAGTTCGCGAAGGCGATCGGTGAGCCGGGTTGCCTCTACGAGCTGGGGTGCAAGGGGCCGTGGACGCACGCCGATTGCCCGGAGCGGGAGTTCAACAGCGGGACCAACTGGTGCGTGAAGGCGGGGTCGCCGTGCCACGGATGTGTGGAGCCGTTCTTCCCCGATGTAGCGAGCCCGATCTACCGGAAGATTAGCTTGCCGGAGCTGCCGAAGCTGGCGCGAGACGGCGCCGCCGGGCCGCTGCGCGCGATCATGCGGCCCCAGCCTGTGGAGGAGAAGTAGCCGATGGCCGAAACACGGACGATCAGCATAGACCCGGTCAACCGGATTGAGGGCCACCTGAAAGTCGAGGTGGTCGTTGATGGCGGCGAGGTGAAGGAGGCGCGGTGCTCGGGGCAGTTGTTCCGCGGCTTCGAGCTGATGCTCCTGGGGCGGGACCCGCGCGATGCGGCCCTGCTGGTGCAGCGGGTGTGCGGGGTGTGCCCGATCGCACACGCGACAGCGTCGGCGCTGTCGCTGGACGACGCCTTCGGGCTGGAGGGGATACCGGAGAACGGCCGGCTGATGCGGAACCTGATCTTCGGGTCGAACTTCATCCAGTCCCACGTGCTGCACTTCTATCATCTAGCCGCGCTGGACTATGTGGACGTGACCGCGGCGGCGGATTATCGGGGCGCGGACAACCGGCTTGCGAGCCTGAAGGCGTTCCTCCAGGGGGGCGAGGCGGCCCCCTACCTGCCCCGGTACGAGGGCGACTACCGGCTGTCGAAGGCGGCCAACCGACAGGCCGCTTCGCACTACGTGGAGGCGCTGGAGGCGAGGCGAATCGCGCACGAGATGTGCGCGATCTTCGGTGGGAAGATGCCACACCAGGTGGGCATTGTGGTGGGAGGCTGCACCGAGACACCGACGGCGGACAAGATCGCCGCGTTCCTGTCCAAGCTGGAGTGGCTGCGGCGCTTTGTGGACAACGTCTACCTGCCGGATGTGCTGGGTGTGGCCGAGGCCTATCCGGATTATTTCGCCATCGGCGCGGGACCGAAACGGTGGTTCTCGTACGGCGGGCTGGACCTCGAGACGAAGACGAGGGACCCGCTGAAGCGGAAGCGATTCTTCCCGTCGGGGATCGTGGCGGCCGACCTGAAGCTGGGGCCGATGGAGGCGGAGCAGATCGTCGAGTATGTGAAGCATTCCTGGTATGACAACGCGACGAGCGGTCGCAAGCCGAGCGAGGCCGACACGGCGCCGGCGCCGGAGAAGCCCTCGGGCTACTCATGGATCAAGGCGCCGCGGTATGCCGGAGAGCCGTATGAGGTCGGGCCGCTGGCGCGGACGCTGGTGGCTTACGCGGCGGGCGAAAAGACGGTGAAGCGGGAGGTGAACGCGCTGCTGCGGAAGTTCAAGGCCCAGCCGGAGGCGTTGTTCTCGGTGCTGGGCCGTCATGCGGCGCGGGCGCTGGAGGCGCGGCGGCTGGTGGAGGCGATGGCTGGGTGGGCGCTGGAGCTGAAGCCGGGCGAGCCGGTGTGCGACTGGCGGGAGGCGCCTGAGAGCGGGGCCGGCATGGGGGTCACGGAGGCGCCGCGAGGTGGAGTTGGGCACTGGTGCGAGATCGCGAACCATAAGCTGTCGCGGTACCAGCTCGTGGTGCCGACGACCTGGAACGCGTCGCCGAAGGACGATGACGGCAAGCCCGGGCCGATCGAGCAGGCGCTCATCGGCACGAAGGTCAAGGATGCCGAGAACCCGTTCGAGCTGGTGCGGATCGTGCGCTCGTTCGACCCGTGCCTGGCCTGCTCGGTGCACATGCTTACGCCGAAGGGGCGGGAGATCGCAGTATGTCGAGCAACGTGAAAACGGTTGTCGTGCTCGGCGTCGGCAACCTGCTGCGGCAGGATGAGGGCGTCGGTGTGCACGCGGTGAGGGCGCTGTCGGTCGGGCCGTGCGCGGAGCGCGCGGCGCTGGTGGACGGCGGGACCGCGGTGTTCGAGGCGCTGTCGCAGTGGCGTGACATTGACAAGCTAGTGGTGATTGATGCGCTGAAGGCAGGCCGGGAGCCGGGCAGCATCGCGCGGGTTTCCTTACGGGAGGTGGCCGACCGAACGGCGCCGGCGTTGTCGGTGCACGAGCACGGGCTGCTGGATCAGCTCGCACTGCTGCGACAGGCGGGTCTGAAGATCGGGGAGATCGTGATCTACGGGGTGGAGCCTGGGGAGACGGGCTGGGGAACGGAGCTATCGGAGGCGGTGGCGGCGTGCCTGCCGCTGCTGGAGGCGCGGATGTCAAGGGAGCTGGATTGGATGCCCACTGAGGAGACGCCGATATGATCGCATCGGAACGGAAGCCACTCGAGGAAATCCTGGGCTATCTGGAAAGCGAGAGGAAGGTCTTTCTGGTCGCGTGCGATGGGTGCTCGGCCGGATGCGGGGTGTCGGACCCGGAGCATACGGCGGAGATGGTGAAGGAGCTGGAGGCGAACGGGAAGACGGTGACCGGGGTGGCGCGGGTCGAGATGACGTGCAACTCGGGTCTGGCCGCGCTCATGCTGATGCAGCACCTGGCGCAGGTGAACGAGGCCGATGGCATCCTCGTGCTGGCGTGTGGGGACGGCATTCAGTCGGTGGCGGGCGCGGTGGAGAAGCCCGTGCATCCGGGGACGAACTCGGTCTACTTCGGCGGGTTCCAGGGGCTGTGGCGATCGGAGCCGAAGTGCGCGGAGTGTGGCAATTGCATGCTCGACTACACGGGCGGCATCTGCCCATACACGGCGTGCTCGAAGTCGCTGCTGTTCGGGAGCTGCGGCGGGCCCAAGGATGGCAAGTGCGAGGTGGACGCGTCGGTGCCGTGCGGGTGGATGCGGATCTACGAGCGGCTGGCCGTCCTGGGGAGGGTGGACGAGCTCAGGCGGACGCCGCCGCTCCGCGACTTCACCAAGATGCTGCCGATGAAGGATCGCCGGCGGAGCAGCCTCTATGCGCTCGAATATGAGGTTGAGGAAGCAGAGGCGCCGGCGGAGAGCTGAGAGCACGGGCGGCAAGCCTGCGGGGACTGGGAGAGCGGGCCGGGCGGAGTGGAGACCGACTTGGAGGCATCAGCCGAATGGGCTTGAGAGAGGCGTTGGCAACAGAGGAGTTCGTGATCACGTGTGAGGTTGCGCCGCCGAAGGGCGTGGACATGAAGCACGTGCTCGAGGAGGCGGAGCTGCTGCGCGGGCGGGTCGCCGGGATCAATGTGACGGACCTCCAGGCCGCGGCGATGCGGGTCAGCTCGGTCGCGACCTGCGCCCTGCTCAGGCAAATGGGCCTGGAGCCAATCCTCCAGATGGTGTGCCGCGACCGCAACCGGCTGGCGCTGCAGAGCGACCTGCTGAGCGCGTACGTGCTCGGCATCCGGAATGTGCTCTGCCTGACAGGCGATCATACGGTGCTGGGCGACCACCCTGCGGCGAAGCCGGTGTTCGACCTCGACTCGGTGTCTCTGCTCCGGGCGGCACAGGGGTTGATTGACGGGCACGACCTGAGCGGTAACGAGCTGGAGGGGAAGCCGGAGGAGCTGTTCCTGGGTGCGATTGTCACGCCGTGCGCGGATCCCGTGGAGCCGCAGCTCTACAAACTCCACAACAAGATCGAGGCCGGGGCGAAGTTCATCCAGACGCAAGCGGTGTACGACGTGGAGGCCTTCGCGCGGTTCATGGAGCGGATCCCGGAGGTGAAGACACCGATCCTGGCCGGGATCGTGCTGCTGAAGTCGGCGGGCATGGCGCGGTACATGAACGCGAACGTGGCAGGGGTGTTCGTGCCGGACGATCTCATCAAGGAGATGGCGGAGGCGGGCAAGAAGGACAAAGAGGCCAAGGAAAGAGGGGAAAAAGCCAATAACGTCGTCAAGACGAGCATAGAGATCGCGGCGAGGCTGATCCGCGGTCTGAAGCCATACTGTGCGGGGGTCCACTTGATGCCGTTGGGTTGGGGGCATCACGTGCCGGCGGTGCTGGAGGGGGCGAGGGTGTAAGCGGAATGGCAGGGGCAAGCCGCCTTTGCTCGCCAAGAGCGAGCTACGGCGCCCAGGGCCCTTGCCGAACGGGCAGGCTGCGCAAGGAGCTAGGTAGATGTCAAAGGCTGTGGCGACTGCGGCTATACGGGGATCGAACGCGATAGTAGCGCGGCTGGAGGAGAAACTCACGGCCGCGATCGAGAAGTACGGAGAGGGGCAGGCGCTGGAGTTTCCGGAGACGGCGTTCTACCTGCCGATGGCCTATGCGCTGCTCGGGCTGGAGGTCACGACGCTGGGGCAGGCGCGGCAGGTGCTAGCTACGGCGAAGAGCCTGCTGTCGCCGGAGCCGACGGAGAACCTGTGGCTGCCGTATCTGCCGGCGACGCTGGATGCGGGGATCGCGACGCTTTTGGCGGAGGAGCTGCTGAAGGCGCTCGCTTACTTGGAGGGAGAGGAGCCGCTGGAGGGGTGGCACGGGTTCATCTCGGACACGATCCTGCGGACGCTGGGCATTCAGCTGGTGGACGGGCGGCTGCCGGGATTCGCGGCGATCGTGGGGGCGGCGCCGGATGTCGAGACGGCGGTGCACGTGATCCGAGAGTTGCAGAAGCGCAATATCCTGACCTTCCTCATCGGCAACCATAAGGGCACGACGATGAGGGATCAGTTGATCGAGGCGGGGGTGCTGCCGAAGGACGCGACGGAGACGGAGGATGGAGATCTGAAGAAGGCCTGGTGGGGGCGGTACATCGTGCCCCTGGGGCCGGACACGGAGTCCATCATCTACGCGCTCAACTGGGCGATCAGGGGGGCGCTGACGTTCGGCGGCCATAAGAAGGGGGAGTGGAAGCAGTGCCTGGATTACACGCGGGCGCGGATCTTCGCCTTCGGGCTGGGGCTGGGGGACATAGACGATCTGAAGTATGCGAGCGGGGCGGGGGCGATCAACATGGGGTTCCCGGTGATCTGCGATACGCCGATCCCGGAGATCAGGCCGAGCGGGGTGACGACGTACGAGGCGCTGGTGAGGGAGCTTGACCGGAAGCGGATCGTGGAGACATCGGTGGAGGTCCGCGGGGTTAAGGTGAGCGTAAGCAAGATAGACATTCCGGTGCCGGTGGCGGCGGCGTTCGAGGGGGAGACGGTCCGGAAGGACGACATGCAGGTGCAGTTCGGGGGCAAGTACACGGCGGCGTTCGAGTTTCTGCGGATGCGGCCGATGGACCAGGTGGAGGATGGGAAGATCGAGCTGGTCGGGGCGGACTGCGACTCGGCGGAGGTGGGAGGGGCGCTGCCGCTTGGGATCTTCATCGAGGTGGGCGGGCGGAAGATGCAGGAGGACTTCGAGCCGATCCTCGAGCGGCAGGTGCACACGCTGATCAACCATGCGATGGGCGTGTTCCACATGGGGCAGCGGGACATCACCTGGGTGCGAATCTCGAAGAACGCGTTCAACTCGGGGCTACGGCTGAAGCACTTCGGGGAGCTGCTGCGGGCGGAGTACATGCAGAAGTTCCCGTCGCTGGTGGACAAGGTGCAGGTGAAGATCTACACGGATGAGGCGGCGATGGCGCCGATCCTGCAAGATGCGCGGAAGGTGTGGGCGGCGAGGGATGCGCGGGTGGCGGGGATGACGGACGAAAGCGTGGACATCTTCTACTCGTGCACGCTGTGCCAGTCATATGCGCCGAACCATGTGTGCGTCATCAGCCCGGAGCGGCTGGGGCTGTGCGGGGCGTACAACTGGCTGGATGGGCGGGCGGCCTATGAGATCAGCCCGGCGGGGCCGAACCAGCCGGTGAAGAAAGGCCGGGTGATAGATGAGAAGAAGGGCCAGTGGGAGGGGGTCAACGAGTTCGTCTACCAGACATCGAACAAATCGGTGGAGAGGTTCAACGCGTATTCCCTGATGGAAGACCCGATGACCTCGTGCGGGTGCTTCGAGTGCATCATGGCGATCCTGCCGGAGCCGACGGGCGAGGTGCACGGGGTGATGATCGTGAATCGGGAGTACCCGGGGATGACGCCGTGCGGGATGGCGTTCACGACGCTGGCAGGCACGGTTGGGGGCGGGCTGCAGACGCCGGGGTTTCTGGGGATCGGGCGGCTGTACGTGGTGAGCAAGAAGTTCATCTGGGCGGAGGGCGGGCTGCCGCGGGTGCTGTGGATGCCGAAGGAGCTGAAGGAGGCGTTGGCCGATAGGATCAGAGAGCGGGCGGAGGAGTTGGGGCTGGCGGATTTCCTGGAGAAGATCGGGGATGAGACGGTGGCGACGACCATGGAGGAGCTGATGCCATGGCTGGAAGCGAAGGAGCATCCCGCGTTGAAGATGGGGTCGTTGTTGTAGGAAAGGGGACGCCCCGAGGACGGGGCTCCCACGCTACTTCGCCAAGATTTCGCAGCAACAGCCGGCTGGCGTAGGCACGCCAGCCCTACAAGACAAGGATTGGGAGGTGCAGCCGTGGGTTTGACAGGGCTGGACATCTTCAAGCAACTGCCGAAGACGAACTGCGGTGAGTGTGGTGTGCCGACGTGCCTGGCGTTTGCGATGAAGCTGGCGCAGAAGCAGGCGGCGCTGGACCAGTGCCCGCACGTTACGGAGCAGGCGAAGGCGGCGCTGTCCGGGGCGTCGGCGCCGCCGATCAAGCTAGTGACGATTGGGACGGGGGAGCGCAAGCTGGAAATCGGGAACGAGACGGTGCTCTTCCGGCATGAGGAAACCTTCTACCACCCGTGCGGGATGGCAGTGCTGGTGGAGGCGGGATTGCCCGAGGCGGAGCTCGCGGCGCGGATCAAGGCGATAGGTGAGGCGGCGTTCGAGCGCGTGGGGCAGACGCTGCAGCTCAACGCGGTGGCGCTGAAGGGGGAGGGGGAAGCGTTCGTCAAGGCGGCCAAGCTGGCGGGGGAGCAGTCGTCGGTTCCGCTGATCCTGATGAACGAAGACCAGGCGGTGATGGGCGAGGCGCTGAAGGCCTGCGCGGACAAGAAGCCTTTGATCTACGCCGCGACCGCGGAGAACGTCGACGCGATGGCGGCGCTGGCGAAGGAGCACAAGTGCCCGCTGGCGATCCGGGGAAGTGATCCAGCGTCGCTGTCCGATCTATCGGAGAGGGCGCAGGCGGCGGGGGCGACGGGCCTGATACTGGACTCAGGGGCGCGAAAGCCGGCGCAGGTGCTGGCGAACGAGACGGCGATAAGGCGGGCGGCGCTGCGCAAGCGGCACCGGCCGCTGGGGTTCCCGACGATCACGTTCGCGGAGGGAGCGGAGGCGCTGGAGGAGACAGAGCAAGCGGCCGGTTACATAGCGAAGTATGCGGGCCTCGTGGTCATCAAGAACATGGCGCCATGGGAGTTGCTGACGCTGATGACGGTGAGGCAGAACATCTACACGGACCCGCAGAAGCCGATTCAGATCGAGGAGGGGCTGTACCAGATTGGAAGCCCGGACGAGAACTCGCCGGTGCTGGTGACGACGAACTTCTCGCTGACGTACTTCACGGTGGAGGGGGATGTGGAGGCGAGCCGGGTGCCGGCGTGGGTGGTGGTGGTGGACACGGAGGGGACGTCGGTCTTGACGGCGTGGGCGGCGGAGAAGTTCACCGCGGAGATCATCGCACAGAAGGTGAAGGCGTTCGATGTGGGGAGCAAGGTGAAGCACCGGCAGCTGATCTTGCCAGGGCATGTAGCGGTGTTGAGCGGGAAGCTCGAGGACGAGCTCGGGCAGGAGTGGAAGGTGATGGTGGGGCCGAGGGAGTCGTCTGGGATACCGAGCTATCTGAGGACGTCGTGGCCGGCATGAGGCGACGGCGGCAGATGGACGCGGATGAACGCTGATGATGGCAGGAGGCAAACTCCTGCCCAACAGTATGAGTCACATTGTTGTTTTCCTGCCTGATGGCGCGTGCCTGGAGGTAGCGCCAGGGAAGACCATCCTGGAGGCGGCGGACGCGGCCGGGGTGGCGGTTGACTCTGCCTGCGGGGGGGTGGGGGCATGCGGGCGCTGCAAGGTGGTGGTGTCGCTCGGCCATGCCGGCGGGAAGCCCGGGGATCTCTTGTCGAGGGAGGAGGTGGAGCGCGGGGTCGTGCTGGCCTGCCAGGCGACGGTTGAGGACGACCTGGTGGTGGAGGTGCCGCTGGAATCGCAGCGGGGTGAGCTGCAGATACTGATAGGACAGGCGGAGGGGCTGGGCGCGGGGGAACCGGACACGCTGCTGGCGCGGCGGGTGGCGGTAAGGATGGAGCCGCCGGATCACGCGCGGGAGGCGGGGGATGACGAGCGGCTGGTGGAGGCGCTGAAAGAGGTGATCGGGCAGGCCTTCGCGGAGGTGGAGCTGGGGCTGCCGGCGCTGCGGGCGCTGCCGCGGGTGGCGCGGGCGAACGGTTGGGAGGTGGAGGC
>Ga0315288_10010677_pt1 | contig 11587 bp, 9 predicted proteins | sample YL17G11_20_MG_FD_203454 | JGI IMG/M metagenome (GOLD analysis project Ga0315288, IMG submission 203454) | Sediment microbial communities from Yellowstone Lake, YNP, Wyoming, USA - YL17G11_20 | ecosystem: Environmental > Aquatic > Freshwater > Lake > Sediment | place: USA: Wyoming | collected... | reverse complement strand
CGGCAGGCGCGAGACCTGCACCGTCGCGCGGGCCGGCGGCTCCGTGTCGAAATACCCCGCGTAGACCTCGTTCACCGCCGCGAAGTCGTCCATGTCCGCGAGGTAGATCGTCGTCTTCACCACGTCATGGAGCGTCGCGCCCGAGTCCTCGATGATGTTTCGGATATTGTGGAGCACGCGGTCGGCCTGCGCGGAGATGTCGCCCTGGACGATCTCGCCGGTATCCGGGTCGAGTGGAATCTGCCCGGAGACGAAAAGGAATCCGCCCGCCCTGATCGCCTGCGAATACGGGCCGATGGCTTTCGGCGCTCTCTCGGTTCTAATCGGCTGCTTCATATCGAAACCTCCCTTGCCCATCGTGCCGGGGATTAGTCTGATTCCGACGCACCATTATATTCCCGAGCCGGGCGGGGCGCAAGCGCGAGAAGGCGCGGTCGGGACTCCTGTCGCTCACGGGGCGGGCAGCCGATAATCATAACGTGAAGAAACGAGGCACTCTGGAGTCGAGGGTCTGCCTGCTGATCGCCGCACTTCTGTTCGTGCTGTTCCTGGCGGTCGGCTGCGTCCTCTCCATGACGCACAGAGAGGCGCTGATGGCGGACAAGCTGGAGGAGTATCAGGCTCTGTCCGGGATGCTCTCGCTCACGTCCGCGCCGCTCGCCAATACGTATGATGTGGGCCTGTATCACGAGTTCACGACCCGCTTCATGAGGGCGGATTCGGACATATCATACGTGGTGCTGTCGAACTCGAAGGGGCGAGTGCTCTATTCGAGATCGCGCCGCGCGGTCCCCACGAACGAGCGCAGCTTCGTGGGCGGACAGGCGGGGCGGCCGACCGAATTCGTGAACCGCCTTGCTTCAGCCGACGAGAAGGAATGCGCGCGGTACCGGATTCCGGTGATGGTGAAGTCGGGCGAGCACGGATACATAACGGTCGGCTTCGGGTCGAGGTCGGTGGATTCGGCGATGGATAACCTGAAGGCCGCTCTGCTCGGCACTTTCGGCATGGCGCTGGCGATGGGGCTTCTGGGCGCTATCTTCGTGGCGAAGGCCGCCGCATCTCCATTGAAGCGGCTGATCTCCGCGGCGCGCGCGGTCGCGGCCGGCAACCTGGAAACCAGCGTTCCGGTCTCCTCCGACGACGAAGCCGGCGAGCTTGCCGAGACATTCAACAGCATGGTCGTCGCCCTCAGGGAAAACCAGGACAAGCTGATCGAGCGCGCGAACAGGGACAGCCTTACCGGGCTGAGCAACCACAGGTATTTCCAGGAGACCCTGCGCTCCGAGATCAAGCGCGCGGAGAGGTACGGACGCGCGGTCTCGGTCATCATGCTCGACATTGACGACTTCAAGACCCTGAACGACACTCACGGCCATCTTGCCGGCGACAAGGTGCTCGAGGATATGGCCCACGTCCTCGTCGGAGGAACCCGGGTTGACATTGATCTTGTCGCCCGCTACGGCGGCGAGGAATTCGCGATCATTCTTCCCGAAACCGACGCGAAGGCCGCTGGTTACCTCGCGGAGCGGATTCGTAAGTCAGTGAAGAACCACATCTTCATCGGCGAGGGCGGCGGGGAGCTCAAGGTGACGATAAGCCTGGGAGTGGCTCAAACCCCCGTCCATGCCTCGAACGCCGAGGGACTGGTGATGGCCGCCGATCTCGCACTCTACCGGTCGAAGGCTTTGGGGAAAGACCGCGTGACCGTCTTCAGCCCGGACGCGATGGAGGACTTGAACCAGGATCCGTACCGGCTCCACATGCTTCTGAACGCGGAGGACATCGGCACGATCGAGGCGATGGCGGCGGCGGTTGACGCGAAGGGGCGCAGGTCTCCGGATTTCTCACAAGCGATCATGAGCCACGCGGTCGCCGTCGCCTGCGATCTCGGCATGTCCGAGAATCAGCAGAAGAACGTTCGGATCGCCGCTCTGCTCCATGACATCGGCAAGCTCGCGGTGCCGAACGAAGTGCTGAACAAGAAGGGCGCGCTGGACGACCGCGAGGTGGAGACGATCAAACGGCATCCGACTCTCGGCTACGCGATCGTCCAGAAATCGCCACACCTGAAGTCAATGCTGCCCGGGATTCTCCACCATCACGAGCGATGGGACGGCGGCGGGTATCCGGAGGGCTTGAAGGGCGAGCAGATTCCGCTGGTCGCCCGCGTGATCGCCGTGATTGACGCCTACCATGCGATGATGACGGAGCGCCCGCACTCGATCGCGATGACTCCCGATCAGGCGAAGGAAGAGCTCCGCCGCTCCGCCGGAACGCAGTTCGACCCCCGGATCGTGGACGCGTTTCTCCGCATCCTCTCCCGCGAAGGAGCCGAAAAAGAAGCCGCGTGACCCCAGACGGCACGCGGCCCATTCTTCAATCTTCAATCTGCACTCTGCAATCAGAACAGCCCGGAAATCTTCCCGTTTCCGTCTATGTCTATGCGCTCGGCGGCGGGTCTCTTCGGAAGTCCCGGCATCGTCATGATGTTTCCCGTGTACGCGACGATGAATCCCGCGCCCGCCGATACCTTCGCATCGCGGACCAGTATCTTGAACCCCTGAGGCCGACCCAGCAGGCTCGGATTGTCCGAGAGCGAGTACTGAGTCTTCGCCATGCAGATCGGGAGGCCGCCGAATCCGAGGGCCTCAAGTTGCTTGATCTTCTTCTCCGCGTCCTCCGCGTATGTGACGCCGTCCGCGCCGTATATCTTCTCGGCGATGATTCCGATCTTCTCTTTAATCGGCAGCTTGGCGTCATAGACCGGCTGGAAATCGCTCGGCTTCTCGACGGCCTCGAGGACCGCCTTCGCGAGATCTATCCCGCCCTGGCCGCCCTTCTCCCAGACGGTTGCCGGCGCCGCTGTCAGGCCGTGTGCTTCGCACTTCGCCTTTAGGAAGTTGACCTCCTCGTCCGTGTCCTTCACGAATCGGTTGATCGCGACGACGACCGGCGGCCCGAAGGAGCTCATATTCTCGCAGTGCTTGATGAGGTTCGGGAGGCCGCGCTCGATGGCGATTTGGTCCGGCTTGTCCAGATCGGCTTTCGCGACGCCGCCGTGCATCTTCAGCGCGCGGATGGTGGCGACCACCACCGTGGCTTTCGGCTTGAGTCCGCCGGCCCTGCACTTGATATTGAAGAACTTCTCCGCGCCGAGGTCGGAGCCGAATCCGGCCTCCGTGACGATGTAGTCCGCCACGCGGAGCGCCATCTTCGTCGCGATGATCGAGTTACACCCGTGGGCTATGTTTCCAAACGGCCCGCCATGCACGAATGCCGGCGTACCTTCCAGGGTCTGAACCAGGTTCGGCCTGATCGCGTCCTTCAGCACCGCGGTCATCGCGCCGTGGGCGTTCAGGTCCTTCGCCGTGACGGGCTTCCCGTCGCGGGTGAAGCCGACGACGATCCTGCCGAGCCGCTCCTTCAGGTCTACCAGCCCGCTGGAAAGGCAGAGGGTCGCCATGATCTCGGAGGCGGTGGTGATATCGAAGCCGGACTCTCTGGGAACGCCGTTCGCCTTGCCTCCGAGGCCGAGGACGATGAACCGGAGCGCGCGCTCGTTCATATCCATCACGCGCTTCCAGACGACTGAGCGGGCGTCTATGCCGAGCTCGTTGCCCTGATGGAGATGATTGTCCAGCATGGCGGAGAGGAGATTGTGCGCTGTGGTGATCGCGTGGAAGTCGCCGGTGAAGTGGAGATTGATGTCCTCCATCGGTAAAACCTGGGCGTATCCTCCGCCTGCCGCGCCTCCCTTGATGCCGAAGCACGGGCCGAGCGACGGCTCGCGGATGGCGATGCACGTCTTCTTCCCGAGCTTGTGGAGCGCGTCTCCGAGACCGACGGTGATGGTAGTCTTTCCCTCGCCGGCGGGCGTCGGAGTGATCGCCGTCACGAGGATGAGCTTCCCTTCCGGGTTCGATTCCAGGCGCTTTCGGGCCTCGGACGATATCTTCGCCTTGTACCGGCCGTAAAGCTCCAGGTCGTCCTCGCTCAAGCCGAGGGATTTCGCTATCTCGGTGACAGGCTTCGGTGTCACGCTCTGCGCGATCTCAACATCAGAAAGCATGTGTTTCCTCCGCATCCAAATGGTTGGCAATCATACTACCATATTCCCCATTCAAGACGCAAAGAAAAAGCCCGACGGTTTCCCGCCGGACTCTTCAAAAGATGAAGAAGGTTCTTGCAATCGTTCAAGCCTTATTATCGGCGGTATCCCCCATGATCTAAACCGCTCTTTTCGGAGGGTGTCCGCGCCTCCGGCGGCGTTTCGGGAGCAGCGCCGCCGGGTATCATTTCTCACGCCGCACGCGGGCACTCCGAGAACTGGAGGTATCCTTCGATGCCGACTCAGCGGATTCCGCCGGATCAATGGGAAGACTACCTGGCCGGGTTCAGCGCGCACAATCAGACGCGGCTGATAACCGTGGATGTGGAGAGCCAGGACCTCGGTCCGCAGAGGATCATTGACCACACGCCGTTCCTCGGCCTGGAGCCCGATCTCAAAGAGCGAGAGCCGACGATCATCGTCGTCGCGGGCGATCCTGAGGGCGGGCGACCCGATGCCGTCACTCATGAGATCATGAAGCCGCGGAGCATCTGGATCAAGGAGGACGAAGAGGGCCGGGCGGAGGCCCTGGATATCGAAACCGAGGACGGCCGCACGATCATCGAGTTCGACTGACATGCCTGACGAACCATTCGATGGAGAATTTGACGAGGTCGAGAATCTGGACGACCTCATAGAGGCAAGGAGCGATCGCGCCTCCTCCATTTCCGCGGACATTGACGGGATGCCGGACGCGGACGTCACGGGCATTGACATTGATGTGGACAAGGAGCTCAGTCAGCCGCACGATCACAAGCCGTCGGAGGACGAGCGCCTCGGTCTGAACGTGGAGCTGATGGACACGCCGGACGAGCGCGACATCGGGTTCGACTGGCAGGATTCCGCGGAGGAGATGCTTTCCACGGACCCGAGCCCGGACGAAGGGATGGGCGAGGACGAGGCGATCGAGGAGCTCAAGGAGCTGGACCTGGTCGAGATCGTGGAGCCGAGCGGGGAGGGCGAGACTCCTGTCGAGCCGGGCGCCTGATTCTCCGCCACCACACGGCTCGTGAGGACACTCGCCCTCCCAGGGAAACGCGGCGGCGCGCGTTCCCCACGAGGCTAGGCGGAACTCATATCAGCGGATGCCTGCGGTAGAACCAGGTTTTCACGACCTGCACCAGCGCCAGGTAGGTGACCGTCAGCCCGAAGATCGCCGCGAGAAGCTTTCCTGGAAGCGGCTGGAAGCCCAGGATTCCCCCGACCTCCGTGTACGTCAAGACCACAGCGATCGCCACCATCGCCAGTACCGTGGACGCCAGTTGCGGGCTGGGCCGGCTCCTAAACGGGTTCCCGGCGGTCCGGATCACAAAGACCACGAGAGTCTGCGTTGCGAGTGATTCGACGAACCAGCCCGTGTGGAAGAGCGTCTCGCTCGCGTGGAACGCGTACAGCAGGATTCCGAACGTCAGGAAATCGTAGATCGAGCTTATCGGCCCGATGATGGTCATGAACCGGCGCACGAAGTCTATACGCCAGCGCTTCGGATTCCGAAGAAGCTCCGGGTCCACGTTATCCGTGGGGATGCTCACCTGCGAGATATCGTAGATGAAGTTGTTCAGCAGAATCTGCATCGGGAGCATCGGCAGAAACGGCAGGAAGAGCGACGCGGCCGCCATGCTGAACATATTGCCGAAGTTCGAGCTCGTGCCCATCGTGATGTACTTCATGATGTTCGCGAAGCTCTTTCGGCCCTCGATCACGCCGTCGTGAAGCACGCGGAGATCGTGCTCCAGCAGGATGATCCCCGCCGCGTCCTTCGCCACGTCAACCGCGTTCACCACCGAGATACCGATGTCCGCCGTGTGCATCGAGGGCGCGTCGTTGATGCCGTCGCCGAGGAAGCCGACCACGCGGCCCCGGGACTTCAACACGCGGATCACCCGGTTCTTCTGCTCCGGCGAGACCCTCGCGAAGATCGCGCCGTGCTCCGCATGATACGCGAGCGCGGCATCCTCCATCGAGTCCGCCTCGGGACCCACGATGATCCGCTCCGTCGAGATGCCCACATCGCGCGCGATTTTGCGAGTGACGAACTCGTTGTCGCCGGTCATGATGAGCACCTGAATCCCATCGCGCCGCAGGGCCTCCAGCGTGTCCAGCACGTCTTCCTTCGGCGGATCGAGAAACGCCGCGAAACCGATGAGCGTCATGTCTCTCTCGTCGTCCCTGTCGTAGGACTCCTTCTCAGGCACGATTCGGACCGCCACGCCGAGCACCCGATAGCCGTCCGCGCCGAGGGCCTCGTAGGTCGCCTCAGCAACTTCGCGCCGGGCCGCATCGAGCGGAAGGATCTCGCCCTCGATCTCCACGTTCGCGCAGACGTGATACATGCTCTCGACGGCACCCTTCGTGATGAGCATCCGCTCGCCCGCGCGCTCGACCACGACCGAGAGCCGCCTCCGCTCGAAGACGAACGGGATCTCGTCAACCTTCGCGTATTCATGGATGTCCGGGCGCTCGTGCCGGAGGACCGCGTCATCGAGCGGGCTTCGGACGCCGGCCTCGAAGAAGCTGTTCAGGTAGATCATCTCCAGGACGCGCTCGTTGTCATCGCCTCGGACGTTCACGTGTCGCTCCAGGATGACCTCGCCGAGCGTGAGCGTGCCTGTCTTGTCGCTGCACAGGATCTCCATGCTCCCGAAGTTCTCGATCGAGGCGAGCTGCTTCACGATGACCTTCTTCCGCGCCATCATCCGCGCGCCCTGAGCGAGGGTGACGGAGATGATCATCGGGAGAAGCTCCGGGGTCAGCCCCACGGCCAGCGCGATGGCGAAGAGAAGCGATTCGAGAATCGGCCTCCTAAACCCCGCGTTTACCGCGAAGACGAAGAGCACGAGGAGGAGGATCACCCGCGTGATCATGACGGCGAAGCTCCGGATGCCGCGGTCGAACTCGGTTTCCGGCGGGCGCTCCGCGAGCCGAGCCGCGATTCCGCCGAACGCCGTCCTGCTTCCGGTATGCACGACCACCGCCTTCGCGATCCCGCTCTGGACGGCGGTTCCCAGAAAGACGGCGTTCTCGGCGTCGGTGATGCCGTGCTCGCCGCCCGCCAGGTCCTTGACCTCCTTCTCGACGGGCATGGACTCGCCGGTGAGGGCGGCCTCGCGGACGTAGAGGTCCTTCTCCTGAAGAAGTCGGCAGTCCGCGGGAACGAGGCTTCCGGCGTTGAGCTTGATTACATCACCGGGTACGAGTTCCTCTACCGGGAGCGTCCGGTCGGCGCCGTCCCGGAGAACGACCGCCGTGCTGGCGACCTGCCGCCGGAGCCTCTCGACCGCCGTCTTCGCCTGGTGCTCCTGATAGAAGTTGAGCGCGACGCTCAGGATGACCATGGCCATGATGATGACGGCGTCCACATGCTGTCCGAGGGCGAAGGAAACCGAGCTTGCGATTATGAGGACCATGACGAGCGGGTTCGCGAAGTAGCGGAGCAGCTCCATCAGGGGCGCGAATCGCTTCTCGCGCGCGAGGGAGTTCGGGCCGTAGACGCGCAGACGCCTCCGCGCCTCGGCGGTCGTCAGGCCGTCGGGAGCGGTCTCGATCTCGCGAAGAAGCTCCTCGATCGGGATGTCCCAGAAGTCGCGCGTGCGATCAATCGGGCGTTCCACGGAGCAGACCCTCCCCGGGAGGCATCAATGTGATATACCCGTGGAGAGGATGACCAGGAGGGCGTTCCTTGAGAGCACGTTGCAGACAGGGGCGGCAGCCGGGTTTATGCTGCGATCACGCGGTAGGCTATGAGCTTCGCAACATAACCAGTGTAGTCCATATCACAACTGAGCAGATCCTCAACCTCCTTGTCGCGCTCTAGCTGCAATTGTGGCTTCATGCGCTTAAACATGGAGGCATCGATGTCGTCGCTGCTCTTCCATCTCGAGAGTTTGGTCCACGCCTTGGTTTTCCGGCCGCCGTGGATAAAACAGAAATGCTCATGGTCTCCCGTATCCGGAACCTGAACGAATCCCTTGGATAGGAGAGACTCCCTAGCAACTCTGAGTTTCACCGGTCTAGCCACTATTCCGCCCGCCCCAGTATGTGTTCGTGCCTAGCGAGCAGGTCTCTTGCGCCGGGGTCCAAGAGTTCCTCTGGAGTGTTGCGGTAAGCTGTGTAGATGACACATATGGAGTGGAACATGTCTCTGACCGCTTCCTCTACCGTATCTCCGACCCCATAGTGTCCAAGAGCCTCGTTCTCGACATAGAAGGAGCCGTTTCCCCAGTCTATGGTCACTGTTATCGGAACTCTGAGCCGGCAATCATCCTCCGCCAAGTCAAACACGATGGCTTTCGTAGGCGCAGGTCGCCACGTTGCTGGCAACCCGGCCCACTGGGGGTATAGGTGTGGGCTGGTGTAGTCCTCCGGATCTGTACTTGCCACGTTAGAGACTGGCCGACGATACGCACCCTCTATGATCCAGTCCGCGCGTGCGGCAAGCGTTGTCATCACAGAGTATCTCCCTTCATGAATCTCATGTACGCTTCTGCTACAAACTCCTTGAACACGTCTTCGATGCAGGCATGTGCCTCTTTCATATGGTCACCCAATCGGTCCGACGATATATCTCGATCAAGGCTGTAGTCCAGGTCGAAAAGCAGCCTTTCCGGCTCATTGGCTTGCCCCCGCTCATGATGGATCACCGTCAGCAATCTACCGTTACCCATACGAGAGGCAAACTGCACATGGATGTCCTCAAGTTCGTCGGCAGGCACTATGTCGGGCAGCTTGAACCCAAAGTTCAGGTAGTTCTTTACTGGGATAGTCCCGTCCTCGGACCGTAGGATGACAATGGAGTTCACGTACCGCGTCCCGATCCTTTTCAAGTCCTGGATGTTGAAGATCTTGCAGAACTTCTCCGCAAGGGGCAAGGCAGCCTCGCTGAAATCGTGGTAGTCCTTATAGTTGAGCACATGGAAGGAGAAGGAGTTCACACTGAGTGCGACGAAGCGTTGCTGCGTTTCATCCTTGAACTGCCAGTTCAGCAGCGCGTTAGGCACCAGCGGGTCGGGATTCGGCACGAAAACCTGCGGATAGTCGTCTCGGATACTGCCGTAGAACTCATCCATCCGCGAGAGCACAGCGGGCTCGCCACTGAACCTGATCTCGAAGATAGCCTCCACGAGGGGGGCATTCGGCAAATGCTCCAGCGTCACCAGAAGCTCCTCGAAAGCTCGTTACAGTCGTCGCGCAGGGGTCAAAGCACCATACGGCCGGGCTCGTGCGGTCTTGGGTCTGCTCATGCCCCTAACCCTTATATCGGAACTGCCGACCCACAAGCTTAGTCCGCAGACCCATCGCAGCGGGCAGCCTTCGTGTCTGTGCTGCATCGTACACAATCATGATACAACGGAAGCGGCGGTGTGTCAAAGGATAGCGAAGAACCGGTACTGGCCCCTGTTGCCCACAGCGCCTATGCGGCTATTCTACCCGTCCAGCACGTGTTCCTCCCCCGATTGATGAAAGTGCCTGCTCCATGCCTATCTGGACGCCGATCGAGCTGACCGGGTTTCAGAATATGGGTGGTGACGCAAAACAGGGACGGATGCTCTCCGTCCCTGTGTGTTCTCATCATTCGGTTGTCAGGCGTCTAACCGTGGACGGTGACGGCCTTCTTCGGCTTCTTCTCGGCTTCGTTCTCGGATTCCGCGCCGGCCGCTCGGAGGTACTCCGCGGCGTCTTCCGGCGTGGTAGCATTGATGTAGATGCCGGTGCCCATCTCGAAGCCGGCCGCGATCGTGAGCCTCGGCAGAATCTCCAGATGCCAGTGGAAAGAGTGCTCCTTCTCGCTCTCGAACGGCGCGGTGTGCAGCACGTAGTTGTACGGCGGGTTGTTCAGACACTTCCCGATCCGGACAAGCGACTCCTGGAGCACGCGCACGAACCCGGGGATCATCTCCTCCGCGTCGTCAATGAACGCTCTGCTGTGCTTCTTCGGGAAGACCCACGTCTCGAACGGGAACTTCGGCGCGAACGGCTCGAACGCGATGAAGTCCTCGGTTTCCACGATGACGCGCTGGCCGAAATTGACCTCCTGGCGGATCATGTCGCAGAAGATGCACCGATCGTGATAATCGTAGTACTGGTCCGCGCCAGCGATCTCCGTCATCACTTCCATCGGAACCATCGGCAGCGCGACAAGCTGCGAGTGCGGATGCTCCAGCGAGGTCCCCGCGACCCGCCCGTGATTTCGGAACAGACACGCATACTTGAACCTCGGATCGCGCCGAAGGTCGAGCATTCTCTGAGTGATCGCCCACCAGACCTCCTCCGCCTGCCTGGGCGCGATGGTGCCCATGCACTTGTTGTGCTCCGGGGTTTCGATAATGACCTCGTGCGCGCCGACGCCGTTCATGAAGTCATACGTGCCGTAGCCGGATCGGTCGAGCGTGCCCTCGATGGCGAGCGCCGCGAACTTATTCGGCACGACCCTGACCCACCAGCCCTGCGAGTTGGCAACCTCCGGCGTGCCTCGGAAGGCGAGCACCTCCGGGGGAGTCTTCTCCTCATTTCCGGGACAGAATGGGCAGCTCTCGCTCGTGGCCGGGCGCGAAGCCGGATCGGTGTCCTCCACCTGCGCGAAATCGGAAGGCCGTCTGCTCCGCTCCGTGGCGATGATTACCCATTCCCTGGTGATCGGGTTCTTCCGTAGCTGCGGCATGCTGTTTGTACTCCTCTCGCCCGCAATATGCACGGGCGCTATGTTCTCATTTTCGGTGATCGAGCACGGGCACTGGAGAGGAAAGCAACGGGGACACCCCCCGGAAAACGCACGCTCCCGCCCGCGTTTTCGAGGAAACACTTGAAATTCCCGATAGCCGTAAAGTATAATGCCGGTAACAATCGGAGGATTGGCGTGCGCGCTGAGATAATCTCGGTGGGAACCGAGCTTCTCCTGGGGCAGATTGTGGATACGAATGCCCCGTTTCTGAGCAGGGCGCTCTCCGCTCTCGGTATTGACGTGTTTTACCGTGTCACGGTTGGCGATAACGCCGTCCGACTTGCCGAAACGCTCCAGCGGGCGCTTTCCAGGGCGGACCTGGTGATCACCATCGGCGGCCTCGGGCCGACCCAGGATGACCTGACGAAAGAAACCATCGCTGAGGTAATCGGCGAGCGGATGTCGGCGGACCCCGAATCCGAGAAGGCGATCCGCGCCTTCTTCGAACGGCGGGGGCTTCCGATTGCCCAGAGCAATCTGAAGCAGGCCCTCAAACCGGAATCGGGCGCCTCGATACCGAACAGCGTCGGCACCGCGCCCGGCCTCGTGGTCGAGAAGGACGGCGGGATCGTGATCGCCCTTCCCGGTCCGCCGAGCGAATTCGTGCCGATGGTCGAGAGCTTTGTTATCCCCTATCTCAGCCGATCGCTGGAGCATACGGGAGACCGCACCATCATCGTATCCAGGACTCTGCGCGTGTGCGGGATCGGCGAATCCGCCGCCGAGGAGAAGGTCAAGGACCTGCTCGCGAGCGCGAA
>Ga0315288_10010676_pt1 | contig 11587 bp, 8 predicted proteins | sample YL17G11_20_MG_FD_203454 | JGI IMG/M metagenome (GOLD analysis project Ga0315288, IMG submission 203454) | Sediment microbial communities from Yellowstone Lake, YNP, Wyoming, USA - YL17G11_20 | ecosystem: Environmental > Aquatic > Freshwater > Lake > Sediment | place: USA: Wyoming | collected... | reverse complement strand
GGATTACTGTTTTCTATACAATAATCCACTACTTTTGGGTTAAAACCTGGTGAAACAATAAATTTTGCACCGGCAGAAACTGCCTTTTTTACCTGTTCAACGGTTAATACGGTTCCTGCTCCCACTAAAAGCTGAGGAAGTTCTCGGTTTAAGATTTTAATTGACTCCTCTGCCGCAGAAGTTCGGAAGGTAATCTCAGCAATGGGGAGATCACCATCCATAAGTGCCCTACCCAGGGGAAGAGCATCTTCGGCTTTTTCAATTTTAACTACCGGGACAATTCCCAGCTCACCGATTTTCTCAAGAATTTTATTCAACTAAATGTCCTCCTTTTTGCTTTAATTTTAATTACTTTTTTATTATAGTATAGTAATCAAATAGATAAAAGAATTAAAAAATTTATTATAGATATCATCAATATGCTATACAATATTAATATTTTTCTTCATTTCCTATTATTTCTTTAATTTCTCTACAATTTGTTTACACACTTCATAAAGAATGCCCACGTCAACTGAAAAAGACATATATTGTACTCCCAAAGAAATCCACTTTTTTGCAGTCTGAATATCATCAGCAAAAGTACCCACCGCTATATTATTTTTCCGACATTTAGTCACTACTTCTTTCATCTTTTCTGTTACTAAAGGATGGTTAACCTCTCCAGGAATACCCAAGGATTGAGAAAGGTCGTAGGGTCCGATAAAAATAACATCTATACCAGACACTGATAATATTTCATTCAGGTTATTTATACCTTCAACCCCTTCTATATGAGCAATAATCATGGTTTCATTATTTGCAGATTTAAAATACTCGAATTTATTCATGGACGAATAATTTGCTGCCCGAACATACCTGCATACTCCACGTTCACCTTGAGGAGAGTACTTCACTGATTTCACTGCTCGTACTGCCTCAGAGCTACTGTTAATCTGAGGAATTTCTATTCCTTGGGCTCCGATATCCAGTGCTCGTAATATTAAAGCCTCATCATTATTGCCTACCCTAATAACCGGTGTAATATTCACAATTTCAGCAGCTCTTATCATATTTTGAGCATTTTCCATAGATATAGGACCGTGCTCTGCGTCAATAATTACAAAATCAAATCCGGCAAATCCCATGATTTCCACTGCGGCTGGATCGGTAAATTTCATAAAAGGACCGAAAACATTCTTACCTTCTTTTAAGGCCTCTTTTAAATGATTTTTTTTCAAATCTCTTCCTCCTTTCCAAAAAAATGATTACAATCAGTTATGAGTATTTGTATCTTTTATTTATTTTATATTTATCTTTCTCAACTTTTATAAATTCAGCCTTTCTGTCCTGACTTTAATTAAGTAAATCAATTTATATTATATTTATTTATTACTTCATCTATTGCATTATTTTTATGAATAATATCTCTCAAAGCATGAATTATTTTTTTTCTATTAGTGTTTTGCCAGACATCCATACCAAACACAATCCCCTTACCTCCAACATCTATGGAATCTTTAGTAGCTTGAAGTAAATCCTTAATTGTGCCTATTTCTGGAGCTCCATAAATTACAACTGGAACGTAGGAATTATCTACAATTTCAGCGAAACTTTCCTTGTCTCCCGTATATGGAATTTTAATAATATCGGCTCCCATTTCAACTGCAATTCTAGAAACATCAATTATCACTTTAGAATCTTTCCTTTTTTCTTTTGGTATATATTTATTGTCTAAAAAAGGTTTTATCATTAAAGGCATCTGTAATTTATCACATGCTTGAGCTATTTTTGCTATATACTGAATTGACTCAATTTGAGTTTCTCTATCTGTCCCCCAGGCTAATAATACTTTTACTGCATCAAACCCCCAATTAACCGCTTGTTCAACTGAAAAATAAGCACAATTTGCAAATATTTCTTCTACTACTCCAGGAATTTTAGACATTAAAATATAATCTAAGGTTAATATTTTAGATAAAAATTTTTTTTGTTTAAATAACTCTGTTGATATTTTATTTAGTCCTAAACTAATTAAGATTCCATCTAAATCACATTCAATAAATTCTTTGATAACTTCTACTGGATGTTCTATGCCCTTTACTGCGCCCATATATAATCCGTGATCAATGGAAGCTATAAGAGTTCTACCTGTTTCCGCATTAAATAAATTTTGCATTCTTTTTTCTTTAAGGTTTAACATAAAAAACCTCCCTTGCTTCCCCATAAAATTGAAAATAAAATATTATACTGAACATAAAAAACATTATAAAGATATTTTTCTTAAATAGAACTATTAAATTAAATATTTAATATACTCATCTAAACCAAGTCTTGTTAGAGCTTCTTCTGTAGGAATACCATTTTTATCCCATGCTCTTAATCTATAATACTCGTCTAAAGCCTTATCATGGGGAAGAGGCACTTTACCTTTTCGCCCCCCTTCCTTGGCTGCTATAGTCATTTTCTTAGGTAATATATCATCCTTTCTAGTAATTCCATCTCTAACATTAATTAATCGTTGAATAGTAAAAGCTCTTCTGCCGGCATCAATGACTTCATCCACTGTCCAATTCCAACCTGTCACAGAATTAAATATTTCAAGCATTTGAGTTAGAGTCATACTTGCAAATGCAAACATGAAAAAGCAAATTGTAAGTTGATTAAAAAAACTATTAATGTTTTGAACGATAAAAGCACGTTCCGCTGCCTTATCCATAGAATCAAGTGTTTTATCTTCTTTTATACCTAATTCTGGATACATACTATAATAAGGATCCCCTGCAGCACCTCGTACATGACAAGCACCCCTAGTACCGGTAGCATAATTTACACCAAAACTTACACTACATCTAGGATCATGTGCCGGATAATCCATATTTTTAGTATGTACCATTAAATCTTCTGATTTTGGTCCAATAATCTTAGATGCTCCCTGAATGCCTTCTTCAAACCATTTTCCTATCCCTTCTAATTTTGCAATTTTTTCGGTCAGTTTAACCAACACTTCGCCATTTCCCCATTCAATCTTAAGACCATCCGTATCCTTTTCGTTAATAAGGCCCATTTCCCAACACTCTGCTAAAAAACTAATCCAAGCTCCTGCTGATATTGTATCAATACCCATACTATTGCAAATATAATTTGCTCTACAGATTGCAATCAAATCAGAACAAAGAAAACTTCCTCCCATCATGCCCAATGTTTCATATTCAGGGCCACTCCCTTCAAATATAAATTCCTCAGGTCTTTCTATCTTAATATGTCTATGACAACCAATTGGGCAATTTGCACAATATAGTGGTTTTGCGTTTAGAGTAGTAGTGTAATTTGGTGCACTAATCTTTGATGCATCCGCCCATTTATCTTGAGTCCAATATTTCATTGGTAAATCGCCTTTTTCTTCAGCTGGAGTAACAACTTGTGGCGTGCCATGTTGGGTACCACTAGCGCCTTGTTTGACCAGGATCTTCATTAATTCAATTGATTTCTTTTTAGCGCCCTCTAAATCATAAACAGGAACTTGTTTTCTTCCAAAGGCAACAATGGCTTTTAATTTTTTTGAGCCTAAAACTGCTCCAGCTCCCCCACGCCCAGCGAAACTATCACCATCACAAGTAATGCAGGCAATTGGATTACATATCTCTCCTGCCGGACCTATGTTCAACATGCTAACCTGAGTATTACCTATCTCTTGCTTAATAATTTTAGTAGTTTCAATAGTATCTTTTCCCCAAATATGAGAGGCATCTTTAAATTTGACCTCATCTTCTGTAATATAAAGATATACAGGGAATTCACTCTTTCCTTCTATTATTAATGCATCATAACCAGTTTTTTTAAAAAGCGGAGCCCAATGCCCAGCACCAGCTGAATCAAGAAAAGTTTTAGTTAAAGGAGATTTAGTAACTACACTCCATTTAGCACTTCCTGGAGCTTTCACTGACTGCCAAGCTCCTACTGCAAAGATAATTTTATTTTCCGGAGATAAAGGATTAACCTTAGGAGGTGTTTCCTCCAAAATAACCTTAGCCCCAAAACCTGAACCACCAACAAATTGTTTCCAAACCTCTAAAGGCACTTCTTCGATTGTATACTTTTTAGTGGTTAAATTAACCCTTAATACTCTACCCCAATATCCATACATCATTTCTTTTCCCCCTATTTATATATTTCTCTTAACGTTTATTTTTTATTTTATAACTCCTCATATATAATTTTATGATATATAAGGAGTTATAAAATGATAATTAAGCAAGAATAAGCTAAATTGCAACACAATATTTGCCTAACAAATTAATAATATGACTGCTAACCAATTCTTTAGGTTCGTCTTTAATAATATTATCTCCAATTTTTTGGTAATAAATTGGTATTAATTGACCAACAAGTGTAAGTAGATTTTTCCTTTTCTAACTACTTTACAATCTTAATCTTAGATCTATCCAATGTCAGTGAAACCGCAGCAATGATTATAGCTCCATAGATAATCTGCTGATAGTAGATATCTACACCTATAACATTCATGCCATTCCTCAGCATACTAAGAAGAAGGCTACCAAGCAAAGTATTATACACGCCACCTAAACCGCCACTTAGCGAGGTACCACCAACCACTACTGTAGCGATAATCAATAACATATATGGAGGTCCTGTGGAAGGTGCTGCACTTAACATTATTGAAACAATAACTATTGAAGCCAATGCCGTACACAAACCAGAAATTGTGAAAGAAATTAACTTTGTTCGCATTATGGGTAATCCACTGAGTTCTGTAGTTACCTCAGAATTACCCACTGCATAGACTGTTTTACCAAAAAAAGTTTTATTTTGAACAATCTGAAAGACAATAAATAAAATCAAACCTAAAAGATGATTCACTGTAAATGGCCCTATTCGAACCGTAAGAAAAGATAAAGTGTGGAGTTGTTTTGGCACTAAACCAATGGGTCCCGCTCCAGAAAAAATTAATGCCAAACTCATGAATATTCCCGAGGTACCCAAAGTTACTATAAATGATGGTATTTTTAATCGCATAAGAACAACACCATTGAACAAGCCCAACGCTATACCAATAACTATAATGATTGGGTAAGCCCAAAAACCAATAGCATTAATCATAATAATAAATATGATTGTATCCAATGAGATCATTGCTCCAATGGACAAATCAATGCTTCCTATTAATATGACAAAAGTCAGTCCTATCCCTGCTATAAAATATGTATTTGCAAAATCTAGTATATTACCGATATTATATAAACCTAAAAATTGAGAGTTTCTCAGGCTGAAGAAGGTAAATAAAGTTATCACCGCCACTAGTGGTAATAACTTAGTCAAATCGATAGTGCTGTTTTTAAATTGTATTTTTTTCATATATAAACACCAATATCCTATACAATGTATTTTATTAAATCAACTGAGGTCGGCTTGGACTCATTTGCATCAATGATTGTCATTATCTTACCATCCTTCATGATAATAATTCTATTAGCCAATCCAATATCTTCCTCAAAGCTGTCTCCCATGGTTATCAGGGACACCCCATCATTTACCATCTCTCTCATTAGAGTATATATTTGTTGTTTGGCACCGACATCTACGCCGCGAGTTGGATGTGACATTACCAGAATCTTATTACCTGAAAGAAGCCACTTCCCTAAAACCACTTTTTGCTGGTTACCCCCACTTAAATTCTTGCATAGAGCTGTAATTGAAGCAGAACGGATATCTATTTTTTTTACCATTTTTTCTGTTACTTCGAACTGCTTTTTTCTGCTTACCATTCCATGCGATTTTAGTTTTTTAAGAACCGTGAGGGTTATATTCTCAAAAATCGGTAAGTTTAATATTAATCCCTCATTCCTACGATCTTCAGGTATATAGCCAATCCCTTTATTAAAAGCGTCCATAGGTGAGTTAATAGATCCTTTTACATCTACACCATCAATATAAACCTCACCTGAATCAAACTTGGTAATACCAAATATCGCCTTACACAATGCTTCTTTACCAGACCCCACAGTACCACAAATGCTTAATATCTCTCCCTCTTTTAATTGAAATGAAACATCATAAAAAGCATGTTTCTTAGAACATCCTTTCAGCTCTAATACAACTTTTTCACCAGCTTTTCTCTGCATTGATGATTGATAAAATTCACCTACAAGTTCCTTCCCTACCATTTTGGATCGAAGTAGATTTTCAGATATGTCATCTTTACTGAAACAGCCCACATTTTTACCGTCTTTTAATACATAGACACGATCGCAAAGAGTAACAATTTCTTCTAATCGATGGGAAATAAAAATAATGGCTGTATGTTTCTTTATCTCGTTTAGTTTTTGAAAGAGAAATTTAATATCATTTTGCTCTAAAGCTGTCGTAGGTTCATCAAGCAATATAATAGGAATCTTTGCCTTAGATTTCCTAGCCAACCATACATTACGTGCAATTTCTATCATTTCCCGCTGAACAAAACTTAGTGTATTCGCATTTCTTGTTGGCACAATATCGATGTCTAATTCAGCAAGAATTTCACATGCTTCCTTTAGCATTCTTTCTTTTGATAATATACCACCAAAGTTCAAAAAGAATTTCTCTTGTCCAAGAAATAAATTCTCATATACAGTCATATTGTTTAGAATCGACTGCTCTTGAAATACAATCCCTATTCCATGCTTTTTTGCATTTTGAGGATTGTTTAAATATATGTCTTTACCATCAATAAATATTTTTCCCTGATCGGCTTTATAAACTCCTGCCAGAATTTTGACTAGAGTTGACTTGCCAGCACCATTTTCACCTACTAAACCAACAATTTCATTTTTATTAATGCTCAAATTTACTTCTTGTAAAGCTTTAACATCTAAAAATGATTTTGAAATATTCACCATATTTAAAAATGGATCCATTGAATTACTTCCAATTTTCATTTAATTACTCCAATTTTTTTACGTTCAATAGTTACAGCTACGGTCAGTATAATAATCGTTCCAACTACACTTTGTTGTATATATGGACTGATACCCAATAGCACCATACCGTTTCGTAAAATAGTTAATGTTATTGCACCGATAGCCGCATGAGGAATCTTTCCTATTCCTCCCGTGATAGCAATACCGCCTATTAAAGACGCTGCTACAGCGTCAAAAAGCAATCCTATAGAATTTTTTATATCTCCTGCACCAAGTTTTGCCACAAGTAACATCCCGGCCAAACCGAACATGGCGCCTGAAATAGCAAAAACAATAATTTTTACTAAATCTATTTTTATTCCCAAATCCTTTACAATATCTTCATCGCCGCCAATAGCTATTACATGTCGACCTAATATGGTTCTCTCACTGACAAACCAAATAAGTAAATTTATAATTATCGCAATTACAAATAATAACGGGATGACTCCTCCTAAAAGTTTAGTAAGTGCCAACCCCCTAATTGATTGATCGGTAATAATTACCGGATAGCCTCTGGTAACCAAAATACCTACACCTGTAGCTACAGCTCCAAGACCCAAAGTTGTCATAAAGGAAGGAATTTTAAGTTTCGTAAAGACAATACCATTAAGTAAGCCAAATATTGCGCCTATTAAAATGCAGATGATAATAGAGAGTAATCCATAATCATTAGAATTGCTAAAATTCTTTACCATGAGGGCGCCGACAATACCTGTTAGCCCCGCTATCCCTTCTACTGATAGATCAATTGAACCAAGCATTAGAACAAATGTCATAGCTGTGGCGGTTAATAGTAAAATCGCTGAAAGATCAAGAATATTAGTTAAATTAGATAGAGAAAAAAAATTATGTGCCAAAAAACTGAAAATGACTATTAGACTGCACAGAGCAATGAATGAGGCTTTACCTGATATCAAGAGAGCTATTTTCTCCCTGGAATATTTCTTCAAAAAAAAGTTGTATGTATCTTGTTTCATTTTCACTACTATCAATCTCTCCTCTTAACTTCAATTCAATACAATAAAAATTAGATTAAATTACTAAATCCCCATTAACAATTAACCTAAGAAAAATACTTATCATTCTAAAAATAGGAGCAAGCCGATTGACTTGCTCCTATCAGTTCAATCACTCAACACCAAGTCGATGATTATTTAGCAGTCCATCGTCCCCAGTAGTTATCATAATCATATGTCGGATGGGTAGTGATATAGTTTTCCATGAACCAATCAATATTATCCGAATTTACCATCACTGATGGGGCTTCCCACTCTCGTTTGTTCTCTGGAAGTTTAGCAACATCAATCTTCCCCATTTTAGCTGCAAGAGCAATTGCCAAACCTTCTCCAGACTGCCATAGAGGATCTGTAGAAGCTGTGGCTACCGCTTCGCCATTTTTTATAGCTTCCAACATCTCAGGAATGGCATCAGCTCCGGCGACAGGAACTTTACCGGCAAGGCCTTTAGCTCTTAATGCTTCGAGAGAACCCATTGCCATAGAGTCATTCGCACACCATACAGCAGCCAAATCGGGATTGGCAATTAGTGCATTGGCTGTCGCATTGAATGATAATGCTTTTTGCCAGTCAGCAACTTCCCAACCGACAAGATTGATCCCCGGATACTCTTTCAGTGCCTTTTGGAAGCCTTCCCAACGGCCAATAGCGGCATTGTTTCCTAACATTCCTTGAACTGCAAATACCTTACCTTTTCCGCCAATAGCATTAAAAAGAGTTTTCGCTGTTTCGTATCCAGTTGTAACACTATCTATCCCGATATGGGTGACCCAGTATTTATAGTCACTGACTTTAACATCAGCAGGCTTATTCCACTGAGTTACAAAATAAACTTTATTTTTTTCGCACTCAATAGCGATTGCCAAGGCATCTTGTCCCTCATTTGGATCAATAAGGAAAACAACCTCTCCTTTTGCCCGGGCAATTAAAGCTTTAATATCATTCAATTGTTTTTCGCTTGATCCCTCACAAGCAAGAATGACCAAATTCTTCTCCTGCCCTATGGACTTAGCATACAACTTCCCGCCTTCACCAAGTGCTGCATGGTAAGGGTTGGCCAAATCTCGTATACCCACACCCAGTAAAATCGTACCTTGGGCATAACTAAAACTAAATGCTCCCATAATTAAAACCATAGTTAGCGCTAAAATTAAAATATTTTTAGATTTAAACATTAAAAATTACCTCCTTTAAAAATTTCTTTATTTTTTGTTTTATTTAGCAAAATGGTCTATTCGTTCATCCACTCCTTCCGACCATAGTTACGTATTAGTTATGACACTAAATATGTAAGTAGATAACTCAAACTCAAATTATTATATAAAATTAATTTAACTTTTGTCAAGTTTTTTTAGATAACTGTTAGTGTAAACTTTAGTGGGGTAGTTAGAAGAAAAAATATTATATATTAATAACACTTTCTTTTGTTAGTAATAAGACCAGTAGTAAGAGAAGGATTGTAAAAATATAATAAAAAGGTGTAGACTTACCTATATACAAAACAAAAACCCTTTAAAAAAAGGAGGTAAGCTACACCCATGGATACTGATACTATAGCAATAACTTTCCCCGAGGTCAAGGTAAATGCAGAAATAAAAGATTTAACCTTTGATAGCATAGAAGATATGATCTTTGAAATTTCCCAAAATATAGCTCGTAAGGTATTTGAAAAGGCCATTACCGATCTAGATAATTACCTGCGTATCAAAAGAGAAAGAGGAGAACTAAAAAATACCGGTAAAAGAAAAAAATACTTCCTTACCCGTTTCGGTGATATCCTCTATTCCCGTACCCGTTACAAAGATAGACAAGGTAAAGCCCACTACCTCTTAGATGAGGCCTTAAGTATAAGTAAGAACCAGAGAATAAGCCTCTGCCGGGCCAAGATAGAATGTTTCCTGGCTAGTCTTTCCTCTTACCGGGAAGTAGTAATCCAGGCTATACTCTTGTTAGGTAGCTTTCGTTCACATGAATCAATAAGAAGAGGAGTAATAAAAGAGGCCAAACTAATTATCGAAAATCAAGAAAAGAAATTACAAAAGATAAGAAACTTAGAATACCCAGAAGTAAGTCCTCCCGATACTGCCTATATGGAAGCAGATGCTACCTTTATCACCTTACAGAAAAAAGGCCAAGAAAAAGGAGGAAAGTTGGAAGTAAAACTAGGCATAGGCTATAGCGGTAAAGAAGCCCGCTATAAAACAGGTAAATCTAAAAGACTAACCGAGAAATTCACCTTTGTCGGTATAGGAAAAGACTTTATGAGAAACTTAAGTCTTCAGGCAGAAGAAAGGCTTTCTCTTTCTAAAGTAAAAAAGGTCATCTTCGGCGGAGACGGAGATTCCTGGATCACCTCCGGGATCAAAGATTACTTTTCTTCTGCCACTTATATTCTCGACCTCTACCATCTTTATAAGAAATTTAAAGAATGTCTGGGGAGAAGGAAAGAGGAACAGAAGGTAATAAAAGACCTGCTGTTATCTAATCAGATAGATAAGGGTTTATCTGTAATAGACCAGATGATCAGAAATCCCTATGACCTTAAAGAGAAAGATAATCTAGTAAAACTCTATACCTACATATCTCATAACCGCTTAGGGATTACCAATCAGGTTAAACTAAAAGATAAAGAGATAGAAAGGGCCGGAGCGATAGAATCAAACATAAATAAGGTGATAGCCTCTCGCTTTAAAAAAAGAGGGATGAGTTGGAGTATGCCAGGGGCTCTGGCTCTCTTAAAGATAAAAGAGACTATCTTAAATGGAGAATGGGATGACTGGTGGGAAACAGAAAGAGAAGGAAATATTAAGATAACTGAATTCAAACCACCTCTGCCTGCCTCTTACTTTAACCAAGAGACAGAGACTTCTCCTCTTATCGAGGTAACCATACCGGCCTTAAGAGGGCCAGATCAGGGTAAACCCTGGGTGGGTGTTTTACGAGAACTATCCAGAGTAGTATATTTTAATTAATCAATCAAAAAACTAAAGAAAGTTGATCACTATGTATTATGGTAACCTAAATAAAATAAGGACAATTGTGCTTATTTATCCAAATAATAAGCTATAATAGAACCAGGGGTAAGTCTGCCCAAAGCCAGAGGAAATTTTTTCACCAAAAAAAACTACCCCCAAAAGGTTGACACACACTAGATAACTTTTACAGAAAATATAACACAGACTCAGAATGAAGATAATAAAATAGTTTGACTATCTTTTAGTTACATAGTCACAATTATAAAGAAGATCTACTGAAATGATAAAAATATTTTTTATATTTTTTATTCTTCTTTTTCTTCCCATTTTAGAGACCTATTGACTGCTTTTTTCCAGCCTTTATATAATCTTTCTTTTATTTTTTCATCCATATTCGGTATAAATTCTCTATCAGCCTTCCATTTTGAAGCAATTTCTGCCTTATCCTTCCAAAAACCAATCGCCAAACCAGAAAGATAAGCCGCTCCTAAGGCAGTAGTCTCTATAACTTGAGGTCTCACCACCGGAACCCCTAAAATATCAGATTGGAATTGCATTAAGAAATTATCCCTTACTGCCCCACCATCTACTTTTAATTTTTTCAAACCAATGCCTGAATCTTTCTGAATAACTTCCAGGACATCACGACTTTGATAGG
>Ga0315288_10010675_pt1 | contig 11588 bp, 6 predicted proteins | sample YL17G11_20_MG_FD_203454 | JGI IMG/M metagenome (GOLD analysis project Ga0315288, IMG submission 203454) | Sediment microbial communities from Yellowstone Lake, YNP, Wyoming, USA - YL17G11_20 | ecosystem: Environmental > Aquatic > Freshwater > Lake > Sediment | place: USA: Wyoming | collected... | reverse complement strand
TCCAATTCATCAATAACCTCTACTACAGCATTAGTGCCAATAAACGATTCAATTAAAATGTCTTGTTCATTTTGACTTGTAACAAGATCATTGGGATCATTTGTATCTGTGTTAGGTTTAACAGTAGAGTAATTTTCATAACGTGTTAAAAAAGGAATATTACCAGTTTCACTTGAAGCTGGAACATTGATTTTTAACATTCCTTCTTTGTCGATATCCATAAAGAAACGACTACGTTGTCTAGTATAATTAGTACGATCACTAATGTCTGGAGCGCCTATGGTATCTTTTTTTGCATTCAATTCAAAATGATATGCTATTTCTCTACGCTCTAAAGTTTTAATATTATCAAATATATTACCTAACGGGCTACTTTCCTCTAAATTATTTTTTATTTTCTTAATAGATAATTTATCCGTTTTACCCAAAGGTATTACCGATCTATTAATATCTAATACATTACCATAAATATCAACTACAGTTCCTTTAATAGTTTCCATTAAATAATTTGGAGCTATTAAACTTAAACTTAAGGCATCGGCACGACCCTCACGTCTATTTAAAATATCTTTAATAACAATATCTTTGCTATCTTTATATGACAGGAACTCTTGTTCATTACTTAATATATTAAAGCTTCGTCCAAATTCATAAATAGTTTCTCTTTTTTCAGTACGAGAAGGGTTACGAATTGATGAACCGTTATTAGACCAATTTTCTTTTGCTTTTGGATCTAATCCGATAACTTTTAAAGTATCATTATAATCTAATGAAGTTTCTCGTAATGAAGAAGCGTATTTTATATTAGGCTCTATATCTCTATGTATAATTCCTTCAATAGTACGAGAGGCTTCTGTAAAAGAATAGGAATTATCAAATGTATTACTAACAATATCCCTATGAGTATCTAGAGTTAATGCATTGCCGTATTCACCTAAAGTAATACCGTCATCTTGGCTTAATTTTATAAATGTGTTGTTGTTAGCTTGTAAATGATATGTACCTGGTTCCAAGTCTGGAACTTGCGGATGAGAAGTATTTAGTCCAGCAACATCTTTTGCCAATATTCCAACCACATACCATACACCGCCTCCCGCTTGTCCCATAATAACTGGCGTACCAGTCTCAGGATATCCTCCAACAAACATACCTCCCACGGCAGAAAAGTAATTTACAGGTAATTGAGCAGAAATAATATTATTAGAATCTTGTTTAATAGAATTATATTCTTTAAGTCCACCAATATAAACTTGTATTTTTAAATAATCTGGATCGAAATCTACAATGGTACCAAGACGCAATAATCCGGGTATTTTACCTATAGAAATTTCACTTGTACCACGACGATCGATTCCCATTTAAGCCTTCTTTTCCAAATAAATCCAACAATCTACAATATTTGTATATATAAATTGATCAACTTTTGGTGCCAAAGTATTTACAGAGGTTGCTCCTGTGGTTGGTTTACCAATTATTGCTTTACCTATATTATTAAGATCTGTTCCTATCGATGTAGAAGATCCTACATTGCCTTTTTTTGATACTGCTGTCCGTGCGACACTATACGCTGTCGAAGATGGTGTTCTAAATTCATCCTTTGAATCAGCATTAACGGATACAATCCTGATTTGCCCTGAACCACCGCGTGATGGAGGTCCAAAAGTACCTAATAATTTATCTGGCTGTTTATCTTTGGATAGTGCATACATATTATTTTCGCCGATTAAAAAGCTTTGTACTGCTTGAGCTAACAAATTAGCATTACCAGAAGAATCTTCGGCAAAGCCAGAATCAGATGCTGCAAAAATTCTCAATTCTAAAATAGGAATATAATTTGCATTACCAACGGCAAAGGCAGATAAAGCCGAACTTAATATTTGATTTAACGCTTGTCTATTTGGATTGGCATAAATTCCTTGCATAATACTTACACCAGCATCACTGCTATGTGATCCGCCAACAATAGTGCCTATATGTTGTTCGCTATTTACATTGCTTTGTCTTAAATGTACCATTGAAGTAATGTCTTTATTTTTATATAAAATTTTACCAACAGTATCAAGATAGGTAGGAATATATTCTCCAGGCATATGTCCATATGCTACATTTAATGTTGTAGAAAAGCTTTTACCATAATTAATACTATGATTAACACTTACTATATAGAATAACATATCTTGATTTTCTATATATACAACTTCTCCTGTTTGCATATATTCATTACCTACAATATTGATTGTACCTGTTTGTATTTGTTTGCGTGCTTTATTGAGTAGTGCTACGGCAAAGGGGGCGCATTGTGTTGTGGGATTAGTAAGATAGGGAGCTTCTACTGTTTGTGGTAATCTAATACCATACATACGCCAAAGATCATAATCTACAGCGGTAGCAGTTGTTAATGCGTTGCCGCCATTTTGAAATCCATTTAAATCTGCTGGCGGATTTATTCCTGTAAAATTATCAGCAAATCGTCCCTGTACTTCTACGGCAGTAAATGGCGGAGCGGCTTCTTTTATTGACATACTTTTAATATGATGATTTTTTAATACATAGCGTTGTCCAGAGTTAGCTCCATAATCATCATAGGTTTCATCTTCTATAAGATTTTCAAATGCTTGTGGAAAGTTCTTATTATTTAATAATGGACTTGTAATTATTTTATTACCATTTTTATTTTTATTTTGAATTAATGATAAACTTTCTTTGGCATTTTTAATAGCTAAAGCTGCTATTTTTAATATACGCTGACGCTCTGATATGCGGACAGAAATTTCTTGCGTGATACGAAGCATTTCAACACTACTTACATTAACCTTTTGTTTATCGCTGCCTGGAAATAATGATTTTAAATTAAACGTGTGTCCTGTTTTAGCACTTATTCTTTTAATAATTGCATCTTTGCGAGTTTGAATTTTTGAATCATATAAATTTTCATTAATATTAATTTTTGAATCGGTTAAAGTTTTTAATACATTAACTCTAGAAGATACACTAAAAATATTATTAATAGTTGCTTGTGTTTCTACAGAATTTAAAGCATTTAACCCACCTTCAAAGGAAGATGTATCATTATCAATACTTAAATCGTGTAGTACCAATTTAGACGTAAAACCCGTATCTTCATCTGAAATAAATTCAAAAGATACTGTTGGTCCTCTAAAATTATCAAAAGCGGTTATAGATATAAATGTAGATAAATCTGCATCACTTGATCTAGATAAAGCTATACCATACATTCTTATTTCATCTTCTAGTATTTCTATTCTTGATAAAATATTAGTAATTTGATCAACATATAAATCTTCTAAAAATTGTGGATAAATTTGAACATTAAATTCATCTTTTAATCTAAACATTCGATAAAATACGCTGCTAGGCATTTTATTATATTGTGGCGGTCTTACTTGAATATTACCTTGCGAATCAGCAAAAATTTCTAAATCTAAAAATCCAGCGATTTGTTTAATTTTTTCTGCAACTGTAATATAATCACTTTTAAATAGACTTGGATTAGAGAATGCTTTTTCAAATGCTTGAATATCATAATCTTTATCATATGAATCATCAATAATAAATAAATTCATATCTTCATTAGCTCTAACCTTCCAAGACATACGTCGTGTAAGATAATGAATTTTTCTTCTTAATTCTTTATTTCTTTGATAGATATTATCTAGCTTATTACTATCTTTACCATTTAAAAAGGGATCATATTCTAAAGTTATATCATTGCCAATAATTGATAATGGCTGCTCTATTTTTTTCAATTCATCTTGAATTTGATCTGTTTTTGCTGTTATTTTAATATCTATTTCTTTTAATTTTGCATCAATACCTGCAGAAACAGGAGTAGTTACATCTCCACCATTGCTAAAAAAAGTAAATTTATCACTTAAATCGGCTTTTTGTGCTAATAAAGCATTTAATTGTGAATCGAAAGCGCTAGCATTAATTTGATAATTAATAACATTTTTATATGTTTCACTATCCATTGTTAATTTTTTAAATGGAACGAAATTTCCATATAATAAATTTCTAGATTTCAAATCTGTTTGAAAATTTTTAAAGAATGATGCGGAAGGATCTGCGCCTGTATGAGCGTCTCTACCGGTACTGTCAACTTGTCTTGCTGCTTTATAAAAAGTTGCAAAATTATAAGGCTCACCAGTAACCAACAATGACAAGGCGTTCATAATATCTTGTCCTGCAAATGGATCTGTTGTAATAGTAGCTGATGAAGTATTAGTTGCACTTTCTTGAGAGGTATTACCAAACATTACTAATGAGCCGATGCCCTCTTTCCATTTATAAACCATTCCATCAGGATCGTAAAATACTCGTCTAATAGAAGTGTTTTGAATTCTTTCAGAATCTTGTGTAAAATTATTTTGAGTTGGCTTTCTACCAACATAATTTCCATTTTTATATTTAACAAATTTAGATTTAAATAATTCTTGATTCTCTTGTAATAAATCAGGAACTTCATCCGGCTCTAATCCGGTAGCTCTATCGAATTTAATATCAAAAGGAGTTAATGGATCATATAGCGATCCGTTAAATACATCTGTTGCTGGACGTAAATTTACTACTCCAAATTTAAAGTAGGCTGCATTATCATTGCCCGAAACGGAAACATTAAATGTACCATTATTATCATAATTAGAAGTATTATGTTCTACTATGCCGGCGAAAATTTGTGAACCACTTTTATCTTTAATAAACTGATTACGCATAATCAGCCATAACCAATTTGGAAAATCTCTACCTACAGATAAAGATTTTTCTATTGAATCATTGGTGCCGGCTTGAAAGAAATCTTTTAAATTCATCAGAGCTTTATTAGCGCTTTGTAAAAATCCACCACTTAATGAATCTTGTAGTCCGCCAATTATTTTATTATCTATGGTAGTTTTGCTGCTTACAAAAATATGTACCGCATCCATAGGTTGAATAATAAGTTTTGTACCATAATGTAATCGTAATTTTTTTCTTAACGCGTTACTTTCGCCGTTATAAATACGTTTAACGGTTTGTGAATTTTTATTTAATTGTAATTGATTCAATGAATCTCTAATAATTCTACTGAATATTGCAGCTTCACTATTAGGTTTAATAGAAACTGATTCGGCTACTGCTTCAGGATTTGTAATAGTTGCTATTGGATTTAAAATCGTAAGAGCAACTACTCCAGCGAGCGATGCGGCACGACCGTACGAATTTGGATCTAATCCGTCTTCGCCAGCTAAAGCGCCACCACGAAAATATAACGGATCAATATTTACTTCAAATATAGATCCTGTAAATTGAATTTCAATTCCACTACCATCTATAATGGTTCTAATACGTTTGCCAAGATATGTATCTGGATTAACAATAAAATTAATGGGATTAGCGCCACGTTTGGCTCTTAATTTATTAAGAGAAATTTTATCTGCTTGAATGCCTTGATTTAATGAATTTAACCCTAGCTGTACGAATGAATTGCCTGTTACAGTATTTTTAGCATCCGCAATAGCTTGTTCAATATCATTATGAGTGATACGCATTAATTCGTGAGGATCAGAAAATGTAATACTAAAACTACCTCCACCAAACTCATTAGAAACAGTAGTATTAACAGATAGTGCTGTAGTAAATTCTATTACCCCAGTACCTTCACCCAAATCAGTTCTAAATGAATTTAATTGATTAGTTGTCCAGGTAGTATAAATTTTATCGCCTGATAAATTAGTTATTGTTTTAATACGATCAATAACAGCTTTAAATTTACCAAATGAACTGGAGCCAGAAAACGCTGAACTTAAAGTATCTGTGGCAGAAAATAAAGAAGGTAATAAATGATGATCTAATTCTCCAATTTCCGTTGCAACACTTTGTATTTTAGTTAATTTTTCATATGCGGCAATTTGTTTACATTTATTTTGAAATAAAAATTTAGTAGCACGTATAAATAATGCTTCTTCATCATTAGATAAATCTATACGATAATTATCTGCCAAAGAAGCAAAAGCTCTTTTTTTAACCAAAATAGTAACATCTGGCTCTTGCATTAAGAGCTCTAATTGTTTAACTTTTGGATTAAATAAATCTGTTCTATACCAACCCTCTTCAGTATATTGTCTTTCACTACTTTGATCGAATTGTGATGCAAAATTTCCAAGTTTTCCATATGGAACGGTATGTCCATTCTTTACAATATCTAATGACTTTAGCTTATTATCGCCAAGACTAAATTGTTGAGAAAGCACATCTCCTAATCCATTAAAAAAATCGCTCATTATTGATTACTCTTGTTCTTACTATATAACATTACTTACCCCAACTTAAGCCTTTTCCAAAGCTTAATGGAATGCCACCTTCACTATTATTACTTGCGCCGCTAGTGGCGCTACGATGATGAGGTAAGAAGTTAGTGCGGTAACCTCGACGTTGTGTAACGGTAAATTGAATATCATAGTCAAACATACCCATTTTATCAACTGATTCAGTCCAAGACATACTTGTAAAAAATCCTCTAAATACCCATCCGTTATAATACATTTCAACACTAAAAGCTAATGAAGATAATGTTGGCGGATTGCGTGGCAATAAGCTTTGAGTTTTTGGATCTGTGCCTAATATACCACCGACCGCTCCAGAAAATAAATCTCCACCTAATCCACCAATAGCTTCACCAAAACCATTGATAGTATCACCCAATCCTGATACGACACTATCAGATGCAATAGTCAATCCTATGGGATCAAAATTAATTTGTTCTGCTCTATAAATTTCATATAATACATTTAAACCTTCAACGCCGGAACTGCCAGTTGTACCTCTTAAATTTAAAGTAGGCAATTCTTCGCCCCAATATTGTACTACATATCCGCCTTTTGTTCTTTCAGGTGTAATAAGTTTTTTAAAATTGTAATTAATAGATTGTGGATTGATGTACATATTAATGACGCCAACTTCTGGCACAAACCAATGAATGATATGTCTGCTGGTTTTACTTTTTTGTTGTGGCTTAATTTTACTGGAAGGTAAGCCATCACCACTAGGAGAAGGTGTGGGAGGAACAATAAATCCATCCTTCTCAAAACTACGTTGTTGATTAGTACGATCTAATGCGTTACCTAAACTTTCGAATGCGTTACCTATTTGATCACCAAGTTTAGCCATTTAAATCCTTATTTATTAACCTGAACACTAAAACCACCATTAAAAACACTTGCGCCAGCATTGCTGGAACCAGCACGATCACCGGTATTTTCAACTTCAGCCTCTAATCCTTCTGCTAATTTAACATTAAGAATAATTTCTCGTGGTTGTAATGTATTTTGTTGTTGCTGTTGCTGTTGCTGTTGAGTTGGTAGAGCTGCGCGAAGTCTTTGTGGGGTTTGAGTTTGTGCTTGTCGAGCGGCGAGAGTTGTAGCTTTAGCGGTTACGGTTGGTTTAAATAATGACAAATATGGTTGTGCTGCACTGCGCGCCTCGGCAGCAAGACTTTGACGTTGTCCTTGTTGAACTATTTTATTATTTTTAATATTAGCAGATGGTTTTTGAATATCTGCAACAATATCCATTATTCTTCGAGGTAAAATTTTAATAGCATCTGCCGCTTGCCCAGCTCCTATATTATATTGCTCTAATGCAATATCGGCTACACCTTCTTTGGTGGGAGCTGCCTCTTTTGCTACAGTTTGTTTTATATTTTGCCGTGCAGTATCCATAAATCCTATAAGTTCTTCTTTTCCTTTGTCTTCTCTTCCTGTACCAATAGCCATACGTGCCGTAGCTAAAAAAGTTTGATTAGCTATTATATTTCCGCGATCAATACTACTATTTAAAATTTGTAAAATATCTACTTGTTGTTTTTGTAAGTTAGTCCCTTGTTCAGCAACACTTGTTGTAGCATCTAATGAATTTTTCAAAGTTTTAGCTGTTTCTGTTGGTCCGGCAGCCATTGCCTCTAACAATCTACTAGCCGATGCATCATCCTTTGCCATACTGCCAAAAGCTCCACTTTTAAGCATTTCTCTTTGTCGCATAAATTGTGCGGCGGCTTGAGGGCTTTCGCCAGCTTCTTTTTGCGTATAAATTCTTCCACCCGCTTGTTGTTTAAATGAATTTTCCAACATCTCTGCTACTTTATCAACTTTACCTTCTCTTAATAAATTTTCTACTTGAAAAGCGCCTTGCAAGCCTCCGGGTCCACCAGATCGAGCAGAAATTAGAGCTTTGGTTCCCATTTCTAAATTACCCATAGATTTAACCATCGCTTGTATAACAGATACAGATGATTTGGCGGTTAATCCAGTATTTTGTAAAGCTCCAGAAAATCTGGATAATACATTGGTGGCACCTTGAGTATTATCACCTATCATTTTAAAATCATCAGCAACAGAAGTTAGATAGCCAGATGTATCTGAAAATCTTAATTTTAATTTAGTGGATGCTTCAGACATTAAAGCAAACATTTCTATACCTTTTTGCGCATTATCTGTTACTGGACCTTGCGCATTACCTAAATTTTCATAAGCAATTTTCATTGCACTCAATACTTCTTCATTGCCACGACCAGCGCCTTTAGCTAATGTTAATGCCATAGCCATAGCGTTAGTTGAACGATTGGCATCATTACCACTTTTAACCATTGTATTTAATACATTTGGAATAGTGCCAAGTTTTGATGAAAATTCAGCAATAGTTTTAATATTTTCGCCGGTAATAGTTCGTGTATTAGCCAATTCTATTCCGTATTGTTGAATTTTTCCAGATAAATTACCAACTATAGTGCCATCACTATTAAACACGTTACCTAAATTGCCGGAAGCTCCTTGTAAATTTATATATGCATTTTCTAAATGTTGCGCTTGATCGGCGTGTGCTAAAAATTGTTGAGCAACTTCTAGCCCACCTTTACCTAATTTTCCAAGTACCCCACCATATTTATCTACTACATTTGCCCAGCCGCCCATTTTAGTAGTTAACTCTGTAAGAGAATCTCCCATAGTATCAATATGCTTTCCTCCATCAACGCCCATATGACTAAATGCATTAAACTGTGTGGTTAAAACAAATAATTCTGCGGCGTGAATCTTCATACTCGCAAAAGAATCACTTGCTTTATTACTATTAGTATATAAATCTTTCATACCTGCATATGCTTTTTGAACGGCATCTGTAGTTGATTTAAATGCCAATTCAGCTTTTTTAGCAGCTTCGGCAGCAGTATTACCGTAAGCTTTTGCAAATTTAGAAGCATCTTCAAGAGTTATATTATATTTTTTTGTTAACTCTATCATTTCCGGCGTAATAACTTCGTCACTCATTTAGATCCTTAACTAATTTTCTTACGTCGACGTCGAGCTGGCTTAACTTCTTCTTTTTCTTTTGCTTGTTCTTTTAGAATTGATTCGTGAACCATTTGTGATGCTGCTTCGAATTCTTCTTCAGACACTGAATATGAGTTATTATCACCAGTGAGTGATTTAACAGCTTCGGGATTAATAAATGAACCTATTAAATAACCGTGATGTTTAAATAAATCTATATTTTCATTATTATCTTCTAACCAACTATTAAACATCCAAGTTTTCATAATTGGATCCATATTTTCAATAGCCGAATCATCTGGTAACTTATGAAAAGTCTTACATAAATACCATAAAAATCTATGATCCGGTTCCTTTACGATTTTTTTATGTCCTCAAGTACTTCTTTCACCTCCTGTTCTGTTTTTAAACCATATTTAGTCTGCACTTCATTACGTAACATATTGAATTCATTATATAATCTAATAACAGTAACATCTTCCATATCATCAACAAGTTTTAATTTAAGAGTAAAATCATCGCCACCCAAAGCCAACTCGGTAGCTTGCCCATCTATCTCATAAATGGCTCTTGCTAATGTTTGACGTCGAATTTCAAAAGACGCATCTACATCATTGACGCAACCAAAAATAGCCATAGTAGCTTCTCTAGCTTCTTTTGTTTTTAATGTACGTAATGAAAATGTAACATTATCTATTTCAACCACTTTAGTTAATCTACCTATATTAGCTAATAGCTCAACGCGTTTTTTAGCGTAATCTCCTACCTTATCTTCTTTTGAAGATATGTTACGTCTATATTGTTGTAGCTCTTCGCGTTCGCCAGCCGACAATTCATAGCCTGGAGCCTGCTGTGCCGCTCTATACATAGGATTTAGAGAAGGCTCATCGGGATCGCCTACATTAAATTCTCGTAAGTGGCTTTGTGGTTCTGCGGTTTTCTTAAAAGATGAAGACATTAAAATACCTCGTAATCATTTAATGTATATATCAAATGATGCGAGGTATTTAATAATTATTTACAAACTCTGCGAGAACGCTTTCTGGAAGACCAGGGACGATTTACTTTTTCTATAAGATGATAATAATGTTTAACACAATATCCTTTGGCATCGTGCGGATTATTGCATCCATCGATACTGCATTTACGATTTTTAGTTCGAGAGACTGCCATTTTTTGTTTGGTTTCTTCGGATGCTTTTCCGCCTTTTTTGGCTTCGGACATTTTGTTTAATGTTTCTTGCGAGAAACAGTTAGTTAAACCTTTGTTCCAAGCGATTTGTCCTTTTTTACCTTTATTACCGGTAGAAATTTTCTTCTTGGTTTCTTTTGAATGATGATATCCATTAGTACCCGTGCCACCCATTGACATATTATAACCATTATTAGTAAAATAATGAGATTGATATTGTTGTATCAACATTATTTCAACTAAATCTGTATCTGCTTGTGTTTTTGACATTGCTATAACTTCGAATATAAAGTTATGAGCGCCATATTTATTAATGGCATAATGAATTGCTTTCGTGGGTTTGGCAGATTCTCTACGATGCTGGTACCAACGTCTAGTTGGTTGTACCGTTTGTCCAATATATATTTTATTGTTCAGAAGATTAGTAATTTTGTATAGATAATGCATATTTTGATACGTAAATATGCATATATTCCGGCAATCAACGAAACACAGAATTTATTAATCCCGGGGCATCCAATGCACCACGACGTAAGCCACGATCTGTTTGTTGTTCAATACCTTCAGAATCTGTCTGAAGAATAAGTCCGCGCGCTCCACCAGTTGCTGCATTAGCACCTTGAATGGTGCTGCTAATATCTTCTGCCATCCAAGACATATTATCTGTAATAAGGAAGTTATCAGCCGCATAAGCATAATCGATACCTGTAATCCATACATTTTTGATTGTGGTAACGATCATATTTTCGTTATCGCCATTCCATTTGTCATAAATATCAATATCAAAAGGAACACGTTGTGATTTAGCGTGAATAAATCCACGACTAAATGCTTCAGCAACACGTAAACGATCGTAACGAATACGACGGCAAGTGCCAGAAATATTTGTAGATTTGGTAGGAGCACTATCAATATGACCATCGGTTCCAACTTCATCAATAGGAGTAACGGTTCTATCTTCTTTAATATCGATATTTTGAATTGCACCAACAGGATTAAGACCAACACGAATAACTATATGAGTACTTAATGCTGTGCCAGTTCTATTGGCGGGAGGGCTGCTTTCGATAATGGAAC
>Ga0315288_10010674_pt1 | contig 11590 bp, 8 predicted proteins | sample YL17G11_20_MG_FD_203454 | JGI IMG/M metagenome (GOLD analysis project Ga0315288, IMG submission 203454) | Sediment microbial communities from Yellowstone Lake, YNP, Wyoming, USA - YL17G11_20 | ecosystem: Environmental > Aquatic > Freshwater > Lake > Sediment | place: USA: Wyoming | collected... | reverse complement strand
CCCTTCTTGATGGCGGCGACAGCTTTGCTGATTTTCCGGGTGACGAAGTTCTCACCCCGGCGCTCCGACTCGTGATTAAAGAGGATGCCGTTGCAGATGAACATGCCGTAGGCATCGCGGTACTGCACCGCCGCGTGATGGGCAAACACCTTGGAGCAGGCATAAATGGAGCGCGGGTGGAAGGGCGTGTGCTCATCCAGTTTTCTGCCGATGTTGCCGAACATTTCAGATGAGCCAGCCTGGTAGAAGCGGGTCTTGGGGGACTGCTGTTTGACGGCTTCCAGCAGCCGGACGGCTCCGGTGGCGGTGACATCTGCGGTGTATACTGGATTCTCAAAGCTGACGTGAACATGAGACTGCGCCGCCAGGTTGTAAATCTCGTCCGGCTGAGCCTTCTCGACGGTGCGGGCCAGGGTCAAACCGTCGGAAAGGTCGCCCCAATGCAGGTCCAGTGCGTCGCGGATGTGCTCGATGCGCGAGAGATGCGTTGATGAGTTGCGCCGGACCAGCCCGTGGACCCGGTAGCCCTTGGCCAGCAGCAGTTCGGCCAGGTAGGAGCCATCCTGGCCCGTAATTCCTGTAATGAAAGCAGTATTTGCCATGCTCCTAAGAACAGGTTCTTGGTCATTACAATGTTGTCGTGTTTTTCAGATTGACGATTTTCTGAGTGGCGTATACAGATTAAAGCACTATGGGCGTGAGCATTTTCTATCTGCTGGCTTTGATTCCCGTTGCGGTGGGCTTCATCCTCTGGATGTGCGACCGGGAGATTGTCTGGTGGGAATGGCTGCTGGCGGCGGCAGCAGGCTTCGTCCTGGCGGCGATTTTTCATCTCAGTGCGCTGATTGGCATGACGACGGATGTGGAGACATGGAGCGGCCAGATTGAGTATGCCGTATACGAGCCGGAGTGGATTGAGGAATACCAGGAGGAACACAGTATCGGCGAAGGCGACAATGAAATCACCTGGCATACGACGGAGCACCGGACCCACCCGGCCACCTGGCAGGTCAAGGCTACAACCGGCGAACGGCATTACGTCACTCCTGGATTTTTTGGGCAGGTCCGGCAGAATTTTGCGGACCTGACCGTCCAGCGCCCGTACAAATCCGGCTTCGACGGCGGCGACCCGAACATTTACGTCAGCTTCAACCGCACAGGTTTCGTTTATCCAACGACCACGACGCGGTATTTCCAGAACAAGCTCAAGGGAGCGCCGTCGCTGTTTCGGTTTACAGAATCGGAGCCGAGTCCGTCCAAATTTACCTTCAGCGGCGGTACGGGCAATGCCGTGCTCTACGACTGGCCGAAGAATCCGAATGTCTTTGCGTCAGACCGCCTGCGCGGCACGGCACCCATCTATTTTGACCTGCTCCAATTTGACAGGATGAACACCCGGCTGGGGCCGTTCAAAAAGGTCAATGTCATCCTGGTTGGGTTCACCGACGACAAGGGCGAGGATTATGGCCGAAAGCAGCAGGCCAAATGGCTGGGTGGAAAGAAGAATGACTTGGTGGTCTGCTATGGCGGCGGGAGCCTGACCAACGCGCCGTCCTGGACTTACGTCTTTGGCTGGACCGAGCGGGATGACTGCAAGCGCAACATCGAGAAATTGATGAGCGCCCAGCCGCTTGGCTCCAATGTGCTGGTGGCCGTCGAGGCGGAAATCGGGCGCAGCTACGTCATCAAAGACTGGACCAAATTTGACTACGTGGCCATCGAGCCGCCGCGCTGGGCCTACTACGTCTTTTTCAGTCTGCTGCTCGTCACCCAGGGTGTCCTCTACTGGTTCTTCCACAACAACGATGACAGCAGCGCCGCCCCGCGCAGCCCGCTGGGTCGTCTTTTGGATAATCTTGAGTCCATGAATCGGAAAGCCTACCGGGTGCCGCCCCATGCTGGCGGCGGGCACATGCTGGAGCGCAAGGTGTGGTCGTTTTTTTAAGTTGACACACGCTATTCAAGCGAATACGGTTCGCCCATGAACAACGCACTGCTGCACGCCATCTGTTCGGTTCCGTCGCGCTTCAACGAAGAGACGCAGATGGTCCGGTTCCTCCAGGGCTACGCCGCAGCCAAGGGCTGGCAGTTTCAGATGGATGTCAACCGCAACGTCCGCCTGACCAAGCGCGACCCATTGTGCTTCGCGGCCATTCCTGCGGTGGTCGCGCACATCGACACGGTGCAGCCGTTGCGTCAGGTTGAGATTTATGAAAACGAGGGCGTGGTGACAGGTTGGCACGGTATCAAGCAGGTGGGTTTTGGAGCCGACAACAAGACGGGCATCTATGTTTGTTTGAGCATCATGGATTCGGTGACTACTATCGCCGCGCTGTTCTTCGCTGGAGAAGAAATCGGCATGCAGGGCGCAAGCAAGGTGGACCCTGGCTGGTTGCGAGACATCGGCTACGTCATCGAGTTCGACTGCCCATCCACCGGCATCATCAGCTATTCTTGCGGAGGCGTTGAACTGTTTGAGAATGGAGCCACGTTCATTCAGTCGGCGTTCCCGGTCCTGGAGCGCTATGGCTACAACCAGTGGCAACAGCATCCGTACACAGACGTTAAGATGTTGCGCATGCGCTTCCCCATTTCCTGTCTGAACCTGGCTTCGGGCTACTACAACTGGCACGCTGATAATGAGTTCATTGTCGTGTCAGAATTGGAAACAGCCACGCGACTCGGCGAAGACCTGGTTCTGGCGCTGGGCACGGAGCGCTACGTGTTTGACCACGGCAAGGCCAACAAGCTGGAAGAGGCGTTGCGCCCTGTCACCGGGCTGAAAATTACTCATCCGACTGGGTTGCTCTTACCCCTCCGCTTTTGACCAGGTGGCCGATGGCCTCGGCCACGTCTTTTGCCTTCTTCTTCCTGCGGGTGGACCCGGCCTTCTGGTCGTCTTCGTCCAGGGATGGGTCGTAGTCCAGTTCTCCGTCGATGGTCATCTTGTACTTCGCCGGGTCCACCTTGCCCTCGAAGTGCAGGTACTGTGCGCCGTGGCGGTTGAGAAAGATGAAGTAACGTATGCGATTCTGCACGTGCTCCGAGTTGGTGGCGCACAGGCCGATGGCGGCGTCAACGATGCCTGCCTTTTCAAAGCTGCCCTGGAAACCCGACATGCTGGGCACGGGCTTGCTCACAGTTTCCCGGTTGCAGCGGTCGGGCATGATGACCGGACAACCCATCTCCAGGCCGAGAGCGCGGGCTTCTGTGTATACCTGGGCAGACTGGCGGTACTCCGGGTCGCGCCCCTCCTTCATGGGCCGGACAGTTTCAGCGTAGTCAATGAAGATGGCCCGCAGGTTCTTCAGGCCACACTGCTGCGTCACGAAGCGGGCGTGGTTGCGGATGTCGCCGATGGTGGCCTGCTTGGAGCCGAAGCCCTTGAACCAGACGTGGTGGCCCATCTGCCTGCGGACTTCCTTTCCGGTCATCATGATGAACTTCTCGATGCCGTGCGTCATGATGTCGTCTTCGGTCTTGTTCGTCAGGTTGAAGATGGTCCGCATTGCCGCCAGTTCCTGGCTGATTTCACAGGCGTAGTACAGCACGTCGCCGCCGTTGGCCTGCCGCGAAGCGATGCTCTTGGCCAGGTTCAGGCAGAAGGTTGTTTTGTAGCGTTTGGGCGGCGCGAGGATGGCAATCAGCCAGCCGGGATGCCAGCCTGTCTTCCAGACGCCATCGAGCAGTGGAAACCCAGTGGCCACGCCGCAGCCTGCGTCGCTGTAGATGGCTCGAATGACTTGGGCATAGTCGTCGACCAGGTTGACGCCCAGGTCTTGGTAGTTCATGCCGACGGCCAGGGCCTGCTGCAATTCCTTTATCGGGTCAATCTCCCCGAGCTTGCCCTCCGTGACATGGAAGTGGATTTTCTTGACCGCGTTGAGCGCTGACCGCTCCTTGGCGAAGAACAGGCACCGGTCCCGCACTGACTTCCAGTCCTCGGTGTCGATGTCAGCCATCCGGGAGACAAGCTCCAGGATTTCGACAGCCTCCTGCGGATTCTTGCGGACGATTCTGTCGTGGGCGTAGTTGCCCAGGATGGTGAAGTTGTTCGGGAACTTGCCGTATTCCTCGAAGTAGGACTGAAGCTGCTCAACGAGTTGAAAAGTGGAGCGTCCGTGAAAATACTCGGGCTGGATTATCCAGCCGTAGGCCATGAACTCCTGCGGCTGGGCGAGCATGCAGGCGATAATGCACTCCTGGTATTCATTAGTAAAATTAAATCTTTCCCAAGCCATTGATAATCAGGTATTTACGAAGGTTAAGTCTATTTGGTTCTTAGTAGGCATGTCAACAACACGCATTGAGAAAAGGCATCCATATTCGCAAACAGGAGTATTTGTAGGTCCATGCCCTGTTAAGAACGGAAGAGTGTGCTTCGTTCGCCGTTCAGATAACGGAGACATTGGTGGTGCTGGACGGCCAGGCCGATGCTGACCCACATTCCAATGGTGTCGGTCACAGGTTCGTTCTCAATAAGAAAATCGTCCAGGCCGTAGCCAATCAGGCTGAGCACGCTGCCGAGGGCCTTGTTCATGATGCTTTCGCGGGCTTGAAATGCCATGATGCCCGCCTGCTTGTGTTTTTTCAGATAGTTGATGGACATGGAGGCAGCGTGCCGGTGGCTTTTTTCCATGTCTGTACCCCGGTGATTTTCCTGGTAGGGGTCCAGGACATAGACCTTGTAGCTATCTTCGATGGCCAGCCACATCGGGTCGAGGGTAAGTTCCAGTTCACTGTAGAGGGCTTCGTATACAGGTCCACCTTGTTTACTCTTCCAGTCCACGATGAACTGGCCTGCCTTTATTTCGCTGGTCAGCAGCTTGTATTCAGGCGAACTCTTGTCGACCAGTGTGCCGGTCAACGTGCTGAGGGCGCTGACGGAGAAGGTGCCGTAGTCCTTGGCGCAGAGGTCGCGGAACATCTTGGCCCGAGTTTCTGGTATTTTGCCCAGCAGGTGTTTGACCAGGAAGGGCACGGCGTTGCGCCCGTTGTGCTTGACGCGCTGACTCTGCTCGACGGCGTGGCCCATCATGCAGGCCAGCATGTAAAGCCGCACCGAGCAGTCGTTGCGCCGGGCTGCGCGGGCTATGCTGTCAGCCTCCTGCTGCACGCGGCTGGTGTCCTTGGGATGCTGCGCAAACAGCGTGCGGTAGCACGCGATGTAGGTGCGGGGCATGTCTGCAATCTCAGGGTCTTCGATGAATGTTTTTTCGTATACTAGTTCGTAGCTGTCGGGCACGAGTTTGAACTGGGCGGCAGAAAGGGGCACGTGGGTCCGGCGCTTGCCCATCACGACCATGCAGCGCTGGCGGTGCGGGCAGACAGCGCACTCCATGTCCGCAGCCTGATAGCCGTCGCCAAAGCACTCCAGCGGCTTGGCGATGGACGAGGGCACCGGCAATCTGATTTCATCGAACATACCGGATAGAACCGTGTTCTTAGACAGCGTGGCTGACGCACCAAAAACGAAACGCCCCGCCAAGCCGATGCAGGTTTTCTCGGCTCCTGATGGCACGCCGCTCATCCTGCATCCGAAAACTCACCGCAAGATGGACGAGTTGCTGCTGCCCTATGTATACGGACAGGAGATGGTGCCTGAGTTCGCAAGCTGGGTGAAGGCTGCACCGAAAGACGGAGCTTACCGCAAACCAAAAACGTATCGTAATCCGCTGCTGACTACGTTTGACCCGGATGCTCCTTGGGCGGAAGTGTTGCGCCCGTCGGAGAAGTCGCCGCTCTGTCTGCAATGCGGACAGTTTGAAGCGTATCCCACGCCGGTCACGCCCTTCATGCCTGCCAGCGGCAGCGCGAACCCGCTGTTGACCGTCGTGCTCGACGGCATTTCTCGCAAGGACGATTCGGAGGGCAGGCTGGGCGCGGGCAGCCAGGGGACGATGGCTGCCATCAAGCGCATCTTCAGTGATATGGCGAGTCGCGGCGAACTGGACATCAACCGTGTCCGGTGGCTGTCGCTGACGCGCTGCGGTGGCAACGTGAACTTGAAAATCAAGGGCAACTGGTGCCGGTATCACCTGGTTGATGACTTGATGAAGCATCCGCCCAAAGCTCTGCTGGTCGTGGGTTCCCAGGCGCTGGCGCATCTGTCGCACAAGTCCAATGCTGGAGACTGGTCAGGTCGCATTCTGCGCTATCGGGGCTGGCCAGACAACTGGCTGTCTGACCCATTCTACGCGTTGCCTCGGGCGCATCCGGCAGACCCCAAAGGCAAGCGCAAGATTACCGGGCATCCTCTTTTTGGTCCTCCGCCGACAGGCATTAGTATTCCGATGATTCCGGTGCCCGCGCCTTACATGGTGATGAAGGACCAGGTGTACGAGGCGCTAAACCGGTTCAGGGACCACGTGAGAAAAGCAGTCTTGGTGGCGCGGGATGGTTGGGAGTGGCCTGAGTTCAACAAGCTCTGGTATCGCTTCACGGAGAATTTGGAAGAGGCTGAAGCCGGTCTGCGCGAAATTCTGGCACATCCGGGCATCAAGATTGCCTATGACACTGAAACCACCGGGCTGCGCGGTTGGGATGCGGAAGCGCACATTGTCAGCATGATGTTTCGTTGGCGCGACCCGGAGACAGAGGAACCTCGCTCCATTGGTTTTCCCTTCGATTTTCCTGAGAGCGCGATGTATCCGCACCTGGACCGGTTGACGCGGCTCGTGTGGAAGGTGTTGACGTGCTCAACGCTCGTCGGGCACAACCTGACGTTCGATACTCTGTATACGTTTGCGACCATCTGGGACCAGGGTAACTTTTCCTATGATGACCGCGCCGAGAACCTGCGCCGGGACCGCCGCCTCTGTGCCCTGGCTGCTCCGGGCAGCTACGATACCTGGCACATGGCGTTCGTGTACCGGCAGCAGCGGGAGCGCCTGGGTTTGGAGCACATGGCCTATCGGTTCGTGCCGGACATGGCGGGCTACGACGAAGAGATGGGCATGCTGATTGACCTGCTGCCTGACAGCCTGCAACCTGACATCCTGCCCAGTATCGACCGGCATTACCTCAACTGCCCACGCGACAAGTGGGACTCGCATCTGGTGCCTTATGTCATGGGTGACGTGGAGACGACCTATCGAACTTACGAAGTCCTGGAGAAGAAGCTGGCGTCCACGGACCAATACTCCATTCCGCTGGCGCTGCCGGGCAGCCCGAATAAATTCCGGCTGTTCACTCCGCCGAAGCGAGATTTCGTATACGAGAAGATAATGTCGCCTGCGGCCACGACGCTGACGCGCATGATGTCTCGCGGCATGTACGTCGACCAGTCCCTGGAGAGCAACGGAAAGACCAAGGTTCAGCGCGTGGCGGTGGACATGGACAGCGCCATCTTCAAGGCGCAAAACGCATTTCTGGTGCAGGCTGGACAAATCGCCGGATTGAACAAGCAGTACGTTTGCGAGCAACTGGGCCTGGCTGACTTCATGGACCTGGACCTGGACTCCAAGACGCACCTGCACAAATTGTTTTTCAGCCCGGAGTGCTTGAATCTTCCTGTATACCGTTTGACTAAGAAGGGTCGTCAGCTTTATGGCGAGACACGGGAGGACTGGCAGAGCAAAATTGTCACGGATGAACTGACGAAGAATCCCCGGTTGGACCGGGTGGAGTTGGGCAAAAAACTGGAGGCCCGCCTGGCAGAGTACGCTGCCATCGACAAGTTTACGCTGAATCAGTTGGCTGTGAAGCACGATGCGGTTAAGCCGCTGTTGGAGTACCGCAAGCTTTTCAAGCTGAAGACGGCCTACCTGAACCCGCTGATGCCGATTCAGAAGAAGGGCAAGGTCAGTCATCTGGCGCGGGACGGCTGTGTTCATGCCAGCTTCCTCCTGACGGGCACGCGGGGTGGTCGGCTTTCCTGCCGCGACCCGAACTTGCAGCAGCTTCCGCGTGACGGTGCCATCAAAGAACTGTACACGTCCAGGTTTGGGAAGCGCGGCTGCATGTACCAGGCCGACCTTTCCCAGATTGAACTGCGCCTGATGGCGGCGGCGTGCGGCGACCCCACGATGGTCAAGGCTTACTTCGACGACGTGGACCTTCACTCACTCACGGCCAGCCGCATCTTCAACATTCCCTACGAGCATTTCACGAAGGAGCACATGAAGCGCCTTCAGGACAACCATGAGGACCAGCAGGCCAAGGAACTGGACCTCAACCGCACTACGGCCAAAACGGTCAACTTTCTTACCGGCTATGGCGGCGGGGCCTTCGGCCTGCAAAACGTCCTGGCGATGAAGGGCATCTTCAGGGAGATTGAATACTGCGAGCGCATCATCGAGTTGTTTTTCGAGTCCTACCCGGCGCTGCTCAAGCTGCTCCAGTACTACAAGCGGTTCATCCTGGACAATCTGTGCGCGGTGACAATTTTTGGCCGCGTGCGCTTCTTTGAGGAAGCGGCCAGCGAGGATGGCGAAATCCGCTCGAAGGCACTGCGGGCCGGTTGTAACCACCTGATTCAGTCCACGGCTTCGGACATGATGCTCATCGCCCTGTTCGTCATCGAGCAGAACATGCGCGAGGCTGGCCTGGAATCGCTGCTCGTTTCCACGGTGCATGATTCGCTGGTGATTGACACCGTGCGCGAGGAATTGGACACGGTTCATGACATTGTATACTCGGTTTTGAACAACTTTCCGACGGTGCTGCAAGCAGTCCTGGGCGATGACTACGACACAAGCTGGATGCTGGTTCCGTTCGCAGGTGACTGCGACGTGGGCAATGACTATTTGCACATGCGCAAGGTGCCGAAGAAGAACGTCGATTGGGACAAGCTGCTGGACGACAAGGCTGCGTAGTTAAAGCGATATGCGAGCACGAGAATTATTCGAGGTTCACGGCAGTCCAATGGCTCCGACGAAGCCTGGCACCAAACCTGGCACCAAGACCCCGCCGCCCCGGCCCGGCCCAGGACAGCCGTCCAAGCCGGTGCGCTTTCCTGACCCGTTCAAGACGCCCTGGGAGAATCCTGGCACCAAGGAGAAGCCCAAAGCCTGCGGCCCGGCGCGGCGCAGCGAGAGCGTGCGTTTGAAGGCAGCCCAGGTCGTCGACAATCTGCTGGAAGTGAAGATGTACTCCCAGCGTGACCCGGACATCGGGGGCAAGCCTGCTCCGGCTGGCCGCGTGGCCAGCGCTGCCCGGCATCGTCACTGGGAGAAGATGTGCCCGAAGTGCGGTCAGCCTCATTCGAGTGCTCATCAGTACTGCCCTACCTGTCTGCCGAAAGCGGCCAGCACCGGCAGTTCCTCCATGCCTGGTCCCTCAGCGCGTTGAAGTATGCGTGTCCCATCACTGGCCAAAGCGCTGTTGACGGAGATGGCCCTGGACCTCGGCGGCGCGTCAGGTTTCGACCCGGAGAAGCAGCGCAAGATTGAGCGCGGGGAGCACCCCTACGCCAACAATCCAGCATTTCCAAAGCAGCCCGGCCCAGGCTCCTACCCGCCTGCGCCGGAGCATCCGCAGCCGGGCGGTCGTGTGCAGAACTACGCGGAGCTTGTTGCCTCTGACCAGTACAAGCGCATCGTCGCCAAGATGGCCCAGGCGCTCAATGTGCCAGTTCAGCGCATTAGCCGCCAGAACGCCATGCCCCTGATGATGCAGATGCAGCAGGCGTTGCAGCAGGCGATGCAATGGGAGGCTGAACACACCGAGGAACTGACGCACATGGCTGTCGACCTGGTGCTTGATTTTCCTGAGTTCGCAGGCATGCGCGAAGCCTACGAGAACGATACGCTGCGCATTACGGCCACCCTCGGCCAGCCGGTTGAGACGGGGGACATGAACGTCGAGCCGCCCGAGCCGGAAGAGGCCGAGCAGGCAGAGCTTCAGGTGGCCCAGATTGCGCAGGAGTTGGACTTGGAGAAGGAGAAGCGCCGCTTCATCAACATGATGACCCAGGGCGCGGCCATCAACAAGAATCACGCTTACCTGCTCATCCGCGACCGGCTCAATCAAATCAATCCGCAACTGGTCAGTGCCTACGCCATCGCCATGTCTGTCGGCGATTGGATGTACTGGGTCATGCCTGATGAGCAGTTGAAGGCGGCGATGGGCGCGGGCGAGGGCGCGGGCGGCAAGGCGCGTTTTGAAGTCGACGATGACGGCGTGCCACACATTTACGCCGAAGCCATCGTGTTCCCGGTGCTGATTCAGGAACTGGTGAAGGGCCTGATGGACGCGTTGGCTTACTTTGCCCGGCAGCAGGAAGGCACCGACCCCGAGACGCAGCAGCATGTCATCAACCAGACCGACACGATGGGCAATGAGGTCTGGGACATCATGATGGGGCCTGCCATCTGGCGTCAGATTTTGCGCATGATTGGACCGGAGAACCAGGACTTGCTGCGCTACATCTACGTCGAAATCGCCAAGCAGCCTGCGCAAGAATTCTCCCGCATCAAGAAGGGCATCTTGCAAGGCGACCCGGAGATTCGCACCTGGTTGCAGAATCTGGCGCAGGAAATCCGCGCTGAGCACAGCCCGGCTGAAGAACCGTACGCTGATAGCGGCGGTGACAGCGGTGAAGAACCATCGGGCGGAGGCGGCAGTCCCAATGAGCCGGATGACGACTGGTGGAAAAAGGAATCACTGGACCGCAGCCTGAACAGCCTTATCCGGCGTATCATCGGCTGAGTAATGCTCGGCTGAAAGTTCCGTTTCTTTTCCGCATTTTTCGCACAGGAAGACCACGTACGCCTTTTCTGCGTGGACCACGCCATGATGCGGCTCCCAGGGCAGGCCCTGATGGCAGTGAACGCAGATGTACGGTTTCTTCTCCCTCTTTTTGCGCCGGGTTTTTGGTGCTTCTATGGTGCTGGCCACGGCGGTCCACTGCTGCGGCTGTGTGGATGAGACAGACCAGGTGACGATGGACGGACGCTGGGCGATGATGCGATAGAGGCAGATGACGCCGATGAGCAGGGCCACGGAGGCGAGGCACAGCGCGATGACTGCGATAAACACCAATAAACTCAAGGGATTTTCCATATATTATTTTGTTTACAAATCCACACTCAGGCTCTACACTAAAATCCAACAATGAATAGAACCGATTTTTACAGGCTGTCCAGCGGTCAAACCGCAACGAATGAATTGGTCTGAACGAATATCACGCATCCCGCCACTCATGGAAGCAAACACCCGCATCATCGAGCTTCGCCAACGCATTGCGCAGCACAACCACGCCTATTACGTCCTCAACACCCCTGGCATCACTGACACTGAATACGATTTGATGTATCAGGAGCTTCAGGCGCTGGAGCAGGAATTTCCTGAACTGGTCACGATTGACTCGCCCACGCAGCGCATCGGTGGCCTCATGATTGGAGGCTTCGTCAAGGTGCCGCATCGGCGGAAAATGCTGTCCCTGGACAATCGTTACACGGCCCAGGAGCTTTTGGACAGCTTCGCCGCCTGTACCGAAGTGCTACTGGAGCCGAAGATTGATGGCGCGTCACTCAAAATAGTATACGAGAGCAGCAGGCTGTCGCTGGCTGTCACGCGGGGTAACGGCCACGTCGGCAACGATGTGACCGCCAATGCCCGGACGATGCCCAGCATCCCGTTAAGCCTG
>Ga0315288_10010673_pt1 | contig 11590 bp, 10 predicted proteins | sample YL17G11_20_MG_FD_203454 | JGI IMG/M metagenome (GOLD analysis project Ga0315288, IMG submission 203454) | Sediment microbial communities from Yellowstone Lake, YNP, Wyoming, USA - YL17G11_20 | ecosystem: Environmental > Aquatic > Freshwater > Lake > Sediment | place: USA: Wyoming | collected... | reverse complement strand
CCTGCGAAAAGTTGGATTGATAGCATAACATGATACCGGTTACGCACGATGAGGCGAGGTAAGTAAGCTGATCTTATAGGTTACAGTCCCAATGGGGGGCCATTTTAATCGAAAGGCGTAAGTCCTATAATAGCTCGGCCGTCATGGAAGGCTGACCTTTGAAAATGCCACACAGGAACTTCACCGGATCCGCCGGTATAGGGGTCACCAGCATTGAGCCATCTGACTCTGTTATAGATAGCTTCTGCCCCGGTTTGATGTTGAGTTTTGTTCTAATCGCCTTGGGGATGGCAATCTGATATTTTGACGAGACCAGGACAATTGGCATGGCTTTACCCTTGCCATTTTCATAGCATATATAACAGACAGCTTCATTTGATGTGTTTCTCAATTATTTCCTTGATATATTTTGGTATATCTTTTTGCAGTTCCAGGGTTCGTTGTTTTAAACGTTCATACGCAGCAATCTCGTCCCCAATCCACATAATATCCACACGACGAGCTTCTCGCATGGCTATATGAGTGTAATCTTCCGGGAAAGCCCAATAACATTTCCGGCATATGTTTGGCTTTCTCAACTCCAGCCAATTGGCGCAGTGTTCGCAGGACCACGATTTGGCGCGATTGGCAGACCCGCTAAGTAGCATATAAGCATTTGGGTCATCCCTATTTGACTCATCGTCTCCAGCAATTTCGAACGGAATGCGATGATCTATTTGGAGATTCCGGGCCTCAAATTCTTCAAGATAGATTGCACAGCGGCAGCCCTGCAGTGCCATCAATTTAGCCTTTAGTTGCTGCGCGATAGCGGTTCGACCTGAGAGCTTCGAAAATCCGACCTTTGCCGGATCACCAAAACGATATGCGCCAATACTCCGGCCATCGTTTCCGATAACCCGGTAAGTCTCCAAAGGAATGCCTTGTTCTCTTACATCACGCGCGGCTCTGGGAGGATGATTATAACCATAGGTCTGTTTTAATTCCTCGGTTGTGATAAATCCGTGCTTGAGTATATGGTCAATAACAGTGCGCGGTCGCTTGGCTTTAATTCCCTTGCACTTCCTTATGAATGCGGCAGGCAGCTTCTTCTTGGTCATCCCCGTCCCTCCCGCAAACACAGTTGCTCGCCGCGCGTATATCTATATACTACAGGTGCATTTGCCAGTTCGTCAGCGAGTTTTGGAGAGACATAGAGCGACTCGATGGTAATGTCCTTTCGACCGAGAAGCGTAGCCTGAGATGATCTGCCCGCATAAAGCTCTATTAGAGTTAGATCGAGATCACCAGGCAAAGTATCGCCATGTACCTTATCCCCGGTGCGACCATCATAGCTGACTAGATACCGAATTTGCCTGGCATTGAGAGTATTGAGCACCTCTACGAACTCACAATACTGCACGTTTTGCAAATAACGAGTATCTCGGTTTCCGCATACCCCTTGATAGGGAGGGTCCATATAGACAAGATCTAAAGGGGTAACCTTTTCCAGAATATCACGGTAATTTATCGAAGTGATATTTGTTTTCCCTTTCAAATAATAAGAAGCGCCTAAAATGTGCCGTCGCATGTTTAATGGATGCATGCCATGTCGGCGATTATCCGGGCTCTGATTAAACTGTCCGTGGGCGTTATATCGAACAGAACCTTTCACACAACGAGCCAATAAATATAGAAAGAGCTCGGGGCGTCCCGTAAGGTTGAATTCCTCACGCACACTATTGTAGAAAACTTTCGGGTCATCTAATTGTTTTTTCCAAAGCGATTCATATTGCCGGGCAATTTCTTCCGGGGTCTCAATAATAGCGCGCCACAAGTCCGCGAGGGGCTTATTTAGGTCATTAATGTGGTACTGCTCACCAAGACGGTTAACGGCCGAAGCTATAGTCATCGCGGCCGAACCCGCGAAAGGTTCGTATAGGATTTTGATATCCGTTGGGAAGTATCTAAGGATGTCTCCCGCGAGATTACGCTTACTTCCCTGATAAGGAATAGGATGTGGAACATTAACCGTTTTCATCATTAAGACTCATGTATCTTCATATGATTCCATTCATAGGAAGAAATTCCTTCCTATTCCCCCTTCTCTTCCTCCTTATGCTTCCGGCACATCTCACATCCTTCCGCGGGTTTGACTTCCGCCGCGCAGTTTCTCATTACTCTCTACCGTCATAGTGGACTGTCGCAGTTTGTCACAGTAACTTGTCACAGCTTGTCACAGTAACGGCTGGTAACTTCGGGTTGGATCCGTCGGGCCGCTGCCCACTTCCCGTATGAACTGCTTTTCTATAAGCTGCTTTAGGTCCCGTTGCAGGGTCCTGCGGTTGACCTTCAGTTCGGCTTCCATTTGATGCACGGTGCCGCTTCCCTGCTCCAGGAGAAAGGCCAAAACTGAAAGGGCCCGCTCCTGAACCCCGGACTCGCGTGCTCTCAGAAGAAGCACATCTCGTTGGATAACCTGTTCCCCTCGCGACTGCACTTCTCGCAACTGAGTCGCCAGGCCTTCGACGAAATACTCCAACCATCCGGTCATATCCATCGCGCTCTGCCGCACGCTTTTGCTGGCCTCGTAGTAGGCGGGGCGGTCTCGGTCATAATATTCGCTCAGAGTGAAAAGCTTCTTGAAATCGTATCCTTTGCGATAAAGGGCGAGCGTCGAGAGCAGCCGAGCCGTCCGGCCGTTGCCATCGCAAAACGGATGAATGTCAACCAATTGGAATTGAGCGAGCCCTGCAACCAGCACGGGATTTACTTCCGCCTCGACAGTCAGCCAGGTGATGAGTTCATTCATGAGTCCGGGCACTTTATCCGGCGCGGGCGGCGTGTAAGTCACGCGGCCGGTGGCGCGGTTCACAACATAGCACTGGATGGTTCGATATTCGCCGGGTCGGGCCTGGTTGCCCCGAACCCCCAGTACCAACTGCCGATGAATGTCTTTAATCAACTTCTCGGTGATCTGCGCGCCACTGCCCAGGTAGTCAGCCACGAGGTCAAAAGCATTGCGGTAGTTCAGTAATTCGAGCTTATCATCAAGATCAACCCCGGGCACCGACTCCCCGGCAAGAATGCGCTCGGACTGCTCAAGGGTGAGGTGAGTGCCTTCTATGTGAGTGGTGAAATGCGCCTCCCGCACCAGGGCGCGGGCCTGCATCTCAGCAATCCAGTCCACAGATAACTTCGCCGCTTCCAAGAAGCCGCGGGCGCGTTCTATCTGCGTCAACGCCGCCGTGATCTTATTAGTGATAGTAAAGTGGGGAACAAACGCCATATTTATAATTAGTCCCAACTCATTTTAATATATTTTTCGCTTTGTTGCTAAGACTCAACGGAGCCACTCCACCGTCAGAAAACTCTCCAGCTTCTTGAATTCCGGATCACCGGTTACCAGCGGGCAATGTAAATCTACCGCCAATGCTGCGGCAAAACAATCCGCCAATGAAATCGCATATTTTGCTTTGATGCTAATGATCTGTTCGATATAGGCATCGGCCGAAGCGATGTGAATTGGCAAGGCTTTAATTGCTGAAAGCATGTGAGGAGTGCTTTTGCCGCGGCGCTCAATAGTATAATACACTTCCGCCAGGTTTATTACTGACATATGAAGCTTGACTGTTTCATCAATTGCGCTTCTTATCAGCCTGCTGATATATTCCCATCCTGGTTCTTTTTGTAGAAAGGCGATAAGCGCGTAGGAATCGAGCACATAGCTACTCATGTTTAAGATCCCGCTTCCGTTCTTTTAATAGTTCGGCCGTCATGGAAGGCTCTCCCGCCAAGATTCCACATAAGTATTTCACGGGATCTTCCGGCACAGGGGTCACCAGCATTGAGCCCTCTGACTCTGTGATAGATAGCTTCTGCCCCGGTTTGATGTTGAGTTTTGTTCTAATCGCCTTCGGGATGGCAATCTGATATTTTGACGAAGCCCGGACGATTGACATCGCTTTACCCTCGCACTTTGCCACGCGCCATAGCATACGCGTTGAATTTATATATACTCTTAAATCGCTCTGTTGCAAAGCACAAAAAATGGCTTGGCAATAATTTATGGCACGGACAAGAAGTGCCCGACTTGATCCAAATAATTTGCTCGGCGGGGCGCGGCGACCCCGCCCTACAGGTGCTTTGCCACAGAGCAACTCTCAATTCTGAACCCTGAATTCTTTACTATACTGCCATTATACCACAAAATAGATAATAGTTTTACTTTCTTTGTTCGATAGCTGACTGTAAAACGAGATTAGAGAAAGCAGCATAAGCCGAACACGGCCGCATTCGCGTTGTCGCAGCATGAGAAGGAAGAACAGTAAATAGGCGGCCTGGCTAATTATCTGAATTGAGGTTGCTGCCCTATCCATCAATCTGCGTCATTCGCGGATTCTTTATGCCTCGGACACGCTTCGCACCCTTCCGCGGGTTTGACTTCCGTGGCTTTGATGCGCACGCGGCCGCCTTCTTCCAGTTCAATCACGAGTTCTTCTTTGGGCACGTCTATCTCCATCACTTTGCCGACGCCGCGGAATGTGGTAACTTTGCTGCCCACCCGCGGCAGGCGTTGTTTGGCTTCCTTATAACAGGCATATTCAAAGGCGAGGCAGCACATCAGCCGCCCGCAGACGCCGGAAATCTTTTGCGGGTTGAGCGACAGGTCCTGCTCTTTCGCCATCTTTATCCCGACCGGCTCGAACTCCGTCAGGAAAGTGGCGCAGCACAATTCTTTGCCGCAAGTCCCCAGCCCGCCGATAAGCTTGGTCTCGTCCCTTACGCCAATCTGGTGGAGTTCGACGCGGCAATGGAGCGTGCGCGCCAGCTCTTTCGCCAGTTCCCGAAAGTCCACCCGGTTCTCGGCGGAGAAATGAAACACCATGCGGGAGCGGTCGAAGGCACATTCCACGAAAATAAGTTTCATGGGCAGCTCGAACTGGCGAATCTTCTCCAATCCGGTGCGAAAGGCCTGCTGCTCTTTGAGCTTATTCTCATTGACCTTGCGCTGATCCTCCGGGTTCGCCCGCCGGAGCACCGGTTTCAGGGGAAGCGACAGCCCTTCTTCACTAACCTCGGTAAGGGGGATCTTCACCTCGGCCATCTCCTGCCCCGAGGCGGTCTCCACGATGACCTTCTCTCCCCGGCGCAATTCCAAGCCCGCCGGATCAAACCAATATACTTTGGCTGCTTTGTGAAAGCAGATACCCGCCGCATTTATCATGTTATTACACCTCAATTCCACCCCGCCCCCATTTCTTTAATCATACTGCAAATAATGCAGAAATACATCACCCTGGGGACTGTAACCTCTTCACCAATCTCACTATTTTCCCGGATTCATCGTCCGAGAACTCATCTTCCAAAATAATCTATGCCTTCGCAGGTTACTGTCCCGGGTTTACACCAGGGACAGCTACCAAACTGCGGTAGCAGTCCCTATGGCACACTCGGCCTTTATTGAAATGTAGGGGCGACCCTATGTGGTCGCCCTCCCGCGAGGGCAGTCCGCCTCAGGCGGACCCCCACCTATGGCCGTATTTTCCACTCAACGCTGAACTCTGAACTCTCAACTCTGAACTCTCAACTCTATGCCTCCTCCGCCGGCAAAAGCCCGATCACCCCCAGCACCAGTTCGATGATCTCAAAGAGTTCCTCCGCGCCGGTCCCCAAAAAGGGCACTTGCACGCGTCCAGGCTCGACGACCGCGCCTTTGATTTGAGGCCCGGCAATCGCCAGCGCGGCGCGCAAATCCCGCATCTCCAAAATCGCCAATCTTCGCCGGGCGAGTTGAAAGATCAGCATCCCGCGCTGCGCGGTAATCCTTCCCACCAGGCTCGCCATACACTTATGCTTTATTCTTACCATTCTGATGAGATTCTTAACCGGCTTTGGGAGCGCCTCGCCGAACCGGTCCCGTATTTCGTTCAACAAATCCTCCAGCAGCGTCTCATCATTCGCCGCCGCCAGCCGGCGATATAGCTCGATGCGCTGATTCAGCGCCGGCACCCAATCATCCGGGATATAGGCATCCACCGGCAAATCCAGGCTGACTTCGGGCTTGCTCGGCAGAGGCTGGCCGCGCTCCTCGCTCACCGCCTCGGCGAGCATCTGACAATACAAATCGAAGCCTATGGCAGCGACAAAGCCGTGCTGTTCCGGCCCCAGCAAATTGCCCGCGCCGCGGATTTCCAAATCGCGCAAGGCCAATTTCAGTCCGCTGCCCAGATCGCAAAATTCTTTTATCGCCTGGATGCGCTGCTCCGCAGTTTCCGTCAGCTTTTTATGCGGAGTCCACATCAGATAAGCATAAGCCTGCCGGTCCGAACGCCCCACCCGCCCCCGCAACTGGTAAAGCTGCGCCAGCCCCAATTTGTCCGCATTATCTACGATTATCGTATTCACATTGGGAATATCCAGCCCGTTCTCTATGATAGTGGTGCACAGCAGCACATCGTATCTGCCGGCATAAAAATCCAGCATCACCTTTTCTAATTCCGCTTCCGGCATCTGGCCGTGCCCGACGGCAATTTTTGCCAGCGGCAGAAGGGTATGCAAATGCGCGGCAATATGGGCGATGGACTCCACCCGGTTATACACATAATAGACCTGGCCCCCGCGCTCCAATTCTCGCTGCACCGCCTCCACAATCAGCGCGTCGGCGCGGGGGCTGGCCTGCGTGCGCACCGGCCGGCGCCCCTCCGGCGGGTCGTTTATCAGGCTCATCTCCCGCAATCCGCTCAAGGTCATATGCAGGGTGCGCGGGATCGGCGTCGCCGTCAGGGTGATGACATCCACCGTTTCCCGCAACTGCTTCAGCCGTTCTTTATGGCGCACGCCAAAGCGCTGCTCTTCATCTATGATCAAGAGTCCCAAATCTTTGAATTGCACGTCTTTCGATAACAGCCGATGCGTCCCGATTACCACATCCACCGCGCCCACGGCGAGTTCCGCCACCACCCGCTTGCATTCCTTATAAGAGCGGAAGCGGCTCAACATCTCCACCCGCACCGGATAAGGCGACATGCGCTCGCGGAAGGTGTTGAAATGCTGCGCCGCCAGGATGGTGGTGGGCACCAGCACGGCCACCTGTTTGTTGTCCATCACCGCCTTGAAGGCCGCCCGCACCGCCACTTCGGTCTTGCCGAAGCCGACATCGCCGCACACCAGGCGCTCCATGGGCGCGGGCTTTTCCATGTCCTGCTTCACTTCCATCAAAGCCGCATGCTGGTCCTCGGTCTCTTCATAGGGAAAGCCGGCTTCCATTTCATGCTGCCAGGGGGAATCCTCGGAAAACATATGCCCTTCGGCTTTGCTGCGCGCGGCATAAAGCGCCACCAGCTCCTTTGCCAGGTCTCTGGCGGAGCGCTTCGCCTTGCTCTTGGCGCGCTCCCATTCCCGCCCGCCCAATTTATTCAGCGCGGGCGCTTCCGCCTCGCCGCCGATATACTTCTGCACCCGGTCGAACTGGTCCGCGGGTACATAAAGCTTGTCCTCGCCGGCATATTTAATCAGCAGATATTCCCGCTCCGCGCCGTCCACCACCTGGCGCACGAGGCCGCCATAAATGCCGATGCCGTGATGGATATGCACCACATAATCGCCGGTTTTGAGCTGGCTCAAGGCCGTTATGGTAACCGTTTCCCGCCGCCGCGGCGCGGCGCGCGGCGCCCGCTTCCAGCCGAACAACTCGCCATCGGTGAATACTTCCAGATTTGCCCCCCGCAGCCGGAAGCCGCGGCTCAAAGGAATATGCGTGATGAGAATGTCGCCCGGGCCGGGATTAGTCTCATAACTCAGATGGACGCGCGCCACCTTCGCATCGTTCAGCAACTCGCTCAACCGTTCCGCCTGACGGCTCGCCGCCACCACCAGCAGGCCGCGCGCCTGCGCCTCCTTGAAGCCTTGCACGAGCAGCGCAACATTCGCCGCAAAATCCTCCGCCGGCCCGGATTGCAATTGAATTTCCCGCGAGTCAAACCCAACTCGCGGGAAGAAAACACCCATCCCCCCCGCGGGCTTGTTTGGTCCCGCGGGGGGTTCGACCCTTATTGTTTGTCCAAAATTAGATAATAGAGAAAGCTCAATCCTCTGCAAATCAGCCAGCTTTTCCGCCCCTTTTTCCAAGCCAACATAATGCGACGCGGGCAGTTCCAACAATAGCCCGCTGTTCAGCCGTCGCCGATATTTGGCCTCCAATTCGTCGAGAAACTTGGCATAATTTTCTTCCAGCCGGGGCGGCTCGTCCAAGATCAGCAAGGTTTCCGGCGGGAGATAATCGGCCGGCCGGCTCGGCTCGGGCCAAAGGTAGGGGAGGTAGTATTCGAGGCCGCGGCGATAAGTCATTTGAGAGAGCGCCAGCAGGTCGTCTCTCACCTTTTGCGCCAGGTGCAGCGCGGCTTCTTTCTCTTTTTGCTCCTCCAGTTGCTCGACTTGTTTTTCCAGCGCAAGCGAGATAAATGCGCAAGCCTCCTCGGTATTTTCGGCCTCCAACAACAGTTCCCGCGCAGGCAAAATGGTGATTGACTCCAATGCCGCGGTGGAACGTTGGGTCGAGGGATCGAAATGCCGCAAGCTCTCTATCTCGTCTCCGAACTGCTCCAGGCGCAGCGGCGTCTCGGAAGTGGAAGGCCAGATATCAATCACTTCGCCCCGCAGGCTGAATTCGCCGGCGCCTTCCACCAGTTCTTGCCTTTGATAGCCCGCCTTTATCAACCGCGCGGCGAGCGCCTCCCGCGCAATGCTCTCGCCTTTCTTCAATTCAATCGTGGCGGACAGCAACCGCGCCTTTGGCAAAGTCTGCCCGAAAGCGCCGTCCGGCGTGGTAACGACCACCAGCTTCTCGCCCCGCGCCAGCCGCCACAGGCCCAGGAGCCGGTCCCGCATCAATTCGCTGTCGGGCGAGATGTCTTCATACATCAAAGTATCGCGGGAGGGGAGGAGCACCAGTTTGCGCTGTAACAGGGGATTTTCCTCGCCTAGAAAAGCGCTCATGTCGTCATAAAGGTCGGCCGCATCTTTGCTGCCGGAGGCGAGGATCAACCCCGGCCGGTCCAGCCGCGCAAACAAGCCGGCCAGTGCGAAAGCCTTCGCCGCGCCTTCCAAGCCGGCCACGCGCAAAACGGAAGCGCCCTTGCCGAGCCCTTCCTCCAGATTGCGAAACTCCGCCCAACCCTCCAGGACGGATAGCAGCGACTTCATAACCTCAATGTAACATTCCGCCATTTACCCGTCAACGGCGCCGGCATAACAGTCAGGTTTTTGCATTATAAATAGTAGGGGCGACCCAACGTGGTCGCCCTCATTCTGGGCAGCCACACGGGGCTGCCCCTACCTCAGGGCAGTCCTTTAACCAGGACGGCCTTTTCTCGTTGGGCAGGAGTTTACTCCTGCCCTTTTCTATTTATGCTGTTAGGACATGCCATGGGTTCTCGCCTTTCCTCCTCCCTTTGCCCTCAAAATTGCACATAAACGGCTTTTTTGAACAACCGCCGGCTTCCAAGCTGATAAACTGGGGAACGGAAGGCGGCCCGGTTCGTCTTTCCCAATATCAATCCCTTTAGGAGGAAATAGATGAATCGAAAGAAATTGGCAATGGTTCTGGCAATAGTCCTGCTTGTGGCACTGATTGCCGCGGCCTACGCGGCTCAACAGGCGGATAAGAACAAGGGCATGGAGAAGCCCGCTATGGAAGGTATGGTCTGTCCAAGTGATTGCCCAATGTACAAAGCCATGATGGACAAACATCAGGGCATGGGCATGCGCGGCGGCATGGGCGGCGGCATGGGCATGCAACGCGGCATGGGCATGATGGATTGTCCGGTATGTCCAATGCAGGGCGGAATGCGCGGCGGCATGATGGGCATGGGCCAAGCCAGCATGGTAACCGCAGGCAACCACATCTTCGTCCTTGCCGGCAACAAACTGATGAAGTATAACCTTAATCTCGAACTGGTAAAAGAAGCCAGGATCAAGATGCCCGAACCGGGCATGGGTATGGATCGTCCAGGCATGGGCATGGGCATGGGACATCCGGGCATGGGCGGAATGATGAAGGGAAATTCCGATAAGAAAGAGATGGACAATTACCCGATGATGGAGAAGTAGAAGAGATCGTATATCCGCAGATTAGCATAGCAAGGCAGTCCGTTTTATGCGGGCTGCCTTCGCGATTTTATTTATTCGACGCTGGCAAAGACTTGTTGACAAACAAAGTTTTGATAAGTATAATGCAATTGGACGATCATGAAATCAACTGCAAGATGACGGAGGCGTCTCGTTCGTCTAACATGTTTGATATGTAACTCGTGATACGGATGTGTTGGATTCAGAAGTCAGGTGCTTTTTTTGAATTTTGCAGGCAGGAGCGGTATATTGAACTATACAATCGCTTTCCAAATAGGCAATCTCCCATATATCTAAAAGGAGGCGAAATGCTGGAGATTCAGGATGGCCTTGAACAAAAGGAGAATCGCGTATTAGTTGATCTGGACTTCCCAATTCTTGCCTGTCATGCGGCCATTGAATTAGATAACCTCATCGTTGGCCGTGAAGATCAGTTAATTGCAGTTCAAGAACTCGCGCCGCGCATCATTAGCTCACAGTCAGCACCAGATAAGGTAGGTCTTGAATTACTATTCGAGCGCAATATGAATCCGACTGATGCAGTAACCTTAAATTGCGCCATTCGCGACTCGAAACTGGTAAGCACGGAACTCCAGACAGTGGAGGAACTGGTGGCAGAAGTCGAAAGAATTCGCGAGACTTTGGAGCAAATTGTAAATGATCCTTCGACTATGAAATGTAACCATCTCGATACCGTTAAAAAGATGCGAGCGTTTTGTGTGGCATTATCGAAATATGCTGCTGCGCAAAGACACGCAGTTTATCAATGGAAGCCAAGACATCCATATCGAAGATGACAAAATTATATGCGCGCTTCAAACATATATACAATTGATACAAATCGGCGTGCAGGGAGATGAGTGACTGTGATTCCATCATATGCACTTAAACGAGTGCGCTATGCTCGTAAACGGTTGCAGGTTACACTTGAGGAAATTGAGCACCTAAAGGAATCGGAATTTCCATACCCTCAATCGAAAGCTGCCTTATGGAATCTAGAGGCGTTTTTCAAGCGTAGACTAGCCGAGATAAAAGCCTTTGATGATCAGAAAACTGAAGATGTGACTATTGTCACCCAAGCCTGTTCCATATCACTCTATTCCCTATTTATGTATCTTCCCATTCTTGGCTTTATTTTACGCTCAACGAATGTTCGGAACGCGTTTGAGGTGTATAGGCCTTTACTCAAGCTCGCGCGGGAGGTGCTTGAACCACTGATACCAGAGAAAAATAGACGGACTCAGATAATCCTCTCCTCGGAATGGGACTATTCACCATTCATGTATTCTGCGCTACCAGATCTCCCCAACTTCCTACTTAGTGGCCTACCAGCACCTGAATCTGGCAACCCACTTCTCAGTCCCCTCGCTGGGCATGAATTGGGACACTCTTTGTGGCAGCAAAAAAATTGTGATGCTGAATTTATCCCAATAATCGCGAACAAGATCATACAATGTATCAGAGATCGAAGGCAAGAATACAAAGA
>Ga0315288_10010672_pt1 | contig 11590 bp, 28 predicted proteins | sample YL17G11_20_MG_FD_203454 | JGI IMG/M metagenome (GOLD analysis project Ga0315288, IMG submission 203454) | Sediment microbial communities from Yellowstone Lake, YNP, Wyoming, USA - YL17G11_20 | ecosystem: Environmental > Aquatic > Freshwater > Lake > Sediment | place: USA: Wyoming | collected... | reverse complement strand
GATATCTATCAGACTTGCTATCAAAGTGCATTAGCTGATTGGGTAGATATTGAAATTGGCAACAGGAAAGAAATGGCTCGTGATATGGCTACTGACTATGTTGAGGAAGTAATTACTTTTGAAATAAGTAAAACCTCATTGCATGAGCTCATTCATAGCATATTTCCTCATAATGATTGTGATGCATGTGAAGAAGAAACAGTAGAATCAATAGTTGAACAAATGGTAGACCCACCAGCCAATATCATTGAACTTTAACCCTTGAAATGTAAGTGAGATATTATGAAAAAATTAATTTTAAAGAAAATTTCCTACAAAGACCTGGTATTAATAAAAGCAAATGCAAGAAGTGTGGATAATTTGAATTCCGAAGATTCTGAACAGATTAAAACAAATATTGAAGCTAATGGAACCATAGATACTCCTTTAGTGGTTAAACCCATAGGGAAAAACAAATATGCAATAATTCAAGGTCAAAGAAGATTTTTGGCTTTTAGTAGTTTACGAAAACAAAATAAATTGAGTATTGATGAAATTTTATGCTTGGTAGGAGATTTCTCTGATAGTGAAATTAAACAAATGGGAATCAATGAAGCAGCAACAACAGTGCTCATTCCATTTAGAGATTTGGCTCAAGCAATAAGAGAGCTAAAAGCTAAAGATTACCCTGATTATGAATCAAAAGCTTTTGCTAGAATCATCGGGTTGTCAGAAGAATTAGTTGAAGATAGTCTGAATTTAGAAAAACAGTTTGAGGAATTCTCAGAAAATCTAAGCCCTGTAAAGATAGAAACACGAAAACTAATTTTGAGATATTTTGAATGCCCTTGTTGTGGCAAAAAAGTAAAACATTCTTGTAGGAAATAGAAATGAAAACTTTAACAATTGAAGAAGGAAAAGATTGGCATTATAAAATTCTTCTAGCAAATAGCGTTCTAATTAAAAATTGTCTAGACCCTAGAGATTTGAATGTCACAAGAGATTCTATTAGCAAATGTCTCCAAGAAAAACTTGAAATACCAAACTATCAGGCTAGAAATTTAACAAGAATGCTTTGTTTTATTGCAAGAGGTCTATCTTTCCCAGAAACTTTTCATGAAAAAGAAGAAATGATTAGAATAAAATCGAACCTGAAAAGATGGACTGCCGAAGAAGATGTTTTTCTCAAAGAAAATTATGGCAATCCAACAAGGTATCTGGCAACTTATCTGAAAAGAAATCCCATAATAGTAAGAGAAAGACTTATCGAGTTGGGATTAAATCGTAGAGCTTATCTGTCTACTATTATAGATGCAGAAATGAATAGAATTCCTTTTAGAGACTTGGATTTAGATTCTCTTGATATTCTCAAAAAATTTCTAAATTTGTCAGGAATTTGTCGAAACTCACATTATGAAATAGTTAGAAAATATAAACGCTTGAGTATGATACAAATTCGAGGAATTTTATATGAAATTTTTGGTATAAAAATCGATGAGAATCTGATAGGAAAATATAGAAAATATTTGTTAAATTTAAAAGAGATACCAGATGATGAGGAATTGCACAGAATCTCTGAACAAAATCTTAAAAAACTAAGAAAAGAACGAGTTAAAATTGGTTGCTCTCATCCAGAATTGCCAGACAAAGATTTTCCTTGCTTAACAATTTGGCAAAGAAAGCGAATTGAAAAATACCTTATAATAGGACTTAGTTTAAGAGATACTAACTTGGCTATCCAAGTAGATGGGTTCAAAATTTCATATGGAACAATTCAGAGTATCAGAGAAAAATTAAAAAAAGAAGGCTTCTTACCAAATAATAAAAAAATGAATCTTAGTGTTCAATCTTTAACTTTCTTAAAAAAATCACAATTACATTAAAGGTATATTTAAAACTTATATAGTTCGGGATAAATATGGTAAGTAGACAAGAGTTGCAACAGCCTGAGAACCCAAGTGAACGATATCCATTAGAACCAATAATCTTTAGATGTAACCATTGTCATACAGATTTTATTGATTGGAAGAAGTTCCTAAATCACATGGAGAAAAGTAATCACAGAATCTGCTATAAGTGTGGATATTCATGTGGTGGAATGGTAGAGTATCTACGTTCAGAATATATAGCTATCAAGATAACTGATGGGAATGTTGAATCATTCAATTATAAACACATGGAATGTCCTGTGAGTAATCCTTCAAAGAGAGTGAGAACATGACAGAATTAATTAAGAATAACAAGTATGAAATTAAGTGTACTAAAGCAGATGGAGAATCTGTAGAGATACAAATTACCATCAAAGGTGATAAGCTTTCTGATGAAGAGATGGCTAATCTGAATATGACCATAAGAAAGATACTTTATGCCTTTGACAGAGCAGACTCAGTTAGTAGCAGATATGGAACTGCTGACAAGAAAGGTAAGGATTGAAATGGGAAAACTTAAACAGAAAAATTGTGTTCATTGTGGAATCAAATTTGTGCCCAAAGAACCTCACTGGATATATTGTGAGAATTGCCAAGATAACTATGAATATGCACCTTATTATCCTGCTGAGAAAAGAATAGTTAAAAAGAGATAAATGGAGAGGAATGAGTAATGGCAGAGAATAATAGACCAATGAATCCCTGCACCAAGTGTGGGAATTCTAAATGGATTAAATGGGCTGATGGACAGAATTATACTTGTCAAAATTGTGGTAACTTCTATTTGAAGAAACCAGTTAAAGTAATAGGAAAATTAGGAGAATTAAAAGATGAAGCAAAAAGAGAAAGAGAAAATACTTAAAGAATTACATAGAATAGAAGAAGAAAGGAAGAAAGCTGGAAAAGACCCTAACGAAACCATTTGGAATCCTAGTAACCCAAGTTATAGAAACCTTAAAAGAGAAATGAAAAATTGCAAAGATTGCACAGTAAAATCGCCTTGTCCTGAACATGAGAAAAAGATTGATGAACTTCTCAGGAAAACAAGGACAAAGGAAACTGATATCTTAAAATGGAGGAAAATGATATGGTGGGTATGGTGGACAAATGAGCCTAAAAGTAATTGATGTTTGTGACTATTATATGGATTGCCCTCAAAAGAAAAGAAACTTGCTTTATAGCATAGTTTCAAGCACCTGTCCTGAACGATGTAAGAAAGAAAATTCTCATAGTTGTGGATGGTATCAATATAAGAAAAGGAGAGAAAAGAATGCAAATAAACAAAAACAAATTTAAGGAAATAAAAGAAATAGATGAGCATACAGCTTTTGGATGGTTAAAACTTTCTGAAGCCAAAGTTAGTCCAAATAATATTAGAGGAGAACTTAGCAAAGCAGACATAGACCTAATTCAAGTAACTCTTTTGCCATCAATAAAAGCCTTAGGAATGTCTCAGCTTCCTCAAAGCACTCCTGAAGGTGAAATCTTCGCTGGTTCCAGAAGACTCAAAGCATTTGAACTTTCAAAAGAAACTTTTATTCCAGTAATTATCAAAGATGCTAATGCCAAACTTCAGATGGCTTTATCATGGTCTGAAAATAGAGCTCGAAAAGAAGTTGAACCACTAGAAGAAGCCAAACATTTCCAAAAAATGATGATTTCAGAGAAACTTTCTCAAAGAACACTTGCTACTCTATTAGGTTTCAATGATAACACTTATATCTCTGAAAGAATAAGAATACTGGAAACTCTAGGTGATGCGAGTCGCATCACTTCAGAAAGAGGTCTAACTAAAGAACAAGAAAAGAAATCTATGACCATAGAGAAAGCCAAGGTTCTATCACGAGACTGGGTTCCTCAGAAGACAAGAGAGAAACTTGTCAAGAAAATCAAGGATGAGGGACTTAGTCATCAAGAACTCCAGAGAGAACTAGGAAAGGGTAAAGTTGTTCAGACTATCATAGAGGAAGAAGAGAAGCCTGAAGTCAAGAAGCAACTTGAAGCAAAGTATGGTGGCGAGAAAGCATTTGAGACTGAACCAGAGAAAGTCTTAGAAGACCAAAGACAAATGAAAGGACTTGCTCCAAGTTTAACTAAAATAGAACTTCCTTCAGAGAACTTTGAGACTGATATGGAGAAGATAGATGTTCAGATTCATCCAAAGGTAATGCAAAGAATAGTTAAATATTTCCTAGATAAGAAAGGACGCTATGTTGCTTGTGAAGTGGTAGTCACAGGCGAAGTAGCTAAATCAGAGAAGGATTAAGAATGCCTAGATATTGGCTCTCGGGTGAAGAGAAAAAGCTTCTGTGGAAACTTAAAGGTAAAGAAATTAAATCTGACAGTGGAGACTATTGGGCTCATCTCATTCCTCGGACAGACAAAGAACTTAATTTCATGATGGATATGATTCCAGACAATGCTATTGAGGAAGAGAGAAGTGATGAATCTTTCTCTTGGGAAGAAAGCCAGTCTAGAATTCTACCAGATGGAACTAAAGAAATCCGTAAAACAATATATCAGGCTAATCTTAAAAAGTCAACATGGTATTTCATAGCTGTTAGTCCATTTACAATTCATTGTTTACCTGAAGGTATTCCAAATAATAGATATGAAAGCAAGGATTGGGTTCCTCAAGTATTTGATGTTGCTAATAACACTTGGAGAAAGACAAGTGAATGGGAATGTGAACATTGGGATGAACTTGTAAATTGCTCTTCTTGTAAGCATCCAACAATTCCACAATTTAATTGCAATGTCTGTGGAGAATCTTTAACTCAACCCTTGATTGATACAGACAAAAGGGTACTCAACCTTATTTGTATACTGCCTGATACAACAGACTTTGATACTTCAGAACAAGTTGTATCTGAAGAATATGAAGAACCAGAAAAGAAAGAATCAGAGACTTCAGAACTTGAAGATGTTATAGAAGAGAAAGTTAGTGAAGTGCCTATAGAAAGGGAAGAAGATGAAGAAACCAAAGATACCTCAGTCAGTTAAGGAAATAGATACTAGAGTTGCAGAGATTACTGAAGCAATACAGGAAGAGACTAAAAAGATAATTGCTATCAAAGAAGAACTTGAAATAAGAACAAAAGAATCTGAGAGAGCAATTAGAGAACATGAAATTCTCATTGGAGAGTATAATCTTATTCTCAAACACTATCGAGAAGAAAGAATCTTGGTAGCAAATCCATCAAGTCGAAATGGGAGGAATAAAGTTGAAAGCAAAGATTGATAGAGAAAGGAAAATGGTAGTTCTAACAGTTGAAGACCCTCGTGCTAGAGAAGGTCTTAATGAAGAGATGCCATTTGATTCTTGGTTTGAATTCTCTAAGAAAATATCAGAGAAAATTGCTAGAAGCCATAGGTGTTAGAACATGGAATCTAAAGATAGTGATAACTCTGGGTTCGATATTTTCAAGTTCATTGAATATATAATCACAACCACACAATCACATTTCTATAAGGGATTGTGTCCATGTGGATTCTTCTGTAAAGAATGTCTACGCATGGCAATTGCTGATGGTGGTTGGAAAGCTGGATTATCAGAACATATCCAATGCCACACTCTTTTAGGAGGCAAGATATTCATGTGGCAGATTCTTCATTATGGATGCACATCTGGTAGTGAAGAATGGAATAGAAAGAAAGACAAGAATATTTGTATTTCTGTTTGGAAGTCTCCAGTATGAGTAGTACATATCGTAAGAAAGGATGTCCATATTGTGATGTGGACAAAGGAAGTCTTTATCCTATAAATGCTATGGAAGAGAAAGGTTGCTTCTACTGTAAGATATGTGAACATTGTCATGACCCTATCATTATCTACAAATATCACAATGAACCTACTAATGATGAGATTAATGAGATGACCAATTGGGCAATGACTACATTTCAAGGAAGAATCCCTGACTTTGAACGTGTTCATGTTATTGACCATTTCTCTATGGAACTTAGACCATTAGCCAGAGCTAAACAGATAACGAAGACCAAGGTTGTTTTCAGTTGTCCTATTTGTAATAGGTTCTTTCCTTCATCAGAAATGTTAAAGTCTAAAGAAGGACTTTTTGTTTGTAGAGATTGCATGATTAATCTTCCTGACAATTCTTTGGACAGTTATATAACTAATACTAACATTGGAGAAGAATCATGGAAGCCTGAGACAGAAGCTAAATATGAACATACACAACAAGTTGATGAAGATGACGAAGAAAGTTGAACTAAAGTTTGCAGAGAATGCAGTAGAGAAAACTCTTAAGCAAGCTATTAGAAAAGCAATGGAAGAACAGTATAAAGAGCAAGACAAAGAAATAGTTCATGAAGTATTAGGCAAACTCATGCAAGATTGTAGAATAGAAATTACACCAAGTAGAAGGATAGAAGATGTCTCAATCTCCAACAAGAATAAGAATGAGAAATAAACCCAAATGCTTCTTCTGCCAGAGTATTCTAGAAGCTGAAGCTGTTACAATCAATAAGGGCATAAGTCCATATTATTCTCTAGCTAACAATCATCCTGTCAATATTAATGTTCTACCCGATGAGATAGTATTAGAAGTAAGATGTCCTAGATGTGGAGCTCATGGAGATGCATTAGGAGATTATGCATCTTACAAAGGAACTTACCATCATCTAAAACCTATAATTATTGAAATCCGAAATGTAATTGTGAAAAGCTTAGTTCATGATAATACTGTAATGAATTCCTCTATGTTCAATCCAAGTAGGAGAAGTAATTAATGACTGCAATTGTTTTTATTCCATCTTTTCCCAGAGCTGATATTATGAGTGAATTTAAACGTATATTAGAAATATATCCATACGTGAGAGATAAAACTGTAACTAAAGATGGTGTTTATATTCTCCTAGAAAACGATAATGAATTGTTTGAACGAGTACAGATAGAAGAATCTGCTAAGTTATCTGCTAAAGATGACATGAATAATCCATCAAGGAGGAAGAAATATTGAGTGATAACACCAACCCATATATCAAAAAAGAGAGACGAGATAAGATAGATGCATATCTAGACCCAATGATTAAAGAAATTAACCCAGAGAAAGCACCTGAAGAAGTAAGTTATATAATACTGAAATTACTTGTTAAAGGATTGCCTATAGATGTGAGAGGAGGAATCCTTGCTCAAGGCGTTATGACAGAAACCTTAGCTAATTACCAGCAATTTATCTTTATGCCAATGGAGAAAAGAATACTTCTACAACGGTGGATAGACCCAGATGGAGCATGGACTTAAATGAAATTTAGAGACATGGACACATTAATCTTTCTATGGCAAGAATATGCTAAAGCTCATGATGAAGATTTGACAGTAGGTGCTCAAGACCTTAAGAAACAAATCCGAATATTTGTATTATCTTTACCAACATTTAAAGAAAATGAACTAAAGACTAGGTCCCCGTTGGAACGACATGGTTAACCTTGTTGAAATAGTTCAACTTTAGAGGATGGTGATAAGATGGATTTTAGAAAATGTAAGCTATGTAAGGGAACAGGAAAAGTAAAAGGAGAAGTCTGCCCTAATTGTGGTGGAAGTGGATGGACTAAATAGGAGTGAATAATATGAAGAAATGTCCTGTTTGTAAAGAAAGTGTTCAAGAATGGGAATCTCTCTGCAAAACTTGCTGGAAGAAATTTGAATTATTCATGGGCAAGAAACGAGAGGAAGATGAGCTGGTTGAAGAGTTAAAAGGCAAAGCTAAGTCAGCTCTAACTGATATGATAAGAGAATTTTGTAAGCAATGCAAATCACTGAATAACAGCATTGATGATGAATCTTGTAAAAAGTGTGCATTTGCTGAAAAGGAAAGATTAATTCGAGCTTTTTTGAGTTGATAATATTTGAAGTATGTGGACTTAATCAAAGACCCAAAGCTCCGTAAAACTGTAGAATTGATGCTTTATGATTGGGGATATAAGCTTAAGTTTATCCCTGGGTCAATGACAGGAGTTCATCATGCTAAAGATGAAAGGAAAATGGGAGGACTTAGCAGACACATTGAGAAAGTATGTTGGTTTGTAACGAAGAGTTCAGAAGCTTTCAAGTTGTCAGATGAAGACAAAGATATCCTTCTTGTATGTGCTTACTTCCATGATATTAGTAAAGTTAGAGATACCAAAGTTCTAGAGAAGTTAACTTATTGGGGAAAGAAGATTTTAAGAAAAGTGGAAGTAGTTAGAGAAGTTAATGATGGAGATAGACATCCTTTTCTAAGTTCAAGTATGGCTAGAGAATATTTAACTAAAGCTGAAGTGGATGCAAGCACAATAGGGATTATAACAAATATCATTATCTGTCACATGAACCATTGGTATCATCCTAGATATCCTCTTCCAGAGACACAAAGAGAGAGGATGTTTGCTCTTGCAGATTATATAGTCTCAAGAGAAGAATTCAGTGTGAAAAATAAATTGGGTCTCAAAGAACGCCTAAAGAGAAGATGTTGCAAAACAAAGGGGTATCCATGAAAAGAGTTCTAAGATTCAATAAGCTATGCCCTTTTTGTCCACAAGCTCAATACAGGTATTATTACAAGACTTGGGATGGGTTACTAAGACATGTTCACAAAGAACATCTTAAAGTCATTTCAAGAAATAGAGGTTATGAGAATAGTTGGGATTCTTTTGGATACAAATGGAAAACTGGAAAATTAATATATATTAGAATTTATGATGTTCTCTACTCAAAATTTCATGATATGGATATAGATTCTCCTAACGTATGTGATAAGCTTCTATTAGCCTATGTAACGGACAACCCTTCATTTAGAAGCATAATAAGTAAAGAGTTGAAAATATGACTGTTGAAGTTCTTTCTAAGCTTTGGGATGAGAAAGCTTTCAATCCATCTGTACGTCATCAATCAAAGGTTGTTCCCAATCTTCAGAAAGTTATTGCAGAAAAAGTAGAGCAAGATGTATTCTCTAAGTTTCCTGAACTTGTAGCAGGAGATATACAAGTAGATATTATGGATAGTATCCATATTGATATGATTGATATCTATATTAGATGGAAAGTATGGATGCCAGTAGGAATCAGACAAGATGTTGTCACTTTGGAAAATGTTAAGACTATTATAAGGATGCAACTTTCTTCAAATTTATTAGAAGATTATCCAGATGCTTTCTCTATTCAGTTTGGGGAAGCATTAGATTTAATGGAAGAACAGATGGAAAAGGTCAAATGGGAATTCGCTAAGAAAGGAATAGACCCAAATACTGTTGCTCCAGCTTTGAAGAAATATAGTTCAACTAATACAAAGATTGTGAAAGTTCCAATCTTACATAAAGGCAAGGTATTTCCATGAATGAAGAAATTAATCCTTCTAGCAAAAAACAAAAGAAATATGTATATGAAGCTTACATTGATGGCTCAGGTGTTTGGATGGATGAGAATGGAAAGCTACAAGAACCTCTATATGGTTTCCTAATAACAAAGAAAGGATTATTCATGGACATTGATTCTACAGTAATTAATCCTTATCCTCCTGTTATAGTTCAAGCTACTAATAAGACAACAAATAATCAAGCAGAATATCTAGCACTAAAAGAACTTGTTGAATGGTTGCCTGATGGTTCTATTGCTAAAGTGTTCTCTGATTCAACTTTAGTTGTTGCTCAGTTAGGAGGAGATATTAGAGGAGAATATGTTAAATGGGAATGTAGGCATCCAGAACTAAAGGTTCTCAAAGCCAATATTGAAGCTAGAATCATAGAGAAAGATTTAACGATTCATCTGGAATGGCTCAAACGAGATTACAATAAGTTTGGTAAAGTTCTTCAGGGTATAAACGAGAGAGCAGCTTACAAACGGAGAACAAAGAAGTGACAGAATCTCATATTTCCAATTCTAGGATTAAAGATATGTACAACCCTTCATGCAGATATTCAGAAGTAACTCAGATTCCATACGATGCTATTTACAAGACTATAGTAGAAGCAGCTAAAGTATCTGCTGCGATGAGAGATTTTTATATAATAGAAGCCTTAGAAGTTCCTAAGAATGTCAAAGAATATAATCCATCAAGGCGTGATGCATATTGACAAATCCATCCAAAAGAAATGAGAAAGCTAGGTTCTTAATCCACATTGGCAATGGATTTATAGTGGATAGCTACTGTATTAGACTTGATACTCTTGAACCACCAATGTTTGGAATAAATACTCCAAATGATTGGTTGATGGAGATGTGTTCAGATTTGATACAGATTAAGAATCCAAATGATTCTGCACATTACAAGTCTTTTGTTGTAGAAATAGAATTAAAGAATCTGACAAGAGCTCATAAGTATGATGGCTCAGTTGCTACTTTAGCTTTGAAAGCTAAAAGAGAGAAAGAATGGATGTCACAGAATAAGGATACTAGAATCAACCCATCTCAAAGGAAGTGATAAGAAGTGACATGGATATGTATTAGAAATATACCACCTGATTTGTATGGTATAAATCTAGAGAAGTGGAAGAAAGAACAGACTAGAACTCTCTGGGTCAAACGGGAAGTTCCCAATGACTTACTTGAAGATTATGTTAAGAGAGGAGCAAGAGTAATCCAGACCAAAGACTTAACCACTATTCTAGAAGAACCATCAACAAAGTCAGATACGGCTGGAAAGATATTCAAAGATATTATTATCAAAGACAAAGTTGATGATGAAATCTATAACGATTTACTAAAGAGTTTTGGATGGAATCCTCAACAAATTGGTAGACCCACATTTGCTTATTATTCTGCATTAGATGAACAGAAAGTTCAAGCTCATTTCATTGTTATCCAGAAAGGAATAAAAACAATAAAGACAGAAACGAGAATACTCAAAGCAGGGTCACAAGAAATAGTTTACATCTTGGCTAAGAAAGACCCTATTAACGGTCTTATTTCAGTCTCTTATATTAGACAACCAAATGGAACTTATACGTATGATTCAGCTACTCTTTCTCGTAAGGAAGAAACAAGGAAGGATATAGATAACAATCCTGTTCTCATTGAGAAAGATAAGATACCAGAAATTTATAACTTGCCAAGGATTCTAAAGATAGATGAAGCTCGTATAAAGAAGAAAATCTTTGAGGATGATTAGAATTGTGCACAGGCTTATCTATAGGTCTGAATAAGCATATCAGATTAGATGATATAACTAAGGAAAATACTAAGACATTCTTTCAAACATTGGCTAAGGCAGGAGGCATTGAAGTAAAGCTTAATTCAATGAATAAAGTCATTGCCGTTCGTAGAGGATATGTCCATGAAGATATTGAGAATCCTTCTACTAGAACAGGCAAAGAAGCCTTCTTTGAAGTATCAGCTTCATTCCCTTTAAACATTGCTAAAAAAGCAGAGATTGCTCAATTGATAGTTCAAGGTATGCTCCTAGCTCAAACACCTATAAAGGACATAGGAAGAATTGAAAACAACAGGATGGTAGTTGCTTGGAGACTAAAGATAAAGTAGAAACCGTTTTTACCAAGTTTCCATGCCCAAAGTGTGGAGTTTATTATGAGCCATATCTAACTCGTCATGATGGCAAAGCAATGTTAGAATGTCCTGAACATGGATTGTTTGAAACCTCAATTGCAACCTCTAAACACTTTAGAACATTCTGTGCCAAGCTAGGTTCTGCTCCCAATAGAAGTCCAACATATTATACGTCTTCTGAAGATAAA
>Ga0315288_10010670_pt1 | contig 11591 bp, 13 predicted proteins | sample YL17G11_20_MG_FD_203454 | JGI IMG/M metagenome (GOLD analysis project Ga0315288, IMG submission 203454) | Sediment microbial communities from Yellowstone Lake, YNP, Wyoming, USA - YL17G11_20 | ecosystem: Environmental > Aquatic > Freshwater > Lake > Sediment | place: USA: Wyoming | collected... | reverse complement strand
CGGGGTCTACGATTTTGATCCCTTGGGCTTTTTCGTCGTCGGTGGGGTCTGGGAACACCATGATCCGGACGTCGAAATGTCTGTCGATCCCGTCGGCCATGGCGGCGTCGGTGCAGCGTTCACCCGCGAGGTCCCCGTCGAATGCCAGGACTACCCTACGGATCTTTTTGGCGTCTCGCTTACGGCCGTGTAGTAGCGAGACCTTGTAGTCGCTCCAGTTACCAGTTCCAAGGATCGAGAGCGCGGGGATCCCGTGGTACAGGAGCCGCAGGGCATCGAATTGACCCTCGACCAACACGACGGCGTCGGACTCCTTGACCAACGGGTAATCGAACGGGAACAGTATCCTCTTGGAATCGAGACCCGCGAGATTCCGGACCTTCGGGAACACCGAGAAGTCCCGGGGGTCGATCCTGGCCGCCATGCAGCCCTTGTAGATGTCGTTCATGTAGACGGGCCACAGGATCCGATCGGCCTTGGAGGCTTCATCGAACCACCGGTAGCTCGGGATTGTCCCCAGGAACGGCCGTGGTAGCCCTCGCCATACTGAGTTGTCCCAGGGCTTTACAAGGTCCGGTTGTTCGGGGACTCGGGTATCCAGGGCTCTGAATCGCTCCAGTTCTTTCGTCAAGGCCGAGAAGTCTTGAAGCTGTGGATCATCGAGGTCCAGGTGCTTGAGGTCCAGGCGGTCCGCGTAGAGGTTGAAGGGACCCTTTTGGCCGCAGACCAGGCAGTTGAGGCCCCCGGAGGTTCGAGAGATCCCTAGCTTCCGTTTGGTTCCAGAGTTAGGGTGGAATGGGCAGACGACGTGGATCCAGTCGCGCCGGACCTCGTAGTCGATGCTGCGGCGTTCAAGCTCCGCCGTGATGAAGTCTTCGACCTCGCTCATGGACTTCTTTTACAGGATCGGTCTGATGGGATCTTGTCGTACCGATCCTGTAAAGAGACCTCATGGACGAAGCCCACGAGAAGACCCGGACCCTGGCGGCCCGGAACCTGATCGATAGCCTCCAGGACGCCAAGTCCTTCGAGCCGTGGCACTGGGCCTTCAGGGCCTCGGGGTTACCGCTCTGCCAGCTACAGGTCGTGTGGTTCGAGATGGACGAGGTCCTCGCGGAGCTGCCCCGCCGTGAGCAGTCGTACATGAGTGACTTCTTCATGGCGGTCGGGACCGCGGCCCACACGGTCACGCAGCGGTGGCTTGGTCGCATGGGGATCCTGTACGGCAATTGGAAGTGTCCGGTCTGCGATGCTGTCTACAAAGATCGTCTTGGGATTCAGATGTGCGACGGGACACCTTCTATCACCTGGGGTCTGGACCTTCATCCTCCGACCGAGACCGTCTACGAGGAGTTCGCTTTCGACGACCTCCCAACCGGTCACTGCGACGGCCTGATCAAGCTCCCGGGCATGACCCCCGGGGACCGAGACTTCGTGCTCCTGGAGGTCAAGACGACCCAGCGGAACAAGATCCAGGCGATCCAGTCGGGGGACTTTGCCTTCAACTACAAGCTCCAGGTTTCGATCTACGCGGACAAGCTGCGGGCCAGGGGCTACAACATCGTGGACTGCTTGTTCGTGTTCGTCCCCCGGGACTATCCCCGAGACATGGCGACGGTTTGGTTTTATCCGGCGACGGCCAGAAGCTCGACGATCCACCAGAACATGATGCAGGAGTATGAGGCGACCTTGAAGGCCATCAAGGACGAAGACTTCGCCGGGATCTCAGGGATCTGTGGGAACCTTGAGGATGCCCGTAAGTGTCCCTACCGGGTCAGTTGCTTCTCACCGAAGGCCCGGGAGATCTTCGCGGACAAATACCAGCGGTGCTTTCAGACCCATGAACCCTTGGGATCCTCGGGCTACCCGATGTTCCCACAATCATAGGAGCTACCATAATGACCGATCTTCGAGAGCGTCTCGCAGATCTCGCCCATGAGCAGTGGTCCGGCTGGATGGGCTGGATGCTACCGAAGTTGTCCCAACCGGACGCCGCCGACTGGATCGCCCGGTGGACCCGTCAGATGAAGACTCCCTATGCGGAGCTGTCCGAGCGCGAGCGGGATAGCGACCGCCGAGAAGCCGACCGTGTTCTAGCGATCCTCACCCAAGAAAGGATTATCCCATGAGCTTTGTAGAGGTCCCGCTCCCATCCGTCGAGCAGCAAAACCAGATGATCGAGAAGGCCACGACGGACCTCAAGGCCGTGATGTTGGAGTTGTTCGCCGAGGAGGAGCACAAGCCCTTCCGCCTGATGGTCAAGACCTTGTTGCCGCAGTTGAAGGACTCGCCGGCCAGCAGTACCGTCCGGTACCACGGGGCGTGGGCCGGGGGACTCCTGGTCCATACCGTCGGGGTCATGCAGGTGGCCCTCACGATGGCGGAAACCTTCGGGCCTGAGTTCCTCAAGATTGAGCAACGCACTGATTTCCGGCGCTCGATCGCCAAGACCACGTTCCTCCATGACATCGGGAAGATCGGCGATGGTGAGAAGCCGTACTATCTCCCGCAGGACAATGAGTGGCGAAAGGAGAAGCTCGGGGAGCGCTACATGATCAACCGAGACCTCGACGAGTTGACCTACTTGCCGGTACCGATCCGTGGCACTTGGTTGGCTCAAAAATTTGGCGTGTACTTGTCGCCCGAAGAGGTCCAGGCCATCATATCGAGCGATGGCCCCCAGACCGAGATGGGGAAGGTTGTCTCGACGTTCCTGGAGACCCCCCTGACTATTTTGGTCCACTTCGCCGACAAGTGGGTTTCTCAGGTTAGGCGAGTCTAAGGTTCATAAGAACCATTAGGACCATAATGCCTCCCCGTCGGTAGGGTTCACGATTACGTGGAACAAGCGACCCTTACCCTCTAGCCACGAGTGAACCATGAACAAGAAATCAGTAGCCTCGGGATCAAATCAAGTCCGTGGAATCATTGAGAAACGTAAGAAACGAAGCAGACGCCAGTTGAACAGCCGAGGGATCAATGTCCCTCATCTGAACGGACACAATGGGCAGTTGACTGGACACAATGGCCACGGTCATAACGGACACAATGGCCACAATGGCAAGAAGTTGAATGGCCACGGTCTTCTTGAAGCTATAGAACCGATCAAGATCGATTCCGAGATCGTCGCGGTCTTGATGGAGCTGAAGGTCCTGCGGGAAGCGGGGCATTCGTCTATGTGTCAGTGTCGTGGTTGTAGCGAGGTGGTCCCCAGGGCCTTGCGGGCTGGACTCATGAAAGCGGTGTATGCGGACGTATACCGGTTGAAGCCGGAGGACTACCTAGGGACTGTTTGATTTCTCTTGCTTTTTCTGCCTGTTACCTGTAGAACACCCGCGTGTCAGCCTACGGGGAACGCGCCAGAGCTATCCATACGTTGACGTCGTCGTTACGGCGCCGCATGGAAGTCGCCGCCGTCATGTCGATGTCGGACAAGCTCCTGATGATCGATACCGGGACCGAGATCGTCAACAAGCTCATGGTCTGTTTTCAGATAGACTCAGATCTATCGGGTCAGATCGATCAAGAATTGAATGTCCGGTATCGAGAACTCAAGCCAGATTCCGACAGCATCAATCGCCTGTTCTTCCTCTTGATGGCGCTGATCCGCAGGATCGACGGTAAGGCAAGGGATTGGGTTCAACGATACCCCGAGAACTAAAACGTCTTCGCTTCGCCTTCAGGAACAAATACAGTTCGGATGTGCCCCCAGATCCATCGGATGCGATCTGCGGGCGATCGGCAATGAGAACAGCACATCACCCCTTCGTTGCTTTCCACGAAGACCCTTTTTCCGCAATCCAGGCATTCCCCACAGACCAGCCCGGTGGCCACGTACACGACATTGCCGTTTTGGTTGGTCGAGACGATGCGGTCAGGCATCCCCTTGATCCTGCTTTCGGTGGTTTTACGGCCCGTCATGGTACACCTTTCCCTCCTGATTCAATCTAAGGTGCTGTAAATACAGAGACGTGTCAGCGAGGTACAAACGGTTCCAAGAGGCGGGCGAGCTTGTCCAGTTCCATGTTGTCGATCTGCGTGACCTTCCGGCGCTTGGCCGGGGCTGCGGCTAAGATAGGGGCTGCTGCAAAGATGTGCTTACATGCGTAGGGTTTCATGCCCGGATTTCGGATCTTTGGAAACTTCCCGTTGGATGTCAGGACGCTGGATGATCGTCGGGCCGTTAGGGCAACCTCAAGGTAGTATTTGAAGTAGGGGCACGAACAATGGACCCACGCGGGATTATTGATCTTCATGGCACCGTCCTCCGGGATATCCCCGTAGAGCCGGATCGTGACGCTGCGGATCCCATCGAGGGCTCGGGCATTGCAGGTGCAGTATTTGTGAGGCCCATGTTCATCGGCATCGAGATATGCCTTGACCTTGCTGATTTTGACCCGAGCGGCATTGCGCCGAATATTCGCTGGAGTTAGCCGCATCATTTGCGAAAGGTATAGCATCTATGGACCTCGATCTTGATCTAAGCGAACACCCGACTGAAGAACAACCCGAGGGTCAAGACGTCCTCGGGATCATCAGGGACCAGATCTTCAACCTGCCGCTGTTGCCCCAGACCCAGGTCATCGATCTGTTTCATATCCTAGACGGATCTTTACAGGAGATCGTAAACGAAATCCTGGCCAGAGGCAACTTTATCGAGTCCTATCTGTCGGATGTGGTCTCGGAGGTGGCCGCCAGCGTGACCCATGGCCGCACTATCTATGGGCATAATGTCAAGCGTCGTCGAGCGGCCGAAGGGGACGAAAACGAAGACGCCAACGAAGACGCCGCCACCAACCTGGTGTTCAAGCGCACCTCCGACGTTCACTTTTTGGAACAAAGCATCAACATCCTGCACCTCTTGGCTTCGTATCAGGACACCGACCAAGACCACGAGGATCGGAAACGATTGACCCGGAAGATCCTCCGTGACACCAATTTCGTCAGGTTGGTCTACGAAGAAGTGCTCCAGCAGTTTCTGGCCCGTACCAAGGGCTACCGTGAATTGGTCATGCAGGCGACTTCCCTTTACAACCAACTGCATGCCACCGCAGTCAAAACTGAATTCTCGCTGCTCTCCAACACTTATTCGGAACTCCATGACCGCATGGAAGCGGTCGAACGGTCGGTCCTGGTGGATCGGGTCTATCTCTACCATCTGTGTGAGCTGGCGGATAAAAGCCACCAGGGTCAGCGGAAGCTCCGGGACATGATCTACGAGCCGTACCTACGGATCGTCTACAAGGAGGCGAAGCGCCATGCCACCAACGAGCAGCAGGTCCTCGACAATTTCCAGAACGGGAGCCAAGGGCTCCTCCGGGCTATCTCGTGCTACAACCTTGACCGCAACGTCAGCTTCTCCAGCTACGCCCACTGGTGGATCCGACAGTCGATCTTGTTCCACATCAAGGATTCGTCAAACTTCGTGAAGCTCCCGGTTACCACCTGGCAGACCTACACCGCGGTCGAGCGGGAAAAGGTCAAGATCGCGACCAAGTACGGGACCGATTCCTTGGAAGTCTTGGCCGCCGAAACCGGCCATTCGGAAGAAAAGCTCAAGGAGATTTATGATGCGGTTCGATCCAGCCACGTCCACAGCCTTGATTACGAGATGGATGAATCCGGGAAGTTGTTGTTGAGCGATGTCATCGAGGATACCTCGATCGAGGAGCAAGAGATCCAACGAGATGCCCACGGGGAGGTCATCGAAAGGCTGGGGGTCCTGTCGGATGATCAGCGTTGGGCCACGATCCTGACCTTTGGGTTGTTCAACCTGTTGGACCAGGCCACGATCCCGGACTGCGATCTTCTGTCCGAGCGGGTACGGCAAAGAATCGCGGCCCTGCGGCTCTGAAGTTTTCTTCAAACTGTCAGACCGATCCTGTAAAGAGATCCTGCACCATAACGGTGACACGTTCGGCCGCTAGGCCAAGTACAGGAGATCATCATGGGTAAGCTTGGAAAACCTCTTTCATCAGTCAAACCGTGGAACGAAGAAAAGAAGTGGGAGGACGAAGTCGAGTGGCTGGTGTTCCCGGAGAACAAACAGATCCTCGTCCGGGTCGTCGGCGACGTCGTGGTCCTGGCCCGCCATTGGATCAAGACCTTGACCAACAAGACCTTCCCGGCGTGGTGTCCGCAGTTCGATAGCCAGCAGGAGATCTACGACTCGAAGCGGCCCTGTCCGGCCCATGATGACTTTAGCGAGAAATCCCAAAAGGTCATCGTGGGGAAGTGCATCGTGCGGTCCCTCCAGGAGCGGGGTGACGACAACCCCACCCGGGCCTTCATGTTGCCCCATGCGATCCTCGACGACTTCAACGCGATCTCCGAGATCATCAAATGTGATCCCGCGGATCCTGAGAAGGGTGTGGACCTGGCGATCAAGTTTTCGCCCAAGGCCCAGGGGAACAAGAAGTGGGGAGCCCAGCGAGGTGATACCACGGCCTTGACCAAGGATGAGCTGAAATACGACTACCCGAAGCTGGAAGAGGGAGTCATCCCGGACTTCAGTGATCCGGAGATCGCGGCCCAGTACGCCAAGTCCATGAAGACCTCGATGGCGCGGAACAAATACTACGTCGTCCAGGAGGAGCGAGTCCCAGAAGGCGCCCGGGATCCGTTCAAGTTCTTCAAGGGATCGGATCAGGGCAAGCCCTGGCACCACTTCCCCGAACTGGTGGACTTCCGCAACGATCAGGCCAAGGACAAGGTCGAGACTACCCACAAGGTCACGAAGGACGACGACGTCGAGGCCTCCATCAAGGATGAACCTCGCGCTGAGTTCAAGAAGCGAGATCCCGAGGAAGAGTCCCCGCCGGCCAAGAAGGAAGCAAAGCCCGCGCCCGAGGATGATGCCCCACCGCCGGCCAAAAAGGAAGCCGCAAAGGAGCCAGAGACCGAGGAGGCCCCACCGGCCAAGAAGGAGGTCGTAAAGGAAGTCGCGAAGGATGCGAAACCCGGGGTACATCCGGATGCGTCGATCAAGTCCAAGGAGCACCCCAAGCACGGGACTGTGCCGGAATGTTTTGAGAACTATGACGGCAAACAGAAGTGCCAGCGCTGTCCGGTGAGGTCGAAGTGTATTGACCTGACCGATGACAATGACGTGTGATTGAACTGCTCCGGGTGACCGGCTCGTCAGTTTGATGTCGGGCCGGTCACTCCGTTCTGCGGGTGTGTCATGTCGTCCAAAAATACAGGCAAACCGACGATCGCGGGGGATCCCTACGAGACCCCCGAGTGGTGCGTGGACCAGTGCATCTATCATGCACTACCTGATTTCTTGGGAAGCTTCGAGCCTAAGACCATCCTGGAGCCCTCGGCGGGATCCGGGGTGTTTGTCAGGCTGTTACGTCGGCGGTACCCCAATGCCGTCATCCACGGGATCGATCTTGACCCCAAGGTCGGGCCGTGGCCTGAGGCCGACCTGTCGGTCCACGGGAACTTCTTGTCGGCGGAGTTTGGTCAAGGGTTTGGGCTGTTGCCGCGCTACGACCTGGTGATCGGTAACCCGCCCTACACGTTTGCCTTGCCGTTTGTGAAGCAGGGATCAGTGATTGGCCGGCAGGTCACGTTCCTGCTGCGTGCCGGATTCCTGGAATCCGAGGAGCGGAATCATTACCTGCGAGATGTCAACCCGCCGGCCTGGGAGCATGTCCTGGCCAATCGGCCCGCCTTCGTCACGACCAAGACGGACAGTTGTGTCTACATGTGGATCAGTTGGGGTCCTGTGTTCGGCCCCGAGGTTGTGACACGATCTAGGGTCTTGCCCTCGGTCCCGAAGGAGTTACGCCGCAAGGTCAAGCAGGACCGCACCCTCTACATGGAGAAGTTGTTTGCATGATTCGCGACCTTGCTCCATCACGATACTTTGATGAGGTCTATGGCCGCGGGGTTCATGTTGTTTTGCTGCACCTTGGGGATGATCTCTACCGCGAAGCCAAGGCTGAATTCGACTACATCGACATGAAGATCGGGACCAGTCGTTCCATTTTCCTGTGGGAATGTCGAGTCCATACGGCCGAGGATTGTGCCGCGGTTCAAGCTTGTCGGTTCCCGCAGTTTCGATTTTTCGTCAACGGCAACGAACGTCAGACCCACGTCGGGGTATTGGAAGCTGCGGTCCTGTTGAACAAGATCCTAGACCTTGAGGATCGGTCGTGAACCTCATCGTGGCCGATACCATGGCCAAGGCCTTGACCCTTGGGAACATCGCGAGGTCTGCGATCAAGGGAACCTCTTGGGCCTCGGTGGCGACCGGTGGTTTCTGGATGGACTTTCACAAGGGGTCCCTTGGGGTGAATCTCGAAACCTTGGAACCCAAGCTCTCGATCCGTAACTGGAACGACCTGAACAACATCCTGCTGAAAGCCATCGACGCCGACGTCGTCTACATTGCCACGAGTGACGATCCTCGGGGCGATATCATGGCCTACTACATCACGACCAACATCTATCAGAAGTTTCCCGAGAAGGTGGTGAAGAGGATCCGTCTGTCTGAATTGACCCCCGGGGCTTTTGCCGCGGCCGTGCAGGTAGAGACCCCGGTGGACATCAAGGTCGTGGAGGCCTTCGAGTCCCGGATGGTGCTGGACCGCTTGATTACGTTCCGGCTGGGTCAAGCCATCGGATTCGTTCTCGGCAGAGCCATGTTGCCGGTGTTACAAATCCTCGATGGGGCTTCTCCTGTGATCAACTGTGTCGCTAGGTTCGAGGGCGCGACGGAGTTTTGGTCTGACCCCATGACCTCCTCGGAGGCCACGAAACTGGCCGATGCTATCCGTCAGGACCCTCCGCAGTCATTCCAGAGGGAGTTCTTGAATGCGGACCTGGCACCGCCCCCGTACCTCAACGCCGATGATCTGATCCGCGAAGGCACCAAAGCCCTGCGGGTCCGAGGTTCTGAGGTCTTGGCACAGGCCAAAAGCCTGTATGAGACCGGCTTCATCACGGATCCATTGAAAGCCGAGCGTCATCTTGATCTTTCGTTTTTCTCCTCCGTGATCGCTCGGATCCGGGAACTCGCGGGATCGAACTACTGCGGTAGACTTCTTGAGGGTGACAACCTAGGACGTGAATGTGTGCGGCCGACCAAGATTGAGGTCGAGCCTTCATCTGTTCCGGTACCGGTTCGGAATCTATATCGACTGATCTGGGGCCGGACCTTGGCGTCCTGTTCGATCCCCGCGACCATCCGGCGGGAGTTCGTGCGGTTCTCCGTCGGGGACTACGTGATGACCGCGGTGGGGTCCCGCCTGGTAGTCGATGGCTACCGACGGGTCGAAGTAGGGTCTCCAACCTTTGACATCAACAACATCCCCGAGGACCTGGTGTTCAAAGACGCCGAGGCCGTCGAGCATTGTGATCTAACTGAAGCGTCAATACTGCGAGCAGTCAAGCGAGTGATCCCCGAGATCAATGTCGCGGCGGTGATCAAGGCCCTGGAGAACAACCACTACGTTGTGTTCGAGGGCCTCAACGTCACGATCACCGCGATGGGAAGAAATCTATTGGCCGTAGCCCGAGAGAAATTTCCCGAGATGCTGTGGCCTGAGTTCTTGATCCAGTCGGATGCCCGGCTGCATGGTATTGAGAAAGGAACCTTGTCGAGAGTTGAAGCTCTTGTCGATTATTGCCGTTGGATCGACTCGAAGATCCCCAAGGCTGCCAAGTGATCCTGTAAAGGAGCTGTAGGATGGGGACGGCAAATCAATGGAGAAGGTCTATTATTCAGTGTGGCAGCGATTCGACCTCGGGGACACCGGAGACAAAGCAGTGGTGTCGGGGATTGTCCGGTCCGGTGATCGTCTTTGCGTCGAAGTTCAACAGACCCGCGATGCCCGAGAACCTACGATCATGTCCGCGGTTTTAGCAGCCCTTACGGAGTACGAACGCCAACACGGCATAGAGGTACAGGATGACGACGGAAGCCGACGAAAAGAAAGCCGAAGAGAAGAAGTCCAAGAAGAAGAACCTGAGAAAACCAGACGCAGAGTTCGACCTTGACAAGATCATCGATGAGGAGTCCGCGAACATCGGGCTGCTCCCAACAAACCTGGAGCGTGGGGTCCTGGTCGAAGACTCAATCAGCACCGGTAGCCTAGCCCTTGACCTCGTGACCGGGGGCGGCTGGCCCAAGGGTCGGCGCTGCAACGTGTTCGGTAAGGAGCAGGTCGGGAAGTCCACGCTCCTGTACTACGCGATCAAGTCCTGTATCAACCAAGGGATCGCCGCGGTCATGTACGACTTTGAGGGCGCGACCGACGGCGACCGTATCGAGCGGATTGGCGTCAAGATCAATTGGGTCAAGGAACTCAAGGACAAGGAGCCGGTGCTGTTCCGGTACTATGACAAGATGACATGTGGCGAGCAGATGTTCCGGCACGCCCGCCGGATCCTCGACCGTATGCCGGCGTCTCCGGACGGCAAGGTCCAGTTGGCCTTCTTCCACGACAGTCTCCCGGCGACCCCTTCGGAGGCAAAGCTTCAAGACGACGAGAAGGATCCGCAAGCCGTGATGGCCCGGATGTATAGTCAATGGCTCCCGACGATCAAGTCCGCGGTGGCGGCGAAGTCGGCGATCTGGATCGACGTGAATCAGATCCGCACGAAGCCGGGGGTCACCTATGGGTCCCCCGAGTACGAGATGTGTGGTGATGCCGTCAAGACTTTGTCGGACGTGCGGATCAAGGCCAAGAAGGCGATCCCCACGATGGGGCGGGGCAAGCCCGAAAACAAGAGTTACATCGAGGTGGAGGACTGCTGGGATGGCCTCGGGGTAGATCGCTACAACTTCGCCGAGTTCTACGTGATCAAGAACAAGGCGTTCAGTCCGAACCGTGGCTGCACCCTGCGGATCTGGTTCGAGGAAGCGGGTCAACCGGGTCGAGGCATTGATCCGGTGTATGACGTGTACGAGTTCCTGAAGCTCACGGGTCAGATCGAGTATAGTCGGCGGCGCTTCACCATCAAGATCGACCCATTCAACAAGGAGCGGGCCGCAAAGGCCCCCGACACCGACGACCAAGGCTTTCAGAAGCGGCACCCGGAAACCGGAGTACCGCTCTGGAAGGATGAGATGATCGAGCGGAAGGACTGGAGTTGGTCGGAATTGAAGGACTTGATCCTGAATCCTTCCTATACCAAGGGCAAGGACCGTAAGGAATGGGACCTCTACGGGATCTGTCGGAAACAGATCAACGACGGTACAGCGTTTAAGCTTTACTTTGATAACCTGGTGAACTCCACGGTTTCTGAGGAGGCCTAAATGTCTGAGCCAGTCCTGGTGATCTTCGACATCGACGGAACTCTTGCGGTCCACGGGGACATTTCAGATCCCGATATCTACAACGAGGAGAGGCTCGCGGCCCTGGAGCCGATCCCCAACATGATCGCGATGGCCAAGCGGTACGTCAAGATGTCGAACGTGACCGTGATGTTTTGTTCCGGTAGGCCTAAGAGTACCTACGGGGTCACCTGGGACTGGCTCAACCGTTACCTCGGGCTGTCGGCGTCGGGCAAGGCCGTGACCTTGGCGCTGCGGCCCGAGGATATTTCGGATGACGGAATCTCCACCTACAAGATGTCGG
>Ga0315288_10010666_pt1 | contig 11592 bp, 8 predicted proteins | sample YL17G11_20_MG_FD_203454 | JGI IMG/M metagenome (GOLD analysis project Ga0315288, IMG submission 203454) | Sediment microbial communities from Yellowstone Lake, YNP, Wyoming, USA - YL17G11_20 | ecosystem: Environmental > Aquatic > Freshwater > Lake > Sediment | place: USA: Wyoming | collected... | reverse complement strand
TCGGGTTTCCCTTCAAGGAATTCAGTCGTTGCCTTTCGTACCCCTGGGCAATGGGGGTAATCGTAATCGTCGATCATCATAATCCCGCCAGATACCATTCGAGGGTAGAAGAATAAAAGGCACTCTAAGATGGATTTATAATTATCAGTATCTATATGAACAAAGCAAAAGCATTCGTTAGCTACCACTAAACTCGTTGTGGGAAATACCCCAACGTGAAATTTCACATTCGGGCAGTCACTTAAAAACGCTTTTACGTCTTCAACGTTTGTTGGGAAAGCGCCAACTCCGAATACATCTATTCCTGGAGTATGTTCTGGAATCCCGGTAAATGTATCGAAGAGGTGAACGACCTTATGAGGAGAACTTCTTGCGAGGAGCTTTCCTGATCCGCCACAGCAAACTCCGATCTCAGCGATGGCCCCATCTTTACTCTGCACAGACTTTGCGCAGGTATATAAATGGAAGCACTTCGTTTGATCGGTCATCGTTCGGGGTTGAACTTCCCGAAAGATCTCCTGGAAGGATTCCATTATTTTAGGAAGTCTGCGCCGATTCCGAATTGAATTATTGGGTTCGTTCCGATGTGTTCTGTTGAAATAAATCCGGCGCCGATACGTACGTATTCCATAATAGAAAGAACGAGGCTTGACTGAATAACTTTCGGGTCATCGGTAAGGTCCGAGGAAAGATAAATCGCAGCTCCGCATTCGAATTTATTTTTCTTGTACGTTAATCCGTACCCGACGCCAGGTATCAATCCCCCCATGAAGTCGCCCGAATCGAGGTTCACCTGGCCGACGAACATTGACGCAGTCGGAGCGACACATATCTCTCCGCCCTTCCAGCACGTACCGTACTTGGACGTGCGCTCAACAGAAATGGAAACCGTTGATGTCGTCGCGGTAGGAGAAGTCGGCTGGCTAAGCCCGATTGAAGATACCGAGAGAACAAGAAGTGCCCCCAAAAGAATTCTTCCGATCCATTTCATTTTACTACTCCTTTCGATTGATTTACATTTATTTTAATTGAAATCAATTAAAGAGACACGTCTGATGTTCATTCTGAATACCGCTTTTTCCAATCTGCGCACTGTTCGGATGGCCCAACGTTTCGATGGTCTCGAACTCCGGTAAGGATCAATGATTTTTTACAGACCAAGTGTCGATCAATAGGACAGAGAAAGCAGTATCCACAATTTCTACATGCTTGTAAAGCATCATGAGATCCCATCAGTCAGTCATTTCCGCGGTTTCCAAAACCGCATAATAACGAATTCGATATGTCCCAGGAGACGCGTAATTTAGCTGAAAACTGAGATGTGTGGCTAATGAATAAATATTAAACGTCATACTTCCCCAAGGATAACCTCCCGGATACATTGGAATAATAAGAGCGCCCCCAAGAACTTGAAAAGACCAAAAAACCATCGGAGCTTTAGCAAGTGCCGGAGTGAAATACCTGGCCGCACTCCCCGATGTACCTGTAACTACGATATCGACTTGACCTGTTCCACCTTGACTTGCTGGCATGATCTTGAACAAATTAAAATTCGAATCGAAGATTTGATATTTATCCGCTTCCTCAACATGATGACCCTTTTGGGCGATTCTCAATCGATAGGAAGCATCGGGAACCCACTTTCCAAGATGTAATCGCCAGTTATTCACCTCGTCAATCATCTCAATTCGCTGATTTACGAGATCGAACCGGGTCTTAGTATCTTTCGATCGTATTACCCCTGTTGTGATGCATCCACCATCAATTTCGGTCGCGCCCTCCTGATACCATGTTTCTGGTGCTGTTGGGCTATTAACAACGCTAATTCCATCAATCACAAAACTCGGATAACTGGTGCCATATGGGATGGTGATCTCGATTTTAAATGACCTCGCTTGATTGAAATCAGTATACACATTTACAGGGATCGCCATCTTTGGGAACGATCCTGTTCCGGCTCCGGTATAAGGAAGTGTTATATCTCGACGCCCCAAATAACCACCACCAGAGTTATAAAAGAGGATCGAAATTTGTGCATTATACGCAGGACCGCCAGCCAATTGATAATAACATGAAAGCGTAACGGAAGGACTTCCTTGAGACCACATAAGAGGGACCATTTCAGATGTTATCGATACGCTATAACTTGAATACGCACACATAAGCCGCATTCCTGCGCCGGTCATGGATGGGAACACCGGATTTAATCTATATGGATCGATGCCCCAATTCGAATCTACGGTATAGAAAACCCATCCGGGAGCTTTCCAGCCTTGAAGTTTCCCCGTATCTCTGTTTGAATAATCCCAAAACAAATTCGCGAAATTGCTATTGCGAAGCTGATTGTCCAATAAAGAAACGGAAATCTTTCCTGGAGTAATTACGGAGTTCGCAAGTTGGTTACTCTGAACGATTATCTGGGACTCTACGTTTATTTTGGTGACATCAATAATACCTGCATCGAGATGATCTGCACCAATCGCGCAAGCTCGAATATGCCGCGCAAGGATCGAATTGGCCGCCATCTTACCCGCCAGAATGGTATCTCCTGCAAACTCGACGCCTGAAATACGGAATTGCGGGTCAGCAAAGAACTCATCCGCAAATGGCATCCATTGTGTAGGCGCAGCGCCATCCTGGAATTGCCATCGATCTGTATAGAGCACATATACGCCGGCCCCCTCTCCATTATCAACTCTTGGCAGGACGTACTTTATTCCAGGAGGACAGGTATAGTAAACGACTTTTCGAATCCAGGAGGGCCCAACTCTTTGGTTATCTTGAGCGGGAGGATCAGTAACTCCAGTTAACCAAGGCTCAGCGCCAGTTCGTACAAATGACGAATCATATGTCATCAGGCCCATATTGATGTTGTGGTTCCCAGAAGCGCTCCTAACGAACGCTGTAAATACATAATTCTGTCCTGGAACCACGGGAAGGAATCGTTTAGTATAAATACCACCGTATGACGCAGTAGATACTATTTTACAAACACTTCCGTTGTCCTTTCCACCTGTCGCTTCAATCGTTATAGTGGCCCAAAAAGATATAAAATGGTCCGAAAAAGATTCTGCAGAAACGGGTACGCACTCATTTCCTTCAAGTGATTCAAAATAAAAATCACTCCTTCGGATATAATTGATAGTACAAATTTCAGAGAGTTTATCTAAGGCTTCCTGAACTGGTGTTGCTGGCACAGCCGCATGAGGCCCTGCGTAATCAGATTCATTTCCAAATGAATCAACCGCGGACACGGAAATATAATAAGTCCTTCCCCCCTCGAGGCCGCTAATAGTAATCTCATTACTCGTAATGAACTGATATAGTTCGCCAGGAAAAACGCCTGGATTCTCAGACTTATAAACGTTATAGCCGGCAATGTCAGGTTCAGGATTAGGGAGCCAGAAGGCTTTTACCGAATTGAACATCGTGATGAGGCCAGACGCTAAAAATAACGGTTTTTGTGGGGGGGAATTTTCAACCGTTAAAACCGCTGCATTAGTGCTCTGCCTACTATGGATATCTTCAACCCATACTTTTATTGTAAACCTATTCTTAGCGATCTTATTGTTATCCTCAACGTTCATTTCGTAGGTATAAATAAAAACCTCGTCGCTAACTCGATGATCTGATCCGACTTGAACGCTATCTACAAATATCTGGACAAGGTAGTCTTTAAAATCCTTATCTGGCCAGGAGCTTCCCAAAGGATTACTTCCCAATTGATCTATGCCAGAATATCGTGCAACGGAATTCCATCGAAATTTACAATCTTTCCCATAAAATTCAGTGCCCAAGCCACAATCAAAAATCTCTAATCCAGTCACATCGGGTGGAGGAGCATCGGACGGAGTTGTAACGGTAATTTCAACAGTAGGCGCGTTCTCGAAATCTGCGGGCACTCCCCAGAAACTAATCGATTGAACTTTGACTCGATATGTCCTACCTACCGCATCGGCGCCCAAAGAAATTGTTACCGCGCTCCCATCACTGCTTTGAGCTCTTTCCGTATAACCTGAGGAGTTTTCTTCCGAAACGAAAATCTTTGCTGCGGTGAACTTCCCCTTTAATTTAGATGGAACAGGTGGAAGGAACGATACCCAGATATCGCCGGGATTACTTGAAACGTTTTGGGCCAGCAAATTGGTAACATGTCCGGGAGGAGTAGCCGGATCTGTCAAAGCGGTCTTGGGCGCAACGTATGAAGAGATCTTATCATAGGTATAAACATCAGGATTGTATTGACGACATGTTAAAAGAATTTCGTCATTAAACATATCGGTCATTTTCACGATACGAAATTTTTCAGCGACCCAGCCGGTTATTGCTTCTGTAACCGTGATGACGTTACCTACTTGGCATTTAATAGCTGAGCCGAACGCGCGGAATTCACACCAATAGCGAGTGTAATGCATCATATTCAGAACATGATTCGCTACTTTTTGTGCTTGAGTTTGATTTGTAATCCCCTCTATATTACAGGTATACTCAATGATACCCCCGAAATCGCTTATCAGTTCATCGTCATCGAGGATAATCGTATCGCGATGATAGTCTTCCTCCTTGTTTAGATATTGTGCAACGACCCGATTAAAGACTGACTTACCACTTTCTACCCAAGATTTAAAGGTGCTCTTTCCATTATCCGCGATAATAGTATCCGCATCAAAAGCCTGTGTGACGGTTGTTTCCAGAGTATCTATTTTTAATTGAACTAATTCTTCAGTAACGATAAGGAACCCGTTAAAAACGGCTAAAATTTTGGTAATGATTTCTGTGGCTTCAGTTTGCTGATTAAAACAAATGTTTAAAGAAAAACCGTTGTCGATGCACCACTGTTTCGAGACATAAAAAGATTGTATATCAAATTCAGCGGCATCATATCCAAGGCCGTACCGTTTATTAGTTAAAAAATCAAGAAGACATTCCGGGGGGCTATCAGAATACCTTATATTGCCAAGAGTGCCGTCCGATTTAATTTCTTTTACTTTAATTCCCTTCACTTCAGCAGATATAGTCGGTAGCGAGCCGGAAAACTTTTCCTTCGCTTGGAACGTAGCTGCAACATATGCGGTATGGGGATAGGCTAAATTCTGTCTTGAGGTATAACAAGTCATATACTCAAGTTGGCATGCGTCTTTATAATAAGACGCTGACTTCATTAGGTTAAGATTTACAATCTTAATTTCATATTGATCTGGCGGGAGGTCCTGATCGGCGAAACTGAAATACCATTTTTGATGGAAAGCGCTCATATTCTTCGTACTAATACTCGCAGCGATGGCGTACTTCCATCGAAGAGGATCTGTTATACTATGTTTATCAACGTTTTCCGCCCAAGGCTCCCATCCATACTTCTTGGAGGCGTCAGCATCATATTGGCCGGTATAATCTTTCCCAACGTCCGAATCCGCGGGATTATCGGTCCGCCATCCCATACAGGCTTCCCACGGCAACTCTTCCCCAACAGGCATTTTCTTTCGATAATATACAGTAAATGAAAAATGCCACTTACACATATCTCCGTTATTTTCACTTATCCGATACAATCCTTCGGGGAAATATAATGATAATACAACCGCAGTGGTGTCCTCTGCTGTTTCAAGCGTAAGACCTCGAATCGCAAACCATTCAGGCCACCAATAGGCACAGTCCGCAGTGTCTTGACCTGACAAAGTTAGGCCATCCGGGGCGGGAGAGTAACCAGTAGAAGGGTAAACAACTCCACCATACGGGTCTGGCCGCCACGCTTCGTGAACGATAAATTCAGAATACGGAACTGGTTGGTTAATGCTTAATGTTTGGGCGTTTAGATTAAATCGAGTATTCGGCGACTGGTCCGCCGTTCCTCTCATTACATCGTATCCAGTAGTAGGACTCGTTTTTATACCTGCGTAATCTTGCCATCGAGAGTCGCCTAAAAAGAGGTCGACAACACCTTCAATCTCGCCTTCACATAATGCCATCCCAATATGAAGTAACTGATTTTGTTCTGTTGTATTTGATAATTCATATGCCATCGCGCGAAGACCTACATCATTATATTGACACGCGACCTGCAAAAAAGCTCTTCGATCTCGTTTAAGGTCTTTAAGTTCAATACTATCTAAATTTACTTCCATATCGCGATAAAAAATATTCCCCGCGTATCGAACTTGCCCATATATAATAGGAACAACAGCATCTCGGGATACAGTATTTTGAAGCTCCCCAAAAGTATATCCTTCCTTTGGCGTCGACGGACCCTGTTGAATTAGGCCGCCGATCATGGCACCAACATAAGCGCCCATCATTGCGCCGGCATAAACTTGCCCGCCCGCAAAATATCCTACAACTGCACCAGCGACTGCGCCGCCAACGGTTAAGTAAGTTTTAAGACCGATACCCATTTAGTTACCCCTTATTCTTTATTTATCAAAATCCATTCGGTCCCAGTCCAACGATGGAAGTTTTTAATATAAAAAGGACTTCCCTTTATCTTTCCCGGATTTGGTGTATCATATCGAACTGATTCGGTATCTGGTTTTAATTGCCCGTCGTGTTCAAAGTCACAATAGCCACAACGAAGAAGATCCCCAGTGGATATTTCAATTACACCTGCATATGGGTAACTCATTATAGCTCCTCAATATAAGATATGATTGAGATTGTTTGCCGAAGGGATTCATTATCTAAAACCTTATATTCAACAGCAAGGTCTACTACAGCCATTTCTAACTGTGCGGGCGCTGCAGGCAGGTACTCTTCAGTAGCTTCAACGTAAAGCATCGCTTGACCTATATCCTCTTTGAACCCTTTTGGTCGTGCCATTATATATGATGCTACCGGAACATCAACATGCATACCATTTGTAATCAGGTTGATTGATTCGGAAGTAACCGGTACAAATGGAGAAACGTCTACTTCAGTCCATTCAGTCGCGCTACCACCTTCAAGGACGGGCATTAGAGAATTGAAAAAAATAATCCGCCGGGATCCTTTCCCAGTTTGTGTAAAAGAGATAATATCTCCATCGTTATTCCTAATCGACCCAATTCTTCGTTTGTATAAATAACCATCAGGAAGTAGCGGTGAGGTAGGACTTTTACTTAAAAGACCTACGACCTTAGGCCCTATAATATATTCTTGACCCTCAGAGAAGATGTCGGCATCTAAAGTAAGCTGTGTTGCGTCATCAACAGAAGTCACTTTCGCCCAAACATTATTTGTTATATTATAGACCGCGTGGCCGACTCGCACGCCAGAACGAGAAAAATTTGCAGATAGATCAACAAGCATTCCTTCGCTAGTACTTGTTGCGGTACCGCGTAAGGTATCGTACTCTTTTGCAATGAGCCAAACAAAATACCAAGTAAGGCTTTCTTCCTTCCCCGTATCTAACCCGTTATCAAGCGATTGAGATAATTTAACTGGAACGCTGTCAATTTCGTTGATTAAATCAACCAAATTCGCGCTATCTTTACATTTTCCAGTACCAATTGATATTTGATCTTCAGAGATATAAGTCAATTTTAAGTCCTGGATAAAACTGGTTGAGAATTTATTCATCATTATACCAGGATCATTCGCATGCTTAAATACGATAAGATTTAATATTTGGACTTCCAAATCTGATAACTCGCCATCGAATGAAATTGTGATAAGGCCGTCGATTTCGTAAATAGATACTACAGGTAAAGAAATAGTAGAAGCCTGAATCTCGAGTAACAATCGAGGTTGGTTTATTGGAGACTTCGTGTATAGATATGTAAACATAAATTAGTTGGACATTCTTCTCGCGGCCATACGCGCTCGACGTACATTTGCAGTAGTGACTGCGGATGTGCTACACATATCCATCGTGACGGTCACAGTACTACCAGCAGTAGCGATGTTTTTGAAATACATCCCAGAATTCGGAGAGTATGCCGTAGTACTTAAAACATCCACGGAAACATCAGCATAATCTTGCGCGACTGGAGATGTTTCTCGAATTCTTACCCGTACGCCCTGGGCAGCGAGGGAACTTTGACATTCACAGTACCAAGAAACTTCATAATAACCAGTATAAGGAGTATAGAACTGAAGGGTCATTACATTCCCAAGTGTCGTACCTGTGACTGTTGCGCCAACTTCATTGGTTGCGAGCTGTTCCCATGTAGTACCTGAAGTAGGGTGGAAATGTAGGGCACTTGCATCGCTCGATGGCCCCCCGTTTAAAATATTCATCGCTAGGCGATCGACGCCACTCATAAAGCCAGCTGCAACGGTGCCGGCTAATTCGTGGAGTGCAGTTACAGTACTGCCTGGTAGGGCCCCATGATAATGCACGTGATCCCAGCGACTTGAACGCATCGTCACGCCTGCAGTGCGCCCCACGGGACTGACATCATTTGGGGGATTATCGGAAAGACCTCCGGTACTCCTATGCACATGATCCGATCGGGAGAGTAAAGATGAAGTACCAACGGACGGTGTTTCCGCAACATCTTGTGGGTAAGCGATATTAAATAAAGCGTTCTCTAAAACATGGGCATGATCCCCACGAGATAAATAATTACGTAGCCCCACTGAAACGGTTAGACCTATCGCCGACGGGTTCGCCGTCTCAAACGGAATTGCATCAACTGGAATTGTGAATAATCCATGAACATGATCTGCGCGGGGCAATTGATTAGATGCTCCAACTGCATTTGTTGATCCAACGGGGCTCGGAGCGATACCAGAAAAATCAACTGCCGTGAGATCGGATGACGTGGTTATTCCGGCACCAGGAACAAGGTTAATTGTAACAGTATCGCCTGAACCTCCACCGGCCAATCCTTCTCCTGCGAGAATGTTTTGATTCGGCTTAGCCCCCGCAGTAATCCCATCAAGTTTCGTCTTATCTGCGCCGGTCATAAAGCCAGCGTTCCCGCCGGCAACCGCAACAGTATGAAGAGTTCCGTTCCCCCTACTTCCGTGTATTGTATCATCGATGACGCCAGAATGACAAAAAGCATCGGTCATGGAATGCAGTCGTGCATGGTGAATATATGGAGTGGCGGTAGAAACAGTCGGCGCGGTTACATTATGTTGTATGATCGCAGCGTTTACATCCGCGTCCCGTGCGATATCGGGATCGATAACGAATTCGTCAATTTTTGAATTTGGTGCGGTATTAATCGTGTCGATTAAAGTATCGCCATATAAAACGGATCCTAGCGCTGCGTCAATGGTCCTCATTGCACGAGTAAATATATATGCTGTTTCTTGATCTCCGACAGATAGTTCGGGGATATGTTTATTTAACGTAAACTCCTTCGCGACCATATAATTCGCAGCAGGCATGGTCATGCCTACAAACGGTGCAGTTAAGTCAAGATAAGAATTACCGTTAGCGTCTTCCCATGAAGGAGGGGCTGCGATTTCAAATAACTCAGGTCGGACGGTTAATTTAAAGATACATCCAGCAGTTATCCCCGATCGAGTTTTCCAATAAGTTCCCGCTCCATGAATTCGAGCTAACCCTGGAGTAACGGCTACAGTTCCAATTTTATATTGCATGGTTTCCTCCCTAAAGATTATTCTATAATCGGAATCGCTATAAAGCCACCAAATGTTACTTTATTTGTAACGAGGCAATCATCCCATGATTTTTTACATTTGGTCGCCGGCCCAGATATTGGATAAGTGCATTCGGTCCCTTTAAATATCCAAGGACATTTATCTGAGAATGTTCGGCGGGGAATTTTAATATGAATAACATCCACTCTTGAGGTACAACCAAAAACACATACTTCTTCTTCAACGGTCACGGTATCGACGAAAAATACCCACTCCATACAATCTCGATAATCCGAAAGAAGGTCGAGGAAGACCTTTTTAATTGTCACCCGACGTTTTCTTAAATCCTCATGCGCAAAAATAGAAGACATTTCCAAATCAGCATTTCCAATAGATAAGGACAACTGTTCTGCTACCTGCCCATTCTCTTGGTTAAGATCGGAATGGCTAATCGTGTAAGGAGTGTAAATCTGTCCCCCGGAAGATGGGAACGTAATAGGAACATCACAAGACGTAAGATATAAGATAGCGCCGAATTGCAGTTCATATAGATAAATCGGGCGGTTTGTACTTTTCGCCGCCTCAGCAAGAAACGCCGCAGTCAAAAGTCTGCTCACTTGACCTCCCTAAACTCGGAAGTTATTACATGTGAATAAACTGTGATCGCCTCTTCTAAGACATCAGAAGAAAAGCGGGCTTTAAAAGCGACCTCAACAAGACTATTAGGTGGAAACGTAGCGTTCACGCTTGGAGAAACTGCCATCCGTGAATACCCTGAATAATTGGTTATCCCCGTTACTTGTCCAATATAAATTTTACTATTATCAACGGTTCGAACGCTGACAAAGTTCCCGTTCAAATCTGAAACGATACTAAAAAAGTCTGGATTCCGAACATCAATATACGCAACGCCCAGAGTAGCTTGGTATACTAAAAAGGTTTCTCTTCTAAATGAAGGAAGCCAAAATTTCTCGTACGCACCTTTTCGGGCAGTATAAAAGGCTAATAACAAATCTGCAATTCTGGGGTAATGTAAATCAAATTGGAAAGAAAAATTAGATATCGGACGGGTCCATCTACTGCGGCGATATTCTTTTCCAGATTCGGATGTTGAAACTTCGGTAGTCCATCCACCGCGAGCTTGCTGCGCTTCCCCAAAAACAGGTTCAAAATTAAAAATTGAAAGCGTTTCGTACCCCATGAGAATATCCTACCAAACCTCTTTAAACTCAATCGAAGCAGTAACTGAATAAATTCGAATAGCTTCATCAAGTGTATCTGAATCAAATCGAGCTAAGTACAGTGGTTCAACGGAGCTTCCTACTGGAAATATGGTGCTGCCGCCCCCAGATATAAGAGTGATCATTTTTGTACCTTCGACAATGCTAAGTACCCGACCAGTAAACATAGCGTCATTCCGAAGGGTTCTAATAATTAAATCATTCCCTCGAGCGCCAAGAGTTGCAGAAAATGGTGTTACATTATCAACGTAAAATACTGCTCCAGCAGAATTATATGGTGCGGTCAACCGAGAATCCCGTCTAAATGAAGGAAGCCAAAATTTCTCGTACGCACCTTTTCGGGCAGTATAAAAACTTAAAAGTTCGTCTTTAACTTTAGGATAGTGTAAATCAAATTGAAGAGAAAAACTTCCTTGAGGACGTGACCACCTATTTCGACGCTGTTCCTTTCCAGACTCTGAAGCAGCTACGATGGTAGTCCAATTGTCCTTAACCGTTTGGGCCACGCCCCATTCAGGTTCAAAAGTAAAAACTGGGCTGCTATCGTAAATCATTACGCTCTTCGAAGCCTTCCGGTAAGTAACCTGCTTTGAACTAGGCGGGCCATTGCGTCTTGATTTCGTGCTAAAAAGTTAACAGAAGACGCTGTATCTACAGCATTAACGCTGAAATTGATTGTAGGTTTTTCATTGATTATAGCGCCAACCTGTGGCGTAGATGGAGAGGAGGTTGGGATATTCATCTGATTTATCGCACGCATAACTCCCTTCCCATAATAATCTACAGCGGCTTTTCGAACCATAAACTCACCCGGCTCCGCCATTAC
>Ga0315288_10010665_pt1 | contig 11594 bp, 9 predicted proteins | sample YL17G11_20_MG_FD_203454 | JGI IMG/M metagenome (GOLD analysis project Ga0315288, IMG submission 203454) | Sediment microbial communities from Yellowstone Lake, YNP, Wyoming, USA - YL17G11_20 | ecosystem: Environmental > Aquatic > Freshwater > Lake > Sediment | place: USA: Wyoming | collected... | reverse complement strand
TATTCTAAGCGGGCTGGTCGGGAAGGAGTAGAGAGGGTTCAGGGTTCAGAGCCGGGCCGTGTCGGCCCGGCAGGGCGGCACTGGTGGCCGGGTGGCACTGGTGTTTCGCCAGTGCCGCAATTGAGCACGGGCAGGATGTCTGTGCTAGCCAACCACAGTGCTAAAGACCCCTTCCGATCTCGCGCAACTCTAATGCGATTGGCCACCACAGTGCCGCCAGGACCAAGCAGAGTCCCAGTGTTGCCAATGCGGACTTGTCTCGGCGAACCCAGAAAAGCCAGCCGAAGAAGGCGAACAGGCAAATGATGCTTATGTGACCGAGGTTCCCGTCACCTGGAACAAGCAGGCCGAGAAAGCCCCCCAGGCATGTGCAGAGTGTGCTTCCCACCACCCGACGAATGATGCCTACCTGCGCCGGAGCGATTGCCCGATCCTCGTTCGGCGCGGGATCAACATCCGCCTTCGGCGGTTCCCGAGGGTTCCATGAATGTGCTGTCTCGGGTGTCATCCAGTGAAACGAACGGCTATCAGGATTTCTAACGCACGCAATGTCCGAAAGACAAAGGAAGTAAGGACAGACAGGATGCCGTGGACAACGCCTGCTTCGACCAAGGCCCATCGTACCCCATCTATGGCGGATGTGCAACGTGCGCCACGGTGGCGCTGGCCTTTCGCCGTTGCGGCAATTCAGCACAGGCAAGATGCCTGTGCTACTGGCCGCTTCTCACGCCGCCGACCGCGGGCCGGCGGCGACGAGCTTCTTCCGCTTGGCGTCCACCGCGAGATTCATGCCTTCGAGAGTGCGGGCGCCGAGCAACAGGAGGTCCCCCGGCTCGGCGAAGACCACTTCGTCGATCGTGAAGTGAGGGCCGATGCGCAGGATCGCGAAGCCGACGCTTCGCGTGATGGCTTGACCATTTGCCACGAGAAACGGGAGGTCCTTCTTCTCCCGCTTCACTCCGATCTTCTCCAGCGTTGCGGCGGGGATCCAAGTCTCGTCGCTGCCGGTGTCGACCAGCAGCTTGGGTACGCGGACAGACCGGGACCTGTCCACTTGGTTTTCGACGGTGCAACTTGTGTAGAAGGTGCCCATGCCACTATGCTACCTGGTACGTCTTGGGTATTCAATAGGCACCCCCTCCAGATAGGGGTTCTAGACTGCGGCGATTCATCGCCGCTTTCGGGGCCCCTTGTGCGGCAGGTTGGCAACCTGCCCCACCACTGCTTCGGCCGATCGAAGAAGCGGCGATTCATCGCCGCACTCCGAATGGGCCAAGCTCTCCCCGCCTCTTGCGTTTCACGCTCGACATGGTATAAGCGCGATAACTGTGGCCCGGCGACAGCCAGGCGGTATAATTTAGCTCTGCTCCGAGGGCTGGGCAATATGCACAATCTGCCGGTCCATTGGCACGAGGGCCTGTTCCTCCAGCCCCACCACCTTCAGACTGCCGACCGCTACTGGTCCGAAGCCCTCCAGACCTCCGAGCAGTGGGACCTCCACTACAACTACGGAGTCCGCCGGCTGGAATTCAGCCGCGAGGCCGTCGGCAACTACCAGTTTCAGCTCAACGTCTGCCACGCCCGGATGAAGGACGGCACCCTGGTGGCCCTGGACCCGGGCCAGGAGCCGGACCGCGTGGACCTGAAAGCGGCCTTTGCCGGGCAGTCCAAGGTCCTCGTCTACCTGGCGGTGCCCAAGCTGCAATTGGGCAGGGCGAACGTGGCTTCCGCCCGCTCCGGCCAGGCCCGCTACGTGGACATGAAACAGCCCGTCCAGGACGAAAGCGCCGGCGGCAACGAGCAGGAGATGGCCCTGCGGGACCTGAACGTCCGCGTGATGCTCTCCACGGAGGACCTGGCGGGCTATGAAGTGCTTCCGATCGCCCAAGTCGAGCGGGCGGGCGAGAAGGAAGCCGCCCCGCAACTCGACGTGAGCTACATCCCGCCGGTCCTGGCCATCGACGCATGGCCGCCGCTGGGGCGCGACATTGTGCGGGCGATCTACGACATCATCGGCAAGAAGATCGAGGTGCTGAGCGAGCAGGTCGTCAACCGCGGCATAACGCTGGTGAGCCAGGAGCCGGGCGACATGGACCGGCTGATGATGCTGCACCAGTTGAACGCGGCATACGCGACGCTGCACGTGCTGACCTTCGCCTCGGGCGTACACCCTTTGACGGCGTATCGGGAGCTGGTGCGGATCGTGGGGCAATTGTCGCTTTTCGGGGCCCAGCGACGGCCGCCGGAAATCCCGGCCTACGACCACGACGACCTGGCCAGGATCTTCTACTGGGTCAAGCAGCAGATCGAGATGCTGTTGGGGAGCATTCGCGACTACGAGTACGAGCAGCGGTTCTTCATCGGCGAGGGGCACGGGTTGAAGGTCTCGCTGGAATCGCGGTGGCTCGGGGCCGATTGGCAGTGGTACGTGGGCGTGATGCGGGGCGGGCTGACGCCGGAGCAGTGCATTGCCCTGCTATCGCCCGGGGCCTTGAATTGGAAGCTGGGCAGCTCGCGGCAGGTGGAGGCGCTGTTTAAGTATGGGCAGATTGGGGTGCAGTTGACGCCGCTGGCCCAAGCGCCGCGGGCCTTGCCGCCCAGCAAGGATTGGATTTATTACCAGGTCAGCCGGGGCAATGCCGCGTGGAAGGACGTGCTGGAGACCCAGACGCTGGCCATGCGGCTCCAAGAGAAGCTGATCGTCAACCTGGATCGCTTGCAGGGGGACCGCAACCTGATTGTCTCTCACGGCGGCAAGCAGTATCCGCTCCAGTTCGCCTTGTTCGCCGTGCCGAATCCCAAATGACGGCCGTATCCCAAGTGACTGCTTCACCATGACGCCGGAATTTGCCAAAGCGGTTGACCCGGTTTTCCTGCACGTCTTCGGCCTCCTGGACCGGCTCGGGCGCGGCGTGCAGCCCTCGCCGGAGGAAGAGCGGCTCCGCGTCCGCGGCCTGATCGATCAGGCCGACGCCATCTGGGGCCACACCCCCGACGCCGAATTGGCCAAATACGCAATCGTCTCCTGGATCGACGAGATGCTGGTCGCCGAGGCCCCCTGGCAAGGGAGCGAATGGTGGAAGAACAACTCGCTGGAGTGGGAGTATTTCAAGACGCAGGACCGCAGCGAGCAGTTTTATGTGAAGGCCAAGGAGGCATCCAGCCTGCGCCGCAAGGATGCCCTGGAGGTGTTTTACGTGTGCGTGGTGATGGGCTTCCGCGGCCTGTATCGGGACATCAATCAAGCCGCCGGCATCACCGAGGCCCTGCAGCTCCCCCCGGACCTGGACACCTGGGCCCGGCAGGCCGCCATGTCCATCCAGCTCAAGCTGGGGCGCCCGCCGATCAGCGAGGTAAGTGTCCCGATCGAAGGGGCCCCGCCGTTGAACGGGCCGTTCTCGCTGATCTGGGCGTCGCTGGCGGGGTTGATCCTTACTGTGCTGACGGGGTTGGTCGCAGCGTTGTTCCTGGTAAAGTAACGCCGCAGAGCCATGAAGAACCTCCTCTTTCAAGTCCTGCTCTTCCCGGTCAACCTGTTCAGGGCGATCATCAGCGCCCCGGGCAAGCTGTTGTCTTCGGGGCAGCGGGTGATGGGGATTTCGCTTCCGGCGCGGGCGGCGATCCTGGTGGCGGTCTTCTTGGTGATCTGCGCGGTGATTTCCTTTGTGGCGTTTGCCTTCCGGGAGAAGACGCCGTTTCTCCAGAGCATGATCAACAAGCCCTGGCACGTCCTGTCGGTCGTGGTTTTGCTGGTGGTCATCCCGGTGGTGGTGTACTACGCGCTGCGGCTGTGGCTGGCCGGCGACATCTCGCCGTTCGAGAACATCGACATGGCGTGGAAGGCCGGGATCGACCAACTGGAGCGTAACGGCCTGGACATTGCGCAGGTGCCGATCTTTCTCATCTTGGGCTCGTCCGGGGAAGTCCAGGAAAAGGCCCTTTTTGCGGCCTCGCGCCTGAGCCTCAATCTCCGCGAGGTCCCGCAGGGCCCTGCCGCCCTGCACTGGTACGCCAACCCGGACGCGATCTACATCGTCGCCACCAACACGAGCGGCCTGAGCCGGCTGGCCGCGGTGGCCCGATCCGCGGCCGAGGAGGAGAAATCCCGGCCGGCGGGGTTTGCGCCTCAGCCATCGGCCGGCCCCTCGATCCGCGGCACCATCGTGGCCGGCGGCCCGGAGCCCAGCTACGGCGCCATGACGCAGTCCGGGCCGCTGCCGGGCGGGCCGGGGCCCGCTTTGCCCCCGAGCGCGGACATCCGCGGCACGCTGGTCCCTTCGATCAGATCGTCCGACACGGGCACGATGATCCCCGCCGGCGGTCAGGCGGGCAGGGCCATCACGCTCCGCCCCGAGGAGGCCGCCGAGCAGGACCGTCGCCTGGAATACCTTTGCTCGCTCATCCGTCGCGCGCGCCAACCGATTTGCCCGCTCAACGGCGTCCTGACGCTCCTCCCGTTTGGGCTCATCCAGCATGGCCCGCGCGAAGGCATCGAGATCCAGCGGACGCTCAAGCGCGACCTCAGCACCATACTCCGCGTCTGCAAGGTCCGCTGCGCAGTGACGGCGTTGGTGGTGGGGATCGAGGAAGAGGCGGGGTTTCGCGAGCTGGTGCGTCGGGTGGGACGCGACCGCGCGGCGGTCCAGCGTTTCGGCAAGGGGTTCTCGGTCAGCAATCCGCCGCTGCCCGAGCGCCTGGAGGCACTCTGCGCCCATGCCTGCGGGGCGTTCGAGGACTGGGTCTACGCCCTGTTCCGCGAGAAAGACGCGTTGAGCAAGCCGGGCAACGTCAAGCTCTACTCGCTCTTGTGCAACATCCGCCGCAACGTGCAGCTCCGTTTGGGGAACATCCTCGTTGCCGCCTTCGGGTCGGAGCCGGAGCACGAGTCGCAAGGGGAGCCGCTCTTGTTCAGCGGCTGCTACTTCGCGGCCGCCGGAGAGACCGAGGACCGCCAGGCCTTCGTCAAGGGGGTCTTCGATAAGCTCCCGGAGGAGCAGGCGGAGTTGCAGTGGACCGAGGCGGGCAAAGCGGAAGACGACAAGTATGAGCGTTGGGCCCAGGTTGTCTCGACACTGGACTTCCTTGCCTTAGCATCCCTGGTGGCTATAATCGTTTGGATTTTCTTCCGAAAGTGACATCGGCCCATCGAGTTGTCACAAGTCTTTACTGGCCGGAAAGTTCGGGTGATGGCTTCGTCGCCGCGTGGCTCTGGCGAAGATGTCCGCGCGACGGAGGGGATCGCCGCGCAGGCCGCCCCATCCGGCCAGCCGGCCGCCGACCCGCGGCTGCTCCAACGGGTCCTGGAGTGGGCCGAGGCGACTCTCCGCTCAGAGGACCCCCTGGAAGTGGCGGACATCGAGGCGATCCGCCAAGTCGCCCGCCGACATCCGGACGCGCCGTTGGCCCTTCAACCCATGGTCGTGGAACTGGTCCAGGCCATGTTGCAGGCCCAGTTTCACGCCCATCCCGACTGGTTTCCGGTGTGGCAGAGCGCCTCCGGAGTGATCGCCCGGACCCTGTTCGACGACCCGGGCTCTCGCGAAAGACTGGAAGCCTTATGGGACCGGCTCTTAAGGGGGGAACGATGACCGACGCACGGGCCAGTCCGCAACAGCTCATCGAGGAGTGCCAGGGGCTGGTGCGTTCGCTGGCGGTCGCGATTCGCCGCAAGCTGCCGCCGCAGGTGGATCTGGAAGACCTGGTGGCCTACGGCCAAATCGGACTGGTGGAAGCGGCCCGGGACTTCGATCCGTCACGTGGTGGCCGGTTTTCGACGTATGCGTACTATCGCATCCGGGGGGCGATCTACGACGGCCTGTCGAAGATGAGCTGGTTCGGCCGGCAGGACCAGCGTCGCCTTCGCTGCGACCGCATGAGCAACGACGTGCTCCGCCTGGAAGGGGAACAAGCGGAGGCGGCCGCCGAGGGCGATCTCACCGCGGACGTGCGTTGGTTCCGCAACGTGACCCGCGCGCTGGCGATTGTCTACCTGGCCACGCAGATGGATTCCGAAAGGGGCAACGGACTGGAGTCGGTGGTGGATCGATCGGAGCCGGAGGCCCAGGCCATTGCAGTCGGCCGAGAAATCAGCCAGAGGCTCCACGAGTTGGTAGCCGCCTTGCCCCCGGAGGCCGCCACCCTGATCCGCGCCACGTACTTCGAGGGCCTGACGCTCCAAGAGGCTGGCACCCGTTTGGGGGTGAGCAAGTCCTGGGCCAGCCGGCTGCACGCCAGGGCCCTCCAGCGGCTGGCTCGGTCATTGCGATTGGAGGGGATTACGGTTTGAATTCGCCCATAAAGCCGCGACCGGCGGTCGCGCCGAATCGGATCGCCGACCGCGCGGAATTGCATCGCTGATTCCAGTAGCCGGGACCGCGACCGATGGTCGCGGCTTTTTGATGACCCCCGAGGGGATTGCGTTTCCGGCCCAAAGGGGATATGGTGATCCCAACCCAATCCCGGTGATTGGAAAGGGGGAAAGCGGATGGCGTCGCCCGAAGTGCTCGATTTCCCGCGCCTGCTGGCACCGATACCCGGTCCCAACCCGGCGGGAAAGGATCTCCGCGCCGACTACTCCCCCAAGGCCGTCTACCGCGAGATCAAAGGGGCCCGCGACAAGGCCCGCGAGGCCGAGCGGTATATTCTCTACAAAGGCGGGCTGGACGACCACGGGCACCCGGTGCCTCCCCCCGATTGGCGAACGGTCCTGCAACTGGCCCCGCAGGCGATTGCTGAACAGTCTAAAGACCTGGAACTCGTCGCCCTGTTCGTCGAGGCCCTGACCCGGAAGAACGGATTTGCGGGCCTGCGCGACGGCTGTCGGCTGGCCCGCGAGTTGGCCGAGCAGTTCTGGGACCAACTCTACCCGCTCCCCGACGAGGAAGGGCTCAGGACCCGGATCGCCCCGCTCGTGCGTCTGAACGGCGAGGAGGGGGAGGGTCTTCTCGTCACGCCGATCCTCTGCATCCCGATTACCGCGGGAGGCTCGGCGGGGTCGTTCAGCGTGACGGACCAACGGCTGGCCGTCGAGTTGGACGGGATTGCAGACCCGGACAAGCGGGCGAGACGCCTGGAGCAGCCTGGGGCGGTGACGGTGCAGATGTTCGAGAAGTCGGTGGGGGCCACGCCGCTGGATTTCTTCCGCAACCTGCTGGACGACGTCGCCCAGAGCTGGGCGGAGTTCCAGAAGCTCGGCGAGGCGCTGGAGCGGCGGTGCAACGAGGGCGGCGGAGAGCCGGTGGTGTTTCCCACCTCGGCGATCCGGGAGGCCCTGGATGCCTGCCGCGAAGCGGCCGAGAAGATCGCCCGCCCCATCATTGGCGGCGGGGAAGAAGACGTGGTCCTCTTGGAAGAAGGAGGCGAGGCAATGGCATCCGCCGGCGCGGCAGCCGATGGCGTGTCCGGTCGGGTCGGCACCCGCGAGGAGGCGTTCCGCACCTTGCTGCGGGTCGCCGAGTTCTTCAAGCGGACCGAGCCGCACTCGCCGATCTCCTACGCTTTGGAGCAGGCCGTGCGCTGGGGCAAGATGCCCCTGCCGCAGTTGCTCGACGAGCTGATCCCCGAGGAGGCCGTCCGCCAACAGTTGTTCAAGTTGATCGGAATCCACGCGCGCCCGCCCGAAAGAGCGTCGTAACCACAACCAGTAGCGTCTGGAGGGAGAAAAACCAATGGCAGAAAGCATGCAGCACAAGCTGGACCGGGTCCGAAAGCCCCGGGTACACATCACCTATGACGTGGAAACCGAAGGGGGGATGGAGACTCGCGAGCTCCCCTTCGTCGTGGGAGTGCTCGGGGATTTCTCGGGCAACCCGACCGAGCCGCTCAAGCCGCTCGTGGAACGCAAGTTCATCCAGATCGACCGCGACAACTTCAGCGATATCATGACCCGCATGACCCCGGGGGTGAACCTCCGCGTGGAAAACAAGCTGCAAGGCGACGGGAGCGAGATGGCGGTGCAGTTGAAGTTCAACTCGATGGACGACTTCGAGCCCGCCAACGTCGTCAAGCAGGTGGAGCCGCTCCGCAAGCTCCTGGAGACCCGCAACAAGCTCCGCGACCTGATGACCAAGATCGACGTCTCGCCGGAGCTGGAGAAGCTGCTGGTGGACGTCATGGAGAACACGGACAACCTTGACAAGCTCTCGAAGGAACTCGGCAAGACCGGCCCCGAGGGCCAGCCAGAGGAGGATAAATCATGAGCACCGGCGAAACCAAACGCGAAGCCCAGGCCGCCCCGGCCGCCGAAGCCGCCGGGCTGTTGGATCAAGTCCTTGCGGCTACCCCGCAGACCGAGCGGAACCGCGCCGCCGAGCTGGTCGAGGCGTTCGTGGGCGAGGCCGTCAAAGGGACGCTGGTCTACAAGAAGGACCTGATGCGCTCCATCCAGGCGTGCGTCCAGGCCTTCGACGCCAAGATCTCCGAGCAACTGGCCGCCATCATGCACACCCCCGACTTCCAGAAGATGGAGGGGAGCTGGCGCGGCCTGAACTACCTCGTGATGAGCAGCGAGACCGGCACCCAGTTGAAGATCAAGGTCCTGAACGTCTCCAAGCGGGACCTGTTCAAGGACCTGGACCGGGCGGTGGAGTTCGACCAGAGCCAGTTGTTCAAGAAGCTCTACGAGAACGAGTTCGGCACTCCGGGCGGCGAGCCCTACGGGGCGTTGATCGGGGACTACGAGTTCACCAACCACCCCGAAGACCTCGACATGCTCACGAAGGTGTCCAACGTGTCCGCGGCGGCCTTCGCCCCGTTCATTTCCGCCGCCTCGCCCTCGCTGTTCGGCCTGAAGAGCTTCGCGGAGCTCTCCAAGCCGCGCGACCTCGCCAAGATCTTCGACGCGGTGGAGTACACCAAGTGGAAGTCGTTCCGCGACTCCGAGGACGCCCGCTTCGCGACCCTCGTGATGCCGCGCGTCCTCTCCCGGCTCCCCTACGGCAAGAACACCAAGCCCGTGGACGAGTTCGACTTCGAGGAGGTCGAGCTGGACAAGAAAGGCAACGCCAAGCCCGTGCCCCACGACCACTACGCCTGGATGAACGCGGCCTACGTCTACGGGGTCCGGCTGACCGACGCCTTTGCCAAGACCGGATGGTGTACGGCGATCCGCGGGCGGGAGAACGGGGGCCAGGTCGAAGGGCTGCCCGCCCACGTCTTCAAGACCATGGACGGCGACACGGACCTGAAGTGCCCCACGGAAGTCTCCATCACCGACCGCCGCGAAAAGGAGCTGAGCGACCTGGGGTTTTTACCCCTGTGCCACTACAAGAATACCGATTACTCCGTGTTCTTCGGGGGCCAGACCACGCAGAAGCCCAAGAAGTACGACAAGCCCGAGGGCACCGCCAACGCGGCCATCTCGGCCCGCCTGCCGTACATCATGGCCACCTCGCGGATCGCCCATTTTCTGAAGGTGATCGCGCGGGACAAGATCGGCAGCTTCATGGAGCGGGACGACATGCAGGACTTCCTGGAGCGGTGGATTGCCCAGTACGTGTGTGCCGACGCAAAGCCGACCCCGGAGATGAAGGCCCGGCTCCCCTTGGCCGCCGCAAGGATCCAGGTGGAGGAGATTCCCGGCAAACCGGGGAGCTATAACGCCATCGCCTGGCTTCGCCCCTGGCTCCAGTTGGAGGAGCTGACCCAGTCGCTGCGCCTGGTGGCCAGCCTGCCCAAGAAGGCCGGCTGATTTTGAGGAAATCGGAGGGCCCCGGGGGCGCAGCGCGACGTTTCCTGGGGCCCGCTTTTTTTCGATTTGCGAAGAGCCGGGTGTTCAAAGCCCACGGGCTGCAGCCCGTGCGATTGAGGAACGTTGAGTGTCGGGGGGCGACCGCCGCGCCGAGGGCAGTGAAGAGTGCAAAATGAAAAATGCAAAATGCAAAATGAAAAGTGCAAACTGCGAAGCGCAAGTTGGTGAACCGATCCCCATTTTGCATTTTGCACTTTGCACTTTGCATTTTGCATTTCTTCTCGCTGGCCCGGTCCGGCTGCGGCCGAGTCGCCTTGCGCTGGGTCATTTCCCCACTGAGACGCACCAATGAGTTCCCTCTCCGCCCAAAACCAGGCTGGTCTTCCGGCACCCGGCGCCGGAGCGCTCCCGGTGGTCTCGGCCCCGGCGGGCCAGCCGCTCTCCGGCCTGATCGACGCCCTGGTGTCGGCCACCCGGCCCGTGCCGGACGACGCCGGGACACTGCTGCGACGGTTCCTCGAAGAACGCTCGCCGGCAGAGGCCCTGACGCTGTGGCTCCGCCTGACCAGGGTCCCCGGCCGGCCGGCCGGCAAGGAGCAGGTGGTGCGGGGGCTCGGCCGGGCGATCGCCAGCCTGGATGCCGCCATCACCGGCCAGGTCAACGCCATCCTCCATCATCCGCGGTTTCAGAAGCTGGAGTCTGCTTGGCGCGGGCTGCACTACCTGGTCCAGCAGGCCGAAGGGGCCGAGAACGTCAAGATCCGCGTGTTGACCGTCTCTTGGCGGGACCTGGCCCGGGATGCGGAGCGGGCCATCGAGTTCGACCAGAGCCAGTTGTTCCGCAAGGTCTACAGCGAGGAGTTCGACACGCCGGGCGGGGAGCCGTTCGGCGTGCTCTTGGGGGATTACGAGATCCGGCACCGGCTCACCGAAGAGCATCCGGTGGACGACCTCTCCACGCTCAAGGCGATATCCGGGGTGGCCGCGGCGGCCTTTGCCCCGTTCATCGCCGCGGCCCACCCGGCCCTGTTCGGACTCAATGAGTTCGCCACCCTGGAGCAGCCCCTCAACCTGCCCCGCACCTTCGACCAGCTCGAATACCTCAAGTGGCAGGAATTCCGCGCCAGCGAGGATTCGCGGTTCGTGGGCCTGGCGCTCCCGCGGGTCCTCATGCGTCTGCCCTACGAGGACGACGGGACCCGGGCCGACGGCTTCCGCTTCCGCGAGGACGTGACCGGCCCCGACCGGGAGAAGTATCTCTGGGGCAACGCCGCTTACGCCTTCGGCGCCGTCCTGATCCGCGCATTTGCCCAGTCCAACTGGCTGGCCGACATCCGCGGCGTGCGCCGCGACGAGGAGGGCGGGGGCCTCGTCTCCGGGCTGCCCGTCCACTCCTTCACCACCGACAAGCGCGGCGTGGCCGCCAAGTCGTCCACCGAAATCCTGATCAGCGACCGCCAGGAATCGGAGCTGAGCCGGCTGGGGTTCGTTCCGCTGTGCCACTGCACCGACACCGATTTCTCGGCGTTCTACACCAACCAGTCGGCGCAGAAACCCAAAGGCTACGACGACCCCGCGGCCACCATGAACGCCCGCATCTCGTCGATGCTCCAATACACGCTTTGCGTCTCCCGGTTTGCCCACTACCTCAAGGCGATCGCGCGGGACAAGATGGGGGCCTTCAGCGAGCCCGAGGAGTGCGAGGACTACCTCCACCGCTGGCTCCAGAAGTACGTCACTCCCGACAGCGAGGCCTCGTCCGAGGTGAAGGCGAGGCTCCCCTTGCGCGAGGCCCGCGTGGAGGTCTCCGAGCAGCCGGGCAAGCCGGGGAGTTATCGCTGCACCGCGCACCTGTGGCCGCACTTCGAGCTGGAGGAGCTGGCCGCCACGTTGAAAGTCACCACCG
>Ga0315288_10010664_pt1 | contig 11594 bp, 8 predicted proteins | sample YL17G11_20_MG_FD_203454 | JGI IMG/M metagenome (GOLD analysis project Ga0315288, IMG submission 203454) | Sediment microbial communities from Yellowstone Lake, YNP, Wyoming, USA - YL17G11_20 | ecosystem: Environmental > Aquatic > Freshwater > Lake > Sediment | place: USA: Wyoming | collected... | reverse complement strand
TTACTTCATTGTAAAATATGTCGCCTTCCTACGCAGAATACCACAAATGCACACTCAGTGCCTCACCGGGTAAGCGTCTTTCTGCGCCAATCCCGCAGGCTGGCATCCATAAATAATTCGAGGCCGTCAGAATAATCCCAGCCAACATCATTTGGAGTGTTATACCGCCAAGCACCGCACGGCTATCCGAAGTGGAGCAATCTGATAAAAAACAATTATTCAAGGTATTATTCTTTTTCATACTGCCTTCTGGTCTCGTTTGGACGAAAGCATGGGGGGCAATTGCACAACCAGCAACGCTATTAACATCAACCCGCAGCCGACAAAATCACGTAACAAAAATCTCTCGTTCAGTATTGCCCATCCCGCCAGCGCCGCAAACACGGTCTCCAGACTCATAATAATCGCTGCATGGGCAGGCGGACAGGTCCGCTGAGATACCACCTGGAGAGTAAAAGCCACCCCCGCTGACAGCACACCTCCATATAAGATTGGAATAGCTGCGCTACAAATTGCCCGCATCGTGATATGCTCAACAAGTCCTGCCACCAACAGACTCAGGACAGAACAGGTAAAGAATTGAACACAGGCGATATGCACAGGGTTTGTCCGAATAGCCAGGTAACCGATTAGCAGTACATGTGCTGCCCAGAAAAAAGCACTGATCATAACCAGCAGGTCCCCACGCTCGATAGTAAAAGACCCCCTCACGCTCAGCAAATATAATCCTGCCACCGCCAGTACCGCTCCCACCCATACGCTAATTCCACAGCGGTATCCCAGAAACAAACCCATCAAAGGAATAATCACTACATAAAGGCTGGTAATAAAACCGGCCTTTCCTGCTGTAGTGTAGAGCAGCCCTACTTGTTGTAATGATGCCCCGGCAAACAACGCCAGTCCAGCCAGGATTCCTCCCCATGCCAGAAACCGCCAGCTGCTCGATAGTTCAATGTGATGTCTGCTCAGATGGAATCGGAAAATCACCGGCAAAAGGGTCATTCCTCCCAGGGCGAAACGCAGACCGTTATAAGTCATCGGGCCAACATAATCCATCCCTTTACGCTGTGCAACAAACGTGGTGCCCCAGATAAAAGCTGCCGTTAGAAGTAGCAAATCACTTTTAATGGTCTTCGTGCGCATGATTCATTCAATACTTCCCGTTAACCCCCAAACCTTGCGGAGCAGTTCAAATATCTCCGGTTCCTCGGTCATAAGCTCCGCACGATTAAAGGGGAAAAAGTCGTTCATTCCGAAGTAGGCTTCAGTCATTTCGGCAAAGAACTCCTTTTGGTCAGTGAGGGCGTAATGCCGCATGCGCTTACCGGCGATGCTCAGCACCGAATCGCCGTGTCCACTCTGCTTGAATCGCTCATACGCCTCGAGGATGCTGGCGTCATCGAAGCCGAGCGCTTGGTCGTGATATGCGTGCGCCATTTCGTGCAGGACCACCCACGGCTGTTCATTCACCTGGCGCGGGGCGACGAAGTCGGCCGCCTCACAGATATGGACACACTTCGCCAGGTCGCGCGAGTAGCCGTGCTCCTCAAGCCATTCCGGTGATGGGTGATATTGCATGGTGCGTAGCTTCCCATGCGTAAAGTCAAGCACGATGGGGACTGTTTGCAACTTCGCCAGGCGGTCTGCGGCAACAACAAATGTAATGTCCGCTAATTTGGCTTCCAGCATCTTGAGTGCACGTGTACCCAGCGCGTCGTTGGGTGGCTCGAACAGGCGGTCGTCGATACGGACGGTCCAGCCTTCAATGTTTCGGACGGTGCGTGAGGTGGGTTTTGGCAGATCTGGGTTTTCATCGACACTCGCCGCCTTGAGCAGCTTCTTCATCCCTTCCCCCAGGGCATTGCCGGTCAAAAAGTAGGTCTCAGCATTGGCAAACTCGTGATGCCCATGTGTCGGACAGGGAGACTCCTCAGGTAGCCGAACAAAGTCATGGGTCTCGACAAACAACACCGTGCCTTTGAACTCCGGTCTCGCCGCTGCGTCTGCCTGAGCTTTCCTGATGGCTGCCCACTGGCCCTCTGCTTTCACCCAAGGGCCGGTCAGCTCTCCTATCACTGCTGGCAGGTTGGGTGCATTTAGGTCCTTGCGCATATCCTTGATGAGGTTCACCAGGTTCTTCTCATACTCTGGCACGGCATTTTTCGGGTCGCACCCATCGTTCCAGCCGTGGTACCAGACAGAGCCAGCCAGTTCATATCCGTTGCCATCATAGTTTGGAAAGTATTTTTGGAGGTTTCCGAGAGCCTCACGAATTTCCTCCACCATTTTGGTATAGTAAAGGCCAACCTTACCGCCTGAACTTGGGGGACGGAAGTCCTGGTAAAGGCTCTTGCCGCCCCAGGCTGTTTTGATGAGCAGGACTTGGTTGGTAAAATGGTCGCCGATGATGTGGCCGAATTGCAGCTCCGGGCCGAAGTGATGCTTGCCGTCGTAGATGGTGAAGCCTAGGGTGAGTGGGCCGGATTTCACGGGGCCGTTCTCAGGCTTGTACCAAACCCAGACATCATCACGCACCGTCCACTGGCCTTTGTCGTCTCTGAGGTGCTTGTAGAGAGAGGCCTTGGTGGGGTCCTTCAGACAAAAGTTGAGCGTGCCTCTGCCTTCGTTGTAGTTTTTGCCTTCGAGGTCAGCGACGCCCTGACCCTCCATGTTCGACTGGCCGGCCAGAATAAAAACCTTCACCGGGCTTCTGCCTACCTGCTTTGGGCTCTTGTCTATCTGGGCGGCATAGATCCACTGTGACAACACCAAAAGTGATGCGGTGGCGAAGACAACAAGCTCGATTATCTTCTGTCTCATATCACCTCTTTCTCGTTTTCTCATGCCTATTCACGAAGTCAGATATTTCCAATATGTAGTCCAAAACCGCCAATGACAGCGCCTAAAATGTAATTGAACCTCTGTAAATATACCTGCACAACCTTGGATCGGCTGATAGAACTTAACTATTCTATAGAAAAAGTGGTCACTTTTCAAATATTTATGGGAAACCACCTTTATTCAGCAGGAAAAGCGACATGAAGAATGGCTGACGACCGTGCCAAAGCCTCGCAGATGAAGGTCCATCTCCTACCATCACCTCAAGCTAAGCCAGGCGTTAAGAACTGCATGGATTTCCACTTCCATGCTGGCATTCGAGCTTGATTTGTAAGGTGAGCCTGCCGAAGGTGGGTCAGACAAAAAAATGTTGCGGCAGTTGAGCTTCCTAAGCAGATTTGGTATATTATCTAATTAAGCCTCATTGAGATAGATAAACAGGCTGAATGGGAAATATGAGGTTAAGGAAAGCATTATGTGTATAAATCTGTTTTATTTACGCTCTATTATGTTCTTAGTGCTGGTCAGCAGTCCCCCTGGGCTAAGTGGGACAAATCCCATTACGCAAGACAAGGACAAGCCGAGAACACTTGATACGGACCCTAATCTTGTCGGCTGGTGGAAGTTTGATGAAGTCTCGGGTACAACCGCGGCGGATTCTTCTGCGCATCGCCATAATGGTACACTCAAAGGCGGCTTGTCTTTTGATAAGGACTCGGTTCCGGGTCGGATAGGCAAAGCGCTGAGGCTCGACGGCAATGATGATTACATCGAGATAACAAAATACAAGGGCGTTGCCGGCACGCGACCCCGCACTATAACGGCCTGGGTCAAGACGACCAGTTCCAGAGGGGAAATAATATCCTGGGGATCAGAAGAGTACGGCAAGATGTGGACGTTCTGCTTCATCAGAGAGCGTATCGGCGTCACGCCCAAAGGTGGCTATCTTTACATCAACGATGCGATAAATGACGATAAGTGGCATCACATAGCGGCGGTGGTCAAAGAGGCCGAGCTGCCGAACCTCCACGATGATGTCAAGCTTTATAAGGATGGTTCTCTGGCGGAAATCCATGATATCGGCCTTTTAGACCTTTGGCCAATCGATACCGGCAATGTGATAGATGTCAGAATTGGTAGACGATTCCAGGGTCTCGTCGACGACATTCGTATCTACGACCGTGCTTTGTCTGAAGACCAGATAATGGCTTTGTTCAAACTGGAAAGTAACCGCCCTTTACATTAGCCTTCAACGTTACGAAAGGAGCTGAACAGTGGACAGTAAACGACTAACGCGGCGAAAGTTTATGCGTGATAGTGCAATGGCAGCAGCGAGTGTGGCCGTGGGTCTCCATACCACAAGTGGTGAAACGCTCGATACATCAAAGATTCTTAATTATAACCCGAATATGGAGTACCGCCGGCTGGGAAAGACTAATCTGATGGTCTCGGCCGTCTGTTTGGGTGGACACTCCGGAAGCGACGACAAGGAACGTTACGAAGTCGTCAGTCGCTGCATCGACGCGGGCATCAATTACATCGACGCGTGCACAGACGGTGAGGTGCTGAGAGATTCCAAGGCTCTTAAAGGACGCCGCGACAAGATGTACCTCGCGCTGTCACACTGTGGCAACGAGGTGCGCAATGAGAATTACCGCACTGCTAAAAAGCTGTTGGAAGTGCTCGATGGACTGCTAAAAGAATCGAATCAGGAATACACCGACCTTTGGCGTATTACCTGCTACGAACCGGGCGGCAGGCATTCGTTCGACACATCCTGTGAGATTGTTGAGGCACTCGAGAAGGCCAAAAAGCAGGGCAAGGCTCGCTTTATAGGATTCTCCTCACACGACCGTCGTTGGATCAAGTTTATGATAGAGTATTTTCCGCAGATTGAGGTTGTTTGTTTTCCTTTCACCACCATGAGCAAGACCGCCCCGAAAGACAGTCTGTTCGAAGCTCTTAAGAAATGTGACGTTGGTGCATTTGGTATTAAGCCTTTTGGGGCAGCATCGCTGTTTGCTGGTGCCCAGGATGAAGATAACAAGCGTGGGCGTCTTGCAATTCGGTACATCCTATACAGCAACACTGTAATACCAATTCCTGGCATGAACAGCACTGGCGAGGTCGATAACGTGGCCAAGGCCGTAATGGAACGCCGGGAACTCGACCTCAAAGAAAAGGCCGAGTTGGAAAACGCCACCAGCGAAATGTGGGCTAAACTACCACCCCATTATCAATGGCTCAAGGATTGGGAATACGTCTAATCGGATGCCTCCAGCTAATTAAGCATTTGCCATGAGGATAACAAGGGTGTCTACATCGGTGCTTAAACCGCTGCTTTAAAGATATGGAGTACTGTTTCTCGATACTTATTCTGTCGGCCGTGCTTGTTGTCGGCACTGGGTGTGAACAAACAAAGGTCAACCCGAAGACGGAGACAAGCAAACAATCCAGGACAAGCCAGGAATCCACAACAGATTATAGGCCGCCGTTGCTCCTTGATGATAACCCGGACATCGGCTTGCCAGGTAAACCTGTGGCTGATAATAGTCGCTGCTATGTTTGTCACTTGAACTATGCGCAAGAAAAGCTTGCGGTGACCCATTCACGAGCCAACATTGGCTGCAAGGATTGCCACGGCGATTGTGATGCCCATATTGCCGACGAGTCTTGGGCGTCAGGCGGCAATGGCACACCGCCCGGTATCATGTATCCGCCGGAGAAGGTCAATCAGTTCTGTATGAGCTGTCATCCGAGGGATAATATCGCTAAGGAAAAGTATTGTACCGATTGTCACGGTGCTCACCGCTTGGCCCATCGCAGATGCAAATGGAGATAGGCTTGCCTATTTCACAGGTACTTTTTCGCAAGGACAGACAAGGCAGGTGCGTCCCTCACGCACGAACCTGATTGCAAGGTTAAGATGCGATGCAATTTCCTGTGGCGTTGCAGTGTCCGGAAAGACGTTCTGGCGGTGATATTCGTAATCCTTTTCCCACGATACAGGATTGTCTTTGCGCGGTTGCTTAACCTTGTCCACGTTGTTCTCTCTGATAAGAAAACCGCGTCCAGATGTCATTCAGACATCAAATCCGGATGAGATTGAGAATCGTAATTTCTGCAAACATAACGACTTAACGGTAGATGAGTATTTGCACAGTACGAGTTCGGACCATCTCTCAATCACCTTCTCTCCACGCATTTCATTCGCCCAAGGCATATAAATGACCCGCTGTCCGCAAGTATATCCTGTTTTCGACAACCGCCGGAGTGGCAAAGATCTTCTCTCTGAAATTGTTCTTTGCCAGGACTTTCATCTTGTCAGCGACCTGGATGACTGAGACGATGCCGGGGACAGAGGCAACGATAATCTTGTCGTCCGCGACAATGGGTGACGCGATGTATTGCCCCGGCGCCCCGATTTGTTCCCGGAAGAGTTCTTTTCCGATCGAGGCTTCCAGGCAGGTCAATAGGCCGCCGTCCCGCATGAGGTAGAGTCTTCCCCGACAATAGAGCAGCGAGGGCGTTTCAGGAATGCCGCGTTGGATTTCCCAGGCCACATGCGATTTACGGGCATCCTTTGTCGCTCCGGGACGAATCGCCACCAAGTTAGGTTGGCTGATGGCAGCGAAGCCTGCCATCGTCTGCATCCATTCCCCTTCACTGATGATCCCGTTCTTGTCATGGTCGAAGATTCTCAGGAGAGTGTCCATGTCCTTAACCGGCAACCCATAACCGGGATTGTCTTTGGGCAACTCCGGTCGCTGGATAAAAGCAAAACCTTTCGTCATTTCGTCGCGCTGTATTTGATTGTCGTGATTCCGGTCGAACTCTTCAACGGTGATCTTCCATGTCCCAGCCGCATCCAACTTATCATCTCCGCGTCCACCCAGAGCCGCTGCGCCGGCAAACAGGAGCCCATCGCCGGTTACGGGGATACCGACTGTTTCGTCCGAAAAACCACCGACCCACCATATCTCCTCCCCTGTGGATGGATTGTAGGAGGTCAGCCGTTTGGAACCCAACACAACCAACTCTTCCACGTCGCCATGACGGAAGATCATGGGCGTTGACCAACCGGCATTAAACAACGATCTCGGCTGTTCCCAGACGGTCTTACCGGTGTCTTTATGGACCGCAAGCAAACGGGAGGAACCATTGTCGCCGTCCAAAACCAGGATCACTTTGTCCTCATACAATATGGGCGAGGTCGCCGTTCCATACTTGCTTTCCGGCGTATCAATTCTACGCTGCCAGACCTCGTTTCCCGCGTGGTCGTAACAAAGCAGCCCATATGTCCCGAAATAGACATACACATGCTTATCGTCCGCGGCCGGCGTGGAAGATGCAGGATTATTCAGTGGATGAAACCTTCCTGGTGTTTCGGTCTGAACCACCTTTCGCCACAGGATTCTGCCCTCTTTACGATCGATGGCTAACGTAATCAGTTCTTTTGGGTTGTCTGGTTCACTGGCGGTAAGAAAGATGTGATTGTCCCAAATGACGGGAGACGAGTGGCCCGCGGGAACTGCGGTTTTCCACAAAACGTTCGTTTCCGGGCTGAAATGAACAGGAATGCGATCTGCCTGGGCCACTCCCTGTCCATTGGGACCGCGAAATTGACTCCAGTTGACCTTTCCCTGCTGAACGGTGCGCGATGATACCTTCCCTTCAAAACTGGTGGAAACCTGAGTTGCTATGGGGTTCTTCGGCGCTGCCTTCTGTACCTGCTCATTCGCCCGGATGCAGTAGAGCCGCGCAGCGGTGCGGATGAGAAGTCGGTCACCGACGAGCGCTGGCGTGGCCATGCACATGTCATCCTCGGCCAGCTTGTTGGTGTGGAGCAACTCGAACTTGTCGCCGGCGCGGAGCACGTAGCAGACGCCATCTTCGTTCAGGCAGAAGATTCGCCCGCCAGTCGCCCACGGCGACGAGGTGAAAGCAAGGCCCTCCGGCAACCGCTCGCGGTCGTAGAGCACTTTGCCCGTCTTCGCGTCATAACAACTCACCAGACCGCGATCGTATAGCACATAGAGACGGCCCTCGTAAAAGAGCGGTGAGGGGTTGTAAGGCCCGCCGACCCGGTCCGACCAAGCAATGAATTTGTTGCTGGTTTCACCGAGTTGGAGCGTGATGTCTCCGCTGGCGCCGGGACGGATTGCGTAGAGCGGTCGGAGCTTGTCTCCCACATAACCTGAACTGACGAAGAGCAAACCTCCGCCCGCGAACGGTGTCGGGATGGCGATGTTCGACATGCCGCTGAATGACCAAAGCAGTTTGCCATCGAGGTCGTAACTTCGGACGGCACGGCTACCGGACGTGATGATTTCGGTGCGCTGGCCGTTTTCCCAGACGAATGGGGTGGTCCAGTTGCTCTTCTCGTCACGGTCCACACGCCAGAGTTCCTTGCCGGTCTTCGCATCGAGGGCGAACAGTTCCGCCTGGTCATCGTTGTCGTTCACGATGAACAACCGTCCGCCGTGCAACACCGGTGACGCCGCGGTGCCCCAGCCGTAGCGCATCTTACGCGGCTCGAGACGCTTGGACCAGACCTCCCCGCCTTTGAGCGTGAAAGCAAAAACACCCAGGTTGCCGAACAAAGCGTAAACCCGCTCGCCATCCGTCACAGGCGTCTCCGCGCCATAGGTGTTCTTGAGATGGATGGCAGTTTGGGGTGCGCCTCGATAGACCGTCTTTTCCCACTGCAGTTTGCCCGTCGTGAGGTCGAGACAGAGAACCTTCCAGTGATGCTCCGACTTGGGCGACTCCGGACGTTCGCCCCCCAAGTAAAGCCCCTTCTTCGGCGGCTCGGATTCGCCCATGTTCACGACCGTCGTGAGGAACACGCGGTCGCCCCAGACGATTGGAGACGACCAGCTCCGTCCCGGCAGATCGGTCTTCCACGCTACGTTTTCCTTGGCAGACCACTTGTCCGGCAATAGGGCGTTCGCGCTGAAGCCGGCGGCACCCGATCCGCGGAACTGCGGCCAGTTTGCGTCCCCGGTTGCTGAGTGGGACCGGCTTGGCGCAGCGAGGCATATGAGCAAGGTGAGGATGATGCATGTTTTCATATTGATAGTACCCAGTTGCAGTTATGATCGAGTTAAATTGACACCTTTATTTCCTTTATTCGTCCCATTGTGTCACTTTTGAACATTGCCCTGCAGAGAGGATAATCCCGGTGATCCACCGGACTACCCATAGTCAATCAATCCCCATCTTCTTGATCGGATCGCTGTCAAGCACTTTGGCGAAAAACTCAGCACGCAGTGCCCGATCCTCCAAGGTATAGGTAGCATCCCCGGAGAGGATCTTGATGTTGGCATTTATTTCTTCCTTCAGACGCATATTATATTCTGAGCTACCACAACAAACAACTCTCTCTTACAAATCCTATCTTGTCACTACTAACTGTCACCTCTTAGAATTACTCTTTCCTTTGACACACCAAGCTAACTTGCTCAATTAGCTTTGGATTTCATGTCATTGGAATGAACTATGCTCCGACATTGTAGTGCCCAGTTTTATACAACACGAATACAACCGCGAAGCTCGTTATCTGCCAATTCCAAAAAAATGACCATTTCATAAGTGCATCACCAAGAGCGAGTTATGAAAAAGTGTAAATTTAGCAACCGTTTTATATATCCGTGTTCAAAGGCTTCTTGGCCATGCGGATTTACAAATGGCAACAACAAGTCCGGCTTCTGTGTTTAGGGCTGAGGAACGGATAAGAAGTCCGTTGGTCAGAGTTGCCACTGTCCGGCCTATATCCGTAGCGACAACGGCCCTGAGTTCGTCGCTAGGCAAGTTAAGAGGTTCTTGAAAGATTTGGGCGTGGACACACTATTTATGGAGCCGGGCAGTCCATGGGAGAATAGGTACGTGGAGTCATTTAACAGCCGAATGCGTGATGAGCTTCTGGATGGTGAATTGTTTTTGCATATTGATGAGATGAAATATGTTGTGGAACGTTGGCGAATGGACTATAATCACTACCGGCCCCACAGTAGTCTAATCTATATGACACCAGCAGACTTCGCTGAACTGTGTCACCAAGCTGGTTGCATCAGACCGAATACACCAGTGTTTAGCGGAGTCCAGGACTGTGGAATCCTCTCATAAACACTGGACCCAAAAAAGGGGGCAGATCAATACTTTACAGTGGAGCCGGTTTGAATGAAACAGACGGCAAAAACTATGAAACTTCAATTGATCATTTGGCACACTGCCTTTTTGGCCCTGAGCCTGATGGCCGGCAGCATGCTCGTCCCCGTTAATGTTGTAGCCGCTTTCCCAATCGTGCTGGAGAGGCCTGCCATAGCACCCTCATTGCCCCAAGACTTCGGCTCGTTGGCTGGTACATCGGCCGATATAGCGCCGAGTGCCTATCGATACCGTGCCGATTGGAAGGCCGAGGATAACCCACCTGAGAGTTGGCTGGCCCTGATGTGGTATGCCCGCCAGGCGATGAACAAACCCGTGGACATGAATGCCCCGGCGATCAAACAGGTCTTGTGCGGCTTGTTGTGGGAGGAAATCCGCCCGGTGCAACGAATCGAGTTGACATGGTCGGCCGACCTCAAACGACGGCCTGCACCGGACGAAGTGGCAATCACGACCTTGGAGAACAAAGGCAACTCTAGTTCTTGGTGGAACAATCTGGATGCAGTGCCAAAATCCATCAACGCAACTCTATCGAACGACGGAAGAACCTATCTCTACGACCTGCCCACAGAGACCTGCGGCATAGTTGTCAGTGTTGTCGGCGTCAGGAGTGCCTCGGAATATGACGTGCCTGCGGTGAAGGTGTTCGTGGCGGACCTCTGGAAGAAGATGGACTTAGAAATTGAATGGGGGTTCGACCCGACTACCCTAGACAAGGATTACAGCGGACGGGTCGAAACATATGATGGGAAGGTGGACGGGCTTGGTCCCCTGGACGGGGATGTTGGTACCACGGTTACCGACTCGAGTTCGTGGCGTTCTGTTGGTAATGGTCCCGCCCGCCGGGGCTTGAAAGCCAGCTTACTATACATCGGTACGGTAAAATGGCGACGGATGCAGCCATTCACCAGCCAGCCGGACGATGTTGCGCGCACCATTGTAACCTTGTGGACTAAGGCTGGTAACTTCTCGTTCTTGGCGGCAGACCTCGATAACGGACCGATCCTGGCACCCGAGTACGGATTTTTTGTCCGTAGGACAACGCCACTGGCACCACCCCCTGCCAAACCAGCTCAGGACTTGCGAGTCCCGCGGATGCTGCTATCAGGTAAAATGAGTGCCATCGCTGGCAGCGCTGAGCTGCAGGGATGGGGGAGTGACAGCACGCCTTGGTTCGGCGGCAATCCGGCCGACAAGCCGGTTTCCGTGCAAGGTATCACCTTCCCAGCCAGGAGCTTGGCCATGCATCCGGGTCCTACTCATAATGTGGCCGCTGGTTGGCGGAGTCCCATCGCAGGACTTGTGAGAGTCAATGCCCGTGTGGCTCATGGTCAAAGGGGGGGCAATGGAATCGAATGGTGGATTGCGCACGAAACCAAGACCCAACGACAGCATCTGGCCCATGGCATCACGGACGGAAGCGGGGCGCAGACGATCCCTACCGAGGCCGAAGCGAAGGCCTTAGGTGAAGTAATCGTGGAATCGGGCGACATGATTTCCTTGGTCGTCGGCCCGAAAGGTGCACATCAGTGCGATACAACCCTCATCGAACTGGTCATCACTGAGGTGGGTGGACGCGAGCGGGT
>Ga0315288_10010663_pt1 | contig 11594 bp, 9 predicted proteins | sample YL17G11_20_MG_FD_203454 | JGI IMG/M metagenome (GOLD analysis project Ga0315288, IMG submission 203454) | Sediment microbial communities from Yellowstone Lake, YNP, Wyoming, USA - YL17G11_20 | ecosystem: Environmental > Aquatic > Freshwater > Lake > Sediment | place: USA: Wyoming | collected... | reverse complement strand
CAGCGGGCACACACCCGCTCAAAAACGTCGAAGGAATGATCATGAGCAAGAAGAATGGAAGCAAGCCCCTCACGAAGAGCGAGTTCGTCACGCAGGTCGTTGGACGCTGCGGCGAGCTTTCGAAGCGGCAGGTGGAGGAAGTCCTTCGGGCCGTCTCGGCTGTGACGCAAGAGCAGCTCGCCAAGCGAGGCCCCGGGATCACCGTGATCCCGGGCGTCGTCAGGCTCAAGACCGTCGAGAAACCGGCAACCCCCGAGCGCCAGGGCCGCAACCCTTTCACGGGACAATCCATCACGATCAAGGCCAAGCCGGCATCACGCGCCGTTCGTGCGACGCCCGTGAAGGCGCTCAAGGAAGCCGTTCAGTAAGGCTTCTCCCCTTGGCCGATCAAGACATTCGCTTTGGTAAGTGGCAGGACGTTCTGCGGGATGTTCCGGACTCCTCAGTCCGGCTGATCCTCACGAGCCCCCCTTACGATGACGCTCGCGATTACGCGGGGGCTGCGGAGCCCGTCGACTTCGACGGGCTCGCAGACTTCGCGTTGCGCGTCCTCGCCCCTGGGGGAGTCCTCGCTATGGTGATTGACGGCGCCGTCAGCCGCGGGGCGTTATCAACGACGCCCTACGAAGTGCTTGTCAAGTGGGCCAAGTTACCGGGTTGGAACCTGTCTCAAGTCCTCGCGTACGGGCGCCAGGGGGCACCCGGCGAGTACAAGGGCAGGTTCCGACGCGACCACGAGCCTCTGCTCGTCTTCGTGCGCGAAGGGGCGCCACCCGTCGTCAACAAGGACGCGGTGGCCGAAGTCTCTGCTCTCGATGTACACAAATCCTACAACATGGGGCGCCAGCGCGAGCGCGACGGGTCATTTCGACAGTTCGGGGTCTCCAAGGATGGGGGCATTCGTCGGACGGCCCGCTCGATCCGCCACCGTGGAAGCATCTGGTGGTACGGGTCGGTCGGCAACGGGCACGACCCAAGCTGCTCGACGGGGCACCCCGCCACGTTCTCAGAGCGTTTTGCCACGGATGCCGTCACGGTATGGTCGAACCCTGGTGACCTCGTCCTAGACCCCTTCACGGGCTCGGGCACCGTCGCAAAAGTCGCGTTCGATCTCGAACGGAGCTTCCTTGGATCGGAATGCGTGAAGCACTATCACCGACTCGCGGTCGATCGTCTGCACACCGCCATCGAAGCGTCGAACCAGGGGCAGGAATCCTTCAACACCCTTTTCGAGTTTGGGGCGACTCCCGATGACGACGCCTAACACGGCGCCCATAGAGTTCAGGGTCGTCATCGAGCCCTCCCTCGAAGTAATCGTACCCGACGCCATCTCGTTCGAAACGGGTGCTTCCCTCGCGGAAGCAACCGACCCCAACCTCTTCGTCTACGAGCACCATGGGGCGGGCTTCGACGCCCGTTCCCCGGGGGCGCTCCCGCGCTTCTTCGAGGACTTGGTGATGGGGCGCGCGCTCCCTCTGACGTTCGCAACGCCTCGACTACGGGACGTGGACGTGCTCTTCGCGCTAACACTGTTCCTCCACCGAGACCTCGCCATTCACCCCTCCACGCCGGGCGTAATTGCATCGGTGGACATGGCGCATAGACTCGGGGAGCCCTTTCTAGGTCATCTCGATCGGGGACTAGATCGTCTCATCCGGCGCCTGCGCACGTTCTTCCCGGCTGGTCTTTCGAAGGGCGAGGCCGCGAGTCGCCTCTCGACCTCTCTTGGGTGGGTCCGAGACTACATCAACGAGGGGGTGCTACCCCACCCGGGACGCGAACCTGCTCCACCTCGCATCCTCGATGTGGGTACCAACGGGTTCGTCCTCGCGCAGACGGAAGAGCCCCGCGCGCTCGGAGACACCTGGATTGAACTCTACCGGAGAGGCTACCTGCGTGGCGTTTTGGTCAGCGCTGATCGCGAAGGTCGCCGCCGTGTGTTGGCGTCCAGGAAGAGCGATCACGTTGCATTTGACCTCCAGAAAGCAGCCTTCCTGCTGAATGAGCTTGAGAAGGCGATGGGCGAAGAGCCCGAGTGGGTTTCTGAAGGTTGTTGGTTGATGGGACCCGAAGGTGGAACCCTAATCCTGACAACCCATATGATGGAAGTCTTTTTGCGCGTGTGAAGTTGCAATGACCCACGATTCAAACACGAGCGCAGGTGACCCTACTCTGGAGACAGAGCCTCTCACGGAGGAGCTTACAGACGCTGTTCTCCCGAGTAGGGCGAGGGACACGCTCCCCTGCCCACCCCCGGACGGGATGGACTTCGATCTCGACTGGGATCCAGACGAGGATGAGGAACTCGTCGCCTGACTCGTTAGGGTAGAGCGCGTCGGCGGGTCGAAGAGGCCACGCTGCTCCTCTACTCGTGGGGTTACCGACCCCCACACAGGAATCTTCTCATGCGGGCTCTTAGAGCGCATGGGCAAGGGATTCATACGCCTCAAAGTCATGTCGGACGGGAACCGGGATTTCATCGAAGTCCCGCCCGATCGGCGTGTCACGCTGGGGGCCGTGTCCGCGGCGAAGGCCGTCATGACCCTTGCGGCGAGCCCACGGGAAGCCCGTGGCGCGCTCGATAGCCTGCTCAAAAACGGGCACGGCACCTTTATGGGTGACCCCGAGCGGCTGGCCGGGCTTTTTGAGCGGCGCTGGGCCGTGCTCGCAAAAGCTCTTATCTCGCCAGATCATCGAATCCCAATGGCGAGGGAAAGGACTACCATGGCTAGCGATCACACACAGGCTGCCTTGACGCAGCAAATCGACCGGATTGAGGCCCACATCTCGCGGTTCGCTTCGCAAGCGAAGACCAGCACTCGACTGCCCGAGCGCGAGATCAAGGCTCTACGCGACCTCGTAGGGTCCCTCGATGCGGATTTCGGGGCTGCTGCGGCACCTGCCCTGCCCTCGCCCGAGGAGACGACCCTCAAGGTCGCCATCAACGACAACGCCCAGACCGCGACGAATGTTCTTCGCACGGTCGAAGCGACGAACGAGACGATCGACCGTCTCGTTGAAGCCGGCAAGCGCTTCAACGCGTCGAAGGCAAAGGCCGATCTCCACAAGATCGCCTCACAGGTCTCTGAGATCGTATCGAATGTGGATTTGTCGGCGGGCTGGGTAAAGAACGACCTCCTCGCTCTTTCCAAGCGCGCCGACGAGATCCACGGGCTCTTCCCGAAGGAAGTCTGAGTCGGGGAACAGGTTCAACCAATCCCTAGAGGTGGTGCCACATGCCCGTGAAGAACAACAATTACATCTATAGGATGGGAACGGCACCCAACACTCGGGCTGCCGTATCGCAGAAGAACAAAATTTACTCGTACGCGGTTGGAGCGTCTTCGTTCCAGCAGATCGGCGCAGTATCCGAGTTCAGCTTCGATGAGTCCCGAACGATCGATGCCATCCGCGGCGTCGGCTACGGAGATCAGGTCGCAGAACTGATCCCGGGCGTGACGGAGCCGATGACGCTCACGTTGAACAAGACCCTGCTCTACAACGCCAACATCTTCCAGGTGGTGGGGTACAAGGGCGGGATCGATGGTCTCGTGAGGTCGCTCCGCCACCACCGCTGGCCGTTCGACCTCAAGCAGGAACTCGTCTTCTCCGAGATCAGCTCGAAGGAGGAGGCCGTGGGGCCGGGCGTGAAGAACGCCACGATCCAGAGCGGCCCTGGCGCCCCGATCACAACGATCAAGGCGCTCTTCACCTTCTTCGAGGGCTGCTGGTTGAACAGCTACTCCGCGTCCTTCGCCTCGGACTCCGCGATGATCGCGGAGAACTCCCAGGTGACGGTCACGGACATCATCGACGGCGTGAGCCAGTACGGTGAGTTCGTCGACACGGGCCTCTCGCCGGGTGCTTCCACCTCGGGCGCGGGTCAGACGTACTCGATCCGCTTCGCGGGTGGTACGTCCGCGTTGAATACGGGTCTCGTCGCCTAACGACTTCCGGAGCGGGTCAGAGGTAACTCTCTGACCCGCCCCTCGCCGTTGGCGAACACAAATGGAGATGGGAACAAATGACAACGATCACTGCGCGCAAGCTGCAAGAGGGCTTGTCGAAGGCCCGTGACATCGGGCTCGTCGAGCAGGAGGCGGAGATAGAGGACTGTCACCTCATCGTCCGCAATCTTCGCCCAGACGAATATGAAGCCATCATCGCCGAGACGAAGGATCTCGCCGGTATGGAGCAGATGAACGTGTACCAGAAGGCGCACGTATGCCGCGCGATCGTCGAGATCAACGGCATCAACTTGCGCAAGGTCCAATTCGTCGAGGACGAGCAAGAGGATCCCAAGGTTGCCGGCAAGATGCGGACGGTCAAGCGGGAGGTTCACGAGTACCTGCGCGCCGAGGTCGTCAACACGTGGACGAAAGAGCCCCTTTACGTCGTCTTCCGCAAGGTACTCGACGCCGTCAGTGAAGCGGAGAAGCGGGCCAAGCAGAAGGTCCAATTCATCGCCGAAGAAGAGACCCAAGAGGAGAAGCTGCGGCGCGCCCTTGGGGAGGTTCAAGAGTTGCGTGAAGACCTCCCCGAGCAGGTCTTCGACCGAGCCCTCTCGGACATGGGCTTCCAGCGGAAGATCGCCGAGGCTGCGGGCAAGGAGATCGAAGAGAGGCTCCAGAAGGCCACTGTCGAAGGGAAACCTGCGGCGGAAGAGCCTGCTTCCCCTGCACCCCGAGAGGCGGTTCCGGTCATCCGTGAGGTTGCCCCCGCCCCCCGTGAGAGCGTCGCTCCGCTGTCTGCCGAGAATCTTCGACAGCGGATGCAGGAGCGCGTCCCCATGAACAGGCAGGCCGTGCCGGTGCCACCGCCCCCCGTGGTCGTCGCCCATACCCCGCCCGCCCCAGCCGTTGTACCGGCTTCAAGGACGGCCCGTATCGCAGCCATGGAAGCCGACGTGGACCCCATGCTCACGGCGGCCATGCTGGAAGGGTCATCTCAGGCCGTTACTCGCCCTGTGGAGATTCCTGTCATTGGGGGTGACCGCACGGAGCGCGTTGACCCTACCCAACTGGCGGTCGACAGGCCCCCGCAGGCCGGATTGAACCCCCTCTACAGGCCACCCCCGCGCGTGGCATAGAGGGTAAATCATGGCCTCACCCGCTTCCTACGAGGAAGAGCAGGAGAGGCTCCGACGCGAATCGGAAGGGGACAACAATCTTCGGATCGAAGTCCCCAAGGAACCCGAGGTCGATCCCGACGTCTACAAGGATGTAGACTCCATGGTCTTCCGCGGGTTCCTGGTGGCCCACGCCGACATCGACGGCGTCCGATTCACGTTCAAGAGCCTCAACCAGCACGAGTTCTCGATGCTTCGGTTCATCACCGGAGACTCGAACAGCACCCGCTTCTGGGACAGCTTCCTCGCCTGGGGCGTCTTCATCGCCAACGGGGTGAACGTCCTCGCTCACCGCGAGCGCTACCTCCCCGACATCGAGTCCACGTTCGCGAGCATCCCTCGGACGGCGCGGGAGCGTATCATCCGGCACCTCTCCGATCTGAACCGCAGAGCCTCGGCCGCGGTCCAGCTAACGGAAGCGTACGCTATGGAGTCCTACTCCCGTTACCGTTGGATCCAGCTTCGCGGGCTAGACCTCACGAGGACCAGCGTCTCCGGCATCCCCGGAACTGAGCGCCTCGGCATGAACTGGGCGCAGCTCGTATGGCGTGCCATCAACTTCTACGAGGACACGCGCGAGCAAAGCGACCGCGAGTGGGAAAACGCGAAGTTCGTCGGGGCGTGCATGGCCGGCAAGGGCATTCAGAAGGTCTACAACCGTGACGACGAGCGTCGCCGACAGGACCGTGAGGACCGAGCTACGCGGAAGGACGCCATCCTACGTCACGTGCTCCTCGGGGAAGAGACGCAAGGCGGCCAGCAGAAGTACGGCGTCCCTCTCATCGCCGCGCGCACGGACGAGGAGCTGATCGCGCAGCTTGAGAAGAGCCTTCGCGGCGAGAAGGACTTCCACGACTTCGTGGTGGAGGAGCACGAGAAGCACAACCGCGCCCTCGCCGCAGGCCAGAAAGAGGCCCTCAAGGAGCTTGTGGAGCGGAACGAAGAAGCCTTCGGCGGGCGCATGCTCCGCGGGTCCACCGACCTCCAGGGGCTTTCACCCCAGGACGTTCGAGACCGCTTGGAGAAGCGGAAGACCGTCCAGGCGCAGAAAGACGCACAGCGCATGGTCTACCCGGACCTCCTTGACGAGAAGGGCGCCGAGTTCGCTCGCAAGTGGGGGATGGGCGGGGATGAAGAGGGCTCTAATGCGGATGCACCTGTGATGCCAGCGGATCAACCGCTGCCTCCCCGTACGTCAAAGTTCCGGAGATAAGCCATGCCCGAGCAAGTCGAAGACATCCGGTTAAGACTCGACATCGACGGGAAGCAGGCCCGGCAGGCTGTGCGTGAACTCAACGCGGAGATGAAGCGCGTCACGAAGTCGGCGGTCGATCTGAACCAGACGACCGACGACAGCATGCAGGAGATGGCCGACAGCGCCCACAAGTTCGGCGTCGAGTATTCGAAGTCGCTGAACTTGTCCGCGGGCCGCATGACGGTGCTGAACGCCCACATCAAACAACTACCCATCCTGATCAAGAAGACGAACCAGGAGGCGGTGAACCTCAAGAAGAAGATGGTCGAACTTGCGGGGGCGGGCGCAGGTATGGCGGCTGGGGACAAGAAGGCCAACGCTGATACCATCAAGGGCTTGGAAGTCGTTCAGAAGAACCTTGAGAAGCAACTCCAGACCCTCTCCGACATCGAGAAGCACCAGACGTCTGCAAACTTCGAAAAGGTCTTCGAAGACGTGGCAGACAAATTTGGCACGAACCTTCGCGACCGCGTCGAGGAGAACTTCAAGGGCTTCATCGCCACGGACGGCAAGGCCACCGCGGATTCTCTCAAGGACTCCTTCGCTGAGGCCGCCTCATCTCTGAGTAGCAAGAACTTCGGGGGGCTCGCGAAGGGCCTCGGGGGCATGCTCGGGTCTGCTGCAAAGGGTGTCGCGGCGAAGATGACTCGGGGGGGCATGGCCGCAGGCGGAGGTGGCGGCATGATGGCGGGCATGATCGGCACGCTGACCAAGCTAGGTCCCATCTTGGGCATGGTCTCGGGTGCGGTCATGGCCATCGTCAAACTGTTCATCGACGCCGAGGCTGCTGCCAAGGAGTTCCAGAAGGAACTCCTCTCGACAGCGAGCACGGCGGAGTTTTTGGCAGCCGAAGGGGGCAACAGTGTAGCCGCGTTCGAGGACATGAAGAAGTCCGTCACGTCGATCCGCGATGCGGCTTTCGATATGAACAACAACTTGGATATGGGTATCACGTCGAAGACCCACACCGAGTTCCTGAACGTACTCACGCAAGAGGGCGTGTCCCTCAAGCGGATAACAAACGACGCGGCAGCGGCCAACAAGGAGGCTGGTGCCTTCACGACCGAGATGGTGAACCTGGGGGTTGCATACTCACGCTCGTTCGGCGTGAGCTTGAACGACATCTCTGCTCTACAGGGCGAGTTGATGACGGAGATGGGCGCCAGCTTCAAGGGCGTATCCATGTCCTTCGCGTCCATGCAGCTAGGGGCAGCCGAGTCAGGCATCGCTGCGAACAAGTTCTTCGGGATCATCCGAGGGATCTCATCGGAGCTATCCCTCTACAACATGCGCATGGAGGAGTCGGTCAAGATCCTAACCCTAATGGGGCGAGCTATGAGCCCTAGGAGCGCATCGAAATTCCTTCAGACGATGTCACAGGGGTTCAAGGGGATGGACTTGCAGTCCCGCCTTCGCATGACCTTGCTCGCAGGCAAGGGGAATACGAAAGATATCGTTCAACGAGACATCACGCGGAAGAGTGAGGGTATAGCCGGGGATGTCGGTAAAGCTAATGGGACGATGGACCCAAAGAAGCTCGCTGCGGCCATTGCATCAGGTAACGGCAACATGAAGGAGATGCTCTCAGGGGTAGCCAAGGAGCAACAAGGTCCGTTGAGAGAGGCTATCAACGAGGTCAAGATGCAGTCCAAGTCCTCCAACAAAGGACTCGCAGGACTCGCTTCGGCCACGGGTAACCTGGGAGCTGCCGGCGCCTATGAGATGAGCAAGAAAGCCTTGGGTCGTTTCAGTGACAAGAAGACACTCATGGACATGAAGGGGGATCTGGCGCCCGAGCTGATGGCTCAACAGCTCAACATCTCCGAGGAACAGCTCCGTCAGATGATCCACTTCGAGGGCGCCCTTGAAGACCAGAAGGATACGCTGCGGGAGCAGCTAAAAAATGACCCCGCCGCAACACTAGATAAGCTCAGCAAGATCACGGGGCATGCCGTCAAGGCGGAGAATGCTGCTGCGACGATCGACCATCTCCAGGCCGACCAGGTCATGGACACGATGGACGAAGGGGACAAGAAACTACTGGAGGAGTCCGCCAAGATCGTGGACTGGGCCAAAGAGCAGGCAAAGTTGACTACGAGCCTGATCGATAAGCTCGATGTCATCATGCAGTTCCTGTTGAACCAATTTTATAGCGCGTTGTCCGGCATCTACGACACAATTGTGGATAGCTTTTTCGGAACCGAGAAGGAAAAGCAGAAGCGGGACGCCCTAAAGGGCGCAGGTAAAGACACTCGTCTTGCGGGTGCCGTCGGTCAAGAAGGGTTCCTCGGCAACAACATTGCGATGGCTCTTCAAGGGCCCATGCATGATGCTTTTGCTGCGAACGAAGCGGAACTCAAGAAGGCGCGAGCGGCCGTCAAGTCAGGCAAAACACCGGCGGAAGTAGAGGCCGCGAAAGCAAGGGTCCATGAGATTCAAGGCAACAAGCTAAAGCAGACCAAAGAGCTACTCGGGGGCCTGGATTACAAGGACCTCAACAGCGCCATCAACATGGCTTTCGATGGGGACGCTAAGGGGAAAGAGGCGCTATTCGGGGGTCCCGGTGGAACCGTAGGATCCGCGTTCGACTCTTCAACAGATAGCGCGGGTAACACAAGTCTCACGGATCTGGGTATGGGCGAGCTTTTCAAGAAGCTCGACAAGATGGGCCGACTTGGAGACGTTCTGGACAAGTCCGTGCTCACCAAGGTAGGTGACCCCGCCGCACTCATGGGGCTCAAGGACAACGCGCTCTACAAGCAGGGTGTAGGGATTAAAACCCCCGCTAACGAAGCGACCTCGTCGGTAGTCGGCCCCGCAGTGAGCACGGTCGGACCGGCCCCTGCTTCCAAGGACGCGCCGCCGACTACCGAGCAGGCGGCTACGACGAACGATCATCTGAAGGACGTTGTGCAGGGCCAGCAGCAGATGAAGCTCGACCCCAGCCACGTGAAGGGTCCGGTCAAGGACGCCATCGAAGACGGGACGCTCGGTGCTCTTCGCCAGGCACTCTTTGAGTATTGGATGTACTCGAAGCTCGATCCCAACGCTGCGGCCACGATGGGCCTGGGAGCCAAGGACATGGTCAACGTCGTCAACACGGCGGTCGCTAACCAGACAGCCCCGACGCTCGTGCCGCGTGCGAAGGCGAATGCGGCAGGCGGTGAGGTTCTGAGGCCCGCGGCAGGTGAGGTTCTCGCTTCCGTTGCTCCAGGTGAAACCATCATCCCCAAGGGCGGTGGCGGGTCAGGCAGCATCAACATCAACGTCAACGGGATCGGCGGGCAGGATCTCGCCAACTTCCTCCGGGAGAAGATCAACCAGGGGATCTACGAATACAAGCGCCGGGAGAAGTTCAACTGAGAGGGGTGATGCGCCATGCCTAGGATCCGATCCGCAAATCCGGACATCGCCTCCAACGAGGCGCCGACCCCCGACCCGAACTACGTCCACGGGATGGACGTTCGGAAGTCCTTCGTCCCGATGGCGTTCCAGGTCACCAGCCCCATCCACAGCAAGCTGGCGCTCCTCCCTACCGCGCTCGTGATGCACGTGAACCCGGCCAACATCAACATGAGCCACCAGAAGAAGGTGGAGCGGATCCAAACGCGCGGGGGCTTCGTCGAGCAGCACTGGGGCGACGAACTCGACGATATCAGCGCGGATGGCTCCACCGGGGCCTTCATCAACATCCGCACGGGGCTCTCGGCCGTGATGCGGCGACGCACCATCGCATGGGACCGCTTCCGAGACCTCTACGATCTCTACCGGAACAACGGGAGCCTCCACGACCCCTATGGCAACATCGTCCTCCAAGGGAACATCATGCTCATGTGGGACCGAGGGACGTACCTCGGGTACTTCAAGCAGTTCGACTTCGAGGAGACTGACGACACGCCGTTCGCGTTCAAGCTCTCTTGGAACTTCAAGGTCCAGCACACGATCCTGAAGGTGGCGCCCAGCTTGGCCTTCGGGACCCGCGCGCCCGCGTTCCAAACACAGAATACGATACGAGCGCAGACCAGCCGAACCCCTGGCACCATCACGGCAGCCGACATTAGCCAGAGCAGTAATGCGGAGATTGGCGCTAGGTTGAACTTGGATTCAACCATTCAACCACCACCGAACCCACCCGCCATAAGGCAGGCCAACAAACCGAAAGGGCCAGTGGCGGGGCCAGTGCCTGCCCCCAAGGTCAAATCCGCCTCGGTTCCTACCAACCAGGGGCCACCTCCCCCGCCGTCGACAGAGCCTTACGCCATAGGATCTACGGCGGACGGTAGAACACAATTCTCTGACGGTAGCGTTCGCTAGGATCCCCCATGGCAACCGACAACAGCCAACAGACCATACTTCGACAAATCGAAGAGTCCGCGGACTACAACCCCCCGGATCTCTACGGACTCCTGTCCAAGTACGAGCGCCTGGAGACTGTGCCAGACGAGCCCGCCTTCGAGTTCGTAGGTGTCTCGCAGGCCGCTGCGTCGGGCCGTAACCCGAAGCTCTTCGCAATCGGACTTCTACCCCCAACGTCTACGGTTACGGAGCGAATCCTTGACCGATCCGCGAGCGTGGCGTCTCTCACGGGGGTGGCGGCTGAAGGAGGCCCTGAGCTAGAGCCTCGGACTGCGGCGCAAGATGGGGAATCGAAGCCTGCCTCAAATTACGGCCCTGGCGTCCCTCCCGTAATCCCTAACGCGAAGGGTCGGCTGGATGGGCCGCACTTCGGAGAAGGCGCGCCCCTGAGCGACCAGTTCTGGATCAACTACGTCGCGATGTGCAAGCGTTTGAAGGTCGACCCCAATAACCTGGCCAAGGTCATCAGTCGCGAAAGCGGCTTCAACACCACCGCCACGGCCGTTCGCGATGGCAAGATCGTCGCCAAAGGGCTCAACCAACTCACGCGAGGCACGGCCAGAGATAACGGCATGTCCGACGAGGAGTACGACCACTACGGCGAAGTCTCGGCGGAGCGGCAGTTGTTCTTCGCCGAAAGGTTCTTCTCAGGGAAGGGCCTCGCGGGGAAAACAGGCGGGCAGGTGTTCGCCGCGAACCTTGGCACGGCGCACGCTGCGAAGAACCCTGGGGGCGTCCTATACGCATCGGCGGCGTACCAGGCGAGCCACGGGGGTCCGTCAGCTTTCGAGAACCCCAAGGGGCAAGCCGCGGCATACGAGAACAACAAGGACGAGCTGGACAAGGACAAGGACG
>Ga0315288_10010662_pt1 | contig 11595 bp, 11 predicted proteins | sample YL17G11_20_MG_FD_203454 | JGI IMG/M metagenome (GOLD analysis project Ga0315288, IMG submission 203454) | Sediment microbial communities from Yellowstone Lake, YNP, Wyoming, USA - YL17G11_20 | ecosystem: Environmental > Aquatic > Freshwater > Lake > Sediment | place: USA: Wyoming | collected... | reverse complement strand
CCCCAGATGAGCGCTGCAGGCAGCGCAGAGAATCTCCGTGCGCATCCCATCGGCATCGGGGACATGGTTAACCGCATTGGGCAATTCCTGGTTAAAACTTGGCCAGCCACAGCCAGAATGGAATTTAGCTGAGGAAGTATAAAGAGGCGTATTGCATCGCCGGCACAGGTAAGTGCCCCCCTCGTAAAATTCATCATATTCACCGCTGAAAGCAGCTTCGGTATCCTTGTGGAGAATGACCCGCTCTTCCTGCGGGGTTAATTTATTGAGCTTCATAGGCTTTTTCCTTTCTTTGCAATTGGAATGATAGCCACAAAACCAGCTAAATCTCGTTAGAGAACTATTAATTCATTCAATGGTCTAAAAGTATTCTGGTTTGTACGCATTCCAGCAACGAGGTTTAAAAATAAGTAAAACTCGAAATGAATAGTAAAATAACTTCCATGACTGACAAAACCAAATACCTCGTCCCCATGTCTTCACCTGAGATTTCTGCCGCGGACCGCCAGGCCGTGCTGGATGTGCTCAATACGCCTGTTCTAAGCATGGGTTCGCGCATTGACCACTTTGAAGAACAATTCAAAGAATATACCGGCTGCCGGAATGCGGTTGGGGTCAGCTCTGGTACCGCCGGGCTGCACCTGTGTGTGCGGGCGGCGGGTATTGGTGCGGGGGATTTGGTCATCACCACCACCTTCTCCTTTGTCTCTTCCACCAACGTCATCCTCTTTGAAAAAGCCTTGCCTATATTTGTGGATGTGGATGAAAAAACCGGCAACATGGATATTGAACAAACCCGTCAGGCAGCCGTTGATCTGATGCAGGGTGGGAAAAGGGCAAAACGCTGGCTGCCGCGCAAAGGGGCAGAAAATAAAGGCGAATTGAAAGCCCTGCTGGCCGTCGATGTTTTTGGCCAGCCGGCAGACCTGGACGCCTTGAAGGGCATTACCGATCAATATCATTTGAAATTCATCGAAGACGCCTGTGAAGCCCTGGGGGCGGAATATAAAAAGCTCAAGGCTGGAACTGCCGGTGATTACGGCGTCTTTGCTTTTTATCCCAATAAACAAATCACCACCGGCGAGGGTGGGATGATAATCACCAACGATGACCGCGCTGCTGATCTTATGCGCTCATTGCGCAACCAGGGCCGTGCGGTGGGGGATACCTGGCTGCAGCATACCTTCCTCGGATACAACTACCGGATGGATGAAATGAGCGCCGCCCTGGGTAGTACGCAGTTCATCCGCCTGGAGGAACTAATCAGCAAACGTCAGAAAGTGGCTGATGCATATAACACACGCCTGACAGAGATTCCAGGTGTGACCATACCTGCCATCTCCCCAGACACCACGCGGGTGAGCTGGTTTGTCTATGTGATCCACTTTGCCGATAATCTGGATCGTGACCGGATTGCCACAGGCCTGGAAAAAGCGGGGATCCCCGTCCGGCCTTATTTCCTGCCCATTCATTTGCAGCCCTATATGATGGAGAAGTTCGGTTACCAGGAGGGAGATTTTCCAGTGACTGAAAAACTGGGCAAGAACGGGCTGGCACTGCCTTTCTCCAGCGTAATGAGCGAGGCGCAAGTGGAACTGGTTTGTAAAAAAATCCGTGAATGCATTATTCGGATTTAGATAATGAACGTTTAATTACCGATGAAGTTCCAGACGGATTTCACTCCTCCACGGCGAAAAGGTTACATTCTTTATGCGGGATTGACCTTGATCCTGTTGGGGTTGAGCGGGTTCCTCCTCATCTTCGCCCTTGACCAGCAAAGCAGCGGTTTTTTCGTCCTGGCTTTATTAGGGGCTGTAATTGCACTCGTCCCCATTCCGTTCATTCTTTATGCTATTTATGCCCTGCTACGAGCGAAATACAACCTTAGCCGCGAAGGCCTGAAATTGCGCTGGGGCTTGCGGGTGTTAGATATTCCCATGCCAGATATTGAATGGGTGCGCATCGCAGATGCGAGCCAGCCAGCGCTTCCCACCCCGGTGTGGAGCTTTACCGGGCTGATGCGCGGGGTGCGGCACAGCCCAGATCTGGGAGAGGTGGAGTTTTTGGCCTCCGACAAAAACCGCTTGGTGCTGGTAGGTACAGCTGCCAAAGTGTTTGCCATTTCACCGGAGAAACCCAATGATTTTCTCAGGGCGTTTCAATCCGCCGTTGAACTGGGATCCATCACCCCGCTTAAGCCAATTTCCAATCAGGCTGGAACTTTTTTCAGCGCTGTATTTGCCAATCGCAGGGCTCGTCTGCTGATCATCCTGGAAGCCGTCTTGATCCTGGCTCTGCTGGTCACAGTGGCGGTTATCATTCCTTCTCGTCCAAACATTACTCTCGGCTATCAACCCGCGGGATTACAGTCAGTTTCCTCTCCGTCCGATAGACTGCTTCTCCTGCCTGTGCTCAGTTTGTTCGCGCTGGTTGCAGATCTAAGCCTGGGTTTCTTCCTTTTCCGAACCAAGCGAACCCGGGCAGTGGCTTATCTCATCCTGGCCAGTGGTTTAATAGCGCCGGTTCTATTTTTTTTCTCACTTTTATTTCTTAAGTAACCTCTTCATCTTTCTGCGCATCAGGAAATAAATCCGCAAAAAAGGTACTTTTTGACCTTCGTATGCATCACCCAATCTGGCTACAATTAGCGCGGAAACACCTTTGTTCTTATCTTATAATTATTTCATAAGCAATAAATTTTTTACTCTTCAGGAAAACCTATGACCGAAGAAGATCCAAGAATTCTTAAATTACGAGAGGTGCGGGCAAAAGCCAAACAGGGTGGAGGAGAAAGCCGAATTGCCAAACAGCATGAAAAAGGCAAACTAACCGCCCGTGAACGCCTTGACCTGCTGTTCGACCCGGAAACTTTTCAGGAATTGGAGGCTTTTGTCACCCGCCGCGACGACCTTACCAATGAATCCCAGGAGTCCATCCTGGGTGATGGCGTGGTCACCGGTTATGGCCAGGTGAATGGGCGTACCGTTTTTGTCTACGCCCAGGATTTCACGGTAATGGGCGGCGCCCTGGGTGAAATGCAAAGCCACAAGATTTGCAGGGTAATGGACCTGGCTGCCCAGAATGGAGCACCCATCATTGGGATGATCGATTCAGGAGGGGCACGCATTCAGGAAGGTGTGCGCAGCCTGGGTGGATACGCGCGTATCTTTAAACGAAATTCCTTATATTCTGGTGTTATTCCACAGATCAGTCTCATCCTTGGCCCCTGCGCCGGCGGCGCAGCTTATTCACCCGCCTTGACTGACCTCATCATCATGGTGGAAAAACAATCCTACATGTTCCTGACCGGTCCGGATGTCATCAAATCCGTCACCGGCGAGATTGTGGATTTTGAAAGTCTGGGCGGCGCTGAAGTTCATTTGACAACCAGCGGGACAGCCCATCTAACTGCAAAAAATGAGCCAGAGGCGCTGGCTCTTTGCCGCAATGTGCTCAGCTATTTGCCTAATAATAATATAGAAAATCCCCCAGTCATTGCTCCAGCCGATGATCCAATGCGCATGGATAAAGACCTGAACCGCATCGTGCCCTTGGACCCCAGCACACCCTACGATATGCACGAGGTCATTCAGCGAGTGGTGGACCGCAGTTCTCTGGTTGAGCTGCAAAATACATTTGCGCCCAACGCCATCGTGGGTTTTGCGCGCATGAATGGCAGCACAGTGGGAATTGTAGCCCAGGAGCCGTCTGTAATTGCAGGTGTGATTGATATTGATGCTGCGGATAAAATCTTCCGTTTTGTGCGACTGTGTGATTGCTTTAATATCCCGCTGGTGACTTTTGTAGACAGCCCGGGATTTCTGCCGGGTGTCAACCAAGAACACCGCGGCATTATCCGCCACGGAGCCAAAGTGCTCTTTGCCTATGCTGAAGCCACGGTGCCCAAGGTGAGCATTGTAACCCGAAAGGCCTACGGCGGCGCTTATGTGGTGATGAGCAGTAAGTATCTTGGAACGGATGTGACCTATGCCTGGCCCAGCGCAGAGATCGCCGTGATGGGTCCTGAAGGCGCCACCAATATCCTTTACCGCAAACAAATTGAGGATGCCAGCGGCAAGGAAGCGGAAAGAAAACGTCTGACCGATGAATTCCGCGAGAAATTTCTAAACCCTTATACGGCCGCTCAGGCAGGATATATCGATGAAGTGATCGAACCCTGTGAAACACGCGTCAAGGTGATCGCCGCACTTTCCGCTCTGCGGGAAAAACAAACGACGACACCGAACCGAAAACACGGCAACTTCCCTGTTTAAGCCAAAGATGATGCAATACCTTCAACCGGCATTACAAATTTCTCTGGTTGGCATGGGGCTTGTGTTTTTAGGTATCCTGATTTTATGGGCAATGATGGCTTTGCTGGTGCGTATCTTTGCTGATAAACATGGAAACACGGAATATGAAACAACCAAGTCTGAGGATTCAGATGAGTTGGGAAAAAAACGTCTGGCAGCTGCCATTGCGGCTGCGACTGCCATTGAGATGCATAATACATCCATCCTTTCTTCCAGCCATAAGGAACGCGAGAGCATCAGCGCCTGGCAATCTGCTCACCGCAGCCAGCAGCTCAATAAAAGCCGGTCTTCCTTTTCCAGAAAAAATTGAGGCTTAAAGTCATGAAAATTCATGTCAAAATCCAGAATAAAACCTACGAAGTCAGAATTGGCGATATTCATGCCCGTCCCATCCAGGCCATTGTAGACGGCGAAACCTTTGAGGTCTGGCCGGAAGAAATGACCCTGCCCTCAGAGGATTATCAACCACCAACTTCCACTTCAGCCAATAAACCGATTAAACAAGTATCCATTGAAGAACCCGCAGCATCTGCTGCAGATAAGATTAAACAGGTTAAAGCTCCCATCCCTGGAGTGATTATTTCCATCACAGTTGGCGAAGGAGAAAAAGTTGCATACGGTCAGGAATTATGTGTACTAGAAGCGATGAAAATGAAAAACGCCATTCGTTCCGGCCGCGCTGGAACCATTGCCAGGGTTCTAGTCAAAGAGGGCGATTCCGTCCAGCACAGCCAGGTTTTGATGGAATACGCGGATTAAGGTCAACCCGACATGAACTTAGGCGAGATATTAAATAAAATTCTGCAAAGTCTTCCCCCTTTTTATTGGGGCAGTCTGATAATGATCGTGGTGGGTATCATTTTAATTTATCTGGCGATTGTCAAAGAATACGAACCTGTCCTGCTCCTTCCCATCGGCTTTGGCTGCATCCTGGCCAACCTGGGGATGGCAGCGACTGCCAATGGAGATAATTTCTTATCGGTGCTATACCGCGCTGGAATTCAAACCGAGCTATTCCCCCTGCTGATTTTCGTGGGTGTGGGCGGGATGATCGATTTCAGCCCGCTGCTGGCACAACCCAAGATGGTACTATTGGGCGCAGCCGGGCAATTCGGCATTTACGGCACTTTAGTTCTGGCTACTTTGTTGAACTTTAATCTTCCCCAGGCAGCCTCCATTGGTGTCATTGGCGCAATCGACGGACCCACCGCCATTTTTGTGGCTGGAAAATTAGCTCCCGAACTGCTTGCTCCCATTGCCGTAGCTGCTTACTCCTATATGAGCTTAATCCCCATCATCCAGCCGCCCATCATGAAACTGCTCACCACCCGCAAGGAACGGCTGATCCGCATGGAATACTCGCCGCGATCAGTTTCCAAAACTGCCCGCATTATCTTTCCGGTGGCAGTCACCATCATCGTCAGCCTGCTGGCTCCCCAGGCCGCTCCTCTGATTGCAGCTTTAATGCTGGGCAACTTTCTTAAAGAAGCTGGCGTGGTGGAACGATTGAATAAATCAGCCCAAAATGAAATCATTAACATTTCCACTCTCTTTCTGGGCTTAACCATTGGCGCTACCATGACCGCCCAGAATTTTCTGCGCCTGGATACACTGATGATCCTGGGGCTTGGACTGATAACGTTTATTCTGGACACTGTGGCAGGTCTTCTATTTGGTAAATTGATGGCCTTCCTCTCCGGCGGCAAGATCAATCCGCTGATTGGCGCCTGTGGCATCAGCGCCTTTCCCATGGCGGGACGTCTGTCAGCCAAAATGGCTCAGGATGAGGATTTTGAGAATTTCATTTTAATGCATGCCATGGGTTCCAATACTGCCGGGCAGCTCGCCAGCGTTATCGCCGGGGGACTATTATTAACATTAGTGACTGTAATTAAGTAACACTAAAAGGAATTTTAGCAACTTCAGTTTTTTTAGGTATTTCCCTTTGCATGACGCAGGGAAGAGCAATCGCGGGGGGTTTATTATTGACCTTAGTGCTGGTGATTAAGCAATTTGATAAATTTATTTATTTTACGACCGTAAATATTTTTTCAGATTTTTCCCTTTGCGAGACCCAAAGAAGAACTCTCTTGGTGATAATCAATAGCAGATTGGCAAATAAAAAACCTGGATCTCTCCAGGTTTTTAATCGTTTTCCGGTTTGGGGTTCCTGGGGCGGGTAGGTTTTTCCACTTCCAGGCGGTAGCCCACTCCCCGTTCAGTGCGGATATAGACCGGGTTACGGGGATCTTTTTCAATGGCCTGGCGCAGCCAACTGATGTGCACATCCAAAGACCGGGTATCGCCCAGATAATCCGTCTCCCATAAAGTAGAAAAAAGTTCTTCCCTTGTAATCGCCACCCCCGGGCGGCGCATGAGCATTTCCATCAGGATGAATAATTGCGGGGTAAGCCTTTCCCGTTGGCCATGACAATAAACCCAGCGTTGGTCCAAATCCAGTTTGATGGGTCCGGCTTCCAGCACTTTGACTGGACTGGGTGCCAGATATGGATTTAAGCGATTGAGCAGTTTCTGAATGGTGAAGGGCATCACCAGGATTTCATCCGCACAATCTTCTGATTCAATACTATTCTTTTCAGGCAGGATCAAAAAAAGGGGTAGCTTTTTGGATTTTTTATGTATATCATTACAAATACGCGTCCCGGTGGTACGCATGGAAGCGGCATCAATAATGACGGCTTTGGGTTTTTGTTTTTCCAGAAATTGCAGAGCCTTGCTGCCATTGGGTACGGATTCCACATTAAATCCCCTTTGTATCAGACCTGCCATGAAAGATGGCCGGTCAGCGCGCTTGCCTTCAATCAGTAGAATCAATTGTTTCATCTCACTCTGTGGTCAAACCTTGTTTTGTTGATAAAATTGGAAACTGTAAAATTTTATTCATTTTACATCAAGTTGGTTTAAAGAGAGTGTAAAAATCATAAAAATTTTTGTCTGGTCTTTTTTATCTTCATCCCCCTGTCGATGGTTTCTCGGCAGGTGAATCTTAAAAATTGTTTAATAAATTATACCTTAACCTTAAAAAGTCAAGGTTTTTAATCTACTCAATCAGCTTCCTATGCTACAATAAAAATGTATCCCACGAGTGAACAGGAGAACAATGGCGGATCTAATTGAGGTGGTGATCGATAGTGTACGCGTCAGCCTGACCAACCAGCAGCGAATTGTGATCCTGAAAGCAGTAGAAGAGGAGCATTACCTGCCAATTTGGGTTGGACCTTTTGAAGCGGAAGCTATCACCATTGCCCTGCAGGAAATTGAAGTGGCCAGACCGCAAACCCACGACCTGCTCAATAAAATCTTCCAACTCCTGAAAGCCAATTTGCAAAAGGTGATGATATCCGCATTAAAAGATGATGTCTTTTTTGCGACTATTACCGCCGAGGTGAACGGCAATCAGCTCGAGATAGACGCCCGCCCTTCCGATGCGATCGCCCTGGCGCTGCGGGCGCATATCCCCATCCTGGTGGACCGCAAAGTAATGGATGAAGCCGCCATTGAACCGGAAGCGGAAGAAGAATCGGTAGAAAATGAGGTCAAGTCCGATGCTGAAGAAAGCAAAGCGGATGAATCAACACCTAAAAAGCGGAACCATAAGGACGGCCGCCTATCCGTCTTTGAAGAATATCTGAAAAAACGCAAAACCGGTAAAGATCCTGGAACGGATGAAGCGCCAAAAAAGAGTGACCCGAACGATAAACCAAAACCCACAAATAATTAAAACTCTCAGACCAATCTCATGAGTGATTTCTCACCACCCACCAATTCCGATACGACCTTTCAAACCCAGCCATTTAATCAACAGGCGGAAGAAGCCGTGCTGGGCGCGGTGCTGATCAACCCGGAATCCTATGCTGAATTGGCACAAATTCTCCAGCCAGAGCACTTTTATGTTATCCGCAATGGCTGGATCTGGCAGGCATTTGCCAACCTGTTCAATCGACAGTCGCCCATTGACTTATTGACGGTTTCGGAGGAATTGGAAAAGCATGAACAATTGACTGAAGTTGGCGGGCAACCCTATCTGATCTCGCTGGTGAACCAGACCCCCACATCAGTTAACGCAGAAGCTTACGCCAAAATTGTGGAAGACAATTTTATCCGCCGACGGATGCTGCAAGCAGCCAATGATATGGCCAAAATGGCTTTTAACCAGGAAAAACCGGTAGATGGTATTCTGGACGCCGCCGAAAAATCCATCTTCGGGTTGAGTGAACGGCGCATCCGCCATGATGTTGCCCCCATTCAGGAAATCATCAGTGATTACTATAACCGCGTATCGGAAGCCTCGCAGCAGAAAGATGAAATCTTCGGTCTCCCCACCGACCTGATCGATCTGGACAAGCTGCTGGGCGGGATGCAAAATTCAGACCTGATCATTGTGGCCGGCCGTCCAGGTTCCGGTAAGTCCGGTTTTTTGCTGACCGTGGCCAACAATGTGGCCCTCAAGAAGAAAAAGCATGTGGCTTTTTTCTCCATGGAAATGTCCAACGAACAACTATTGCAGCGCCTGCTGGCGCAGGTGACAGGGATCAATACGCAACGTTTGCGGTCTGGAAAAATTGATGCCAATGAATGGGAGCAATTTACCGAGGGCATTGAGATTCTGAATAATGTTGTCGTATTCCTGGATGACACGCCTTCCCTGACCCCCATGCAGTTACGCACCAAATGCCGACGGCTTGACCTGGAACACAAGCTGGATCTGGTGGTGATCGATTACATCCAATTAATGGTTGGCGATTCGCGCACTGAAAACCGCGTTCAGGAAGTCTCTTATATTTCACGCAACCTCAAAGCTCTGGCCAAAGAACTCAAGGTACCCGTGCTGGCAGCCGCCCAGCTTTCCCGCGCTTCAGAAATGCGCGACCAGCTGCAAAAGAGAAGGGATGAGCCCAAGGAATATCGCCTTTCCGACCTGCGCGAATCCGGCAGCCTGGAACAGGATGCGGATGTGGTCATGTTCATTGACCGCGATCTGAAAAAAGAAGGCATCTCGCGCCTGATCGTGGCCAAACACCGCAACGGTCCCACCAACGAAGCGGGCATTGAAGTGGTCTTCCGCAGCGACCTGACCAAATTTGATAATGCCTTAACCAGGATTGAACAGACCACCCTGGAAAGGGAAAAAGCGCCCAGACAAGGGAAACCAAAATCATGAGAGAGTTCAACGGTTTTTTGGATGACTCTGCCCGCATGGTGCTGGTGCCTTCCCAATTTTTCAGCGAATTACTTGGTCAGATTGATGATTTAACTGAAATGCGCGTAACCCTTTTTACCATTGGATTCATCGGGCAGAGCGGCGATTACGCCAATTGCATCCTGATGCAGGATTTCGTCAGCGACAGCCGGTTCATGGCCTCCCTGGGAAATAATCCCAAAGAAGCCAATGCCATCCTGCAGGACGGCCTGGAAAGAGCAGTGCAACGAGGATCACTGCTACGCATTGCAGGAGCCAACACTCCCAGCCAGCAGACTTATTTTTTCCTTAATACACCGCGCGGACGTTCATCCGCTCAGGCGTTGCAGCGGGGGGAACTAACTCCGTCCACCGCAACAGCTGTGATCAATGCCGCCAAAGAAAAGCCGAATCTGTTTGCCCTGTATGAAGCCAATATCGGAGCGCTCACTCCGATGATCGCTGAAACGCTGAGGGATGCGGATAAGAATTATCCGGCTGAATGGGTGGAAGAAGCGATGAAAATTGCCGTACAAAACAACATCCGCCGCTGGCGCTATGTGGAAGCCATATTAAAAAGCTGGAAAGAGGAAGGACGCCATGGAGGAGATCAGCAAAACGCTCAAGAGGATTACCGCCGCTATGTCAAAGGTAAGTTCGGACAATTTGGGAAACGCTGAGGAAACTCCCAGGATGTTTGGCGATAAGAACTGCCCCATTTGCGGCGGTGTGGGTTACGTGCGCCGTGACCTGCCCGTTGATGACCCCAATTTTGGAAAACTTGAAATCTGCGACTGCAGCCGGGAAAGAGCCCGGCAAATTGCCATGCAGCGTCTTCATCAGCTCAGCAACCTGGACGCCTTTCAAAACCTGACATTTGAAACCTTCAAGATCAGCGGGCGCTCAGGCACGCGCGACCCCAACAAAACCCTGGAAGTGGCTTTCAATACCGCCAAAAACTATGCCGAACATTTAAATGGCTGGCTGCTGCTGCAGGGAAGTTATGGAACGGGAAAGACGCACCTGGCAGCGGCGGTGGCCAATTTTGTCCTTTCCCTGGGATTTCCCACGCTATTTCTCACCGTCCCTGACCTGCTGGACTGGCTGCGCGCCACCTTTGAAGCCGGCGAGGATGAAAGCTATGCAGAACGGCTGGACGAGATCCGCAATGTGAAACTGCTGGTACTGGATGACTTGGGCACCCAAAACGCCACACCCTGGGCCTGCGAGAAGCTCTACCAGATCATCAACCACCGCTACACGCTCAGGCTGCCCACGCTGGTTACCACCAACCAGGACCTGAATGAAATTGATGAGCGCATCAGTTCACGCCTGCAGGACCGCGAGCTGGTCAGCAAGGTGCAGATCACCGCCTCCGATTACCGAAATCCGGTGTCGGAAGCAGCCCCCTCGCCCATTTCTATGCTGGCAGCAGTGAGCGACCACCGCACCTTTGACAAATTCAGCGAGCGGCGCAGCGAAAAGCTAAAGCCCGATGAACAGCACAGCTTGGAACAGGCCTTTTATTATGCGCAGAAGTTTGCTGAAAAACCGCAGGGGTGGCTGGTGTTGATGGGCAGCTACGGTACGGGCAAGACCCACCTGGCGGCGGCCATCGGGCATTACCGGGCCACCCTGGGGAATGAACCCATCTTCACCGTGGTGCCGGACCTGCTCGACCACCTGCGGGCCACCTTCAGCCCCAGCAGCAACGCATCTTATGACCATGTATTCAACCAGGTGCGTTCCGCCGACCTGCTGATCCTGGATGACCTGGGCACACAAAGCGCCACCCCCTGGGCACGGGAAAAGCTCTACCAGATATTGAACTACCGCTATGAGACCAAACTGCCCACCGTGATCACCACCACCTCAACCCTGGATGAGATCGACCCGCGCATCCGCAGCCGCATGCTGGATGAGCGCGTGTGTCAGATTTATGCGATCATCGTGCCGCCTTACCAGAGCAGCAAGGATAAGATAAAACGAAAATCATAGAGTATTAATGATCAGGGCAGCCATTCCAGGCTGCCCTTTTTTTATGGAAACCTGTCAAAGCGTGCCTTATTTAATGTGATTTGC
>Ga0315288_10010660_pt1 | contig 11595 bp, 12 predicted proteins | sample YL17G11_20_MG_FD_203454 | JGI IMG/M metagenome (GOLD analysis project Ga0315288, IMG submission 203454) | Sediment microbial communities from Yellowstone Lake, YNP, Wyoming, USA - YL17G11_20 | ecosystem: Environmental > Aquatic > Freshwater > Lake > Sediment | place: USA: Wyoming | collected... | reverse complement strand
TCTGCCGCCAACTGCGGGCCGACCCGATGAGACTGCAGAAGAACACCTCGCTGGCGCTGTACAGCGTGCTGGAATTCGCCGGCGCCCCCGACCGCCCGATCGCGGCCGCCGAGATCGCCGACAAGTACGGCGTGTCGGCGCACCACCTGGCGAAGGTGCTCGCGGAGCTGGCCCGCTCGGGCATCCTGGCGTCGGTGCGCGGCGCCGGCGGCGGCTACCGCTTCGTCGGCAACGCCAAGCGGCTGACGCTGATGGACATCATCCAGATGTTCGAGGATTTCGCGGACCCGCCCGCCCAACGGGGCGCGGCCGAACCCGCCACGCCCGTCGACAAGGCCCTGAGCGCCGTGCTGTCGGAGATCGACGAGAACACCAAGGCCACGTTCAAGTCGATCACGCTGGCCACCATGATGCGGCTGATCGAACGCCAGCAAGCCGCTGCTGCAGCCTCGCCCGAGCGAACAAAGTGAGCGCCGCCGCAAGGCCGATCGTCCTCACGCGTTGAGCGCAGCCGCGCCGGCCGATCCACTGGCGGCGACGCGCTGCAGCAGCCGCGCCCAGGCGGTGTCGACCTCGGCCTGCAGCGCCTGCGCCTGCACAGCCGGCAGGTGCCGGTAACGCCGCTGCAGGGCCAGGTAGTCGGCCACCGGCCGCGTGCGTTGGGTGTGGTTGAGGGTGTAGCGCTGACCGTCCTCGATCTCGTAGAGCGGGAAGGCCCCGCACTCGACCGCGTAGCGTGCGGCCGTCAAGGCGCCGTCGTCGGCCAGGCCCCAGCCGTCCAGGCACGGGATCAGCAGCGTGATCAGGCGCAGGCCGCGCAGCGCCTTGGCCTTCGCGACCTTCTGCTTCAGATCGCTCAGGTGGCCGATGCTGGCAGTCGCCACGTAGGGCACCTCGTGCGCGGCCATGATCTCGACCAGGTTCTTCTTGCGCGAAGTCTTGCCCGTCGGCGTGGAGCCGGTGCGGGCGTAATGCGGCGTCGATGACGATTTCTGCGCCCCGGTGTTCATGTAGCCTTCGTTGTCGAGGCAGAAGTACAAGATGTTCTCGTTGCGTTCGGCCGCCGACGACAGGCACTGGAAGCCGATGTCGTAGGTGCCGCCGTCGCCCGCCAGCACGATGACCTGCGTGTCACGCTGGCCGCGCGCGTCCAGCGCCCGCCGCAGCCCCGTGGCCGCCGCCGCGCTGGCTTCCAGCGTCGGCTGGTAGACGGGGATGCGCAGCGAGCTGAACGGCTGCGGGCCGGCGATGATGGCCATGCACGACGGCGGGATCACCGCCATCGTGTCGGGGCCGAGCGTGTCGAGGATATGGCGCACGGTCAGCGGTTCGGCACAGCCCGGACAGGCCGCGTGGCCCGAACACAGCAGCGCTTGCTCGCGCGCCTCGACCGACAACGCTATCGTCTGCATGCTGTTCACCTGACCCATTCAGATTCCGCCCGCACCGGACTGGCCAGTGCCTGGTGCACGAAGGCCGCGATGCGTTCCGGCGAGACGTTGACGCCGCCCACGCCCGCCAGGTAGCCGTGGACGCGCGGCGCGTCGGGCATGCCGTACAGCGCGGCGCGCAATTCCTGGTGCAGCACGCCGCCCACGCCCGGCGAATGGTTGCGGTCGAGCACCACCACATCGTCGAGCGCAGCGATGCCGCCCAGCGCAGCGCGCAGTGCAGCCCCCGGCAAGGGCCGGAACAGCCTGAGCTTGACCAGCCCGACCGCCAGCCCGCTGTCGCGCATCGCATCCACCGCCTCGCGCGCCGTGCCGCACAGGCTGCCCATGCTGACGATCACGGCGGCCGCACCGTCGCAGCGATAGCGCTCGATCACGCCATGGCTGCGTCCGGTGTGGCTGCTCCATTCGCGGTCGGCCGCGGCGGCCAGCTCGGGTACACGGGCCATCGCCGCCTCGATATCCTGGCGGTGACGGTAATACATGTCCTGCGACACCACGTTGCCCCAGGACGAAGGCTGGGCCGTGTCCAGCCGCTGCGCGGGCGCGAACGGCGGCAGGTAGGCATCGACCAGCGCCTGGGCCGGCACGACGACCGGCTCGAGCGCATGCGAGACGTAGAACGCATCGAGATTGACCAGCACCGGCAGCAGCACCTGCTCGGCGACGCGGAAGGCCTGGATCACGGTGTCCAGCGCCTCCTGCGCAGTCTCGACATAGAACTGGATCCAGCCGGTGTCACGCTGCGCCAGGCTGTCGGTCTGGTCGGGCCAGAAGGCCCACGGCGAGGCCACCGTGCGGTTGACGTTGGCCATCACGATCGGTGCCCGCGCGCCGCTGGCATAGTGCAGCAGCTCGTGCATCAGCAGCAGGCCCTGCGATGCCGTGGCCGTGAACACGCGCACGCCGGCCAGCGAGGCCGGGATGCAGGCCGACATCACCGAGTGCTCGGACTCGGGCGTGATGATCTCGGCGTCGAAGTGGCCTTCGGCCTGGAAGTCGGTGAGCTTCTCCAGCACCGGGGTCTGCGGCGTGATCGGATAGACCGGAACGACCTGCGGCCGCGCCAGACGTGCCGCCCAGGCCACCGCATGATTGCCGGTGAGCAACATCGGCGCTTGTTCACCGCTCATCGCAACTCCTCCTGCATCGTCATCGAGCCGCTCGGGCACTCCTTGACGCACAGGCCGCAGCCCTTGCAGTAATCGGTCAGCACGCGGTAGCCGTCGCCGTGGCGCTGCACCGCGAAGTCGGGGCAATAGGTGACGCAGTTGTCGCAGTGCGTGCAGGTGCCGCAGGAGAAGCAGCGCACGGCCTCGGCCAGCGCCTGCTCGATGGCCAGGCCGAGTTGCACTTCGCCGCCTGCGGCCAGGCGTTCGGGCACCGCCAGGCGCCGCGCGGTCGGCCGGGCCGCGACGGGGTGGTAGTGCAGGTTGATCGCCGCCAGCGGCACCAGCGCTTCGGTGTCGCCGGCGACCGGCGCAGCGGCAGGAGAGTGCTGGCCCGCCGGCTCGGCAGGACCGGCCCGCAGGCGCAGCCGACGATCGATCGACAGCGCGGCATGCTCGCCCATCGCGATGGCCTCGGAGACGAAGCGGGCCCCGCTGGTCAGGTCGCCGCCGGCCCAGACCCCGTCGACGCTGGTGGCGCCAAAGGCATCGGTCTGCAACAACGGCCCGTCGGTGGCAAAGCGCGCGCCCAGCGGCGCGAGGTCCGGGTCCTGCCCGATCGAGGTGACGATGGCATCGGCCTCGAACACGAAGTCGCTGCCCGGCAGCGCTGTCACCGTGACGGGCCCGCGCGGCGCGGCGCGGCCGAGCTGCACCCGCACGCAGTGCAGCCGCAGCCCGCCACCGGCAGACCGGTCCAGCTCGCTGACGACGCGCAGCATCGCCGCATCGACCAGCGTGATGCCTTCCTCGCGCGCCTCGACGACCTCGTCGCGTTGTGCCGGCATCTCGGGCTCGGCTTCGAGCGCCAAGATCGTCACCTCATGGCCGGCGCGGCGTGCGCTGCGCGCCACGTCCAGCGCGGCGCTGCCGCCGCCGATCACGACCACGTGCCGTCCGAGCGCAGGCCGCGCGCCCAGGCTGGTCTGCGCGAGGAACTCCGCACCATCGACGACCCAGGGTTGGCTGTAGTCGAGCTGCGGCAGCCGCTTCTGACGACGCGCGCCGATGGCCAGGTAGATCGCGTCGAAGGCCGAATGCAGGTCCTCCAAGGCCTGCGGCGCGGTCAGCGCCTGGCCGCAGCGAACCTCGACGCCGAGGGCCAGGATGCGTTCGATTTCGGCGTCGAGCACCTCGCGCGCCAGCCGGTAGCCCGGGATGCCGTAGCGCATCACGCCACCGAGCTCGGGCTGCGCCTCGAACAGCGTCACGGCGTAGCCGCGGCGGCGCAACTGGAACGCCGCGGACAACCCCGATGGCCCGCCGCCGACGACGGCGACGCGCTCGGGCTGCTGCAGCGTCGCCGCGGCATAGGACCAGCCGCGCTCGAGAGCGATGTCGCCGACACAGCGTTCGAGCTTGCAGATCGACAGCGGCTCGTCGTGGCCGGCCCGATTGCAGGCGCCCTCGCAAGGGTGGTGGCAGATGCGGCCGATGACCGCCGGCAACGGGTTGTGGCGCGACAAGGTCGACCATGCGGCAGCGAAATCGCCGTCGCGCGCCTGGCCGATCCACTCCGCGATGTCGCCATGGACGGGGCATGCCGCATGGCACGGCGACGGCGCACGCACGTGTTGCGGCAAGGCCGCGCGCCAGGTGCCGGTCTTGATGGCGGCGGTGCTGCCGGTGGTCCAGGTCGACCGCACGAGCAGTTCGGCGCTCATGCGGCGACCCCGCGCAGGATCGCATCGACCCGAGCAAAACCTTCCTCGCAGGCGGCGATGTTCTCGTCGTGCAGTTTGGGTGCCTGTTCGACCAGCGTGCGCGCCAGCACCTCGCGCGATGGTGCCGCAAGAGCCCGCGACAACGCACCCAGCAGGGCCGAATTGACGATGCGCCCGAGACCGTGGCGGCGCGCGATCGCCAGGCCGTCGACCGGCATGACCTGGTAGCCGGGCAACACCTGCCGGAAATGCGCCGCGCTCTGGGCCGAATTGACGACGATCAGCGTGCCGGCATGCGCGGTGGCCAGCAGCCGGCCTTCGAGCAGGCTGGCATCGAAGCACAGGATCGCGTCGGCACGCTCGATGTCGCAGCGCAAACGCACCGGCCGGTCATCGACGCGCAAGGTTGAACTCACCGGCGTGCCCCGGCGGGCCCCGCCGTAGCTGGCGAAGCACTGCACCTGGTGCCCCTCGGCAAAGAAGGCCATCGCCAGCAGGTTGCCCGCCGTCTGCGCCCCCTGGCCGCCTCGGCCCTGGATGATGATCTGCAGCACGCCTGTGTCTCCTTGCCGCGCACGCTCTGGCAGGCGTGCTGACTGCAATCTAGTCTGCGGATAGGCATTCGTCGAATTGATCGTCAGAATGCAGCCCATTCACCAAACTGATGTCGATGAACTTCCGCCAACTCGACCTGAACCTGCTGCGTGTGCTGTGCGCGGTCCACCGTTGCGGCTCGGTGACCGAGGCGGGCCGCCAGCTGGCGATGTCGCAGCCGGCCGCCAGCAATGCGCTGGCGCGGCTGCGGCGTAGTCTGGACGACGCGCTGTTCGTGCGCTCCCCTGCGGGCCTGCACCCGACCCGACTGGCGCAGCGCATCGCCCCGCTGGTGGCCGCGCATCTGCGCGATCTCGAAACCGCGCTGGCCAGCGGCGAGAGCTTCGATCCCGCCCGCGGACGCGTGCACTGGCGGCTGTCGCTGTCCGACCTGGGCGAGATGATGTTCCTGCCGCCGCTGGCCCGCGCCCTGCGCAGCGAGTCGCCGCTGAGCCAGGTGTCCAACGTCTCCGTCGACGCCAAGCAGGTCAGCGCGGCGCTCGAGTCGCGCGACATCGACCTGGCGATCGGCATCCTGCTGCCCGAGCACAGCGGCATTGCCAGCGAGTCGCTGTTTCACGAGCACTTCGTGGCCATCACCGGCCGCGACTGGCGCCCCGCGGTCGGCCGTGCCGGCAAAGGCCTGAGCACGCAGCAACTGGCGCGCGCGGCGTTGGCCGTGGCGGCGCCGGCGGCGACGTTCCATGGCAGCGTCGAGACGATGCTGGCGCGCCTGAAGCTGAGTGACCGCGCCGTCGTCCGCGTGCGCCACTACGGCGCCTTGCCTGAGCTGGTGACCTGCACCGACCTGATGGCCATCGTGCCCCAGATGTTCGCCGCGTCGCTGGCGCCGCGCTACGCCGTTCGGGTGTGGGAGTTGCCCGGTCACGGGCCGCACTACAACGTGCGCATGATGTGGCACCAGAGCGCCAGCAGCGACGCGGCGCACAGCTGGCTGCGCGCCTGTGTACGGCGCCTGTTTGCGCGCGACACCGAGATGTCGCGACGGCGATCGGACCTGCCTTCAGGTTGAGCTCGGGCCTGGCGCATCGGGCCGGGCCATGCCGCGCGTTGCGCAGGTCGCACCGACTCCCTACAATAGATGCATAAACGATGCACCTTCAAGTCCAGGCATGCACCTCACTCGCTTCACCGACTACAGCCTGCGCGTGCTGATCTACCTGGCCGCACAGCCGGGCCGGCGCGCGACGATCGCCGAGATCGCCGCTGCGTTCGACGTGAAGGAGAACCACCTGACCAAGGTCGTGCACTTTCTCGGCCGGCAGGGGTGGGTGGCGACGGTCCGTGGCAAGGGCGGCGGGCTCGGCCTGGCACTGGCGCCGCAGGACGTCGGCGTCGGTGCCGTGGTCCGCGCAGCCGAAGGGGTCGACCTGCCGGCGGAATGCTTCGACCCCGAGGCCAAGACCTGCAGCATCAGGCGCGTCTGCCGCCTGCGGCGCGTGCTGCAGGAAGCCAGCCACGCCTTCCACGCCGTGCTCGACCGCTACACGCTGGCCGACCTGGTGCACAACCGGCGCGCGTTGGTCCGGGTCCTGTTCAGCGAACGCACCGATACCCGGCGTCCTGCGCATGCCTGATCGCGAACCGTTCACCTACACCGGCGACCCCGACTGGCTCGCGCCGATCGCCGCCGCACTGCGCGAGGTGGTCGATCCCGAGGCCGCGCTGTCGATCGTCGACATGGGCCTGGTGCTGTCGGTGGCGCAGCAACCCGATGCCGTGCATGTGCGCCTGACCATGACCTCGGCCGCCTGCCCGGTGGCCGACGTGCTCGTCGAGGAGGCACGACAGGCGCTCGACCGTGTGCTGCCGCCGCAGATGCAGATCCGGGTCGAACTGTGCCTCGATGAGTTCTGGACCCCGGATCGCATGAGCGACAGCGCACGTCGCCTGATGGGATGGTGAGCCCGGCCCTGCCCTCGCGCCGCCACCGCGGCGCCGCTGCTCGGGCGCCGGCCTGGCTTGGCGCCGTGCGCCTGGGCGCCGTGCTGGCCGTGGCGTTCGTGCTCGTCAGCGGCCTGGCCGGCGGCCTGCTGCGCGCCGGCTTCGCGTTGCCGGCATCGAGCGCAGCCGGTGCCCATGCGGCACTGATGATCGGAGGCTTTTTCGGCACCGTGATCGGCATCGAGCGGGCGGTCGCGCTGCGGCTGCGCTGGGCCTGGCTGGCCCCGGCCGCGTCCGTCGCTGGCGGCTGGTGCCTGGCCCTGGGCGCGCACAGGGCGGGCGCGGTGCTGCTCGCAGCGGCCTCGCTCGCCTTCAGCGCCGCCAGCCTGCAGGTGCTGCGCCGCCAGCGCGCCGCCCACACGTTGACACTGCTGATCGCGGCGCTCGCCTGGCTGGCAGGCAACCTGGCCTGGCTCGGCGGCCTGTCGGGTGATGGCACGCTGGCGCTGTGGTTTGCCTTCCTGGTGCTGACCATCGCCGCCGAGCGGCTCGAGATGACACGCCTGATGCGCCGTCGGCCCGGCGCATCGACGGCCTTCGCGCTGATCGTGGCCCTGCTGCTGGGCGCACTGGCGCTGGTTCAGGCCGCGCCACGCGAGGGCGGCTTGGCGTTCGGCGCCGCGCTCGTGCTGCTGGCCGCCTGGCTGGCGCTGTTCGACATGGCCCGCGTCACCGTGCGCTCGCAGGGCCTGTCGCGCTACATGGCGCTGGCGCTGCTGGCCGGCTACGTCTGGCTCGGCATCGGCGGCGTCGCCTGGGCGGCCAGCGCCTTCGGCCTGCCGGCGCGCGACGCCGCGCTGCATGCGCTCGGGCTCGGTTTCATCTTCAGCATGGTGATGGCGCATGCGCCGGTCATCCTGCCCGCAGTGGCCGGCATCAAGGTCCGCTTCGGCGCGGCGTTCTACGCGCCGCTCACCCTGCTGCACCTGTCGCTGGCGCTGCGGCTGGCGCTGGGCTGGGACGATGCCCGCTGGCAGGCACTGGGCGCACTGCTGAACGTGGCCGCGCTGGCGCTGTTCGTGCTGACGATGGTCGGTGCCGCCGTGGCGGAGCGCCATCGTCCGAGGCCATCCGCAGGGACACCATGAACACCTTGCTGCGCATCGACGACCCCGCTGCCCGACGGCGTCCCGCCCCCGCGGGCTGGGCACTGTGGGACTTGGGCTTCCGGCCGTTTTACCTGCTGGCGAGCATCTATGCGGCGCTGTCGGTGCCGCTGTGGGCGATGCAGTACGCCGGCTGGTGGGGCGCTCGTGGCCTGCGCGCGCCGGCGTGGCACGCCCACGAAATGCTGTTCGGCTACACGCTGGCCGTGGTCGTGGGCTTCCTGTTCACCGCAGGGCGCAACTGGAGCGGTCAACCCACACCCACCGGACGCGCCCTGATGGGGCTGGCCGGGCTGTGGATCGCCGGGCGGGTGCTCGTCTACACGCCGTGGACCGTGGCTTCCTTCGGCGTGAACGTGGCGTTTCCGATCGCGGCGGCGCTCGGCCTCGGCCGCGCATTGCTGGCGGGCGGCAACCGGCGCAATGATTTCTTCGTGGCTGTGCTGCTAGGCCTGGCGGCCGCACAGGCGCTACTGCATGCCACGCTGGCCGGCTGGATCGCCCTGCCCCCGGGCCTGGGCCTGCAGCTCGGGCTCGACGCGGTGCTGTTCGTGATGGCCGTGATGGGCGGGCGCGTGATTCCGATGTTCAGCAACAACGGTGCGCCGGGTACCGACGCGCGGCGGCACCCGACGGTCGAGCGCGTGGCCCTGGGCGCGGTGCTGGCACTGGCAGCGGCCGATGCCCTGCAGTGGCATGGCGTACCGCTCGCGGCCTTGCTGATCGTGGCCAGCCTCGCGCATGCCGCTCGCATGGCCCTTTGGCGGCCCTGGCGCACTCGACGCGTGCCGCTGGTCTGGGTGCTGCATGCGGCCTACCTGTGGATTGCGCTGCACCTTGTGCTGCGCGCCGCCGCCGAGGTGGGATGGATCGGCACCACGGCAGCCACGCACGCGCTGACGGCCGGGGCGATCGGCACGCTGACGCTGGCAATGATGACGCGCACCGCGCGTGGCCACACCGGGCGCCCGTTGGTCGCCGGCCGCGTCGACGTCATCGCCTACTGCGCCGTGCTGGCCGCAGCGGCGCTGCGTGTCGCGGTGCCACTGATCGCGCCCGCGGCCACCGTCCCAGCGCTGCTGGTGTCGGGACTGCTGTGGTCAGTGGCGTTCGCGCTATACGCCTGGCATTACGGCCCCTGGCTGTGCCGACCGCGCCCCGATGGGCGGCCAGGCTGAAACGCCAGCGCCGCGACGAAGGAACCCCCGTGACGATCCAACTGTATGCCTTCGACACACCCAACGGCCGCAAGATCAGCGTGGCACTCGAGGAGATGGGCCTGCCCTACGAGGTGCACGTCGTCGACCTCGGCAAGGGCGAGCAGTTCGACCCGGCCTTCCTGAAGATCAGCCCGAACAACAGTATCCCGGCCATCGTCGACCCGGACGGCCCGGCGGGCAGCCCGCTCAGCGTGTTCGAGTCCGGCGCGATCCTGATCTACCTCGGCGAGAAGACGGGCCAGTTCTGGCCCCGCGATCTGGTGGCGCGCGTGGCCGTGCTCGAGTGGCTGATGTTCCAGATGGGCAGCTTCGGGCCGATACCCGGTCAGGTGCATCATTTCATTGCGCTGAAGGACCACGGCGAGCGCCGCTACGGGCTCGATCGCTTCATGGCCAGGACGCGACACCTTTACGGCGTGATGGACCGGCGCCTGGCCGAACACGAATACTTTGCCGGGGCCCTGTCGATCGCCGACTTTGCCATCCTCGGCTGGGCCTGGCGCCACCCGCGGCACCAGGTCGACCTGGCTGACTTTGCGCACGTGCAGCGCTGGTACCAGACCATGATGGCGCGGCCGGGTGTGATGCGCGGCTTTGCGGTGCCGCTGCGACGCGCATGACCCCGCCGCCAAGCGTGGCACGGTGGATCGATGACGCACCAGGCCCGTGCCCCAGGCCTGATCGGCTCCAGTGAGCCACACCAGGTCGCTGGGCCAACGCGTTGCTGGTGGGCGGTGCAGGTTTCGAACCTGCGACCTCCTCGGTGTGAACGAGGCGCTCTACCCCTGAGCTAACCGCCCGAATCGTGCCGTTCGGGATGCATTCCGGGGCGCCGGAAAGCGCGCGATTATGCCAGACGGTGCCAAAGCGTCCGACCGCCACTGGCCTTGTCCAGTTCGGCAAGGACGGCCTCGTGCGCGGTCAGTTCTTCGGCGGAAACCGTGACTGCGGCCAGCTCGAACGCGCGCAGGTCGACGGCCATCACGCCAACCCCGCCGCTCGAGCTGTCCTGGGCCTCGATGACCAATGAGTCCTGCCCGCGTGTCATGCGCACATAGACCTCGGCCAGCAAGCCGGCGTCGAGCAGCGCGCCGTGCAGCGTGCGGCTGGTGTTGTCGACCTCCAGGCGCTTGCACAACGCGTCGAGCGAGTTCGACTTGCCGGGGAACTGGTTGCGCGCCATCTGCAGCGAATCAGTGATGCGGGCCACCTGGCCGACCAGCCGCGGCCGCGCAATGCGCTTGAGTTCAGCGTCGAGAAAGCCGACGTCGAACGCAGCGTTGTGGATCACGATCTCGGCGTCCGCCAGGTAGGCCAGCAATTCGTCGGCAACCTCGACAAAGCGGGGCTTGTCGGCCAGGAATTCGTCGGTCAGGCCGTGAACCTTGATCGCGTCTTCGCTGCTCGGGCGCTCGGGATTGAGGTAGAAGTGCTTGTTGTTGCCGGTCAAGCGGCGGTTGACCATTTCGAGGCAGCCGATCTCGATGATGCGGTCGCCACTGTCGGGGCTGAGGCCGGTGGTTTCGGTGTCGAGAAAGATCTGGCGCATGCTGACCCGCCCTCACGCCGTCGGCCGTGCGCGCAGCCAGATCAGGGCCCCCGCCAGCACCATCGGCACGCACAGCCATTGGCCCATGCTCATGCCCAGCGCCAACGGCCCCAGAAACCGATCCGGCTCGCGGAAGAACTCAGCCACGAAGCGCAAGCTACCGTAGCCGACCAGAAACGCGCCCGACACCAGCCCCAGCGCCCGCGGCCGGCGCGCGTAGAGCCACAGCAGCACGAACAGCAGCACGCCTTCCAGCGCGAACTGGTAGAGCTGAGAAGGATGCCTCGCGATGGCGCTGCCGGACTGCGGGAAGACCATCGCCCATGGCAGCGAGGGATCGGCGGCGCGGCCCCACAACTCGCCGTTGATGAAATTGCCGACACGTCCCGAGGCCAGGCCCGGCGGCACGCAGGGCGCAATCAGATCCATCACCTCGAAAAACGCCCAGTTGCGCTGCCGAGCGTAGAGCGCCAGCGCGGCAATCACCCCGAGCAGGCCGCCATGGAACGACATGCCGCCTTTCCACACCATCACGACCTCGAGCGGATTCGCAGCGTAGTAGCCCGGCTTGTAGAACAGCACATAGCCCAGCCGCCCACCGATGACCACGCCGAGCACGCCCCAGAACAACATGTCTTCCACTTCGCGGCGAGTCCAGCCGGCCTGGGCGAACTGTGGCTGGCGCACGCGCAGCGACGCCAGCCAGAGGAACACGCCGAACGCCACGAGGTAGGTCAGGCCATACCAGTGGATGCCCACCGGACCGAGTTGGATGGCAATCGGGTCGAACTGCGGATGCACCAGCATCGGGACCAAGCTCCTTCAAACAGGCCGCCATTGTCGCCGCTGCGAGCAGATATATTGGCACGTCATCCCG
>Ga0315288_10010658_pt1 | contig 11596 bp, 10 predicted proteins | sample YL17G11_20_MG_FD_203454 | JGI IMG/M metagenome (GOLD analysis project Ga0315288, IMG submission 203454) | Sediment microbial communities from Yellowstone Lake, YNP, Wyoming, USA - YL17G11_20 | ecosystem: Environmental > Aquatic > Freshwater > Lake > Sediment | place: USA: Wyoming | collected... | reverse complement strand
ACGACGGCACCCAACCCCTGCTCGACACCGGCGAAGCGGCCGGTGTGCTCATGCCCTCGGGTTGCCGGATGGGCATCTGCTTCGGCTGCGTCGCGCCACTGCGCCGGGGGGCCGTTCGCGACCTGCGTACCGGCGAGATCACCACCGCGGCCGAAGGGGACGGCGTCGTCATCCAGACCTGCATCTCCGCCGCCGCAGGCCCCTGCGACATCGAACTCTGACCCACCGAGAAAGGACTACCGCCATGACTGCACTTCAAGAAGCACCCGCAGATACCTCCCCCTCCGACCCCACGACCCACCTGACGGCCGCCGACATCGAGAACCTCGGCGCCGAACTCGACGCCATCCGCGACCAGATCATCGCGAGCCGCGGTGAGCGCGACGCGGCCTACATCCGCACTGTCATTGACGCCCAACGCAAACTCGAACTCAGCAGCCGCGCGATTCTGTTGTTCTCGCTGTTCCCGCCTGCGTGGCTGGCCGGCACCGTGGGGTTGTCGATCTCCAAGATCATCGAGAACATGGAGATCGGCCACAACGTCATGCACGGCCAGTGGGACTGGATGCGCGATTCCAAAATCCACTCCACCAGCTGGGAGTGGGACAACGCGTCACCGGCCGAGTTGTGGAAGCACTCCCACAACGAACTGCACCACACCTACACCAACGTCATCGGCAAGGACCATGACCTGGGATACGGCATCATGCGCGTCACCGAGGAGCAGCCCTGGATCCCCCTGTACCTGATCCAGCCCCTGTCGAACGCTATCAACGCCTGCTTCTTCCAATACGGAATCGCCGCCTACGACCTGGAGGTCGGCAAGTACCTCAAGGGCCGCGTCGACAAGGACGACTTCCGCGCCCGCGCCAAGATGGTGCTCGCCAAGATCCGCCGGCACGCCACCCGCGACTATGTGCTGCATCCACTGCTGTCCGGACCCTCGGCGCTGACAACCCTGACCGCCAACCTGACGGCCAACCTCGCACGCAACCTGTGGACGCACTCGGTCATCATGTGCGGGCACTTTCCCGAAGGCGTCCAGACCTTCGAGAAGACGTCGATCGAGGGCGAGACACGCGGCCAGTGGTATCTGCGCCAGATGCTGGGTTCGGCCAACATTTCGGGCAGCCGCGCCATGCACTTCATGACCGGCAACCTGTCCTACCAGATCGAACACCACCTGTTCCCTGACCTGCCGAGCAACCGCTATCAGGAGATCGCACCCAAGGTGGAACAGGTCTTCGAGCGCTACGGCCTGACCTACACGACCGGGCCGCTGCCCAAGCAGGTCGCCTCGGCCTGGACGAAGATCATCCGGTTGTCCCTGCCGAACAACATCTTGGATCGAATAGCCAAATGAGCCAAAGGAATCCATCAGTGTCTGAACTGAAGTACCTCGACCTGCACGGTGAACGCGTGGCCTACCTCGATGAGGGGCACGGTGAGGTGCTCCTGCTGGTGCACGGCATGGCCGGAAGCTCACAGACGTGGCGGTCGGTGATCCGCCCACTTTCCCGCACGTTTCGGGTGGTGGCGCCCGACCTGCCCGGTCACGGCAGCTCCACCAAGCCGCGCAGCGACTACTCGCTGGGCGCATTCGCCGCTGTGCTGCGCGACCTACTCGACGAACTCGGCGTCACCCGCGCAACAGTCGTCGGGCACTCACTCGGCGGAGGTGTCGCCATGCAATTCCTCTACCAACACCCCGACTATGCGCAGCGGCTGATCCTGATCGGCAGTGGCGGTCTGGGTCCGGACGTAGGGCTGACGCTGAGGCTGCTGTCCGCACCGGGTGCGGAGCTGATCATGCCGATCATCGCTCCCCAGCGGGTGCTGGCCGCCGGCGAGCGGGTCTGGTCCTGGTTGCGCGACGTCGGTATCTCCTCGCCGCGCGGCGAGGAGATGTGGCGTTCCTACAGTTCGCTTTCCGATGCCCCCACCCGGCAGGCATTCCTGCGCACGCTGCGTTCCGTCGTGGATCACCGGGGACAGGCGGTCAACGCCTTGAGCCGTCTCAACACCAAGACCGACGTTCCCACCATGGCGATCTGGGGCGAGCGGGATGCCATCATTCCCGTCAAGCACGCCTACGCCGCCCAGGAAGGCCGCCCGGACATCCGGCTGGAGGTGCTGCCCGGCATCGGGCATTTCCCGCAGGTGGAGCGCCCCGCCGAGGTGGTCGAGTTGATCGAGGACTTCATCGCCAGGGATGTGACCACAAGTTCCGGACCAGTTCGGGAATCCGAGGACCGCACAATGGGCTTGACTCAGCCATGACCACCGCCAGCAGTGCCGCTGCAGAGACCACCGCGAAGAAGGTCAGCCGAATCGCGCTCGGCGCCATCATGATCTTCGCGGGCATCAGTCACTTGACGTTCGCCCGGGCGGAATTCCGGGCGCAGGTGCCCGACTTCGTGCCACTGCCGACGGATGTCACGGTGCTCGCCTCCGGCGGTGTTGAGATCGCCCTCGGCGCCGCGATGATTCTCCTGAAGAACAGGCGCGCCGCCGTGGGGCTTGTGCTCGCGGCCTTCTTCGTCGCGATCTTCCCGGGCAACATCGCTCAATGGGTCAACCATCGGGATGCGTTCGGACTCAACAGTGATCGCGCCCGATTTATCCGGCTGTTCTTCCAGCCGGTACTCATCGCCTGGGCGCTGTGGTCGACGGGAGCCTGGCGAGCGTTGAGCTCACGCCGTCAGGCGTGATTCCGAGACCGGCATCCGCTCGATCGTTGATCTGCACTGCGCGCCTCATCACTTCGCAACGGTGGGCAGCCGACACCCCGTGTAGCCCGAGATGGCGATGTTGCCCTGGTAGCCGACGTTGATCGACAGGCCTGCCGGCCCGGAGAAGAAAACGTCGTGGTCGCCGGGCGCATCCGCCATGGCCTGCCTGGCGGTCGCCCCGATCCCCGCGGCCGCCCGTTTCGCCGCGGCCTCCACCCGGGCCCACTGGTCCTCGGAGACCTCGACATTGGCGGCCACCCGGTTGGGGAAGTAGTGCCGCTTGCCGCCGGTCTGGTCGTAGGGAACCTGGCAGCGATCAGACTCCCCCCCGTTCAGGTCCTTCCACTTCGCGCCCGGCACGATCCGGCTGGCCTCGGTGGAGATCTGATTCACCGCATCCCACAGCGCGCGCTTGGTGTCCTCCAGCGACGGCAGGGCCTTGAGTTCCTCCAGCGCTGCGACAGATCGGTCTTGGGGCTCTGCGGCGAAAGGGGTTTCCATCTGACATCCTGTCAAGGAAAGGGCGAGGGCCGGCAATGCCGCCCACGCCACCGTCCGGGTTCGGGTTCGGTTTTCGGTCATGGCGCTACCCCTCATTACTGCCGGATCACATTCTCGTCCAAGCCGGCGACCACTGCGGCGATGTTGTAGCCGGTGGTCCGCGGCAGCAGCTGCCCGTCGGGGCCGTAGGTGGTGCCCAGTCTCGGGTACTCGCTGTGGCCGTGGGCGCCGTCGAAGTTCAGCACCTCGCCCGGTCCGGCGATCACCTCCGCCGGACCGGTCTCCATGTGCACGAAGTTCGGACTGGCGGCGGGTTCGGGCCCGAACTCCCCTGCCCCGGTCAGCTCCGCCCCGACCAGGAGAATGTCGTCGAGCGGTCCGGGAATCACCGGGGCCAGCACCCGGGCGATCTTCGGCCCGTCGTACACCCACTGAATCGGGTCGTCGGCAGTCTGCATGATGAACACGCGACCGGGCTCGAGATGCAGTTGCGCGGGCGTGGTGGCCTCGATACCCGGGGAGCCGTAGAAGATCGCGTTATCCACCGCGTGGTCGCCGGGCTGCTGCAGCGCCAAGCCGGTGGTGAGGGACCCGTAGGAGTGGCCGATGGCGGTCAGGTCCAGCGGCGCACCGCCGTGGGCGGCGGCGATGCCGTCGTAGAAGCGGGCCAGATCGGCGGCACCGGCCTTGGCGACATCGTCGTGGGATACCTGGTAGATGCCCTGAGCGGTGACGGCCGTCGCCATCGCGTCGGCCACATCGGAGCCTGTGTCCGGCATGTGCACCTGGGGGGCGTCGTAGCCGATCCAGGCGATGGCTGCCACGCCCTCTGCCTCGCGGCCGCGCGTGCGGGCCAGTTGGTTGAGTGCCTGCCGGCGCAACGTGGTGGCTTCTGACACCATGCTTCCCATACTGCTGCGCACCGTGGTGTTCATTCCGGGGGTCGTCACCGACACATGGTCGGCAGTGTCGGGGTCGCCGACGGCGATGGCCGCGTGCACGCGCTCACCGCTGGTGGTGTCGAAGAGCATCAGTTTGCGCTCCGGATGCCCCCGCAGTTGGTTCTCCAATTCGCGGAGGTCTGGCAGGTTCTCGGCGCCACTGGCGTGCGCAGTGGCAAGTTCGTCGGCGAGGTGGAGCCGGTTGTAGTAGTCGCTGCCCGGGTCGGTGTCGGAGCCCGCCGGCATCCCGGGATGGTTACCGATGTTGTGGTCGCGGCTGTAGAGGAGATCGCGATCTTGAGTGGACAACTTTCGCCACAGGTCGCTGAACTGCTCGGAGTCCTCGGGCAACGGGCCGGCCAGCGCCTGCTTCACCTCGGCACTGTCGGTGTGCAGCGACGGCGACAAGGGGGTGGTTCCGTCGGCCAGACGGATAACCGCCGTCAGTTCGGAATCCGTCGTGTTTGCCTGCTCCACAATGGAATTCAGCCTGTCCTGCAGCAGCGGGATAGCGCTGTGCAGGCGACTGTGGCGGCTCCCCGGGATCGGCACGATCCGGTTGGTCGACGGGTCGACCTCCAACCCCCACACCGTAGCGGCGACCTTGAGTTGCGCCAGGTCGGACTGGATCCCCTCGATGCTGTCAGCGGCCCGCCGGGCAGCATCGGCGACCATCAGGGCCTCGTTGCCGTGTGAGTCCAGATCGATCCGCGTGCGGCCGATCGCCTCCCGGGCGGCGGTCGCCGCTTCCCCGCCCCAACTGCTCAATGCCGGCAGGGTGGCCAGGCCGTCGGCGGCGTCGAACGCTGCCTGGGCGCGACTGCGCGCGGCATGGAATACCTCGCGCACATCACCGGCGCCCCAACGTTCGATCTCCGCGACCGTCAGTGTCACCGCGCAACCTCGACGTCCTGGCTCAGTACAGCGAACACAGCGCCGCGACGCTGCGTTGCTCGTCGTCCCAAAATCTGTTGGCACTGTCGTGCAATGCCTCGGCATGGGCACTGAGCCGGTCCATCAGAACCCGGCTGTCCTGCCGCCACGTGTCCGCCTTGGCCGCCAGCGCAGCCGCGGACTGTCCCTGCCATCCGGGATGTGCCGCGTGGATGCGGCCATCCGCGGTGACGTGCCGCAAAGCCAGATCCTCGCCGTATCCGGTGACCGCGACCCCGGACGCGACCAGATCCTCGATGCCCAACCTGAGCGACATTCCCGGCCTTTCCTCAGCTGCCGATTCATAGATATCCGCAATCTCTGAAGCGCGCCAGTCACCTTTCACTTCTTCGGCGCCTTTGAACAGGACGACCTGACTGCCGCCGTCGTGACCACCGATACGCGCCACATCCAGCCCGGTCGCGGTCCTGAAAGCTCCGGGCCATCCATTTCCAGGGTGGCCCGGCCTTCACCATCGACTCTCGACCTGACGACACGATCCTCGCCAGTTACTCCAATAACCTTGTTGCAGAGGGACTTTCGGCTTCGGTCGCGCCGCTACTTCAGCAGGCCTTTCAGTGCCTCGCGGGTATTGGTCACCTCATCGGGTGTCGCACCGAATTCCACCGCGGCGAAGTCAGTGACCCCGATGTGGGCGAGGGCATCGATGCGCTCCTGCACCTGTTCAGCGGTGCCGATGATGGCGATATCGGCCGGACCTGCCACACCCTCGCGGTCGAGCATCGCGCGGTAGCTCGGCAGCGCACCGTAGGCCGCGAACGTCTCAGCGGCGCGGGCCGCCGCGGCCTCGCTGTCGTCTGTGACACACACGGGCAGCGCCGCGATGACTCGAGGCGCCGGGCGACCGAACTCCTCAGCGGCCCTGGTGATGGTGGGGATGGTGTGACCGGCGAGGGTCACCGGACCCGTGCACCAGGTGAGTGTGCCGTCGGCCAGGGCCGCGGTGACGCGCAGCATCTGTTCACCCAGAGCGGCCACCACCACGCCGAAACCGGCCGAACCCTTGGCGCTGATGCCGGCGTGCACCTTGTAGACCTCGCCGTCGAAGTGCGCGGGCTCGTTGCGGGACAGGGGCATCAGGACACTCAGATACTCGCGCAGGTGACGGACCGGCTTGTCGTAACTCAAGCCGAACATGTTCTCGATGACGATCTTGTGGCTGAGTCCGATGCCGAGAGTGAAACGGTTTCCCGATGCGGCCGCCACCGTATGAGACTGTTGGGCGATCGCGTGCGGATGACGCGGGAACGTGGGTACCACCGATGTCCCCAGTTCGATGCGCGGTACCTTCGTGCCCACGACTGCCAGCGCGGTCAATGCATCGTGGCCGAAGATGTTCGGCGCCCAATAGGCGGCGAAACCATCCCGCTCGACTGCGGCAGCCTCGGCAACCATGTCATCAAGGGTTCCGTCATTGACTGCGCCGCCGAAGATTCCGAACCTCATGGACCCGACGCTACAGCCACCGGTGGTCACATCAGTGCGCGTTCACCCACGAGGGAGGGTCAATACTGGTGGTCATGCACACCTCGTTCGGCGTCGCGCTCGCCGCCGCGGCGCTTACCGTCGGGTGCGCGTTCGCCGCCGCCCCGATCGCCGTGGCCGCTCCCGAATACCCGACCGACACGACTTCCTGTCCGGGCACTGGACTCGACGACTGCTACCGCAGCGATCAGATGCACGAGTTCGCCGAGATCGGCGAGCGGATGGTGACCGGTTACCTGACCCAGATCGGCATTACCGGCGACGCACTGCCCACGCTGACCTTCATTCCCTCCGGACGGACCACCGGCAGCCAGTGCGTTGACATGAACGGGCACGAGACCCAGCACGACCGGTCCTACGACTACTGCCCCACCGACAACACCGTGTACATCGGGCAGACCGGCCTGTGGGAGTCCTACCGGCAATACGGGGCAGCGGGGCCGATCTCCGGACTCGCACACGAGTACGGGCACTTCCTCCAGTCGGTCACGCAGGTGCCGAACCCCGGTAATGCGGCCGAGACCATCCGGCACGAAAACCAAGCCGATTGCTTCTCAGGCACTTTCATCGGGTACCTCTACGACCGCGGCTGGATCGAATCCCCGGAAGTTGTCGACAGCGTCGAGCAGTATCTGACCGCCACAGCCTCCGCCGAAGCACCCGGACGTGACCACGGCACCGCCCGGGAACGCATCGAATCCTTCACGCTTGGATACACCGCCGGGTTGCCGGCGTGCAGTCAGTTCTCCCCCGAAACGCCGCTCACCAGGTAGCCCGGGGGCGGCGCCTGTAGTGTCGAAACGATCGGGCCAGGATTCGGATTGGGAATCGCTCACCTGCACGTCTGCCCCGTAAGCCATGGGCACGTGGCGACACGAACGGGGAATCGATTGCGCACCAGGCCCATCGCATGACGTATTGCTTCGGCGCATTGCTCGACGAGGGAATGATTTTCGCCTCCGACTCCCGTACCAACGCCGGCATGGACAGCGTCGCCAAGTTCTGCAAGATGACGGTGTTCGAGCGGCCCGGCAATCGCGTCATCGTCCTGCTGAGTTCGGGAAACCTGGCCGGAACTCAGGCCGTGATCAGCATCCTGACGCAGCGTTGCGCCGACGGAGAAGCCGTCACCAATCTCTTGGGTGCCCGCACCATGTTCGACGTCGTGACGTTGGTGTCCGACGCGATGCGCGATGTCGAGAACCGCGACGCCGATTACCTGGCGGCGAACGACATCCGATTCAACGCCTCGTTCATCGTCGGTGGGCAGATCGACGGCGAGCCGATGCGATTGTTCCGGACCTATGCCGAGGGAAATTTCATCGAAGCCGGGACCGACACGAACTTCCTTCAGACCGGTGAAACCAAGTACGGAAAGCCCATCCTCGACCGCGTGCTTACCCAACGCACGCCGCTTGCAGACGCGGCGAAGTGTGTTCTGGTGTCGTTCGATTCGACCATGCGCAGCAATCTGTCGGTCGGCATGCCGATCGACCTGGTGTGCTACGAACGGGACAGCCTCGAGGTGAGGTTCCGGCGGCGATTCGATACGGGCGACCCGTATTTCACTGCGCTCAGCCAGGCCTGGAGCGAAGGCACGCGGCAGGTTTTTCGCGAGTTGCCCGAGTTGAGCTGGTAGCGGGGCGTCACGGCGATGGACGCATTCATCATCAGCTGTGAACACGGCGGCAACCAGATACCCGCGCCCTACCGGCGGCTGTTTCTGGGGCAACGGGATCTCCTGCATTCCCACCGCGGACACGACCCCGGCTCGCTGGTCATGGCAACGGCGCTCGCCGATGCCTTTCGCGCGCCGCTGGCGGCTTCGACGACCAGCCGTCTGCTTGTCGACCTCAACCGGTCGATCGCACACCCGCAACTTTTTTCCGCGGCGACCCGCGACGCGCCAGCCGAGACCCGGGCACAAATCGTCAAGGACCATTACCTCCCGTACCGCATGCAGGTTGAGCGTCTGGTCACCCAGGCGGTGGCGCACGGTGATCGCGCGATCCACATTTCTTCGCACACCTTCACCGCCGAACTTGACGGCAAGGTCCGAAGCGCCGACGTTGGCTTGCTTTATGACCCGGGGCGGCGCGGGGAGATCGAGCTTTGCGCCCGCTGGAAGAAGTCGCTCGCGGTCTTCGAGCCGAAACTGCGGGTGCGGCGAAATTACCCCTACAGCGGCAAGGCAGACGGGTTGACCTCGTACTTGCGCGGGCGTTTCGCGCCACGCAACTACATCGGAATCGAACTGGAGATCAACCAGGGCATCGTCTCGGCGGGGGGCCGGCCCTGGACGGCCCTGCGCCGCGTCCTGATCGAGTCGTTACGCACGGCATGGGCCCCCCTGGAAGGGCCATCGCAACCACATCTGGCGGATACGGAGAACAAAGATGCGAATTCACGTCGGCTTCGAGATGATCTACGACTGCCCGCAGCCCACCCCGATGATCTTCAACCTCAACGTGCACTTCACCCGGGTGTCCGATCTCGTCGGCCGTGACGATCTGGTTTTCGACCCGCCGGTACCGGTCGATGCTTATCGTGACGGCTTCGGCAACTGGTGCACACGCATCGTCGCGCCCGAGGGCCGCATGCGCGTCACAGCGAATGCGGTCGTCAACGACACCGGACTCCCCGACATCATCGTTGCCGAGGCACAACAGATTCCGGTTTCGGAACTGCCGGTCGACACGCTCGTCTATCTGCTCGGGAGCCGGTATTGCGAGACCGATCGGCTTTCCGAGACGGCGTGGCGTCTCTTCGAGCACGCACCGACGGGGTGGGGTCGCGTTCAAGCCATCTGCGACTACGTCCACCACCACGTCACATTCGGCTACGAATACGCGCGAGTGACACAGACGGCGCTGGAAACCTTCAACAACCGCACCGGTGTCTGCCGCGACTTCAACCACCTCGCCGTCGCATTCTGCCGCTGCATGAACATCCCGGCCCGCTACTGCACCGGGTATCTCGGCGAGATCGGCATGCCGCCGCCCTACGGTCCGATGGACTTCGCCGCCTGGTTCGAGGTTTTCCTCGGCGGGCAATGGCACACGTTCGACGCTCGCAACAACATCCCGCGCATCGGACGAGTCTTGATCGCGCGGGGTCGCGATGCCGCCGATGTCGCCCTCAGCAACGCGTTCGGCGACAACACATTGACCAGCTTCAAGGTTTGGACCGACGAGGCGCCGGCCGGTTGAGTCAGACGACCACTGACCCGACTACCTCAGAGCGGGATTCCCGCCTTCTTGAAGACGTTGGTCTCGATCTCCCACACCATGATGGGGTGTAGGAACGGCCGGGTCTCGTTGAGCAGGCCGCGCGCGAGGACGATGCCCGAAGGGGTCTTGATCATCTCCTGATACAGCGGCTTGGTCAGCGCGATGCGACCTTGCTCGAACAGGTAGGCACGCAGGCGCTTGTCGATGGCGGCCCGGTAGTCGGCCCGCAACGCATAGTTCAGCCAGTCAGACACCTGAACCAGGTTGGTCGAGGCAGAGAGCCCGTACTTCGCATCGAGCTCGTCGAGACGCGCCGCCGGAAGCGACGTCGAGAGTTTCTTCAACAGATACGTCCAGTGCTCCACCGTCCAACCCGTGGTGTCCATCTGCGCGGCGCTGATGCGGCCCGACTCGAATGCGACGCGCTGAGTGTCGATGCCGGCGAGGGCGCTGGAGGTCGGCACATAGCCTTTGGCCGGATATCCCGGCGAGTGAATCCACTCGCGGATCTCGTCGTGGGTCAGTTTGCCGGGGTTCGGGTCGACGAGTTTCTCGAACAGGTAGGTCTCGAACTGCGCCGTTGTGATGGTCTGCCAGGCAAAGTCGGCGAAGTACTGCTTCACGAAACCATCGAAGACTTCGCGGCCGTAGGCCTTCTCGAGTGTGGTGAGGAAGAGTGAACCTTTGGTGTAGGGGATGTCGGTGAACACATTGTCGGGATGCTGACCGCTGAGATCGATGGCCAATACCTGCTCGGGTGGGCTCAAGTCGGCCAGGTCCCCTTGCAGCGACTGATACTGCAAAGCCCGCTCGAGGTCGGCACGATCGGCGCCGTAAAGCGCTTCGACGACCCGCTTCTCGACGTAGGTGGTGAACCCTTCGTTGAGCCACAGATCGCTCCAGTAGCGGTTCGTCACCAGGTTGCCCGACCACGAATGGGACAGCTCGTGCGCAGTGAGTGAAATGAGGTCGCGCTTGCCGGTGATCACGGTGGGCGACAGGAACGAAAGCCGCGCATGCTCCATGCCGCCGAAGGGGAAGCTGGGCGGCATCACCAACACGTCGTAGCGATCCCAGACATACGGCCCGTACAGCGACTCGACGATGTCTATCATCTGGGGCGTTTCGGCAAACTCGAAGGCTGCTTTGTCGAGCATGACCGGTTCCGAATACACGCCGGAACGATCGCTTGCGGCCTCGAAACCGAAGTCTCCCACCGCGATCGCGATCAGGTAGGGCACCACGGACTGCTTCATCTCGAAGTGGTGCTTGGCCGCCGGAACGGCGGAAGGCTCGTTGCTGGCGGACATCTTCGCCACCATGTCCGGTGGCGTCTCGACATCGGCGGTGTACGTCACGCGCAGGGCAGGCGTGTCCTGCTGCGGGAACCAGGTGCGGCCGTAGATCGACTGGGACACGCTGTACATGAGCGGCTTGGCCTTGCCGAACGTCTGCTCCGGGGTCGCCCAGTTCAATCCGTCGGAATCCTCGGTGGTCTCGTAGTAGACACGCACGCGCTGCGTCGAAGGCTCGATGGTGATGTTGAGCGGTCGTCCGAGTATCTCGTCCTCAGCGCCGAGATTGAAGTCCGTGTCCTTCCAGGCGTCGCCTTCCCATCGTTGTGCGCGCTGAATGTCGAGTGCCTTGGTGTCGAGTACCAAAGTGGTCGTGCCGGGCTTGACGACATCGACGTTCAGGTCGACGTGACCGCCCAGCACCTGGCGGTCGAAGTCCACTTTCAGCGCGAGATCGA
>Ga0315288_10010655_pt1 | contig 11598 bp, 6 predicted proteins | sample YL17G11_20_MG_FD_203454 | JGI IMG/M metagenome (GOLD analysis project Ga0315288, IMG submission 203454) | Sediment microbial communities from Yellowstone Lake, YNP, Wyoming, USA - YL17G11_20 | ecosystem: Environmental > Aquatic > Freshwater > Lake > Sediment | place: USA: Wyoming | collected... | reverse complement strand
GGACAGGCGGGAGGATTCTTGGCGTCCGTGCTTGTGTGGCCAGCGTCCATGCCGTTGCTATTATATGCTTCAAAAGGCAGAAGACGCTAAACAAGCACCATGGAGGTATTGCGGGCATCAACCTTGATGTCGCCGACGGTGGTGGTGATATCGCTGTAATTCACCCAGGCGTCCGCGTGGCTCAGGACCAGGTTGGTCGCAGCGGTGCCGTTTCCGGCAATGACAGTTCCGGTGCCAAAGGCGCTGCCGCCTGAGGCCTCGGCAGCGCTTAGCGTCTGCGCCGTTATTGTGGCGTTCTCAAGTGCGTTTACATTCAGGGCGGCTGCCTCAATCTTTGCCTTCTCGATCGAGGCGTCCACGCCGCCGCGCACGTCGTTGCGCACAACAAGACCGCCGACTGCCGCCGAGTTGGAGTCGGAGATGTTGCCGAACGCCGGGACGATGTCGACCGCTTCAAACCGCACCCAAAGTGGGTTACCGGCGTAGTTTTGGTTCCCAAGGTTCAGATTGGACTCGTCAGCCCCGTTGTACATGTACACAACGCCCGGAGCGCCTGTGCCGCCAGTGTAGTTATCGGCCAACCGCACCATCTCGAGCGGCTTCACTTTTTGCGTGCCGGAGTTTGTCGTGTAGTGGTATTCGGTAAGCAGTGCGTCGGCAAAGTTGTTGATCAGGCTGGTACCCGCATCGTTGGTGCTCGATCCCTTGGCGAGCATGCGCGTACTGGCGCTGATCTCAGCCTTCTCGTTGGCTTGTACCGTGACGGCTACGCCTGCGTCGACGTCGAGATTAGAATCCATATCGGCAGTGTAATGGATATAAGCGTCGGCCTCACTGCTGACCATGTTGCTTGCCAGCAGGCCGCTGATCGCGGCACTCGAAGCGCCGTATAGCGCGGCGGCGGCCGCTGCCGCTTCATTGCCGACATCGGCATTGATCTGGGCCTCCGAATTCGCGGTGACCTTGACATCACCGTCGGCGGTGAGCGTGGAGTCGAACGCGTACGCGTGCATACCCGCCTTTTGCTCCGTGCCGATATCGGTACTGATCAGGGCGTCCAGGGCCTGGAAAAGGATGTTCTGCGCCTGCCAGCCGACCGTGTTGAAAGCCAGAGTAACACCAGCGGACGTGTCGCCCGATGTCACCGAGTTCAGGACGGTGGCGTCGATCAGGGAAGTGTTCTGCGCGTCCACGATCACATTGCCGAACTGGTCTGCGTCAAGATCATCAGCATCGGAAGCGGTCACAATGCTGTTGTCGAGGTAGGCGTCAGCCTGGCTTAGGACCATGTTGGTGGCAACTATGCCGCTTGCGCCGATAACCATTCCGGTGCCGTACGCGCTTCCGCCCGAAGCGGTGGCGGTGGCGTCTGTTGTGGCGATGATCGTGGTGTCTTCTGTGGCGCTTACGCTGACATTGCCGTCAAGCGCGGTAACGGCAGCGTTCTCGATCTTGGCCATTACGTCGCTGCGGGCATCGTTGCGCACCACAATGGCGCCGATCGCGACCGCATCCGAACTGCTCAGGTTGACGCCCTCGGGCACCAACTCGGTTGCCAGGACCTCTTTCCACCAGTTGAGGTCGCTTTAGTCCTCGTTGGACAGATTGCGTGGTGTCGTCTCATCGGCGCCCAGGAATTCATAGACGCGTCCCGGAGTGCCGCCATTTCCATAATCGTTGCTGAGCAGCACTTTATCGCCATAGGACAGGGCCGTTGAGCCGTCTCCGGATTCATGGTCGTGCATCAATATTGAGATTGCATCATTCAATACATTAGCGCCGCCATCGTTGGTGGTTATTGAGGTGGAAACGACTTTGGTGTTCGCATAAATGCCGGCGTTGTCTTCGGCCGCGACAGTTACCGAACCGCCTGCGGACACATCCAGTGTGTTATCAGGAAGCAGGCTGTAGCTGATCCATGCCCGCGCGGCGCTGCTGACCATATTGCCGGTGAGGATGCCGCTGGCCGCGCCGCCTATGGCGCCATAGAGTCCTGAAGCCGTCGTCTCGGCGGCGTTACTCACTGTGGCGTTGATCTGCGGCGCCGAATCGGCAAGCACGCTTACGTCACCGGCCGCAGTGACATTGGTATTCAGAAGATAGGCCTCGACATCGAGCGTATCTTCGGTACCGAAGTTGATGCCCAGCAGGGCGTTGGTTATTTGTAGTGGGACAGTCAGGTCTGGAAGTGAAGTTGGGTTCGGATCCCAGCCAATCGTGTTGAACGCGACGGAAAGACCAGCGGAGCCCCCTAGATCCCCAATGTTGGGGTCAGTCTCGGCTATCGCACTCAGTTCACTTGTCGCGTCAATTGCCGACCTGTCCCGGGCCTCGACGCGGACTGCACCGCCGCCGGTCGTGGTCAGCGTACTGCTCTCAGCGTAGGCCTTCACATCACCGCGAACGACATTCGAAGTGTACGTACCTCCCAAGGTTAAGGAAACGGCTGTAGGAAGAGTACCCGTTAGAGAGGTTGCGGCTGCGGTCGCACCGACCTTTGCTTCCCTTTCTGCCTTCACCTCAACGTCGCCACCTGTCGCGGTCACCGTTGAATTCTTGATATACGCTTCAGTATTGCCGGACAAACTGTTCCGTGCAGCGGCCACGGAAATGGACATCACGCCAGAAAGGACGCCCATATCTACTTCCATTTCCGGAGACGTAGCAATCAGCTCCACGCTGTCGAGAGCCGAAAGGGTAAGGCCGCCGGCTCCCGCCTGCACGTTCTTTCCATCTATGTATGCCTTTACATCGCCGGAGATGTTGTTATAGGCATTTCTCCCCGTCGCCGAATAGCTGGTAAGACGTTGAGCCTTCAGCTCTATCGTTCCCGCACTGATCTGGCCGGAGCCGGTGACGGCGACGGTTGCAGAGTCCGTAAAAGTGTTCGCTACCGTCCCACCCGGATTCGTAGAGGCAACCGTTCCCTGGGTTTTCGCGGTGATCCGCAGAGCGCCCGTGGTCGTGATTTGACCGTTGACGGTTACTGTCGCGCTCGTGTCCGATACGCCGTCCGCTTCCGCAACTGCTGTCAGTGTCACATCGCCCGATCCGGCGTTAATGGCTGCGCCTGAAGCGATAGTTATCGATTCAGCAGTGATTGAGAGGGCTCCGAGAGAAAAGCTGGTTGCAGTGGTGGCGCCAAAGGTTACCGAATCGTACCCTCCTCCTCCTCCGTCCACTATGAGGGAACCGTGAAAGGTCGAATCGAGGGATTCGATGGTGAAAACATCGTTGCCGCCTCCCATGTTGATCGTGAGCGATCCGGATGGGACCGCAAAGTCCGTGTCTTCAAAGGTGCCGTTCTGGCTGTCGAGGGTCATGAGCCCTGATTCAGCAGTAATGAGCTTGAACTGGTCGGCACCGCCGGTGAGATTGAAGATCATATTCGCGGCAGTACCGGAATAGGTGATCGGCTCCAAGCCAGAGTAAGTGATCGCCGTGTCGTCGAGGGCAACAATCCCGGAATCGGGGCCCAATTCGGTGAAGGTGACGGCGTTGAAATCTCCCCCGTCAATCACCAAGCTGTCAAATCCGCCCGCGCCACCCTCTATTCTCCCGCTCAGGGTGCCGCCGGCCATGAACCGGAACTTATCATCGCTGTCGGCAGCGCCGACCAGACTCTCGACGCCCGAAAAGGTCAAGTCACCGTTCAGATTGCCCGCATCCGCGCCAGTAATCGCCCAATTGACCCCGGCCAGATCGGACGGACCGCGGATCTCATCGTTGCCGCCTCCGCCATTAAAGGTCAAAGCTCCCCCGACTAACGGAAGCGCCAGGCTGGTCGTCTCCACCTGAAGGACATCATCCCCGCTGCCGGCATTGATGGTGAGATTCTGAAGGCCGGCGGCCACCAGGCCGTGGGAAATCGTGATCGTGTCGGCGTCTGCCCCAGCCGTATCGTTCGTGCCGGTATCGATGGTGAAATTCTGAATGTTCTTGAACTTGATCGACTCGAACGCCACGCCGTCGCTGGTCCCGGAAATCTGATTCTGTTCGTTATCCAGGATATCGATCTCTATTTTGTCCGCGCTACCCGAAGTTGTGAACGTGAAATCGTTGGTCCCGCTCTCGGCCCCGTCGATCTCCACGGGCTCGAGCCCCGTAAACGAAATAGTGGACGCGCCGGCTTGGATCACGCCGTCGCCAAAGACATTCCCCGGCGCATAGCTGCCGGTGGTCACACCGGAGACGACCAGCGTGTCATAGCCGGCGGCCCCGCCGTGAAAGGTCACCGCGGTCTGGGGGACACCGCCGCCGAAATCCACCGTGAGCGTGTCATCGAACCCATCAACGCCATGGATGATCAGTTCGGAGACCGAAGCCAGTGGTCTGCGGAATAGCGTGGATCCCGTCTGTTTGTCTGCCAATACCAGATCAACGCCCGACACACGAAGGGCTACACTGTTCGTCCTTCCTGAGGAAAGAGAACACTCGAATGTTTCCTTGGGCGAACTGCCGAGCCAGACTTCGGATTCCTCTAATCGGGGTCCGACGTTGACGTCGATGCCATCAGCTCCCGCATGTGAGTCAGCGCCCAGCATCGACTGCCAAAGCGATCCGCTGTCGCTCGTGCTGGTGACGAGGTCCGTGCTCAAGAGCACGCGAGCCTCCAGCGGCTCAAAGCAGGAGCGCAAGGCCCGTTGCATCCGCGCCTGCCTCCGACGCCGGACGGATGATGTTCCACGGATTTCATGTCCACGCCTGGAACGCGAAGTCTCGTTGGCTGCCATTTTGGTCTCCATTCCCGGTCTTGCCGGGGGCAAAGCCCGTCGTCATCAGACGATGCTGGTGTGTCTGCTGGAAGCGATTCGCACGGAGAAGGCAACACGAAAAGGGGAAAGAGCCCGACGCGCTTCCACGCCAGATCGCCCTCTCACTTAGTGCAATCCTGCCCTGACTGGACTACAGGACATGAGGCCAAGTGAAGATGACCTCAAGCACACCGAATGATCGCAAGCCTCGCAAAGACACTGCTCGCCGGAACGAACGCCGCTCCTCGCTCAACAACACACACCTATGTTTATACCCCCCATATGCCAAGGCGCTTGTAAGTGATTTTAACGATTCTCTGTAAGGGATTGTACTTACAAACAGAAGTTAGAGGTCAGTCCCTCGCGGCCCCTATTGCACTAAGGTGGTGGGATCCGCTGCCACACGCGTCAGGGCGGGGAGCTCCGCTCCGGGCGCTCATGCCCCTGCTGGATAGCGTAACGACGCAATTCCTTCATGCCTGCCAATCGCATCTTATCGATAATTCGGCTGTAGTACGTTTCGACGGTGCGCGCGCTGATGTGTAATCTCTGGGCAATTTGCTCGCTGGAATCCCGTGCTGTGCCACTATTCGACCGACTCGTAACGTGATGTGCCCTAAACGGTTCAAGCTCGCTGACACCTCGGTGATTCGTCCGGCCTTCAGGCTGGGTGAGGGATACAATCGCCACCATGATTCTCCAGCCCTGGTATCTACTGGTCATGGCGTTGGCCAGCTGGCTTGATCGGCACCAGCAAGCCGCGATCGAGTACCTTCGTGAAGAGAACCGCGTACTTCGCGAAAAGCTCGGCAAGAAGCGAATCCTGCTCAGCGATGATCAACGCCGACGCCTGGCCGTCCGGGGCAGGGTACTCGGGCGTACGCTCCTGTCTGAAATCGCCAGCCTCTTCACACCCGACACCATCCTGGCCTGGCACCGCAAGCTCATCGCTAACAAGTACGACGGCAGCCAAAAGCGTGGTCCCGGACGTCCAGGGACGAAGCAGAACGTCCGAGAGCTCGTCCTCCAGATGGCCCGAGAGAATCTATCCTGGGGCTACACCCGCCTTCAAGGTGCCTTGGCCAATCTGAGTCACAGCATTGGCCGCAATACCATTCGACGCATTCTGCAGCAGGCAGGACTGCAGCCTGCTCCCGAGCGTCACAAAGGCATGTCCTGGAAGCAGTTTCTCAAGATCCACTGGGACGCCCTGGCCGCTGCCGACTTCTTCACTGTCGAGGTCTGGACCCTGGGCGGGTTAGTGCGGTACCTCGTGCTGTTCGTGATCGAACTGTCCACTCGCAAGGTTGAGATCGCCGGCTTGGCACCAGATCCCAATGGCCATTGGATGAAACAGGTGGCCCGCAACCTGACGGACCCGCTGGCCGGGTTTCTTGCCAACAAGAGGTACCTGATCCACGACCGGGATCCGCTCTTCACCGAGGTTTTCGACCAGATGCTCAAGGTGGCAGGCGTGCAAACCCTCAAGCTTCCACCTCAAAGCCCCGACTTGAATGCCGTCGCCGAACGCTTCGTCAGATCCATCAAATCCGAGTGCCTGGAGCGGATCATTCTCTTCGGCGAAGCCAGTCTGCATCATGCTGTCGAGCACTTCATAGTCCATTACCATCGCGAACGGAACCACCAGGGCTTGGCCAATCGCCTGATCCAACCCAGGGAAAGCGTTGGCCGATGCTACGGCACAATCCAGTGCCGCCAGCGTCTCGGAGGCCTGTTGCGGTACTACCATCGTGCGGCGTAACACTGCACTCGGCCCCCCCTACCGCCGTTGCAGCCTTGGCAATTGCGATTGCCTCTGCGCCGACGTCTGGAATCGGCGCCTTCGACATCAGCCCTGCTCGTCGCTCCATCGTCACCCCAGGTGCCAAGGGCTCAGTGACTTCCACTGGTTCTCGGCTCGAACAGCCTCTCGCTCCGAGCAGATGCTGTCATTCACACCTCGATTGGGTTTCGGCACCATACGCCATGCCAATGTCCTCAATCGCATCGTGCCGTTTAGTGCGTCAGCCGGTAAACTGAAGGGTGAGCGCTTGCGAGGTTCTCACCCAGTGAGCAGAACATGAGTAGTCTAGTCGCCATGAGCATGCTGTTGTCCGTTGCCTGCTTGCTGCTGGCAGCACCAACTGTGGCAGCAACACCGGAAAAACCGATGCCGACCACGATGCCTTTCGCCGAACCACGATTTGTGCGTCACGATATCGCGGAATACCCCGGCGCATATCAAGTCGCCGTGGCCGACATGAACGCCGATGGCAAGCCGGATGTGCTGGCCCTTTCCACGCAAGCCAACTGCGTGGATTGGTTTGAGAACGCTACTTGGCGGCGGCATCCTATCGCCCGCACGCAAGCTAATATCGATCTGGCCCCTCTTGATCTTGATGGCGATGGCAGGCCGGAAATCGCTCTGGCCAGCGAGTTCTTCTTTGATGATGGCGACCGCGGCGGCCGCATTCAGTGGCTGAAAGCCGCGGGGCCGGAGCAGCTTTGGAATGCGCAGACGATCGCCGTCGATCCAGTCGTACATCGCCTGCGCTGGGCAGACCTGGATGGTGACGGCAAAAAAGAGCTGATGCACGCGCCGATCTTCGGCCCCGGGTCCAAAGGACCCGCCAAGGCCCGCCCCTCGCACCTCTGGGCTTTTCGCCCTCCACAGCAGCTTAATGGACCGTGGGAAAAATGGGTGATCGATGAGTCACTCACAGTGCTGCACGGCATCTATGTCGGCGATCTCGATGGCGATGGCCGCGACGAGATCCTCACGGCCAGCTTCGAGGGCATCCACCGTTTTGATTTCAAGCAGAACGGGTGGCAGAAAGCCCTGGTCGCAGCAGGAGCGCCACCGGCAAACGACGTTCCCGGGTCACCACGGGGCAGCAGCGAAGTCGTGTCAGTGAAGCTCGGGTCCAAACGCACCATTTTGGCGGCCATCGAGCCCTGGCACGGTCACGAGGTCGTGGTCTATCTACCTGGTGCGGAGGGCTGGACTCGTCGCGTCTTGGACAATTCGCTAAGCGAGGGACATGCCCTGGTTGCCGCCGATTTCGATGCCGATGGGCAGGAGGAGATCGTGGCCGGCTGGCGCGGCAAAGGCGGCGGTCTGGCGATGTTCCATCTCGCGCCCGATGGCACTTCCTTCCGCAGGATCGAACTGGACAAAGGCATCGCGGTTGAAAGCGCCGTGGCGGCTGATCTGAATGGCGACGGCAAGCTCGATATCGTGGTCGGCGCGGGCAGATCCAACAAAGTGGCATGGTATGAGAACCAGACTGTCGTGCGCCCGGAGAAGCCCAATTGAGCTGGGAGATGAAATGATGATGAGCAAGAGCACCTGTGCGTGGATGGGGCTCGGGTTTGTCGTTTCGACAATCGTGGCGTGCGCGATGCCCCCCCGGGTCCTCGCCGCACCCCAGACAATCAAGCCGGGCGAGATCTGGCCTGATGACCGCGGCAAGCACATCCAGGCGCATGGCGGCGGCATCATCAAGCTTGGCGACACCTACTACTGGTTCGGCGAGGATCGCTCGCAGAGATTGGACCGCTCCAGGCGATATGTGAGCTGCTATTCCTCCAAGGACCTGGCCCATTGGACGTTCCGCAACCAGGTCATCAAGCTGGCCGACCCCGAGAACTTCGGCCAGCGCTGGGTGCTGGAGCGCCCCAAGGTCTTCTACAACGCCAAAACCAAGAAGTACGTGATGTACATGCACATCGATGTCAACTACCGTCTGGCCCGGGTTGGCGTGGCCGTTTGCGACACTGTGGACGGCGATTATCAATACCTCAAGAGCTTCAGGCCGCTGGGGCAGGAGAGCCGCGACATCGGGCAGTTCATCGACGACGACGGGTCGGCATACCTGATCTTTGAAGACCGGCCGGCCAAGGGCTTCCGCATCGCCAGGCTGTCGGATGATTATCTGACGGTCGAGAAGGAGATGTGCCTGATCAAGGCGCCGCTGGAGGGCGGAGCGATCGTTCACTACAAGGGGCTGTACTACGCCATCGGCTCAGCCCTGACGGGCTGGGCGCCCAACGCAAACAAGTACGCCACGGCAACCAAGTTGGAGGGCCCGTGGTCGGAGTTCAAGGACATCGCGCCGCCTGAAACCAAGACGTATGGTTCGCAATCCACGATGCTGTTGAAGGTGGTGGGCAGCAAGGCGACCACAGTCATCTTCATGGGTGACATGTGGAAGCCGCGGACGCAGTGGGACTCGCGCTATCTGTGGATGCCGCTGGAAATCGGCGACGGCAGGCTCTGGCTCCCGCAGCCACGCGAGTGGACGCTGGACGTTCAGACCGGAGTGGCGGCCATCAGCAGGTAACGCTTGCGAACATCAGCCAATAGGCGTTTTCTGCCCGCATGGCCTTGGCAGCCGGTGCAAAGAGGTTCGCATGCGCATCAACACGATCATTGTCCCTGCATGGGCGTTGCTGATCGGTATCATCGTACCAACGGCTTCGCCGGCCGCCGAAGATGAACGCGCAGTACCCGCTGCTGCGCTCTCGGCATCGGGTGGTGTCACTGTCCGTGTCGGCTCGCTGGATGTGCCCGCGGATTGCGCCCTGGCCAGAAAAGAGCATCCTCGGATGCTCTTCTCGAAAGCCGATCTGCCGAAGATCAGGGAGCGGATTGCCAAGCCGGGTCTCAGGCAGATCTACGATCGGATGAAGAAGACGGTCGATGAGCAGTTGGCGCAGGGAACGGCGCACGTGCAGTCGCAGGGGGCTGCAAGAATGCTCGTGCCGCTGGGTCTGCTGTACCACATCACCGGCGAGCAGAAGTATGGCCAGGCCTGTCGGGAATTGACGCTCAAGGCGCCTTTTGGCGTCTACGCCACCGAAGGGGCATACGGATACGACCTTATTCATGACCTGCTGAGTCCCGAGGAGCGCCAGGCGTGTGAGAAGAAGATGTTGGCGCACATCCAGCGGCCGTATCCGGAGGGAAGCGTCTTCACCCAGTGCGTCGGTCTGTGGGGCAGCGGCAACGAGGATGAACTGGTCGCACGCAAGCTGTCGCAGATGCACGCATGGTGCCTCAAGCGCAAGGTCTATCTCAACGAATGGGCCGTCGATCGCGGCGGCGATGGCAACAGCCACGGCTATATCGGCCAGCACGAGTACGTCGGCACCATGGGCGCTTTCCAGGCATGGAAGGCCGCGACCGGCGAGGACTGGTTTGAAGGCTTCAACTGGGCCAGGACCATGGCGCCATATTACATCTACCACATGCTGCCCAATCAGCGCCTCACGGTGAATGTCGGCATCAACTCATGGGGCGCGAGGCATGCGCCCATCGAGACCGGCGCGGAGGACTTCGTTTCCATTGCCCAGGCCAAATGGAAGTGCGGCCTGACGGGTTGGTTTGCCCGAAACATCGTCTGCGGAGACACCGCCTACTACAGCATCCTTCACAACGACTGGGGCATGGTGCTGTTGTACGATCCCGATGTCCCGGACATCGCCCCCGAGCGATTCCCGCAGGACATGCTCTTCAAGACCCGCGGCTACGTGTGCATGCGCAGCGACTGGGGCAATGACGCCGCCTTCGTCCACTTCCACAGCGGCCGGTTCGAAACTGACGGACGGAACCAGTGCGACAACAACTCGTTCATCATCTACCGCAAGGCTTACCTGGCCTGCGACAGCGGCACGCGCGGGATCAACAACCCCGAGCAGAAGCAATACTCCGACGGGAAACACCACGAGAACTACTTCGCTCAGACCATCGCCCACAACTCCATCACCATCGGCACCTCCAATGATCCCAGCCCACTTTGCCACACTGTGTTTGGCGGGCAAGTGTCGCGCGTGCCGATGGAGTGGCTGCGGCGCTATGGCCTTCCCACCACTGATGACAATCGCTACAGCCGCCAGGCGGGCCTGATCCGCGCCTATGAGACGACCCCAGAGTTCTGTTACGCCGTCGGCGATGCCCGCTGCTCGTATGATCCCGATGTGGTCAAGGCATTCACGCGCCAGTTCCTTTACATTCGGCCCGGCGCGATCGTGATCTTCGACCGCGTGAGCGCGACGCGGGCGGGCGATGTGAAGCGGTGGTATCTGCACACCATGGAGCAGCCCCAGTGCATCGACGGCAGTCTCGCGACGGACACCAGCGTCCATGCGCAAGGGCACCTCCTGGTCGATGGAAGGACACTTCGGGCATCGCACCGCGGCAGCGCTCTGTTCTCCAGAACGCTGCTACCCGAGAAAGCCACCATCCGCGTCCTCGGCGGCAAGGGCCATCAATTCGAGGTCGAGGGTGAGAACTACGACATGTACGACCTCTGGTGGCAGAAGGTCGGCACCAGGGAGTACCAGGAGCAGATTGGCATCGGCTGGTGGCGCGTCGAGGTCGAGCCGCAGGACCGGCAGAACGACGATGTCTTTCTGCACGTGCTGTGGGCGACGGACGACCGCGCAAAGGAGATGTTCCCGGTCGAGAAGATCGACAAGGGCGGCCAGGTGGGTGCCAAGTTCACCGCCGATGGCACTGAAGTGGAAGTGACCTTTGACAGGGCCGGCGAGGTCGCCGGACATTTAAGAATCACTAAAGCAGGCAAGGTCATCTGCGACCGCAAACTGGCAGCCAAGGTCGAAGACAACTACCGGAGGTGGAGTAGCGATCCCCGCTTCGAGGACTGGACGAGCAGTCCGTTCATGCGGCCCGTGATCGGCCGGACCATTTCCGCTCAATGAACAAATGCTGACAGGCCCGAATGCCACTGGATTAGGACTCTTTCCTGTGTGAGTACAGGCATTTCTTGTACTCCGCTCGCGGCCGGGTCATGCGGGGGTAGTTCTTCGGGCGACGTTTGAC
>Ga0315288_10010653_pt1 | contig 11598 bp, 21 predicted proteins | sample YL17G11_20_MG_FD_203454 | JGI IMG/M metagenome (GOLD analysis project Ga0315288, IMG submission 203454) | Sediment microbial communities from Yellowstone Lake, YNP, Wyoming, USA - YL17G11_20 | ecosystem: Environmental > Aquatic > Freshwater > Lake > Sediment | place: USA: Wyoming | collected... | reverse complement strand
GACATCTGTTTATTAAACAGAATAGAATCTCCCGTTTTAACCTCTAAAGGTACGATAGTGCCACTATCTGTTAGATAGCCTGAACCAGTGGCCACAATTTTACCAGTAGTAATTTTTTGGTCAATAGTCCCTGGTTTATACAGTAACCCACCGGCAATCTTCTCTTCAGTAGCCTTGGCGACAGTTACTACGATGAAATCTCTTAATGGTTGTAAGCTCATAGTCATACTCCTTGTTACAGGAATATATCACGTACTATCAGCTTCGATAATTCTAATCAATTGCTCGAAACAATATTTGATTTTTTTACGCTCGCAAAGCTCTTCAAACTTAATTTCAAATTGATATGTCTTTTCATAATCGGAAAAGTCCATACTTTTGATCTTTAATATTTGACAAGCATGTTTAATAAGTGAAGCAGGAATAACCTGATTCTCTTTCATACACTCTTCTTTAGCAATATTTAATACTTTTATCTTGAGATTATTAAAGTATAATTTCTTATACTTATTCATTTTATCTTCTGACCAATTGAATTTTTTACAATAATCGAAAAATGGTTTATTACCTCTTCTATTATTGCAATCAGAACAGGAAGCAGTAAGGTTGGTAGTATTAAAAGTTCCTCTTTTGCTGTCTGGAACAATATGTTCCATGGTAACAGTTTCCGATGTCAATACTTTATCACAATAGCAGCAAAGTAAACCATCGCGGTTAATGACGTATTCTTTGATACGTTTTTGTCGTTTTCGTTCAAGAGCACCCATGTGGACCTTTCTTTATAGTAAATGTGCGTGGTCGTTAATGGTAATCAGTCTCCATCCCTCCTGGCCAAAATAAAGTTTAGAAATAGAAGTATTCTCTAATGTTAGTTTCCAAGTAAATCCTTGATCAAATCCCATAATATAATGGAGCAAACATTTGATTGTCATCCCGTGAGAAAAAGCAAAAATATTGAGTGGCGGTTGACGTGTCGCCCTTCTATTAGAAGCATACTCACTTATTTGTTTATTATATAGAATGGCATCTTCTAGCCACTGGGAAGCTCGACGCTCTACCATATGTAATGATTCACCATTAGGAGGCAAGAATGCATTTGTCATTGCTGCCATACGCAACAAAGTTGGTACTGTATAGGCTGCTGAGCGCGAGCCATCTGTCCAATCGCCGGCACTATATTCTCTAAGGGAGGGAGCTAAAACAAGAGGTTGATTATTACCAGTAGCAATTTGGGCCGTATCATACGCCCTAGTATAGTCAGACGAATAAACATAATCAAAACTTACCTTATCTTTGTAAGCAAGCCTTTCGCCAAGTAATTGCGCTTGCTCTCGTCCTTTTTCAGTCAGGGGCACATCGCCCTTCTGTCCAACCCTATCTGGCAAAACATTGACCGCTGATTGTCCGTGACGAATAAGATATAAATAAAACTCATTATAATCCAGCATTCACACATTCTCCTAATAAAATACCTATCACAATGATTACGACAAAAACAAACGGAATCCACAAAACAGGAGGGACGGTTGTTTTTCGGCAATACTCGTGAAATTCTTTCTGATTCATCTTTTAATAATTAGCCACACAACGATGCCAATAATCAGGGCCAGGGCTATAAATGATTGATTGGTTATTAATTTTTTCATTCCGTTGTTCTTCCAATAGTTAAATGTAATCCGAATCGAGGCTCACGAGCCAATCCATATTTTTCCCGCAAGTCTAAAAGATAGGGACACTTAGCTTTAAGCCAGTAGTACTCACCATTATCTATAACGCCGGCTTCGTACTCGAATTCAACAAGTTTGTTTTCATCATGACGCCAAAGTTTGAAATTAGGAATGAATTCACCACGAATAATAGAAAGGTGCGTTCCCCAAACTGGACGAGTTAGCTTGCCGGTTTTCTCGCCATTTAGGTAAGGGTACTGCTTAGTATATAGGTGGCGATAGTATTTTGAAATTTCATCATCACACATCATTACGAGCCAACGATCCGAAGAAGCTAGGTGCGTTCTCGGATTGTATACTAACTTTCCTACTGACTTCATTTATAGAAATGCTTTCAACTTTAAAACTCTTTGCATATCTCGCAAAAGTTTTTCAATGGTATCAAATGTTTCCTGAGCAGATGAACAAATCAAGTGGCCCCAATGGACACTTTCATGTTCGAAAATCTGCTGGAATAATGGAAGAGACCTAAACCTAATATCTTTCATTGGAAAAATATGGTCAATCTCATAGTAGGCTCCGATTATATCAGATAGCGCCATGCTAATCTGCTGAGGCTCTTTGCCATCAATTGGGTGGACGTCTATGGTAATCTTTATTTTATCAAAATGTAAATGGAAGGTAGCTTGCGCAATACCTTCAGTTACAAAGAAAACTCTTTTGAATTCGGATAAGTCCAGCTTATCATCTATAATAAATCTAAATCTCATGGTTCAGGGCATTGGATTCGAACCAATTTTTCGGAAGTCGGAGTTCCACGTCCTGCCGGTTAGACGAGCCCTGAATAGCTACATCTAATATACCCGGCCATTACCATATGATATGATTAAACTTTTATTTATATTCTAAGAAGGGGTGCCATCCCAAAACATCTTGCCAAAAATTACAGAAGTCCTGATAGTTCTGAGTAATGCGATCTTCTACGAAAGCCTTCTTGAGCTTCGTAATTTCATCGAAATAAGTTTCCTTATCCTGACGTAGAACATTAATTTGATTAGATAACATGGCGGCTGCCACCTTTGGTTCCCAATGAATAGCCAAGGCCGAATTAATTCGAGTTTCCTTCAAATCTTTTTCCAGATCATCAATACGATCAAATAGAAGTTTCATTACATCAATCATCTTTTCAAAAAAGACGACGGGCGCTTGAGTGCCAATAGAATCTCTCATCTCTTTAAGCAAATCATTGCGATTCATTTTTATCTCCCCAATAATGCTGTGATTGTTCAGCATCTTGTTTTATTTCAGATGCTTGATTGTTAAGGCGGTTCCAAAACTCTACAATGATAGCCTGAGACATATCATCAGGGTGTTTGAATCCTAAAGATGACATATGCTCTTTAAGGCCGCCATCTTTCCACAAGTCCCAAGCATTTCTAATCCATTGGCCCAAACTATGATGTAGCATGGCCAAATCATTTTTAGACATTTTTAGAATGTCAGCTTGATCTTCTTTCGAAAGACGCTCTACAAGTGCAGTCATGCACTCTTCCATGTTAGTCGGCTTAGCCATTAAATCTTCTTTGGAGTTTCAGCCAATACTACTAATTCTTGAATCGGGTCAGGCTGATGATCGGCAAAGACTAAGAATGCCATAGTAACACCTTTGAGAGCGGCATCTAAACTGTCAGCTTCGGCCTTACATACCACAATCTTGTTCTTAGTGTCCTTGGCTCCTTTGGGGAAGCGAACTACAGAACAATAGTAACCCTTCCTCAAACGAGAGATGGTGAGGTTGGGGCGGGTTCCATCGTCTTTGAACTTGTAAGAAATGGCGCTAGTTAGCTTATCAATCAAATTTTGAGTCGTATCCATCTTATCTTCCTTCCATGTCATCTTATAATGTTCTCGCCAATAGTCTACTATTTTTGAGTCTAAACCTTCCCCAATTAGAGCCGGCAAGTCATCCTCAGATAACTTACCCTCATTCATTAGGCGTTGAATAGCTTCAGCTTGTTTGCCAAGTTTACTCATTGAAAATCTTACATCATCTTAGCGACTTCCTCAGCGAGGTTGTCTTGTTTCTTTTCAATGCCCTCGCCAACTTGGCAACGAACAAAATTAACAACTTGAATCTCTCCGCCCAAATTGGTTCCAACATTCTTAATCACTTGCTTCACGGCCGTCTTAGGAAGAACCACCGACTCCTGCTCTAGCAAACAAACTTCTGTGCTCCATTTACGGAACTTGCCTTCTAGGATCTTATCCCACATCTTCTCTGGTTTGTTATCTTCCTTGAGTTGAGTTTGGAAAATAGCCTTCTGGCGATCCTTTTCATCAGTAGGAATGCGATCAGAATCAACCGCCAAAGGATTCATGGCGGCAATTTGCATAGCCAAATCTTCACCTAAAGACATAAATTCATTTGAGTTAGCGGCATCCACAGAGGGTGCCTTCATAGTGATGAGTACGCCAATCTTGTTATTAGAATGTTGGTAAGAGAATACCTTGACGGTTGGATCTTGTCCTTCCTCGGCCCACCATCTGCGAACAACTACATTCTCCTTGGTGGTAGAAACTAATTCTTTACGAGCAGATTCAACATCACTGATATTAAAAGAGGCGCCTTGTAAAACAGATCCCATAAAGGTTGCCGCCGCAACTTCGCTAAAACTAACGAAGTCCGAACTGGCCGCAACAAAATCTGTTTGACAGTTCACCTCCATCATAACAGAAAGCTCTCTGGCGGCGGCTGACATAATCACAACACGTCCATCAGCAGCTACACGTCCAGTACGACCATCAGCAATGTTGAGGCCCTTTACCTTGACGATATCAACAGCCTTCTGCAAATCCCAGCCCGACTCTTCAAGGGCATCTTTGCAGTCCTTCATACCGGCTGATGTTAATACTCTTAGCTCTCTAATTAATTCCGTGTTGCTCATGTCAGTTTCCTTCTATCTAAATATAAATCGTAAAGATTGCAAGTCAAGGGCGCTCGAATTTTTACAAATTGGGCGGCAAATTTTGCTTACAAACCATATAACTTACTGAAACAAAACATAAGTCTTAAGTTTTTTAGCCCAATAAACCGCTTGCTCGTGGGTCAACTCAATCATTTCAAATGACTTGAGAACTTTTTTATCTACATCTTTAGTTGAAGCTATACTAGCTGTTTTGTATTCTGGAAAGAATGTAAGATAGAAATTGCCGGAGCGTAATGTCTCCGATTCTACTACACCATTTTCCATACAAACAATAGAATATTGTTGGCACTTGTAGCACCACCAATCATCTCCAAGTTCAGGAGTAGAAATTTTATGTTCGCACAACTTACATGCTTCAATCATGAATACTGGAGCGAGCAGTGGGACTCGAACCCACGGTGTTTCAGAGTCCTGCTTGGAAGGCAGGTGCAATCGCCGCTATGCGATGCTCGCTTATTTTAACCGCTTTGCACTTATCTATTAGAAAGTACCGGCAGTGGGAGAATGATTTCCAAGTTCAGCCATTGCTTTATTTAGCAGCTGAATTGCTTGTTGAAGATCCTTAACTCCTTGAGCATATCCTGAATTTTTTGGATCACCTTGAGCTGCTGTTTGAGCCCACCCTAAAGCTTTATTAAGCTGGTGCATCTCATCAGAAATAATATGATAAGCTGATTGGCCAGCATCTTGAGGACGCTCAGCGGAGCTGACTGGATCTCCGCCTGTGGGCAGAACTTGAGCTTGCTTAGAAAAACCTTCATAATTTTTAGATATAGGATATATAATTCTCATATCATAATACTCAATTATTCAGTTATTCAGTAATAATGCAAAGCTTTGGAGCGGTTAGCCGGGATTGAACCGGCATTCTGTGGATGGCAACCACAAGTTCTACCATTGAATTATAACCGCAATAGACGACTAAGATTGATGAGATTTTTTACGATCTCTTTCGAGAAAGTTTGAAGGGTTTGAACCTTCTAGAATCAGGATTGCTCCTGACGCATTATCCATGTAATCACATCTGCATTCGTCTTGGAGCGGCCAGTGGGGCTCGAACCCACGACATTATGCTTGGCAAGCATACATTCTACCACTGAATTATGGCCGCTTAAATGGAGCGAACAATGGGATTCGAACCCACAACAATCTGCTTGGAAGGCAGAGACTCTACCGTTGAGCTACGTTCGCTTACGTAATAATTATATCCTCTTATGCCCAAATGTAATTAATATTCATTTTAGCCTGACGTCCTAAAATTCCCTACAATTATTCTATCATTTATTTGCTATAAGATTAAGCTTTGTAAAGTTTTGATTCAAACTTAAAGAGGAAAATATGACAACTCACACACCACTTCGTTGCGCAAATTCATTTATGGTACAACGTGGCTCCAGTGAAGTAGTTTTGATGGATACCGGCGCTTACCCAAGTGTTTCTAATTTCTTAAATGAAACTTGGACCTGGAACGGCACAGACTGGACCAACACTGGAACTACTTTAATTGATGCTAACGGACCACTCCCAGGACGCATTAACCATGTTATGGCCTATGATGGCTACAACGTAATGCTATTCGGCGGTCAAGCAGACTCGTCCCTTGGCGGATACTTAAGAGACACTTGGACATGGGGAGGGTCATCTTGGGTCAGAAAGTCCCCAACAACTTCTCCATTCGGCCGTCACTTAGCTGAAGCTTGTAGATCAACTACAACCGCACTAAATGCTACCATGTTTGGTGGCTATGGTGGTAATGCTAAGTTGGTTAATGAAACTTGGAAATGGGATGGTTATCTCCAGAACTGGACTCAACAGTCTCCAGCAACTTCTCCTCCAGCTAGAATTGGTCACTGCATGGCAGGCGGGCCTACCTTCTTAGTTATGTTCGGCGGCTCTAATAGCGCCGGGGAATGCAAGAATGATACTTGGAAGTATGATGGTACTACTTGGACTCTTCAAGCCCCAGCAACCTCACCTTCTTCTAGAATAGGCGCATCAATGGCCTATGACGCAACTAATAACGTTTGGGTCCTATTCGGTGGTATGAATGAATACTATCGTCTACCAGAAACCTGGACTTATAACGGTACTACTTGGACTCAAGCAGCTCCAGCAACTTCACCTCCAGGTCTAACTTGGTCTCAGATGTGCTGGGACTCTCAGAGTGGCAGGGTGTTATTGTTCGGTGGCTTTAGTGCAACCGATAATTATGCCTCTGCACAAACCTGGTCCTGGAACGGTACTACCTGGGCCTTACTCTAAGCTAAACTCTTGAATTGAATCAAAATGAAAATGCGAGGTATAAAAACCTCGCATTTTTGCTTTTCAGATTTGATATCCGTGTTTATGAGCCCACTTCCGCCAGCATTCCACAATTTTGGGACCGTTGCCAGCGTACTCATTTTTAACTGGCCATTCGCCCGTTAACTTATGTAGAATGAAAGTTAGATGATAATTTTCTTTCATCGCTTTCAATACTAAAGGAATTACTTCCTGCCCCATCTGAATTATAGCGGCCACAGATGTATGGCCGAGGGATCTGGTTGCTGAGGAATTATATCTTGTATCATATTCCCACTGTCTAACTAAATCCCAGAATTTATTTTCGTCAATCATTCCTGATTCCTATTTACTCATCGTCGTCATTATGGTAAATGACCGAATCGATAAAACCACGTTCTGGATCTGGCGCGCGAGAACAACCAGCAAACCCTCTACGATGGTTTCTATATTTCTTAAATGAACATGGGCCATAATGGCCCAGATCATAATTGCAGCGTATTTGATTACTAGAATCAGCAAACTCAGGAATAATACCACAGAGACCGTCATAATTTTCAACGCTACTCATCGACTAACTCCGTGCTGAAATTGTAACCTTGCGCTCTCTCAGCTACATACTGAAGGAAATCGGCATCATCCATCTTAACTTCTATGTATTTACCTTTAACAGTACGAGTGTATCTGTCATGGACTAGCATGTTAGTTTCACTCCAAGACCTACTCGTACGAGCAAAAATCAGGGGTGTGGTTCCGTTCATAGTGACCGATGCGACGAATTTTTCATCATCAAATATGCTTAGCGTACGCATTTGGTAGGCGATAAGGGAATCGAACCCCTGTAGCTAGCGAGTCATGCTAGCACTCTACCATTGAGTTAATCGCCCATGGTATTGGTAGGAGATAAGAGGATCGAACTCTAAGTCTTCGGAGTGTAACACCGACGCTCTACCACTGAGCTAATCTCCCATATTGGAATGAACAGAATCACCTTCCAAGAAATGCCTGAGCCTCATATGGAGTCCAGGTAAAAATTCCAACATCTGGTAGCCGATGAGGGGCTCGAACCCCCGACTTCCGCCTTGTAAAGACAGCACTCTACCACTGAGTTAATCGGCCATGTTTTGGTAACTGATATGCCACTAAAATCATATATCAATATGAAAAAGTCTGAAGTCTATCTTTTTAAACTCGCCTCCAAATTTCAAAATAAATATGCTCAATCTCAAACGCTTCAAGAAATTATAGGGAATGCCGCTGGTTATGGAGAAAAAAGCGCAAATGGTATCATGAATTTTCCTGCTCAATTGAAAAAAGATCAGGCTGATTTATCCATTAATATAACGGTAGATACGGCCTTTATGGGCGGCTACAACGTTACAGTAGATCCACCATCAGTAGATCCTCCACAATTTGCTCCAAATTATGCTCGCTTACCAGATCAAATTAAAAATTATTTAAGCAAACACATAAGTAGCTTCCCTCAAGTTCCTATTGGAACTACAACTTTAAGGTTCTCCGGTAAAACCTCAGAGCCAGGAATCGCTGCCCAGTAAATTGGTCGTGGTGATGGGAATCGAACCCACTCAAGGTCGCTTATGAGACGACTGCACATCCAATATGCTACACCACGATAGTGCCTGTATATATCAGATTATTGATATTTTAATTCCCTGAAATAATTTGAGCATTCTCCGGGTCATGTTTAATAATCCATTCATCTGGATTTTCCGAAGAGAAATCCATAAAATATTCCCTGTATAATAGATCGAACTCTTCTTGAGTATATCCATTATCAATAATCATTTGACCTTGCTTCTCCTCTAAATCTAGAAGAGCTTGGTCCAATTGTTCGGGGGTCAATATAGAATTGATAGTAATTATTTTGAAATCTGGCCTAAAAGTTAGGCGCATTGACTTAATAAGAATTGCAAAATCCGTTTTCATCTACTTCCCTTTTCAGTTAGAAATTTGATTAAATAAAGAAGTGCATCATTGGCTCCTGCCAAATATTCTTTAGAAGAATAGTTTATTTGCTCATTTTCTTGAGAAAAAACTCCCATAGCCAACTCTTTTAAATCTGGAAGAATTTCCTGATGTTCCATCAAAAGGGCAATTCTAAGGCAAGTTTGTTTAATCTTTTGTTGATTGGGGGAGTCCATCGAAATCAAATCCTAACTGTGGTAGGCTGGTCGCAGCCTTTATATTCTTCATAGGCGCATAAGAGAACCTATGCAATGGACATGGCCCATGTTTTTCAATGGCATCCAAATGAATTTTGGAACCATATCCAACATTTGAGTCCCAGCCATACGCGGGATAAGTGTTGTGTAATATATGCATCTTATCATCACGATAAGTTTTAGCAATAATACTTGCTGCCATTACAGCAGGGAATTTAGCGTCAGCTTTGATCACCGAAACTTTATCATAAGCATCCACGCCCAGCCCGTCAAATTTTAGAATTCCATCGTTAATGATCAGACAATCTGATTGATACAATGCGTGAAAACATTCAACATAAGCATCTTTTAGAGCGACGGCCACTCCAACCTTATCTATTTCAGCATTAGAGCGTTCGGCTAGGTGATAACTTATTTCTTTGTTCTGAACGAGTTTCATTAGCGGGAGCAGCATGGCCTCGCGCTTCTTGGCGGACAATTTCTTAGAATCGTTTAGGCCGGCTAGCGTCCAATCTTTGGGCGCCCTCACCCCGACGACTACCAGGGGGCCAGCCAAGCAACCATAGCCAACTTCATCGCAGCCTAAGATAATGGGTTTGTCTAGCATATTAATATCCTTACATTATTGTATGAGCTTTGATAAAGTGGCCCAATTAGCCGAAGAATTCGTCATCAAAATTGCCGAGCACCAGTACGCCACCAAAGCGCCGGCTGATAAGAAGGCTTCTGATTTCAGTCCAGAAGAAGCTTCTTTTATCAGGGCCTTATCTAAAGCCGACAACAATCAGGCTCAAGATGACAATAACATAGATGAGAAGACTTGGAAACGTGCCAAGAAAGCCGTTAAGAAGTACTGGAAGGGCTACGAAGAACCCTGGGCAGTGGTCTATGATGTCTATCGTAAGATGGGCGGCAAACCACAAAAAAAGTCTAAGAAAAAGAAATCCGAACTAATTGAAACGCCAACCCACAAATATGGATACTATGGGCACATCAAAAATGTAACCCCGCCTCAAAACAATGTTCAATTAGATTCTAAACGAATTGCTGTTGAAGCAGTCTATAAACTTGTAAATTCGTTACACAATGAAAAGATACGTGGAGCTTTTACAAATAATAAAGAGCTTGAAGATTCTTATAATAAGCTATTAGAATTTTATCAAAGCCTTTTAACAAAAGGTAAGAGGCCAAAATTTGAACTTTATGATGAGGCCGTCTCAGATCCAACTGGGTTCTCTATCTTAGAAGAAGAAAATCAAGTTCCAGAATATGGAATATCAAAACTTACTAAGCTAGATCGTATGCTTATGACTAAAGATAAAGTTATCAAAAGACATTTGGATGAAGCTAATATAGCAGTCAGAGCGCTGAAACAAGAAGCGCGTAGCTAATTACTTGGTCAACATGTAGGCTCCAGCCAACATTACTATTATCCCTATGAATTTTATTAGGGTAATGTGTTCATGTAAGATAAACACTGACAATATCAATGTAACAATAGGATACAATGATATCATCATGGTTGATGAGCCTGCGTGATTGTTTCCCTTTAAACTAGTATACAGCAACACATTGGCAGCAATAGAACAAAAAGTAGCTACAACAGTTAGTATTACGCTATATGCTGACCATTTATAATGAAGTGGATTATTGACTCCAGTAAGTCTTAATGCGACTGGAATATAGAAAAAGAATACCGAACCAACTATAACTTGCATTAATAGTGGCGGCATGCGCTCCACTGACAATCTATTGAGGAATGAACTGACTCCCCACAGAATAATACATAATATAATTAGTAAGCTGTTGTTCATAACATTTATCCTGGCCACGGATAAGAAATAACAACTTCTATGCCGTCGATGAATGTCTTTTTTAGAAGTGGGTCTTCTGGTAAATTACAATAATAAATACCTGGCCAACAACCCGAACTTTTTTCTAAAAGGTCTGCCGTCTCTCTTAAAGATTTGATACATCGTTTACGAAGTTCTTCCTCGCCAAGTAAGTGAGATAGCTCGCGGAATTTTCGGTCCCGCTGTTTATGAGTCTCCATATCAGCTTGATAGTAGGTCAAGTAGTCTACAATATCTTTGTCGCCTATATCCCTAGCCCTATTGATAATAGCCTGGAGCTTATCATCCTGTTGTTCTTGCCAGCCCTTATTAGGCGGAGCATTAGGATCATACTTATATTTGGGGTCGTCATTCTGATATCTGTCAAACAAATCTGCAATGCGTTCCGATGACTCGCCTCTACGAGCGTAGTCTTCTCTTACTCTTTGGTAATAAGGCTTATACTCGGGCAGCACTTCACGATAATTACTTACCAAGTGCAGCAAAGAATACATGGTGCCACCTTGAACTCTTGACAGGTCAATGTCTTTTAGGATTCCATTAACGACTTCAAACTTTCTTTCACTCAATAGAGTGGGAATGACATCAAATAAAGCGTCAACTCCATCCGACCTACTTGATACACACT
>Ga0315288_10010652_pt1 | contig 11599 bp, 10 predicted proteins | sample YL17G11_20_MG_FD_203454 | JGI IMG/M metagenome (GOLD analysis project Ga0315288, IMG submission 203454) | Sediment microbial communities from Yellowstone Lake, YNP, Wyoming, USA - YL17G11_20 | ecosystem: Environmental > Aquatic > Freshwater > Lake > Sediment | place: USA: Wyoming | collected... | reverse complement strand
TATCGAAGATATTGTAGATCTCCTCATCCTTCATCAGTCCATCCGCGTGGATCCCGGCCCGGGTGACATTGAAGTCCCTGCCGACGAACGGCTGGTTCGGGGGGATGGGGTAACCGATCTCTTTCTCGAAGTAGTCGGCCATCTCGGTAATGACCTGGGGCTGCATGCCGCCGTCCGTGCCGCGGATCTGCATATACTCGAAGACGAGCGCCTCAAGCGGTGTATTGCCGGTGCGCTCGCCGATGCCCAGGAGGGTGCCGTTGGCGGCCGCGCAGCCATAGAGCCAGGCGCAAGCGGCGTTGTCCACAGCCCGGTAGAAGTCGTTGTGCCCGTGCCACTCGAGCCATTCGCTTGGGACGCCGGCGTGGTGAACCAATCCGTAGACGATCCCCTTCACGCTCCGCGGCATGGAGGTGCCCGGATAGGTGATGCCGTATCCGAGCGTATCGCAGGCTCTTACCTTCACGGGCATCTTCGCCTCCCGCGCCAGCCGCATGAGCTCTTGCACAAAGGGGACGACGAAGCCGTAGAAATCGGCCCGCGTCATGTCCTCGAGGTGGCAGCGCGGCACTACTCCCGACTCCAGCGCCGACCGGACTATATCCAGGTACCCGTCCATCGCCTCCCGGCGCGACTTCTTCAGCTTCAGGAAGATGTGGTAGTCGGAGACCGAGGTCAGTATCCCTGTCTCGCGCAGCCCCATCTGCCGGACGAGCTTGAAGTCCTCCTTGTGCGCCCGAATCCAGCCGGTGATCTCCGGGTAGCGAAAGCCCTGCTCCAGACAGGCCGTCACCGCCTTCTTGTGCGGCTCCGAGTAGAGGAAGAACTCGCTCGTCCGGATCAACCCCTTCGGCCCGCCGAGGCGGTGCAGCATCGTGTAGAGATCAACGATCTGCTTGACGGTGAACGGCGGCCGCGCCTGCTGCCCGTCCCGGAAGGTGGTGTCCGTCATCCAGATCTCGTCGGGCGGGTCCATCGGCACGAGCCGATGGTTGAAGGCGATCATCGGCGGCCGGTGGTAGGGGAAGAGGTCCCGGTAGAGATTGGGCTCCTCCACATCCTGAAGCTCGTAGTGGTACGTCTCCTGCTCAAGCGTGTTCCGACGCTTGTTGAAGGCTATCATGTTCTCCTCCTGTGAGGCAGGGCCGTGCAGACATCCTTACAATACCCAGAAGACCAGAGTCTTGTCCACCAGTGAGGTGCTCCGGCTGTCCGAGCGCCTGACGCATGGGGTGCTGGGGATCGCTTAGACGCATACCCGGCAAGGCCGGCTGCTACTTGCGGGGCTTGGGGATGGGGAAGTTCACCTGCGCCTCGGCGTCCCCGTCCCTAACCACCAGGTTCAGCGAGCTGACGTTCGGTCCCACCGGGGGCACGCCCGGCCCTCCTCTGACGGGGAACCGGATCACATAGAAGTAAAGCGCGCCGGCCGGGGCCGTGGGGTCATAGACCGATGTCACATTTCTCACGAAGACAGGTTTCTCCACCGCCATAGGGGGGTACTCGACGCCCGTGCTGGTGCGGAGCGCGAAGGCGACGCTGGTGGGGTCCCTATCCACCGGTATCTGGATTGTGGCGACGCACTTGAGCTCTCGCTCGACCAACCGCATTGCCGCGCTCACCGCCCTCCGTATACCAGCGTCGCTGCTGTCGCCCGCCATGGCGATATGGTAAGCAATCTCTTGGTTGGGCCAGCAGCATCCCGCTGAGCGAAGGATCACCCCGGAGGAGACACGAAGGTTCACGTCCACCATCTGGTTGGCAAGAAGGTCATTGGGGTCAACCCCGCCCATGATGGCATTCTTCCCCGAGCTGATGGCCCGGTCGAGCTGGGTATTGTCAACACGGAAGACGGGGTTGATCCTCGACTCGGCGCTGCATCCTGCCGCGAGAAGCGCGAGACATCCCGCCCCAACCACCGCCGCGCGGCCACGTTCGACCGCTCGCCTCAGCTTAAGAGTGAACTTGAGTGCCCGCATGCTCAATCCCCTTTGCCGGACTGTGCCCACTCCGACAGAAGCAAGCGTATCGTAACAGATGGGAGCAGGCGGGTCAATGAGCGGCCGTGGCAAGGTGTTACGACCGAGGATCGCCCGGAGGACCCGCCATACGGACAACGGGCAGGCCGAGCTCCCCCAGAGGAGGTCTCCCACCTGTCCGCCGGGGGGCGGTTCCGAGCCCCCGCCTCAGGCCGCGTATTTGGCTCCGTACGGCCGGTGCGAGATGGGGGCGATCTTCAGGAACTCCTCCTGCATGATCGCCGCTTCGTCGAGGCCAAAGGCCTCGCAGAAAGCCGAGACGTGCGGCCGAATCCCGGCGAGATCCTTGTCCTCGGCCGGCCGCACCGCCGCGAACTTCGAGGCGACCCGCCATTCCTCGATTGCGCCCCGCAGGTAGAGAGCGCCCCCGTGCATGCCGGTCGCGCACCACTCCCCAACCAGCGGCTCGCCCTTGCGACGGTCCAGCCCGAGGACGATAAGAAGGCCCCCGGCCATGTACTCGCTGAGGAAATCCCCTGCGGTGCCGCCTACAATCACAACCGGCATCTTATCGCGAAAGGCCTTCATATGAATGCCGACCCGGTACCCGACCCGCCCCCGCACGAACAGCTCGCCGCCGCGCATCCCGTAGCCGAGCACGTCGCCCGCGTCACCCTCCACGAGGATGCGACCCGCATTCATGGTGTTCGCCACCGCGTCCTGCGCGTTGCCGCGCACGCGAATCGTCGGCCCGTCCATGAAGGCCCCGAGGTCGTTGCCGGGGACGCCGTGCACCACCATCTCGACCGCACCCTGGATGCCGTCGCCGAGGTAGCGCTGGCCGTTGACGTTGACCAGATCGAGGTGAGTCTCACCGGCCGCCACCGCCTCCCGGATGCGCGCGTTCAGCTCCCGGTAGTGCATGTTGTCAGCGTCTATGCGCATGGCCGCCTCCTTAAGAAACAGAACCATTAACCGCGGAGACGCAAAGCTCGCAGAGAACGCGCAGAGGGAACTCATGAATCTCTCCGCGAATTCTCTGTGTCCTCTGCGGCTCTGCGGTGAGCAGTGCTGTTAGCATCTCTCAGGCACCGACCCCGGCCGGCTTAACACCCAGTATGTCCAGGGTGGTTCGGTCGAGGCCCACCGCCCGCAGGCGTTCTCTGCTGCCGCGCAGGCTCTCGACCGCGTTCACGCCCATCGCCCCCAGAATCTCCTCCAGCTCGGCGCTCCAGGCGCGGATCAGGTTGATGAGGCGTCTGGATCCGAGATATGGGTCGAGCCGTCGCGTCAGCACCGGGTCCTGGGTCGTGATCCCCCAGGAGCAGCGCCCCGTGTAGCACCGCTGGCAGAGCGTGCAGCCCAGCGCCAGCAGCGCGCCGGTCCCCACCGCCACCGCGTCGGCTCCCAGCGCGATCGCTTTGGCCGCGTCCGCGCTCGAGCGGATTCCGCCGGCGGCGATGATCGAGGCCTGGTTGCGTATGCCTTCCTCCCGGAGTTGCTGATCCACCACCGCCAGAGCAATCTCGATGGGGATGCCGAGATGATCGCGAATCGTGGTTGGCGCCGCTCCCGTGCCTCCGCGGAAGCCATCTATGTAGAGGATATCCGCGCCCGCGCGCACGATCCCGCTGGCGATGGCGGCGACGTTGTGCACGGCCGCGATCTTCACCGAGACCGGCTTCTCGTAGTTAGAGGCTTCCTTCAGCGCGTAGATGAGCTGGCGCAGATCCTCGATCGAGTAGATATCATGCTGCGGCGCCGGCGACAGCGCGTCGCTGCCAACCGGGATCATGCGCGTTTCCGAGACCTGTGGCGAAACCTTCTCGCCGGGCAGGTGCCCCCCGATGCCAGGCTTCGCGCCCTGCCCGATCTTTATCTCGATCGCCGCCCCGGAGTTCAGGTAGTCGGCCGTCACGCCGAACCGCCCAGAGGCGCACTGCACGAAGGCGCGATGGGCATATGGCTTCAGGTCTTCGTGCAGCCCACCTTCGCCCGTGTTCCAGTAGATCCCGCACTCCTCCGCCGCCAGCGCGATCGCCTTCTGCGCATTGAGGCTGATGGAGCCATAGGACATCGCCGCGAACAGGATCGGGGTCTCCAGCTCCAGGCCGGGCGCGATCTCAGTGGCAAGCCGCACGCCTTCCTCTGTGATCGTCACCTCCACCTGGTCCGGCCGGCGCCCCAGGAACGTCCGCAGCTCCATCGGCTCTCGCAGAGGGTCAATGGACGGGTTCGTAACCTGGCACGCGTCAAGCAGCAGATGGTCCCACAGGATGGGGTATGGCAGGTCGTTCCCCATGCCCGTGAGCAGTACGCCGCCCGTTTCAGCTTGCACCCATAGGTTCTTTCGATGCGATTCGGTCCAGAGCGGATGCGGCCGGAAGTACTGTGGATTGGGGCTGATCGTGATCGCCTCCTGCGGGCAGAAAACCTCGCAGCGATGGCACCCGACGCACTTTGCCGGATCTGCCACCGGCCCGTCCTCCCATCTGATCGCGTTGAACCCGCACTGCTGCACGCAGCGCTTGCAGCGCGCACAGCGCTCCACATCGTGCACCCAGCGGAAGTCAGACGGCCGGTAGAGCGGGGCGCGGACCGTCCGCGTGGAGGCAGTCGCCCTCCGGGTGTCAGCTCCTTCTCTCGTCGCGGTCATGCAACTCCTCCTGCCGCCCTGGCTCCCACAGTCTCCAGGTAGGCCTCAGCTCCCGGCTCGCCGATGACCACATCGCTGCCGAGCCGACCGATCACCGGCTGCCCGGCCCTTGGCGCCCACACCAGATCCGGCCTGGGGCACATCGCCCTGATCCCGGCCTCCTCGCTGGAAATGTAGAACCAACTGTCCTTTCGCGCGGCCACGAGCGGACGCAGCTTGATGCGGTCGTTGACGCCCACCATTTGGCCTTGGCGCCCGAAGATGATGGCGAACGGCCCGTTGACCAGCGCCCCTCCGTAGACTTGGCGCAGGGCGCTGTAAAGCCGCCGCTTCGCCTCGGGCATCCGGTCAATCTGCTCCCAGAACGGCGCCGCCATGACGTCACAGGCGACCTCGACCGGCAGCTCGTGTCGCCGAATCAGCAGATCGAGCAGATAGGCCATCACCTCGGTGTCGGTGCGCATGGTGCATCTATAGCCGAACATCTCCAGATAGCGCCTGTTGATCCCGTAGGACGATATCTCGCCGTTGTGGACCACCGCCCAGTCAAGCAGTGTGAACGGGTGCGCTCCCGCCCACCAACCGGGCGTGTTGGTCGGAAAGCGACCATGGGCTATCCAGATGTAGGCCGAGTACTCCTCCAGCCGGAAGTAGTCGGCGATGTCCTGGGCATAGCCCACGGCCTTGAAGGCGCCCATGTTCTTGCCGCTCGAGAAAACGTAGGCGCCGGGAATCTCGGCATTGATCCTCATCACCCGCTCGAGCACGAAGTCCTCGGCCGAGCATCCCAGCTCATAGAGCTGAAGGGCGCGGGGCAGGACGAAGTAGCGCATGAGCATCGGTGGATTCACGATGTTCCTGTTGGCGCGGGTCGGTATCCGCTCATCCAGGTCTACGTCGAACTCCTCGCTGAGCAGGGCCTCCGTCCTGTCCTGCGCGTCGGGCGTGTCGTACATGATGTGCAGCGCGAACTGGTCGGCTCGCTCGGGGTAGATGCCATAGCAGGCGAACCCGCCTCCGAGCCCGTTCGACCGCTCGTGCAGTATGGCGATGGAGGAGCGGATGGCCCTCCCGTCAACTCGCTCCCCGGTCAGGCTCATCATGCCACTGAGGCCGCAGCCGGAGATGGCCCGGCGGCCCCGGTCGAAGTCGGTCCTACTCATCGCGATCCTCCCGTTGGGCAGGAGCCTCGGGCGCCGAAGCGTCCGCGTAGGCGGCTTGCCTCCTGCCATCTCCCACCTCATCTCTCCCCGCCTCCTCATCGGGCTCGCGGTCCCCCAGCAGCGCCCTCAGTTCGTCTGCGCCAACCTTGGGCGCAGGCGGAAGCCCCAGCCGTCGGCGCTGGGAGACCGAGGCCTGGGTTAGCTGCCCTGTCTCGCGGAAGGCCCTCATACCCTCCCTCGCCGATTCCGGCGCCAGGCCGGACCGGACCGCCAGATGCTTCGCCTGACGCAGGATCGTCATCTGGTCGTACTTGTTGGGGCAGAGCTCGGCGCAGGTGTAGCACTCCAGGCATCGCCAGAGATCCGGCGAGCGCAGGACCGCCTCCACGTCTCCGGCCGCCAACTGCCGAATCAACGCGTTCGGGTCATAGGTTGGATCGGCCCTCGCCACAGGGCAGTCATCCACACAGGCGCCACACTCGGCGCAGGCGCGGAGCAACGGCATATCCCAGTGCCGCCGCGTCAGATCGAACGCTTCCCTCCGCGCCCGCCATCGCGCGAGGAACGGCCCCACATCCACCCGGTGGCGACCCAGCCCAAGCTCCTCCGGCTCCATCCCCAGCGCCAGCCCGAGCAGTTCGGGGTAGTACAGAACCGGCAGGTTGAGGTCCTCGCCATGCCGCTGGAGCAGGGACTGCATGTTGTCATACTGCATCATGCACGAGGGGCAGACGACGGTGAGGGCGTCGGCGCCCGCGTGGATCATGTCGCGCAGCTTGGAACGGCACATTGACTGCGACGTCGCCGTGTCGCCGGCGCGCAGCAGCAGGTTGCCGCAGCATTCCATCCTGGAGCTGTAGGCAACGCTCTCGGCGCCGAGCGCCTCCACCAGCTCATCGAGCTTGCGAGGCCAGAAGGGGTCGTCGAAGAGGAGCTGCCCGCTCGGCCGCAGCAGGTGGCAGCCATAATGGACGGCGATTCGCAGGCCGCTCATGGGGTAGCGAATCCGGTTGCGCAGTCCCCCGGCGCCTATGTCCTGGTAGAGAACGTCGAGCAGGTGCACCACGTCCGCCGTGCCCCGGTAGCGGCGCCCGATCCGCGCCAACTCGCGGTTCACGTCATCCCGGAGGGCGGGGTCGGAGTGGAGCTTCACATGGGCTTCCTTGAGGGTCGAGAAGCAGCCGGTGCAGGGGGTCAGAAAGCTTCGGCCCGCCTCTTCAGCTATCGTCAGGTTCCGAGCAGCGGTAAGGATCCAGTCCCGGTAGCTGAGGTTGCGGATCATGGTCTTCTCGGGGCAGCAGGTGAGCCCCCCAACGTCCACCGCATCCACGCCGAGATGAGCCAACACCGCCCGGGACGACTTCTCCACGTGCGGCAGCCGTCCCGGCACATAGCAGCCCCAGAAGTAAGCGTACGCCGGCATCGGCACCTCCGATCTCGGGGTGTGGCAGATGAGCGAGTCCCCCTGCCGGTCAACGAAACCCGTGTTCAGCGGGAATCGCTGTCGGCAGTAGGTTGCCGTCTGCCGTCTAATACCCACAGAGAATATACCCCATACAGGGCCGTTCAGTCAAGCCGCAGACGGAATTTGCCCAGGGTCATTGCGTTATCCCGTGGGAGCCTCGTCCCCGAGGCGATTTGCGAGATAGTCGCCCGGAGGACCGGGCTCCCACGAGCTGTCCCTGCCCGCAGACGGCTGTCCCCGCGATAATGCAATGACCCTAAGCAGCAGCCACTTCTCGGCCTCAGGCACGGGGACGGCATCGCCGAACCGATACTGGTAGCAGTCTCGAATCACACTGATCTCCTGGTGTCTGGTCGGGCACGCATCTTGGTGCCCTGCTATTCACATACCGGAAGCGTCGCCGAAGTGCCGCGGGCCGGTCATCGATCTTCGATCCCCGCCGCGCGGGCGAGCTTTTGCAGCCGCCGCCAGAGCGTGCCGCGACAAGTGCCGGTCTCGCGCGAAATGTCCAGGAGCCCCTGACCCTCCAGCTGATCCAGGAATGTGCTCATCTCCGGTGGCAGCATCGCGCGCAGGCGCTCCACGTCTACGTGCGCGGCTACCTGATCGGCCAGCGAGGAAGTCGACTGCCCCAGGCTTTCGAGATACGTGTCCTGGTCCAGGAGATCACCGCGCTCCACCTGCTCGCCGTCCTCTCCGACCACTGGATCGTTGAGCGAGCAGATGCCCTGGCGGTAGTCACGTAGCGCTGCCTTCCGATGCTCGATGATCCGCGCGACGGCGTGCTCGATGATCCGGTTGGCGAAGGTGCGAGGGCTGGAGAGCGACGGGTCGTAGTCTGAGGCACGATGGTACAGGTCAGCCCAGAGGTCTTGCTCGATATCTTCGTAGTCGCTCTGGGTGAAGCCATATCGCCCTATGAGTTGGCGGACCTTGCTGCGAATGAGGTTCACGACATACGGGTCACAGACCCAACGGCTGGAATCGGCACCCACTTCTTCCTCCTCGGGCCGAGGGGGGGGCTTGTGTCAGGTGCCGCTAAGGTCCGGAGACAGAGGAGACGCGAGCAGAGGTCGCTGCGAGTTCGCCGGATCGGCGACACCCACAACGACCTCCGCTCCGCGGCCAGTACGTTGTCTGGTGGTTGAGTTAGGCCTGAAACTCAGGCCGCTTTCGCGACTTGCATCTGGAATGGCAGTCCGTGCTTGACGAACAGCACCTCGATCACGCAGTCGTCTAGCTGATCAAGGTAGGAGAGGAACTCGACGACCTCGGCTTTGAGAACGAAGTCGTCGGACCCGATCTCGTGCGGGCCGTTGCGCTTGCCGAACACGATGTCTCGCACGATGTCTGAGAGCGGGGGTAGAACGGGTTCATGTCCTACGACACGCAGGTTTCGGATGAAGCCGAAACCGAGGTCGCGGCAGACCTCCAAGAAGTGCTGCCGGGCGGGGGTACAGTCGGTCTTTCTCATCTGTGCGCCTCCTCGTGGGATCTGGAGCAGTCATGCTCTCTGCCCCTATGATCCTCGAACTCAGGAGGCCCAATCTGGTCTGAATCTGGTCTTACTCTATGCGAATCTGGTTTCTTATCCAGGCGGCGGCCAACAGAAGAGGGCCGTCCATGGCGAGACGGCCCATCATTGGCGCAAAGGAGTCACGAATCAGACTACCGCGATGCTCCTGACTGATGTTGCCAGCCGGTAGCCCGCACCGCGCTGCATCTTGATGAGTCGAGAGCCTGTCCCCGGCTCAACGCCATTGAGGGCGCGGCGCACCTTCTTAATGGCATCGTGAATCTGCAGATCGTAGACAAGGCCTCCAGAGGCGCACTCCGGCCACAGGGCATCGTGGATGGTCCTTCTGCTCACCCACCCCCGCGGGTTCTTCACGGCGCTCTCCAGGAACAGGAGAAGCAGCTTGAACTCGCGGGGTGCAAGGGTGAGTGCTTCGCCCCGGAACCTCATCTCGTGCGCGGCCTTGTCGGCGTAGAGGATGACTCCCGGTCCCAGTGCTGGCGACCACGCGAACAGGCCACTGATCCGCCCCAGCGCGAGCTCGAATGAGGCGGGATTCACCAGCAACTCGGAGATGCCGGCCACCACCACCTCGTTTGATTTCAAGTTCGCCCTGAGTCCCGGATCGAGTGCCAGGGGCGTCGGGGTGAGCACGAGAAGTGATCGTTCAGGCCACCGCCCTCTGATCGCGTGGAGTGTGCGATCAGCAGACCCAGACCGCAGACAGCGCGCCAGCACCAGAGATACTCGACGTCCACCCGCGTCGGTATCCCCGAGGAAGTGAATGGTGCGACCGTAGCTGCTGACGGCGTCGCCGCCCAGTTGGTTCACCTCCCGCAGTCTCTGGCACAGAACCGCAATGCCCACTTCGAACTGGCGCAGATGCTCGGGGTTCATCTCCAGAGGCGTGGCGCTTCCGTTCGCGCAGAAGGCCCAGGCTTTCGCACCGTCGCGTTGGATGATTCGACGGCAGTCATCAATCGCGCAGTCGCAGGAACTCAACTCGTCCAGGGGCGCGAGTTCTCTCAGGAGGCGTTCTTCGAGAAGAGCGCTCAGCGCGCTAGGCGGGAAGTCACTCACATCCCCGCCCGAGAGGATTGGGATGGACTCGGTATCCAGGCGCTCAAGCAAGCGCCCCATCAGCTCATCTGGGAACACAGAAGCCATTGCGCCTCAGATGCTCCAACACCTTAGCTTCCAAGGATGAGCGGTTGAAGCTCGCCACGCTTGGAGGTTTGATCTTCACGGTCTTCTTTCGCCTCCGTGAGCCCGCTGAGAATACGAACCGCAGTTTGACGTAGTTGATGTGGGCCTTGTTTAGGTCCAGTCCTGGACATTTGTCGAGGAGGTGAAGCAGCGCGTCCTGCGGATCACGGACTCTCATCATCCAGCCCCCGCGTTCGCCACTATCAACCTGGATCTCGGTCAGCCTGGCATCGACCAACTCCGGGTCCCATTCGCCGTCTAGCTGAAACATGGGGCCTTCCTGGACGATGCGCGCCAAGGTATACAGGTTCCGACTGTCCTGCTGCTGGAAGAATGATGGCCTATCCAGGATGGTCTCCGCGAAGATGTCGCAGAGACGCTGCTTCTCCTCGTCTCCGCTTGCCGTGACTTTCGCCCGGCCGGTCTGCTGATCGTAGGAGATAGTGTCCTGCCGCGCCTCTCGGAGGGTGCGAGGCCGCTCCTCATCATCCTCGATGGTAATGGTGCTGATGGGAATGTTGCCGTGGATCACGAGCAGGTTGACGCCACCCTCGTCCGGGTACCAGCGAGTCCGGCAGTAGTTACCCTTATACCGGCTGCTGAAGAACTCTGCGGCCCGCTGCTCGAAAGCAAGTTTGGCAGCTTCAGTCATCCGCGGAGGAACGCCCTCTTCCTCGCCTACGAACTCACCTGGACTGCGGTTGTCGAAGAAGGTCAGGATGTCAACCGCACTGTCAAATGCCTTGCGGTGATCGAGAAACGCTCTCAGCGCGACATAGCGAGGGTTCAGATGCATGCCTTCCCCCTCGTCTATCTCCTCTGCCGGGATGAGCTGCATGCCAAGCGCTTCGGCCCGTGTCCGGAGTATCCCCATGCCCAATTCGGTGCTCAACTCCGAGATGCGGTGCAGGTCCTCGAGCATCTGTGACGGGTAGCTCTCGTCGGCGGCGGTGAGCCACTCGAACAATCGGGACCGCGGCTCTTCGGTGTTCGCGGCGAGATCATCCAAGTCGAACGGTATCTGCCCCCGGTATGGTTCCAGGAGTCGCCTCAGTAGCTGCAGGTCAACCGTGTAGAGGAACTTCTTGTCGACAAACCGCTTGATATCTTTGAGCACCCAGCTCTCCCTTCTGCGGATATCCCGCTATTCTTGAATCTCTCGTTGGACCGCTACCACTCGCCCCTGAATCATGAACGGCGGCTCCTCGATGACGATAGGCTTGTGGCGCGGGTTCTCGGCGCGGAGTTCGATTGCACCATCACGTCGCCGGTGGAACCGCTTCACCGTCGCTTCATCGTCAACCAGCGCCACTACGATGTCGCCCTCTTGCGCCTCCTGCTGCTGTGCCGCGATCACGAGGTCTCCCTCGAGGATGCCAGCGTTGATCATGCTGTCTCCGTGTACTCGCAGGGCGAAAAGCTGCTTTCCTGCCGCTAGGCGCCGATCCACCGGAACCGTGCCTTCCAGGTTCTCCGCCGCCAACATCGGCTGGCCCGCCGCGATACTGCCGACGATAGGCACATGAACGGTGTCGCCTCGCCCGCCGCCGGCCTTGGCCGTAAGAGTGATGCAGCGGGAGAACCCGTCGGAACGGGTCAGATAGCCTTTGCGCT
>Ga0315288_10010651_pt1 | contig 11599 bp, 15 predicted proteins | sample YL17G11_20_MG_FD_203454 | JGI IMG/M metagenome (GOLD analysis project Ga0315288, IMG submission 203454) | Sediment microbial communities from Yellowstone Lake, YNP, Wyoming, USA - YL17G11_20 | ecosystem: Environmental > Aquatic > Freshwater > Lake > Sediment | place: USA: Wyoming | collected... | reverse complement strand
GATGCGACTCGACCACCTCCGCCGCGTTTACACAGTGACCGGAGGAGATGGTCACCGGGAGATGTCCCCACCCCTGGGAGACCGCGTCGGATACTTTCTGACCGAACTCTTTGTCATCCTTGATAGCGTCAAGGCAATCGTTTCGAACCAACAAAGTCGATTGGAAACCCATGATGAAACCTCCTTTAATCAGGTTGCTGATATCTGCACGCATAGTGTCTTTCATTTCGAGAGCAGAACAACCCCCGTAATACGGGGAGAACAGGAAGTACGCACATATTGCGTTCTTCGCCCGGGAACAACCCCCGTAATACGGGGAGAACAACTCTTGAGCCGTGACTGGACTATCTTCGGAGGAACAACCCCCGTAATACGGGGAGAACGATTTTTCTCACCCGTGCAGCAGCGCTCAAAGTGAACAACCCCCGTAATACGGGGAGAACGAGCACCAACATCGCAGTGACTGCGGTCCTGGGGAACAACCCCCGTAATACGGGGAGAACACATGGTGCCAACAACTGAAGCGAAGATGAAAGGAACAACCCCCGTAATACGGGGAGAACACCTGGTGATCAGCAACAATACGTACATCAACAGAACAACCCCCGTAATACGGGGAGAACAAAACGAGAAAGCTGTAGTTATCCGAATCCTGGGAACAACCCCCGTAATACGGGGAGAACCAGGCACAAATGCGAGCTTCGATTTGAGAGTAGGAACAACCCCCGTAATACGGGGAGAACCCGCAAGCATTTGATGCAAACACTTTAGTAGTGGAACAACCCCCGTAATACGGGGAGAACAAAGCCAAAGCCAAAGCCGCAGTTGAAATTTTGGAACAACCCCCGTAATACGGGGAGAACCTTTCGGGAATGTGAGTACAGCCTGTGCTGCTAGAACAACCCCCGTAATACGGGGAGAACCGGCTTTCCACTCAACGTATAGTTGGTTAGCGAGAACAACCCCCGTAATACGGGGAGAACAACTTCTCCTGGGCTTTTTGACTTTCTTCAAAGGAACAACCCCCGTAATACGGGGAGAACTCTCCGCCGTGCACGTGTAAATACTCCCGGTAGGAACAACCCCCGTAATACGGGGAGAACAAATTCTAAGCTTTGACGCCGGTACAGCAAATGGAACAACCCCCGTAATACGGGGAGAACGCCTCTGGACAATACGCCAGCCAGTACTCCCAAGAACAACCCCCGTAATACGGGGAGAACACTACCGCAAAGCAATATGGAGCCGAGGCTGAGGAACAACCCCCGTAATACGGGGAGAACGGCCCTGGGCGCTTGCCATTACCATGGGTACAGGAACAACCCCCGTAATACGGGGAGAACGTTCGTACCATATAATAACAACAAAGGATAAAAGAACAACCCCCGTAATACGGGGAGAACTCCGCACGCTTAGAAGCATACGACTGACCGACGGAACAACCCCCGTAATACGGGGAGAACAGTGAGAGCACAATAGTAGCTGTGCTCACGGTAGAACAACCCCCGTAATACGGGGAGAACATGTGTGTACCCATTCGGTAATGATAATACCAGGAACAACCCCCGTAATACGGGGAGAACCCTCGAACGCGAATACCTGCATTTCGTTACTCAGAACAACCCCCGTAATACGGGGAGAACGCTACACTCCAGGGTACGGTGCACTTTAACCGGGAACAACCCCCGTAATACGGGGAGAACGGAGTAGCAGGTTGGAACACAACCCTGTTGATAGAACAACCCCCGTAATACGGGGAGAACGGTAACTCCAACGCAAGACACTGTACCACCTTGGAACAACCCCCGTAATACGGGGAGAACAGGCGTATGTGGTTTTTGGATCTTTTCGGTACGGAACAACCCCCGTAATACGGGGAGAACCCTGTGACACCGTTCGCCAGATCTGCATAGACGGAACAACCCCCGTAATACGGGGAGAACCTCACATGCTTGAAGAACTTCGGCGTAATGGCGGAACAACCCCCGTAATACGGGGAGAACGCTCTCAGAGGCTCTAAAAGGGTTTGAAGAGGAGAACAACCCCCGTAATACGGGGAGAACGCCTGGTAAATTGCTTTGCAGGCCTGTACCGCGGAACAACCCCCGTAATACGGGGAGAACGAATATAGAAAGGCGGGGAACTGAAACTGTGTGGAACAACCCCCGTAATACGGGGAGAACACGCAACGGCAGAGGGCTCCCCCGATAACCTTAGAACAACCCCCGTAATACGGGGAGAACTTTCACTCCAGACTTGACTTCTGTATGATTCTAGAACAACCCCCGTAATACGGGGAGAACATCCTGTGCAAGTCTGCAAGAGCCTCAGTCCTAGAACAACCCCCGTAATACGGGGAGAACCGCTCATGTTACCGGCTTTAGTAGTGCCCAACGGAACAACCCCCGTAATACGGGGAGAACGCTATAGATATAACGTTCGTACAGACTGCTTTAGAACAACCCCCGTAATACGGGGAGAACGCCTCTGGACAGTATGCCAGCCAATACTCCCAAGAACAACCCCCGTAATACGGGGAGAACACGCGCAGGCCCTGACCCACCCATCAATCTGCGGAACAACCCCCGTAATACGGGGAGAACCCCAAGCGACCATCGCCGTAAAACTCATCCAGGGAACAACCCCCGTAATACGGGGAGAACCGTGAGCCACGCCAATCAATACCACTCCATCCAGAACAACCCCCGTAATACGGGGAGAACATCTGGATGAAGAAGCGTTCTTGGCCAATGGTAGAACAACCCCCGTAATACGGGGAGAACAACAGTACCTCAGTGTGTCTATCTTCTTTTTTGGAACAACCCCCGTAATACGGGGAGAACAGCGACATCTTGTATGACGTTCCACCCTATTTTACAAGATGTTGTGTCTGGTGCGAAAGCGTCATGTCCGCCGGAGCTTTTTCTTCTATAAGCTGTAAACCTGACATGACTACTCTCCTCCTTTCTGGAGAAGCCATTTGGGTAACAACAAATCCTTGTAGAGAGGTTTTATCGCTCGCTATTATTACTAATCCTGTTTTTTGTTTGAAATAGGGCTGAAGAAATTTAACTATCCTTTCTTCGGTCCTCTGGTTGATGTCCGTGACAAATACGTGCGGTTTAGGTTCTAAGCACCACACCTTTAAAACACCTCTGATAGCGTCAGGAAGATGGTTAGCTATTATGACTAACATACTATCCTTTTCAAGTCGGAGGGTATTTTGGCTAAGAGCTTATGCTTCTCTACCGCTGCTTTCACGCTCGCTATCGTGGCGTCCCTATCGTAACCTTTTATGTCAGAATAAAGTTTGAAACAGGGCTCGATAGTTATGTACTCTTTGTACAAATCTGCAATGTCATATACAAACGGTATTTTACCGTCAACATGTATGAAACCCAAAGCCGGTAAGTACCCCATAGTGACTATAGCAGACAGACAAATACAGTACAAAGTGTGGTTAGCCAGCGTCAACATTCTATTGAGGTCGTCTTGTAACCCTAACTGCTCAAGCTTGCCACTAGAGTTACGACCTCCCCAATAGATCCCATACTTCTCTGACAGGTCTGAATATAGCTTTCGGACTCTGCTACCTTCGTATCCTCGTATCTCTGGTATGTCCTTTCCGGTTATGTCTATGTCTTTAAACCTATCCGAAAACATGACTCGTGCTATTCGCTCTCTGCTTTCAATATTAGCATACAGAGCGGCCTGATCCATGGACGTCTGACATTTCTCATTCACGTCCACGCCAAAAGCATAGAATCTAACACCGTCCTCTCCCACCCACACCACAGGGGTGTTAAGGCGGGACAAAGACACGACCGCCGCATGGGTGATAGTCGTCCCGGGGCCAAGCAAGATAGCCGAAAGCCTGGCCCCAGGTATCCTGAGTACAGAACCGTCTGCACCGCACCATTTGATACTTGAGTCGTCTACCTCAAGCCTACCGTGCTCAAGATACAGCGGTGTCCATCGCCCGCTAAAAGCAGGGATACATTTGTTAAATTCTTTGAATATGATAGGCATTTTAGATCAGGCACTCTCTAACATACCGGACCGTGTTCCTGTTATCCCCCTCACACAATGGATAATCTTTTATAGGTTCAGATTTTTCCGCGTCAGTGGATACATGCTGTATCCACACAGTCCCTTTTGGATATGGCGTCGGTTGGTTTTCTATCGCTTTTTCCAGACTATCATACACACCCCCAAAAGGCATGTCGGATAGATGATTTGATTTACGACCTATGAATGGAAACCACTGTGGATTTTTCAGAGCTTCTACAATTCTATTGGATAGATCCCCGTTTTCCACTTCGAGTATGATGTCGAATTTTGCATCTACAAGTAACTCTTTCTTGTAGATGTCGGAGGTTCCTCCGCCGCCTGGCTTAATAACACGACACATCTTCTCGAAAGGATCAGCAAGGTCGTAGCTTGTTCCAGCTGTTTGAAAATCCACCTCTCTACGACCTCTACTGAGGATTATCGTGTGGATTTTCAAAGAGTTGCGTAGTAGTCTTACCTCTGAGAGTGCTCGTCGGAAAGGTATGCCCATACAGGAACAAAGGAATCCTATCACAAAAGACATGGTAGGTCGGTCATTAGTGCCCCTCCATTTCGGGCTCACCATTTCACCACCAAAAGACATCGTGTGTCCCCTCAAACATACTTTTACAAACGACGGCATAAAACCTCCTTTTAGAATATTCCGCAGAAAAAGGTCCGGGGGTAAATCTACCCCCGGACCTCCAGATAGAAATTACTAGCACAGCTTCTGAACGAATGTCACAAGATCCCTCGTCTTGTAGTTATCTCCGCCACAAGAGGAGGCGACAGTGTACCCGCGCTCGATCTGCTGAGCCCGGTACTCCTCGAGTATCTTGATGGAGTTCTTGGTATACCCTCCATTCACACCAGAGCTAACAGGCTCTTCAAAAGCCGACACCATTGAGATAGGCATAGGAGTCACATCAATCCTCACATACTCAGGAAGAGTATTGGCAAAGAAAGAGTTCTTCCTACCCTCGGGGAATGCTTCCACCGACGCCTGGACAAACCCACCGACGATCTGCTTGATCTGTTCCTGAGAAAACCCAGGCAGATTGCTTCGCAGAGTTTCCATATCCAGAACAGCGTGGAGATAGGTAGTCGCAGTCCCGAAAGAGGAGTGACCAAGATGCCCGCCCCCGGTGGTCAAAGCCTTTTCGTTCTCCAGGATAAAATAGTCACTCTCAGACATCACTTCATGGGTAGATATCTCATGGGCGAAAGAGCACGCTGCTTCCAGAGTCATGTCAGAAGCCTCTGCCATGAAACGTCCGAACAGTGCTATGACGGCACCATAGCGCTTGTTCACATCTTTACCGATAATGTCGTTGATAGGGCGAATTTCAACGATAGGCTTCTTTGCCTCTTCCAACAGAAGAGCACGCTCGTCCTGGCTGATGAACAGGGATGTAGTGGACTGATACGTACCCAGGAGAGAGAGGTTCCCTGTGGGCAGTGCAGCTGTCACTGACTTCTTATACTTGTCATACTCCTTAAAAAGCTTACCTTCAGTTTTACCGTCACTGAAAATCTTTGCCAGACGTTCTACAATCTGCGACACACCACCAGCCACAAGGCTTTCTTTGAGAAGCCGAGGAATTTCCTGGGTACGGTAGTTCTCTACCCCCAGGATCTTGTTAAGAAGTTTCCGAGTATGCCTCTTGTTGCACTGACTGGAAATTCTGCGACGCTCCCGGTTACCAAAGAAAGTGGTCTTGAAATTGCCGAGGTCATCTCGGTTGACACAGTTCGGGCCCATGGTACGGATAATCATCATGCTGATAAAACGAGCGGTATTCTCGACACTCATGGTAAGCCTCCAATAGGATAGGTTGGTTGTATAGCGCTACTACTAATCGTTGTTTTTTAGTCGTTCTCTTCGTTGTTCTCGTCAGAAAAATTGAGAAAAACACTGGAATCATTAACCGGGACCAGGTTAATCATGCCGCATCCGAAAGCTCTCTCCTTCCCAATACCTTGTGAAAAAATACGCTCGGCTTTTTCTACGTCACAGACCTTAACCACAGCCTGGACATTACTCGTGGTGATGTAAAACTTGCCTCTGTCGTCCATGTACTTTCTTACTGCAGGGGCACAGGTCATGACAGGCTTGCCATTACCGGATCTTTTCACAGAGAGTCCGTTGCTCTCCAGACGCTTAAGAGCCCACGCCTCAATGTCTTCAGGCTTGATTAAAGGGATGCGCTTGCTTTTTCCGTCTATCGTTTTTTCAATGATAGGGTTAACAATTACCGACAAGGAATAAGCGGCGTCTTTCTGTAGAGCTTTTTCATCACCTATTTCTATAGATCCTACGATAGGGGCTTTCTCCGGAGCTATGGAAGATCGAATGGACACTACAGTGATTTTTTTGCCATGCACTACTCTGAAAATGTATGGCCTTTTTGAGTTGTGGTTGGCGAACAAAGACCAAACCCCCTTGTGCATCTTTTCCTCAGAAGAATAGTGTGCAAGGAAGTCATCGTTAGGAATGACCCAAAGGATAAGTTTATTCATTGCTATATCTCCTATCTCATGCTTGGTAGTAGGTCTCTATCCACTTATCTCTTATGCTGGCAGACCAGTTCTTGAGGTCATCGAGAAAAAGAGCGTAGTCTACAGGGTGCTCGTCCAAAAAAGGAATTACTTGAATCAAATGAACTTTCAACGTGTGATAGTCCCTGCAGGCTACCAACGCATCGAAACGCTTATCAAAAGACAGCTCTCCATTTTCAGACGCTCCTTTTTCTTTAAACATAGCCGCTGCGTGGAGAACTTTAGCGATGCTCCCTGTTTTCTCGTTGGCGATACCTCTCCCGTGCATGTAGGCCACTATCTTGTATGGGATGCTACCTGTATGGTCCGCAATAGTCACTCCCAATTGAGCGAGTGTTTTCAGACCAGCAATCTCTGCTCCCCCACTACCAAACGCTCTCTTTAGGCCCGCCAGTCTCCCTGGGTCCTTAATACTGTCCAGCCTAACTATAAACTCTTTTGTGGTCATTTGTTGCTCCTTTTGTGTGCAAGTTTGGCTACACTAATTTTTTGAGAGCTTTTGCCACGGCTTTGTTTCTCCGCACGCTCCCATCTTTAATATCCCTAACGATATCCTTTGCTGTCTCTAAACAGAAACTATTCCAACCTTTTTCTGCAGTGGGGTCTCCCGCTAGAATCCTACGTACGTATTGATGTGCTTCCTTATCCAGATTATGCCAGTAAATTCTACTGGCCTCCTCCGTGTAAGGTTCACAATCGCATTTGGATCCATACAGGTCCTTCGCATAGGATAAAACCGCATAGAAAAGTTTGGAGGACACATCTGAGGCTATCTCCCCCAACCTTTGGAAAGATAGGAAAGCGCTGCCTCCGTTGGCGTACTCTTTAAGTGCGGATCCCTCCAAGGTAATACAGGACTCGTACAACTTTTCGTTGTACACCAAGCCAGCAGACCCCGACCCCTCCATTCCTGTGGAGTGGATTGTTACATTTTCTTTTACGGTCATCTGACCAAATTTAAGGAGTACTTTTGGTAACTTTTGAAGATTGAATCCAGCGAACTCTTTCCATAATGATGAGTTGGGCTTGACTATCCCTCTTGTGTATTTCGCTTTTGGGTTTGACAGCTCAGCGTAGTAGTTATTGTCTGGAATCCCCGCTGTCTTTAGGGCCTCCAACGCGCCCTGGAAAGAGTATGCTACTGCGTGGCTGTATACTACCCAAGCTCTCGAGGGGTCAAGTTTTTTATTGGTAACCTCTACGTCGGTGAGGACCCTGATATATTTGGTCAGAGGAACAAGGTGACCCAAAAAGCTGCTATCTAGGTCCTTGTGATCCCGCGCCATTTTATCATGGTCATCCGTATCCTGGAGATAGATAGGTTTGCCAAACCCAAGAGGCCAGATAGTTTTTATCTCATCCTCAGGGATCATGTTGAGGATAACTGTCTGAATAAGATTGCTGCTTTGAACAGAAATATTCAGAGTGCCTGAGCTCCCCGAGTTTGTGGTGCGTATCGGAGACACCTCCGGCTGACCCTCTTTCACAGCATCTACAATTTTTCCTGCCGAGTCCGTGAGATTCGGTCTAGCGCTACCAGGAATCAAAGTCTTTTTGTTACACCCATACACAAGACTTTTGAGGAGCAGCTGTACTATCTTAGCCTCACTACTCATATCAGTTTTGGGGATGTCTCTCAGTTCTGTAGTGGTCGCCCCCTCAGTAGTAAGCATCTCTTCTGCATCGCGAATATGATCAGGCTTTGAAAGCTTGAGTGTCTTGAAATCATAACAACCTATTTGAAGAAAAGGATTTTTACCGAACAAATCAAACCTATCTTTATTTTTCAGAAGATATCTTCGTACTACAGCAGAAAACTTATCTGGATTGTCCAGATAGGACTGTATGTCTGCGGTTACAGCGGGACGACAAGCATCTGTAGCAATAGCTATCAGAAGATTCAAATAGGGCAATCCTCCCCAAGCCCCCTCAGATAGAGCAACGCACCCCACGGAGCTATCAAAAACACTATCCAGAGAAACTAAGGACATTCCTTTTGGAGTAACCACAGGAATCCATGGCTCTTTTACAGCATTGAAATTTTTCAGCATGCGTGCCATCCTTTGCTTAGAGAGTATCTTCGTGGAGTAATCTGTATCCCTACATTGTCCATGGGTGTATACACGGAACCGCTGAGTGTCACCCACACAACTTTAGTGTACTTATCGCCTTGTATCAATTTATCAGGTAGAGTCTTACTTTTTACCAAACTCTCATAATCATTTTTTGGGATAGGTAAAGAAGCCTCAAGTATCCAACGTTTTACATCTGACTTCTTAATGCCCGTAAGAGGTGGGTAGCACACAGATTTGCCATAAATAGTCTGGTCCACGGCAACCGTTGGTTGATATAAAATCAGGCAGACAGAGACTAGGTAATCCTCTATCAACCTAGTACACGTATCCTCTTCGAAAGACTCGTGCGGAGATGTCTGAAATGCCCTGTGTTTATTTGTCGATATATCGTACAGATCCGCTTGACGATTTTTTTCGTCAGTCAGGAGATCATGCACGTATTTATAGGACCTAGGCATAGGTAGCCTCCAAGAGTTTTCGAATATCCCCTGGGATACTCAATTGTTTGTACGGGCTAAGAACTTCTATGCTCTTGGCTAAAACATAGGGATCATATACACAGAGAGATTTCCAATCTTCTTTGAGCGAACGGAGATCATCTTTCAAAGATCCCAAAGTATCTATTTTATCCAGGGTCTTTTTAATACTCTGCCCATCCCAACCAAACCAGTTCACCACAGGGGAAGACACTTGTCGGATAGGATCAAATATCCTGTGCCGCCATGTTCTACCTATCCTCTGAATGAACATGTCTATAGGACATATAGAGGTATAGAGAACATCGGCATCTATGTCCAAAGACTGCTCACACACCTGAGTGCCCACCAGAATGCACGGATTAGCTTTTCTAAACAGAGGGTCAACATTTTTACCAAGCCGGGAAGTCCACTTTTCTTCCTTGTCTTTTCTATCCCACGCAGTAAATCTAGAGTGCAGTAAACCGACGTCGTCATTTTTTACTTTACTGCAGAAATAGTCGTATGCCTCCTGGGACTCTGAAACAATATTCTCTATCCATAGGATACATGCACCCTTTTGATATTCAGATACGGCTTTCGATAGAAAAAGTGCTCTGTCTTTACAGTACCTGGGAAGGACTGGGCGTGGTATACCCCCAGGTACTGTAATAGTGGGAGAATACTCCTCGGGTATCTTACTACCCTTTTTCAGAACAGTAATAAGCGATGAAGGTTTATACACCCAAAAGCTCCTTTTTCGCTGACTCGGTAAGAGTCGCAGAGAGTATGATGACGACACAGTCCATCTCCACAAGATCCTGAATAAGCGTCCTAATCAATCCCGAGGTGTATATGTCATACGAGTGAACCTCATCAATGATAACTGCTTTATTACACAGACCAAAAGTCCTTAGGAAAAAATGTTTCACGCTAGGTAATACCCCTAACAGCATCTGGTCCGCAGTGCCTACCCCAAACTCGTCCAACATAGCTTTTTTGTTACCTACAAACCAGTCGTCTTGGTGGGGGTCATGAAGCATGTCTGCGTTTGAGTGGAGAAGGCGTACATTACTATCATCTCCTAAAGCTTTGTCCAAAGCACTTTGTACCCTTTTGATTATGCTGTTGGAAGTAATTTGAGTGGGCATCCCGAAATAGATACCATCAACAACCCCTCGCCTGTATAGGTCAATGGCAGGATATAAAGCTCCCTCTGTTTTACCACCCCCCATTTGATCCTCATAGATATACACCCCGGGCCCATCTACCAGAGAAATGAATTCAGCTTGTACCTCGTTAGGCTGAAAGCCAAATAGATCGAAAAAGTTTTTACCATCCGTGATACTGTCCGATCCTTTTGTATAGAACCCGTAGTGGCCTAAGGCTTTGGAAACTCTTCGTGGAATGCTTTCTATTGTGTATCCCGAAGCAGGAAAAAAGCTCTCGTCAGAAGAGATGTAATCCGACACTACCATGAGCCCTGTGAGATATTTCTGTATCGTAAGATTAGGTGAGGTTTTTGCGCAGAGATAAGAACTACAAGATCCAAAGTAGCTAGCCAGTTTAAGGTAAACATTAAGGCGCTCTGTCTCCCAAGCAGGATCTACAGAATAGCCATAACTGGTAGCGTGATCTCCCTGTCTATAATACCCGTGGTGATATAGAATCATAGACGAGAAAAACGGGGACAGTCTGTTGCGTAGAAACTCAAAAGAAACGACCTCGTGCCTCAACGTTCCGTATACCGGATCCAGTGGATAAGAGGGGGCAGAAAAAGGGATAGTATTACCTCGTATCATGTACTGAAATCCTGCAGATATCTTACCTATATCATGGGAAGACACTACAAAAGGAAAAACAGATAGTATCTCAGGCCCTATCCAATCTCTCACATAATTTGGAATAACCTTTTTTATCAACTCTTTAGCTACCTCTCCGGCAGCTATGCAATGCTCTAAAACCCCCACCCCAGGTGCACCTTTGAAAGTTTTAGACGAAAGTTTTTCCGGAACCAATATCGTACCCGTTTTACTTGTTGCAGTAGCTGGTAGTACCATAGTAAACTCCGTGTGGGATTTGACGTGACACCAACCTACATAGCACACCCCCCAACTTTATCGGAGGACTGCTTGGGTATATACCAACACTACAATATACTTTTGTGTAACGATGGGATCAAAAAAAGAATTAAAGGCAGGTAGAGGCGAGGATCTCCTCAGTAGAAACTATCCTTCTTCACCTCAGGGATACTCTTAAGAGTCATCCCCAACTGCTTCAGCTCATACACAAGGTCTCGCTCTCGCTTGTCCGCCTCCTCACGCTGCTCCTTGATCCACTCTACTGTGCGCTGTGCAGAGCGTACCTTAGATCGTTTGAGATCATCCTCAAGACTCAGCAGAGCTTTGTCGAGCGCGAGGTCCAGCGTGTCCTCCACATAGGTGGATATCTCCCCATCGT